>Ga0070663_100000057_pt1 | contig 49510 bp, 73 predicted proteins | sample KBSC63metaG_FD_65646 | JGI IMG/M metagenome (GOLD analysis project Ga0070663, IMG submission 65646) | Corn rhizosphere microbial communities from Kellogg Biological Station, Michigan, USA - KBS C6-3 metaG | ecosystem: Host-associated > Plants > Roots > Rhizosphere > Soil ...
TCCGCCCATGCCACCGATAATCGGGAGCAGCGGAAACGGATCATTTGGTGAGAATGCGAGGAACGTCGCTAGAATCGTCCGCTGATATTCGCGCGGCAAACCGCCCGTCTGCGCCGTTGCGCCGCCGGTTCCGCCTGTTCCATTGCCGCCCTTGCCGCTCAGCGTCGACGCATTGCCACCCCCGCCGGCGCCATAGTTCTGCGTGGACGTCGCAATACCCGCCGTGCCATTGCCAGCGAGGCCTGCGGGGCCAACGGCGCCCGTGCCACCAAGTGCGCCGGCAGCGATCGAATTCGGCGTTGCGGATGCAGTGACCGCGCCGGACGGCGCGTTCGAGATGTCCCAGTTTCCGGCGACATAAAGCTTATGCTGCCCCATTACCAGCGAGCCGCCGGCCACTGGGGTCAGATTGTTGAAATAGAGGTCTCTCGTCGCGAACAGCACGCCGCCAGCGAGCGTGCACCCTGGCGCTGTATTCGAACCATTGGATACCAGGTCGCCATCGCTGCCGTCGCCGAAGAACGCGGCGATGAAGTCCACGCCGCTGACACCGTCAACGGCATCGCCCGCCGCGAACTGACCAGGCGCGATAGCCTTGATGCCGCTGATGACGACGAACGTCACGTTGCGCGTGAAGGTATTTCCCCACACGTCGGTCGCGGTAATAGGCACGATGTAGCTGCCAACTGCAGACGCGATCGTCTGGCCGGACACGATGCCGCTCTGCTCGTCGATGTCGACGCCGACCGGCAGATTCGATGCGGTCCAGATGATCGGCTGGGTGCCTGCAGGCGTCGTCGCGCTGGTGTTGCATGCCGTTGCGATCGTCGCGAATGCGCTGCCTGCGAGGATCTTCGGAACGACCGAAAGGGAACCGTCCAGTGCGATCGCGTTGATCACCCGGTTTACGATCAGCGGCACGGTGATCGAAGCGTCGGTGTTCGTCCCTGCGTCGTGAGCAGAGATCGTGACGTTGTACGTGCCGGGCGTTACGGTCGAGCCTGTGATCAGACCGGTGGATCCATTGATCGTCATTCCGACCGGATTGCCGGACATCGTCCAGGTCAGCGTGCCGGTGGCGCCGATCGCGATGACGTTGCCCTGATAGGCTTGGCCGCGCGTCGCCTGCTTCAGCGACCCGACAAGCGAGAACGCTGCGCCGATCGAGAGCCTGATCAGCGTCGTGGTGACGGTTCCACCGCTCGCGGTATCGTCTGCCGTGATCGTCGCGTAACTGTCGCCCTGCGCCGTGCCTGCGCCGCTGATGAGTCCGGTCACCGGATCGATGGACGTGCCGGCGGGAAGACCCGAAGCCGACCATGTCGGCGTGCCGAGCGCATTGGCGACCGCCATCTGCAGCGTGAACGCGGTGCCCTTAGGAATCGCGCTCGTGACGCCGAATGGCAGCGGCGCACCCGACACCGGGATCGGCGGCATTGGCGGCGGCAGGATGTGATATGGATCGGGCGGCTCCGTCGTCGGAGCGATCTCGATCAGCAGAAGGTCGCGCGCGAGCATTACGGCCCCGTCACGGTGATCACGCGCGCGGGCTGGCCGCCAGGACCGCGGCTATAACGAGGATTCCCGAGCATTGGTCGCGCATGACCGCTGTGTCCGGTACCGCCGCTCGTAGGCTGGTTGACCGTGACCTCGATCGTGCCGCCGCCCTGCTCGAAGATCTTCTGCAGCCAGTAGACGATGCTGGCGGTGTTTTCCTTGTTCGAATCCTTCTCGTCCTGCGCAGCTTGGATGTAGGCGTTGGTCTGGTCGTCGGTCATGCCGAGGCCTTTCTCGAACGCCGTGATATCGACGTTCATGCCCGTCAGCACCTGCTTCCAGTCTTCGCCCTTCGAGCTCGCGATCTCGGCGACCTGCTGCGCGAGCGTCTGATACTGCTGAAGCGTCGCCGACGCCTGCAACGCCTGCTGCTCCTTGAGCAGGTCTTTCAAACGCTGCGAGTCCGCCGCGCTCAATCCCTGGTGCGCCGCGCCGCCCGCTCCACCCCCGCCGCCGCCTCCGCCCGGGCCGCCACCTTGGTACGCCATCACCTGGCCGAACAGCGCTTGGTATTCCGAGCTCGTCGTCGTCCAGAGGCTCTTGCCGATCGAGAGCACCTGGTCCTTCGTGACCGTGCCCGAATACATTCCCTGCAGGGCGATCTGCAGCTTGTACTGATCGTTGTAGGGCGAGAGATCGCCCAGCATCAGGTTGATCGAATCCGTGGCCTTCTGCGCCATCGTCTGGATCGCGTTGCCGACGCTCGCGATCGGCGACGCCGCCTGCCCTGCCTGCTGCTGCAGCCGCTGAATCTCCGAGTTGACTTCGTCGAGCGTGCCGGTCGTCGTCAGCCCGAGGCTGAAGGCCAGGTCCTGCGCACTCGCTTGCAGTTGCTTCAGCGCGTCGGCTTCCTGCTTCGCCGCGTACTGCATGATGTTCGTCAAGTCTTCGGTCGACGCGCCGGCGGCGCCGGCCGCTTTGGCCAGGTCGTTCGCCTGCTTCACGTTCGCGATGTATTGCGCCTTGATGTTCGCCATCGCGGCTTCGTAGTCGTCGACGTACGTCGCCTGCGGCTTGAACTGGCCGGTGAATTGGTAGTACGCCTGGCTCGCCTGCTCGAGGCGCTGGTAGGTCTGGGAAAGCGACTCGCCGAACTGCTGCGCCGTCGCGAGGAACGCTTCGATATCGGAAATCGACTTCTGGCCGGTCAGCAGCCCGAGGCCGTTCTGCACATCGACGAGCTCGCTGCGCAGGCGCGTATAGGTGTCGGTCTCCGACTCGCCGTCGGTGTTGTACTGCTGGATCGTGTCGAACTGGCCCTGCATCACACCGGTGCCGCTGATGTTGATGCCGTTCTTCAGATCCTGCTGCGCCATCGCCATCGCCTGGGCGACGTCCTGCACTGACTTCGCGTAGCCGTCGGCATCCTTGATGAAGCTGTTCGTGTACGACGTGACGTCGACGCCGATCTGCTTGAGGACCGCGATTTCGTTCTCGGCGGTGAGCCGCTCGGAGAACTGCTCGGCCGTCTCACCTTCGTACGTGATGCCATTGACCGTGCTGCTCGTCGACTTGACGTTCCCCTTCTTGTCGTACACGGTCGAAAACGTGCCGCCTACGATCGTCGCCGCCGTCGTACCGAAGTAGTGCGCGAACTGGTCGGTCCCATCCTTGAGTGCTTTGTAGAACGCGTTCGCCGCGTCGATCTGATCCTGCGTTTCCGCGATGTCCTTCGTCTCGTGATAGCTTCCGCCGAACAGCGCATGCTGGCCCTTCATATCGGCCCAGGTGACGTACTGCGCGCCATCCGCGCCCACTCGCAGATCGCTCTGCGCACCGTTGAACGTCGCGTCGGTGCCGAACAGCTTGCCGCCCGAGAACTTGTCGATGAGCATCGCGGCGAGCGCGATCCAGCCGACGACGGGAATCGCGAACGCAGTGCCCACGCCGGCCGCGAATCCCGCGCCGCCTGCAGCGCTGGCCAAGCCTGCGCCAAGTGCGTATGTGCCGGCGCCATAAGCCAGGCCGCCAGCCGCGCCGCCGAGCGCGCCGCCCTGCTGAAACCGGTTGTATCCGGCATAGAGGCCGCCGGCGATGCCAAGGCCCTGACCAAGTGCCGAACCATAGCCGCCGTAGCCGAGCGCGCTGCCGCCGGGCGCGCCGTACACGCTCGACATGTTGAGGTTGTTCGCGTTCGCTTCCGCGAAGTCGCTCGACCCGATCTGCGACCAATTGAAGCCGCCGCCAGAGCCGTTCCAGAACGTCGATAGACCGGAGCCGAAACCGGAGAAGAGATTCTTCCCGGCCATGATCCAGCTCGACGGCTGCATGATGGAGTTCTGCGTGCCGCCCGACGCCGTGCTCGTGAAATCGGCACCGCCGCCGAGGACGCCGCCGAGAAGACCGCCGCCACTGCCTCCGCCGAATACGCCGCCAGCAAGCGTTGGCAATAGACTTCCGCCGCCGCCCGTGATCGCGCCGCCGAAAATAGAATTCAGAATCGGATTGATGATCGCGAGCTTCGCGAAGTACGAGATGATCGCTTCGACCGTCTGCTTCGCGACGTTCACCAGGTCGTCCATCAGGCTTTCGCCTTCGACTACGACCTTGCCAATGTCATCGCCGATCGTGCTTCCGGCCTGAGTCCAAACATCGGCCCACTGCCGCGTGGCCTCCATGTTCGCTTTCTGGGCTTCGTCAAGTGCGACGTGCGCCTTCGCCATGTCGTGTAGCGAATCCAGCATCTTCTGCTGGTCTTCGGTGAGCGGCCCCATGATGTCGCCGAGGTCGTGCATCGCCTGCGCTTGCAGGCGGATGTATTCCTCCTCGACCTTGCGCGCAGTCGCATCCATGCCGAGCAGGCGCGTCTGCTGATCGAACGCGGTGTTGGCCTGGTAGACCGTGTTGGTCAGGATCAGAGAGGCGTCGTTCTGATTTCGGATCGCCTCGATGTCGGCATCGCGTTGCGCGGCCGCGAGCGCGACCCCCTCCTGCAGCAGGCGCTGTGCGGAGTCGTAGTTGCTCGTGAGCGCAATCGCCTTCGCGTATTCGAGATCGAGCTTTGTGATCTCGGCCGTATAGGTCGACTGCGCCTTGGCGTAGTCGCCGCCGAACTTCCCCGAGATGCTGTTGACCGTGGCGCCCAGCTCGGTCATCCCGACCTGGGCTTCCTTCGTGTCCTTCGCCGTTTCCTTGATCGCGGCCGATGCGCCCTTGTGGGCGGCGATCACCGCGTCCAGTGCCTGAGCGTCCGCGATCTCCTTGGCGTGCTTCAGCTCGACGGCCGCCGAGACCTTGTCGTACGCCTCGCCAGTCAGGCCGACCGTCTTTTGTTGCAATTCGAGATTGCGATCGTAGATCGCTGCGGCGGCGTTCCCTTTGCCGTACGTGGCGATCTGCTTCTCCATCGAAGCCACGTGTTTGTCGACGGCTGCGCTCTCTTCCGTGATTCCGTCGATCAGGCTCCGCACTTGCTGGTCGAGCGTCGGGACGGTCGTCTCGATCGCGCTGCGCAGCTGCGCCAATTGGTCGGCCGCTTGCAACGTCGTCAGGAAGTCGTGAACCTTCTTGTCGAGTTCGCTGATGCCGGTCGCGGTATAGCCACTCTGCGCGGCGACGGAGCCGAGCGCGCCGTCGAAGCTATTCAGCGAGACGTTTGCGTCTTCCTGTGCCTTTTGCTGGTCGCGCAACGCCGTCTGCTGCGCGATCTCGGCCTGCACGAGCTGCAGGTCACTCTCGTACTTGGCGCGCTGCGCGGTCGTCAGCTCGCCGGTCTGGTGCTGAAGCGATGCGGTGTCCGCTTCAAGCTGCTTCAGAGCATCGCTGGAGTACAGCGTTGAAGTTGCCAAGGCGTAGAAGCCGACGCCGGCCGCCAGCAGGACGGTGGGCCATCCACCGATAAGCGAGAAAAGACTGGCTCCAGCGCGGGACAGAACGCCGGTGACCGATGCCGCCTCGACCTGCGCGGCGGTCAGCGCGGCCTGCGCAGCAGTCGCGCGTGCGGCGCTCGTCGACGCCGCAGCATACGCGAGGTCCTGTCGTGCGAACGCGGCCGTCAGCTTGTCCTCGGACCCGGCCAGGATGGTCGTCGCGCTGGCCAGTTCAAGCTCGATCGCTTCGAGACGCGCGGTGTCGGCGATGACGTTGACGCCGATCGGGAGCATCGCCAAGCGCCCCTCGAGCAACCGCTGCTCTGCAGTGAGCGCAACGACCGTCGATTCCGCTTCGGTCTGTTGTGCGAGTGCCAGCTCAGCCGCTGTAGCGGCGCGCTGCAGCGTCGCCTGCGTAGCGGTTTGCGATGCCTGCGCCGCCGATAGATCAGCCTCCGCCGAGGTGATCGCAGCGGTCTTGTAGACGCCTTGCGCGGTCGCCGCCTGGTACACAGCGACCGCCATGTTCCCGATCGCTGTCATCGTGCGGCCGCCGAGCCACACCGCCGTCGCCGCCGCGGCTCCGAGGATGATTTCGGCTACCGTTGAGATGTTGTTGCCAAGGCCGATGATCCCGGCCTTCACGACATCGCTGAGTGTCCCGGCCTGCGCCGCTGTACCGATGTACTGCTCGACCGAGTTGTCGAGTTGCTGCCACGCCCGCGCGAATGTCTGCGGCATCGCGGTGAACTTCTGGTCGATGGTCGACGATTGCTTCGCGAGTGCATCGAGCACCTGCTGGGCCGGCAGTCCCTTATGGACCATCTCCTCCAGCTGCTTCACCGAGACGCCCAGACCATCGGCGATTTGCTTCGCCAGGTCGGGCATCTGCCGCATGATCGGATTGAACTGACGCGCCTGGAGCACACCGCCGGCCAACCCGTGCACAAGGTCGCTCACCGCGCGCGTGGCCTCGCCTGTATTCGCGCCGGAGACGACGATTTCCTCGTTGAGCGTCTTCGTCAGCGCGATCGCTTGCGTCTGGGACGCAGCCTGCGTCGTTCCCGTGGCCTGAATTGCTTGAAAGAGGCGCTGATACGTCTTGGTCGACGTGTCGTATTCGGCGCCGATCGACTGCGCGTCACGCAGGATCTGGCTCTGGATAGCGGCGACCTGAGATTGGTCGTCGACGGTCGTGCGGATTCTGTTCGAGGCCGTCTGCCATGCATCGGCTACGCCCATCGCTTCCTTGGCAAGTCCGGCACCGAGGCTGACGCCGAAGACCCCGGCGACCATGCTCTTGAGGCCGGCGAAGTCGCTGGTCAGGCTTTGGACCTGCGACGAAACACCGTTGAAGTTCGCGCCGGTACCGACTTTCGCGAGCGAGAGGTTGACACTATTGACGAACGAATTCGTCATCACCTCGCCGCGCGCAAGATCGCTCTGCAGCGTGACGGTGCTCGCACCGACATCGAACAGCAGACTGCCAAGACCAGACATTTAGGATTTCATTCCCTGCAACAGGCGCGGGAGGCCAGCGGCAACTTCCTCGAAGAAGATCACCGTGGACGAAGCAACGTTGTTCTCGAACGCCGGCCGCATGAAGGGCTGCGGCGCCATGTTGGAAGTGCCGAACTCGACGTAGCGCCAATAGACGGCGGCGCCTTCGCCCTTGTATTTCACGAAGACGACGTAGCGGACGACCATGCCCGCGTATTCGGGGTGCTTGTCGCGCGCCATCGAGACGGCGGCGGCCATGCGGCCCGTATCCTTCGGGGCAAGAGCCTCAGCGGTCGCCCGCATCGGCGCGGTTGCCTTGCGAACAGCTGGCCCGAGCACCTTCGTCTGCAGCTCGACCGGAAACGCGCGCATGTTCGCGAACAGCTGCTCGACGCCGATAGTCTTGCCGCTGCTGGGCATTTCGGTCCCCGAAAACGACGAAAGCCGGCACAAGGCCGGCTATTCGTCTACTGCTGCATGTTCGCTATTTCCGCTTCTGCGGCCCTAGCGATCGCGATGGCTTTCTCGTTGTCCCACTTCTCGTTGAGCCAGCTCTTCTTGTCCGAAATTGCCGAGTGCGCGAGAAGGAGATTGAGGTCGTGCTTCGTCATCCGCCGGGCCAGCTCCCCGGGCGGGATGCCCCACTCAACGGCGAGCGTTACGAGGTAGCGGAGCTCGACGTTGTCTCGGAGTTTTTTGCGGTCGCCTCCACTGCCGCCGAGCCGGCCGGATTGTGTTTTTCGGCGAGCACCTGCATCGCCCTATACAGGCCGCTGTCGGCTTTGAGCACGTCCTCGACGTCGAGCACCTTGTTGCCGGCTTCGTCGCGAACGGTCTCGACGAGCAACGTTGCCTGGAACAGCGCGATCTTGTCCTTGTCGATGCCGCTGCCGTCGGCGCTGAGGAACGGGCGGCCGATGCCGGCCGAATCTTCCATCGACATGCGCTGGAACCAGACCTTCGCCTGCTTCTCGCCGAACGTCACCGTCTCCGGCACCAGCGTCGGCTTCGCGAATGCGAAGAGTTCTTTGATCGAAATGATTTCCATGGGTTCACCTTTGAGATGGGGCTTCGCACCGCAACCCCGGCGTGCGGCTCAACACGCCGCGATGCGAAACCCCGAGCCGTGAGAGCCGGGTCGATGGATCAGGAGGTGACCGTCGTTGCGTCGCCCTTGACGTTCCAGGTCGCGCCGCCCGAGTACTGGAAGGCGAAGTCGCAGCGGTCGACGTCGTTGTCGGCCTTCTTCGGAGCGAACTGCGAGATGTAGCCGACGCCCAGCGTGCCGGAGCGCGTCCACGTGCCGGGCGAGCCGGACTTCGGCGGAATCAGCACGCCGGAGACGAGCGTCGGCGGCGCGGTGCCGTCGCCGTCGGCGACATAGCACGGGATGTTTGCGACGCTGCCGAGCGCCTGCGCCTCGAACAGCTTCTTGACCTTCACGTGGCCCGCGATCTTCTTCGACAGGACCATTTCACCGGTCGCCTCGGGCGGGTCGGCGCGACCGCCTGCATTCTCGTTGTAGCCCTGCGAGTCCATGTTGCTGATGTCGATCTTGGTGCGCTTGCCGCCGCCGACGCCCGAGATGCCTTTCATCTGCGGAATCAGCAGGACAGCCGGCGGCGAAGCGGTCATGTCGACCACGTACATTGCGGAGCCGACGGTGCTCTGGGATTGAGTGCTCATTGCGATTCCTCACGGGTTTGACGCATAAAAAAACCCGCGCGAGGCGGGTGGTGTTCGCCCTGAAGGCGAAGCCGCCTCTCGGCGGAATTTCGGTGCGCGATCAGTCCGCGTTGGGATCCGGATCGGCTATTTCGAAGCGGCCGCTCACGCTCACGACGGGCACGAAATGCGGCCCGTCCATCGTGCTCTCGTTCGAGTACTGCACCGCGATCTCGGCGAGCACGGCGTGTCCGGTCGTTTCGAGGAATTTCGCCACGGCTTCCTTGATCGTGACTTTCAGCTCGGCAGCGGCCAGCTGCAGCGCCTCGGTGTTCATCGTTGGCTCCAAATCGCAACGCCGATCGATCGTTTGAACCGGCGCGTCTCGAGTTCGAAGCCGCTGGGATAGAACGCGACGACTTTCACGCCGATGTCGCGCGCGATCATCGCGTCGATGTCGTCGAGCGCTGTTCGCGCGGCTTCCATCATGGATTGCGCCGTGTCGGCGTCCATTGCCCACGAATCGAGCTGCAGCAGCTCGTAGTCAGCCACCGCCGGCGCGTCGATGACGTTCTCCGGGCGGCCGGCGATGACGTTGAAAACGAAGGCCGGAACGCACGTGGTTGGATCGCCGCCCTGCGGCAGCGCCTCGGCGAAGATGCGCGCGCTCGGACCGCTCCCGATGAAGGGCGCGCAGCCTGAGTTCGTCGACAGGATGCCGAACAGGTTCGCGCCCTGGCTCATGCGAGCGCTTCCTGGATCGTCGCGCGCTCGAAGCACCGAAGGCCGGTGTTGCGAGTCGCGTTGATCACCTGCACGCCGCGATCGCGCAGATCCGACGCAAGGCGGTCGAAGTGCCGGGCGAATTGCCCGAAATCGTCGGTGCTGACGAGCGGTGCCGGATGCGGTTCATGCCAGTGGCCTCGACCACGCATGTCGTACCCGGTCAGCACGATCTTCGTCGCACCGAGCTGATACGCGAGATTGATCGCCTGGTAGCCACTGTTCTCGCCTTCGTGAATCGTCCCGGGTTCGACCCCGAGGCCCGGAGCGCGCGTGCTACGCACGTAGAGCAGCCCCAGCGCCTCCGCAGCGGTTTCATCGCGTGTCCAACACTCTCCACCGAAGGTCGCCCGAACGCGCTTGATGTACGAGTACCACCAGCCGTGATCGCTGGCGTACAGGGCATCGGCCCACGGCGCGATCGCAAAGTTGTTGTTCACGACGAGCACGGTGGCCCTGCCGCGGCAGTACTCGACGTCGTCGGCATGCAGGCTCGGACCGCTCGCCACGCACACGAATGTGCGCGGCGCGGCGAGACGGTTCGAGCGCATGCGTCAGGCCTGCGCGACGGCTTTGGCAGGCTGGGCCACCGGCGTCGGCTTCGGCGCGGCTGCCGCCCCGCCTTTGCCGAGGCTCGGGATCTTCTGGTCCGGCGTCCAATCGAGCGGCACTTCCCCGATGACGCCTGCGGCCTCCAATTCTGCGGCGCGACTCTCCCATTCCGGCGTCGGGCGCAGCGTGGTGTCCTGGACGTCCTGCCCCGGTTTGTACGATTCGTTCGTGTAGATGCATGCGAACGGCAGCAGTGCGATATAGCGCTTTTCCATGGTGCTCTCCTGGCCAGACGGCCTGATTGCTGGTTGGTGGGTTGCGCGAGCTATGGGCCGCTCGCTGGCCATCAGCCGTCGTTGACGCCGGCGCTGAGCATCAAAATTGCCGAGTCGCGGTTCGTGCCATAGCCCGGCAGGACCGCCTCGATGTTGTAGACCGTGCCCTTGTAGGTGAGGCGCATGCGCGGCTCGATGCGCGTGGGCGCGCGCACCTTGGCTTTCGCCATCAGCTTCGACTGCACTTGCTGCGCGGCGAGATACTCGCGGCCGCTGAGCGCCATCATCTTCACGCGCTGATGCGCGAAGCGCTCCCAGGTGACGACGACAGCGCCGGTGCCCGTGGGCGTGTCGATCTTGCGATCGATCGTCACGCAATCGACCAGCTCGCCCGCGCAGATCGCCATCGCCTGGCCTACAGCGGAAAGACGCGGTACGACCAGAGCATGTGCTCGGCGCCGAGTGGCAGAACGATCGCGGTACTTCCGACGACGACCGCCTCGCGATTCGCGTACAAGTGGCCGAGGATCAGCTTCACGGCCGAGACCAGGGACTTCGGGATCGTCGCTGCCGTGTCGCCGAAGCCCGCCTTGAAGTCGACGTGCACCGAACCGAATTCTCGACGCGCAGCAGGCCAGAACGAGTTGTAGGCCGGCGCGATCCGCGCGATCGGCTCGGTCAGGTCCACTTGGAACGCGGCAGGGTCGAGGATCTGCGGCGCGCCGTCCGTATCCGTGTAGCCGACCTCGGTGACGATCTGCACGCCGCCGATGGGCAACCGCAGGTAGATGTCATCACGCTCGACACCGTCGTACCCCCGATATCCGCCATACCAGCGACGATAGGCACCGCCCGGGAAGCAGTCGGACGTGTAGCGATACGTGCTCGTCAGCAGCGGCCGCTGCAGGAACTGTTCCGCCTGGTCAACGGCAGCCGCCACCAATGCATCGATCTCGTCGCGTGGCGTGCAGTCGTCATCGTTCTCGCGCAGATGCGTGATCGCCTCTTCGGTGGTCAGCACTGAGTTCGGCGACGACGCCACGCGGACGAGACCCATGGCTTATTGCCCGGCCGCTTTCTTGCCGTCGGCCTCGGTCTTCAACGCGTCCTGCTGCGCCGGGCCCGGGACCCCTTCCTTGCCGGCGTTCTGTGCCGCGACGGCCGCGCGCGATGCGTCGATCGAAGGCACCGGATCGAGGCCGGCGCGCTTGCGCGCATCCTCGACCGTCTCGCCATCGCGCACTTCGAAACGATCGATCATGGTGCCGTCGGCGGTCGGGCTTGAGCCGATGACCACATCGCCATCCGAGATCAGCCCCTTCTTCTTCAACTCGTCGGTGCGGTCGTCGACGTCTTTCGACGGCTTGAGGGTGCGCGCATCGATTTCCTGACCCGGCGCGTAGTGGATGCCGGTTGCCGAATCGACGAACGCCTGCGCGGCCTTGAATTTCACTTTTTCATTGGGCATGGAATGCAAAGGGGGCGGCTTATTGGGCCGCCCCCTATCCAGTCAGTGGTTGGTGGTTTCGTTCGGTTCGATCAGGACGGACGGAAGCGCGAATCGGCGCCGACCAGCACGGCGCGTGCGGGCGTGGCCGACGTGTTGTTCGAGCTGATCGTGAAGCCGATGAAGTCGAATCCGTTCGCGTCGTCCAGGGCGTTGATATCGAAGTCGACCGCCAGTTCCTTGTTCGTCCAGCCGCCGCCGGGGGCCGTGACGACGATCGCCGTGCCGAGGTTCTTCGAGCCGGTGCCGCTGGCATCGGTCGCTTGCTTCGGCTGGATCGTGACCGTCTTCGTGGCAGCGACGGCGTCGATGCCGACGAAGATCGAGAACAGGCGGAAGCGCGCCGCTGCGACGTAGCGCGTCGGCGTGTACGGGGTGACGATGTCGGCGCTCTGACCCGACAACAGCACCGAGGTGCTATCGGAAATCTTGTGCATTGCAATTCTCCTATCGGGGCGACGTCATCGCCGCCCCATTCGATGCCGGGATCGGCTTAGTTGAGGATCACGAACGGCGTCTGGAGCTCGCCGGCTTCGTTCTTGATCGGATCCTTCACCCACGGCTGGCCGTCGACGTTCCAGAAGATCTTGATCATCGTCTCGTTCGTCTGGAAGAAGACGTGCTCGCTGATCGCGACGAACGGGCCGGAGCCGTCCTTGATCAGATACGCCGACATGTCGAGCAGCATCAGGTCGCCGCGGTTGCCGAGCGTCGGCACGCGATCGCTGACCACGACCGGATAGCCGAGCAGCGTCGCCGGGCCCTTCTCCTTCGCGTCTTCCTGCCAGATGTAGTAGCCGGCCGGGTTCTTCAGCTGACGAAGCCAGGTGCGTGCGCGCTTCGAACACGACCAGATCGCATCGGCTCCGTTGCCGAACAGCGTCTCTTCCATTGCCAGAACGTCGGCGTAGGTGATCTGGTTGGCGGTCGTGCGGTTCACCGCGATCGCCGCGCTCGAGTTGAGGAAGCCGAGCGGCTTGCCGACACCATTGCCGGTGAGGAACGCGACGTCCTCGGCCGCGGCAATCGCCTTGCGCAGCAGAGTGCTCAGCAGCGGGCCGGCCGCCTGCCAGTTGCGCAGCAGCTTGTCGGTCGCCTTCATGCTCGCGGCGACTTCCTGCGGACGCAGGCCGATCTGGCGAATCTTGGCCGTGGTGTCCAGCTTCAAGGCGCCCTCACCGATCCACGTCACCGTCACGCCGCCATACATGTTCGTAGCGGCCGACTGGTCCAACGCAGGCATGACCACTTCGCCGTCGGGCGGGCTGCCCGCCGGAATGACCGTGGCGCGCGGGCGAACGACCGCCGGCATCTGGTCGACCTGCATCAGATCGCTGCGGAACTGCACGGGGATCGCGAAGCCGCCCGACGCGCCGTCGTCGGTGCGCTGTTCAGCGCTGGGCTCGTGCCACAAGCCCGTCAGGCGCTGATCGTTCGGGTTGAAGCGCACGGCGAACAGGAATTCGCCGAGCGCGGAGAATTCCTTTTTCGCTTCGGCGCCGGGCGCATTGCGAATGCCGCGAGCGCCTACCGCCGGTGCCGCCGCGGCCAGAGCCGCTTCGTCGGCCTCCAGGCCTTCGAGACGCGCGATCTGTGCATCGAGCTTGTCTTTTTCCTGCTTGTCGGCAGCGAACGCCGCGTTCTCTTCGTCCGTGAGGTCCCGATTCTCCTTGGACGCGGCGTCGACAACACCGCGCATTTTCGCGACCAGCTGAGCGCGCTTTTCGCGCAGTGCTTGCAGATTCATGGGTTCTTCCTCTTGTGCCGGGCAATAAAAAACCCCGCGGTGCCGGCGCACACGCGGGGTTCGATTCGGGGAGGTATGCTCCCTACGAATTCAATTCGAGAAACCTCGTCGCGATGTTGCGGCGAGGCGTGAGAATGACTGCCGGCTCTGCGGCGGACTCTTCAGCGACCGGCTCGGTCTGTTCGTTCTCTGCGCGCGCTTGCTTCGAAGGCGACGATCCCTTAATGCCCCATCGGCTCAGCGTGTCGGCGAGCGTGCCCGCGCGATCGGCCATGTTCAGAGAGATCGCCGTTGCAGCGCCGAGGCAGCGGCCCTGGCCATACCCATCCCGAACGGCCGGCGCCGTCGTTCCGCGATTCTGCGCGACGCCTTCGACGAACATGTCGTAGTACGCGTCGACCATTGTCTGCATCGCCGCGCGCGCTTCCTCGCCGAGCGGTTCGAATGGGTTCCCCTCGACCTTGTACTTGCCGGCGGCGATCAAGGTCTCCTTAACGCCCGCCTCCTCGTACATCTTCGAGACGTCCTCGTGGACAGTGTAGACCCCGATCGAGCCGACTTGCCCGGAGGGCGTGACGACGATCTCGTCGCAAGCCGAGGCGATCCAGTACGCCGCGCTGGCGCAGAGCGCGTTCACCTGCGCGACCATGGGCTTCGTGCCGCGCGCACGGAAGATCTCGTCCGCCATTTCCTGCGTGCCAAACACGCTGCCGCCGGGCGAGTCGACGTCGAGGATGATCGCCTTGATGTCGTCGCTCGCCAACGCGGCGCGGAACGCTGCGCCGAAGCGCTCCATGTTCGTGCCGCCGCCGGTGCTCGTGTTCTCGACCATCGGCGCGCGGTTACTGAGGACGCCGCGCAGGCTGATCAGCGCCACGCCGCCGGGCCGATTCGCAATCGACTTGTCGGTGTTCGGGTGAATCTTGGCGCCCTCGATCGTGACCGAAGCGGCCGCGATGTTTGCCGAGATTTCAGCATCGCTGAGCTTTGCGCCGCCGCGAACCGCGTGGCGAAAGATTGCAACCATTGCCGCGAGCTTCGTCGGCTCCATCGCCCAGGGCGTGTTCGCCGCTTCCATCAGGATGTGCGCGTACTTAATCATTGGTGTCGTCCGCTGGCTGTTCGCCTGAGTCGCTCCCGCCGTTGTCGTTCGCGCCGGGAGCGCTCACGACACCGCTGGGCTGTTTGGGTTGCTTCGACTGCTTGACCGTCTGGTAGTTGATCGGCACGTACGTGTCGTCGAGGCCCGGCTTCGTGTTTCGACCTTCCGACGTGCGCGCCTCGTTCGGCGAGATGGCGCCGATCCCCCACATGCTCTTCAGGTAGGTCGCGCGTGCAGCCATATCGCCGCGCTGCAGAGCGTCGAGATTGAACCGTACGAAATAACCGGCCTTCCGCTCCGCGGGCGTGAACAGCTTCCTGTTCATCTCCATCTCGGCCTGCACGATCCATGGCTGGATCGTCAGCAGCACGAAATAGAGCAGCAACTGCTCCATGCTCGAGCCGATCACCGAGGTCTTCTCGTGGCTGTTCATCAGGACGAGCGGCACGCGATAGATCCGCGCGATCTCCTCGACCTGGAACGATCTCGAGCCGAGAAACTGCGCGTCCTCCGGCGGAATCATCGTCGGGATGAACTTGGTGCCTTCCTCGAGCACCTTCACGCGATGCGCGTTGTCGAGGCCGCCCTGCCCCTCCTTGCCCATAGAGTCGGCGAGGTTCTTCTTGCCAGCGACGCCGAGGCGGCCCGGGTGCATCAGAAAACCGCCAGACTTTGCGTCGTTCGCGAAGAACTTCGACCCGAACTCCTCCATCGCGAGGCCGAGGCCGACAGCCTGCCGCATCATCGTCAGCGGTGCGTAACCGATCAGGCCGTCGTAGCCGATCGCCTTGATGTGCAGCATGTCGTCCGGCTGGATGTCGAACATCCGGCCGCCGACATTGGTCTGGTAGTACAGGCCGCGGTCTTCATTCTCGTAGATCGGTCGCGTGCGGTCCGGCAGCATCTGCCACAACGCCATCGCCTGTCCGCGATTGTTGCGCTGGATCTCGGTGTATCCGTTGCCCCAGAGCAACGCGTGGTGCATCGTGGTCTGGCGCCACGTGAAGCTGTTCGAATACGGATTCGGCGACGAGCGCAGCGCCTCGGCTATCGGATGCGACGTGTCCTGTACCGCGCCGCGCGGCGTCTGGCGGAACACGCCGACCGGCACCTGCGCGAAGTTGTCCGCGATCACGCCGACGGCGCTGTACACCGCCGGCATGTGCATCGCCGAGTACTCGGAGACGGTGACGCCAGCTTTCGAGCGGATGCCGAGCGCTCGCATCAGCCAGTTATCGGGGCCGCCGATCTGCTCCGACGGCCCGAAGAATCCGGCCGCCACGTTCGTCATGAAGCCCATTAGCGCTTCGCCCCGACGAGCGCCCCGACGATCATCAGGGCGCCAGGCACGATGAAGCCGAGCGGCGCCCACGCCAGCCAGCAACCGTAGGCGAGCGCACACATACCCACCGCGGCCAGCGCGTCGTACGCGATGGTCGACTTCGCCTTGCGCTCGCTCATTGGCTGAATTCCAGAATCCCGCGCGTCTCGTAAACGGACCGGCGTGGCGCCGGATTCATGGCCAGCAGCGTCACCGCGTTGAACGTCGCCATCAGCGGGTCGATCTTCGCAGTGCCTGCCACCGCCTTGGTGATCGTGACGGCGTTGCCTTTCGGCTCGACCTTGGCGTTGCCGACGCACCAGTTCATCAACGCCGTGCCTCCGTGCGTGAGCGTTCCTTCTGCCAACTTCCGCTCGGTCGACTTGATCGGTCCGACGAGCTTCCATCCCTGCGATACGGCGACGATGCGCTCGTTGTCGAACAGGATCGGATCCTGTGGGTCACCGTGCTCGTCCATGCGCTCGCCGAGCAACGCCTCGACGATCATGTCGATGCCGGCGATGTCGACGCCGACGCGGTCGAGGAGTCCTTCCTCTTCGCAGCGAGCGACGATCGCCGCGACAGCTTCCACGTCATCGCCAATCTTCGCGACGATGGTGAGGTCTTCGTCCCTTTGGAAGTCGAGCAGACGCGGCGCGACCTCTTTGCGCCGCTCCAGCACGATCGGGTGCGCCCAGGCATGCGCCCAGTGCAGCCAGTTGTTCGTGCCGGTCTCGCGTCCCATGACGGCGACGCCCAGCAGATCGTCGAGGCCACCGCCGTCGACACCGACGACGACGACTTCGCAGCGCTCCAGCAGCGACGTCAGCGTCAGCGTCTTGTCCGCCTGCGCCTCCCAGAACAGTGCGCCGGCCCAGCTGTTCGATTTCAGCCCCAGACCGATCTCGAGGTTGAGGTGTTGCGACGCCCAGGCGCGCAACTCCTCCTCGCTCGTGGCCTCGGCCGTCTGCATATCCTCCTCGAGACGCTCGATCGTGATCGAGCGGCCAAGGTTCGGCGTGACCATCGCCCAGTTGCGCGAGTCGCGCCACGCGCGCGGGTCTTTCTGAATCTCTTCCGGCAGCTCGTACAGCACCGGCAGCATCGCGCCCTGCTGGCGGCCATCGCGGATCGCGCGCGCCTTCATCAGCTCGGCGCGCATGACGCCAGCCGGCGCCTCCTCGCTCTGCGTCGTGATGAAGGCCATGAAGGCCTCCGGATACGGCAGCATGCCGCCGCGCAGCTGGCGGATCGCGCTGGCCGCCTTCGACATCTTCGCGACGACGTGCAACTCGTCGATCAGCGCCGCCACCGGCTTCTGGCCGGTCAGCACCGCCGGATCGAACGTCATGATCTGCAGCTCGGCCTTCGTTTCCCGATGGATGATCGTTTTCAGGTGCTCGCGGACGTGCAGCTTCTTCTCGAGCACCGGATCCAGCGCGATCGCGCCGGCCGCGGCGTCGAACGCCAGCTGCGCGACGTCCTGCACCGGCGCCGTCATGATCAGCGACCCGTTCGGCCGCTCGTTGAGCAGCAGCGCTGTCAGCATCAGCAGCGCGCCGTTTGTGGTCTTGCTGTTCTTCTTCGGCACCAGCAGGAACAACTCGCGGATCATGCGCTGGCGCGTCACCGAGTCGAGCGACCCGAATAGCGCCCGCACGACATCGCGGAACCAGTCGCCGCCCGCCTCGGCCATCGTCGGCGTGCCGGGCACGTCGGCGAGACGGAGCTTGTTGAAGATCGCGACGGCGCGATTGCCGCGCGCGAGGTCCAACGGCAGATCAGGGACGAGCGACCGCCCCGACCGGAGGCGATCCTCCCAGTCGGGACACGCGAGGTTCCAGCTCACTGCAGGCTGGCGCTCGGTCCGATCAGATCATCCCAATCCGTGCCAGCCTGCGCGTTCTTCGCGTCGGCCTGCGCCTGCTCCTTCTTGCCCAACTTCGGCGTCTTCGCATCCAGCATCGGCGGCGGCGGCGCGGCGGCGCGCGGTGTCGACGCCAGATACGCCTTCTGTGCGGCGACGTTTCCGCGCTTCGCCGACCGGAACATCGCCTGCGCGACCTCGATGCGTTTCGCATACGCCGCTCGCGTCAGCTCCGCCGCGAAGTACTTCAGCAGCGTCCCGCGCGCGATGCCGAGGCCGATCGATATTTCCTCGTGCGACATGCCGTGCCCGGCGGCTTCCGACACCTTTTTTCGCAGCGCCGCAGTGGGCTTGAACTGTGGTCTGGCCATTCTCGTCAATTTGTACACAAACGCGGCGTTTCCGGAAATTTCCCGGTCCAAAAAAAATCTCTGCGTGAGTGGCCGATCACAGTCCGAGAGATCGCGATCCACACTTTTGACTCCCCCCGTCGCATTCCTGCTCACAGATTGACCATCCTGGGGGCAGAATGTGGACAGTCTCGCCCCTCTCTGAGACTGACGCGGTGCGCGTGATGCGGCGCATCAGAAGCGACCCCGCGTCTCGGTCGCGCTCTTCGCCTCGTGGCACGGGACGCACAGGCACTGACGGTTCGCATCGATGTCTGCGCCACCGCGGTGGAGCGGCACGATGTGGTCGATGTCGAGCTCCTGTGTCACCTGGCCACAGTGGGCGCACGTGAAGTTGTCCCGGGTCTTGATGCGGAAACGCATGGCCACCCCCGCCCTTCCTTCCAATCGCTTGGCCTGCATGGTGTTCGGATTCGCCGGGCGGAATCGAGCCGTCGGGTCGACCGTAGCGATGCGCGATTCCAATTTCCCGATTTCGCGCATGCGATTCCTACCGCTTGACCTTCAGGGTGAAGACGTATTCGGCGACGCCAGCCCTGGCGCGCTCGGGGTGCTCGGCCGCGGTGCCGTGCTGCTGCAGCTTGGCCAGCCACCAGTCGGCGTTGTGCAGCGTCAGGTGAAGCGCGCCGTCGCCGAACGAGGATGGATAGTTCGCGATCTTGAACACGACGAAGTCGCAGGCCTCGGCTATCCTGGCCAGGACATCGTCAACCTTGCTGGGCGGGATGTGCTCCATCACGTCCGCGCACACGCCGAGATCGAACCGGCGATCGAAGCGCATCTCCCACAGGCAGCGCAGGCTGAAGCGCTCGGACCGAGCCAGCCAGATGTCCGGCGCATTGAGCGCGTGGTCGACGGCGTGCGCATCGATGCCGGCTTCGTACCAGGTGCGCCATAGCCGGCCATCCCCGCAGCCGATGTCGAGCGCGCTCGCGAAGCTCGAGGGGAACAGATCGCGATCGCACAACCACAGCCCGAGGCCGTGGTTCGCATGCCGGTACTCGGGCTGCAGCCAGACGCGCTCGTACTTGGCGCGCTCGCTGTCGCGCAGCTCGTCAACCGCGGCGTTCATCGCTGCGGCAGCACCGTGTAGGGCGCATGGCACACGACCGGAACCTTGGGCTTTGGGCGATTCCCGCTGATCGGCGCCGGCGTCTGCGTCCAGTTCGGGCAGTTGATGTCGGGCTGCGCCGGCGGCACGGTCGGGCACTGGCCAGGGGTGAATGTCCAGACGCAGGCCGGCGCGGGGCTGCGCGCCCAAGTGCCGGGATTCACCGAGCCATCGGCGCAGAACGGCGTCGTCGGATGCTGGTCGTTCGTGCATACGGGCGGCGGCGTGGTACCGCCGTTCTGCTGCTTCCAATATGCGAGCAGCGCTGTGAGGGCGGCCGGCGTGTTCTGCGGCGCCATCTGCCCAGCTTGGTTGTACGTGTTGGCGCCGTGGCATCCATCGCACGCACGCACCTCGGCCGGCTGCACGGTGATCCAGTAGCGCTCGATGACCGTGGCCAACCCAGCGGCGTCGGTGGTCTGCCAGGTCATCGCGCGGCGGGCGGGCGCGAACCATGCCGCAGAACCGTCGGCAGCGATCGGCACGCTGCCTTTCGGCGCGCCAGCGGGCACTGGCAGATTCGCCGCGACAGCAGCGGGGTCGTTCAATGGCTGGGCAATCTTGCGCCGCGCCGTCGCTGCGTTGTTGACCGTGGTCTCGGCGCGGATCGCGTCGCCTTCGAAGACCTGCACATAGTCGATCGGATATACCTTACCGTCGTTGCCAACCGTTTGATGCCCGCGTGCATTGAGATTGAACGGCTGCTGCCGGTCAGCATCGTCACGGCTTGTCACGTCGCGCGAGACGAACAATCCGAGATTGTGCGAGGCCATCCATGCCTTGAACGCCACGGGGTCGACGCCCGCTTGCGCGAAGGCGAGCAGCTCCGGGGTTTCCAGCGCGGTCCCAGTGATCGGCGGCACGGGGCGCGCGGCGACCTCGACGGGGTCGAGTTCCCACAGCGCGCCGCTGTAGCTGCGCAGCGTGTCGGGGTCGTACCACGTGACAGACTTGCTGATGCCAGTGGTCAGCGCGGCGCCGAGCGTGGCGAAGCCGCTGACGTTGCCGGCGCTATCTTTCGGCGGAGCCGAGAGGACGCGGATGCGGAACTGGTAGCTGCCGTCGCTGTGGTCGTAGTCGTAGGTGTTCGTGTACGCAGCGACGATGCGGCCGTCGGCAAGCCACTGTGGATTGCGGAATCGACCCGTGAAGTCCGCCGGCGGCGTCCCGCTGCCGAAGCTGCTGCCTGAGCGCGGCGTGACGTAGCCGACTTTCAGCGTATCGGCCGCGACGCCGATTGGCGCACGCAGGCTGACGATCTGGCCGGCACCATCGGTGTAGAACTCGGGCGCGTCGATGCCGAGGTAGTCGCCCGGCGCGCGCGAATCCGCGGCGATGTGCAGGACGTTGATCACCTGGTTGCGATTCACGCGATTGCCCGGCGTGAAGTCGACCAGGGCGCTGTCGTCGGTGAAGCTGCGGTTGAAGTAGCTCAGCAGCTCGTGCGCGCCGATATGGTTGATCGTCTCGTGCGTGGTGCCGTCCTGGTTCACGGACCATGGGAAGAACTGGTTGAACGTGTGGGCGTTGACGTTGCCGACGGCGGCGTCACGACGTTCGGGAAAGACGTCGGAAGGGGTGCCGAGCGGCGCGCCCGGCGCTTCCGATGCGGCGTTGGTGCAGCCGTGCGCCGCGATGCCCGCTGCGGTGTCGCACTGCTGGTCACGCTGCAGATGGTCCCATTGCGTGAAGACCACGCGACCGTAGGCGTCGACGCTCGGGCGCGACGCGCCTGAGGGCGAATCGGTCATCTGCCACAGCATGCCGCTTTGCTCGAGCTTCCAGACACCGGTGACCGTCGGCTGAGACTCGTATTCGTCGAGCTGCGGATAGATGTTGGTCGCGCCATTGCGCGGGCGATCGCTGACGAACAGGATCCCGCCATCGCTTGCGTAGCTGGGTTCGATGTTGTTGAAGGTCGGCTGGTTCGCGACCTTAGAGATGCGCACGGTCTGGCCTTGGCCGAAACCGGTCACCTCGTACAGCTGCCACCAGTATGCCGGCCGCGAGTACTGCTGCGGCGCGCCGACGACCATCGAGAAGACGATCTTCGTACCGTCCCAGCTCACCTGCGGATCGCGGACCGCGATCGATGTCGCATCCTGCAGGCCGGCGTGGCCGAAGCCAGCCGCGGCGGTCAGGTTGCGCGTTGTGCCGTCCGGGTACCAGATCCAGAGATCGCCGCCGCGCGGTGCCGACTCCATGCTCGATTGGTGAGTTCCGAACGATCCCGATAGCGTCGACGGGCCCGTGACCGGCACCTGCGTCACGAACACGATCGGATTCGCTGTCGAGGCGGCCGCGGCGACTTTCGTCGTCTTCGGCGCAGGCTTCGACACGGACACCAGCGTGGGAGCGCCGATCGCCGTGGTGGCGATGGCAACGGCAAACAGCGCGGCGGCGATCTGGATTTTCATCGGTCAGCTACCAGCGGCTTCGCGGATCTGCTGTTCGAGCGAGTGCCGCGTCGCATCCAGATCGGTGATCTGGTCGTTGGTGATATCGACGCCGGCATTGGCAGCAGCCTGCAGGACAGCTTCACCCGCCTTGATGTACGGATCGGCCGAGATGCCGGCACCGATGGCGAGCTGGATGATCTGGAGCAGCTTCAGCCCGTAGGCGATGGCATTCATGGCGTGGACACTCCGAATTCGGTGAGGAGGGCGGTCAGCGTCGACAGCGCTGCGTTGACGATGGCGGCGGCCTGCGCCAAGCCGCCCTGCGCAGTGCCTGGATCACGCACTGCTGCCGAATAGCCATCCATCGCTGTGCCGAGCGCGGTGGTGGCATGCGCGAGCTTCTGCAGATTCGCTGGCGTGCAGACGGTCGAAGTCGCCGGCGAGACCTTGCAGTCCTGGATGAACTTCAGGACGCCGGCATCCGCGGCCGTGACCTTCGCGTCGAGAGCGTAGTAATCGCCCTTCGCCGTGTTGAGCGGGTTCGAGACGCACCCGGCGATGAAAAGCGCGCACAGCGCAACGCCGAGCGCAAACGCCCGGAACATGTTCTTCATGATGAGCTCCTACGGGGTGGGATTCGCCGGCGGGTTGGCCGGCGGCGTGACCGAGGGACCGGTCGACTCCGGGACTTTCTGCGCGATGACGCGCGAGGCCGCCGCGGCGACGACCGCGAACAGCTTCAGGAATGTGTAGGCCGTGGCGGCCCATGGCGGCAGCATCGCAACGATCTGCGCCACGGTATCGGGCGGCAGGGCTTCGAGGATCTTCGGCAGCGAGATGAGCAGGCCGACGATCGTGATCCATTTCAGCGACCACCAGTTCTTCCAGTCGCGCCAGTTGTCGACGAGCTGCACGCTCACGACGCCCGCGATCTTCTTCTCTTCGGCCATCACGGCACCTGCGATTGGGGGGTTGCTTCGGCGAGCAGCTGCGCGTACCAGCGCTCGATGCGCGACACGTAGGTCGTGGTCTGAGCCGCATTGGCGTCGCCGGTGATTTTCGGGAGCGCTTCGATGATGGTTGCGTAGTCGAGGGCGTTCCCGGCCGCACGCTGCGCATGCAGGATCGAACCGAGACCTGCGTTGTAGCTTGCGAAGGCGAGTCGGCGGCGCTCGTCTTCCGTGCGCTTCATGAACCAGGCGCGGCGCAGCTTGGCCATGTAGTACGCGGCGGCCGGAATCGCGTATTCCGGTTGGAATGCGGTGGCCGATGCCGGGAACTTCAGTTCGGCGTACAGCTGCTTGCGCGTGGCAGGCATCAACTGCGCGATGCCCTCCGCGCCGGCGTCGGACTTCGCATTCGGATCGAGCAGCGATTCCTGGTAGTACTGGCTTTTGAGCCACCTGAAGTCCCACGACGAGACATAGCGACCCGCCGCCTCGCGAATCAGATCGTCGTAGGCGGCGGGGATCGCGTTCACTGCCGTTCTTCTTCGATCAGCCGCCGGTACCCCCGTCGCCGCCGCCCGGGGGCGTGAGCACGCCCTCGAGGTTCGTCGCCGCCGTGGTCAGGCTGCTGCCGGCCTGCTGCAGGTCGTTCGACGACGCGGTGAGCAGATCGGCGACCGCCTGGATTGCCGGGTCATTGCCGGTGTTCGCGTCGATCAGCTTCTGGATCGCGGCGCCGATGTCGGTGCCGACGCGCGTGACGGTCTCGCCGACGGTCGTGACATCCGTGCGCAGCTGCGCCGCGGCGGTCTGCAAATTTGCGAGTGCGTTCATGATTCTTTGCTCCATGGCTTTGATGAGATTCGCCAGCGGTCCGTCGGCGTTCTCGGCGCCGGCGCGTTTGGACATGGTGAGCAGGCAGTACGCGAGCAGCAGCCCACAGGCGGCCATCACGCAAAGCGTGCCGATGATCAGGTTCGGGTACATGCTTGCTTCCGGGCGTGGCTATTGACCCGCTGGCGGCTCGGCCAGCTCGATCGTGTCCACCGGATAGATTTCGAACAGCTTCGCGATGCCGCGGTCATGCAGCTCGCGGTCGGCGGTCCAGTACGTGGTCCCCGTCGCGAGCGTCGACCTCCCTTGCGACTTCAAGACATCATGGATCGCGGTCATCGCATCCATGTCGTATAGGTGCGGTTGCGCCAGCACCCGCTCTATCTCCGCGAACAGCCGCGCATTCGCCCGTTCCCGATCCGATGCAGTCCGATCGAGCTGAATCGCAGTGCGAGCGCCGCGGATACTGCCGAGCAGGGTTTCCAGACGCGTCATCCCGAGATGCGCTGGTGCCGCGCCTCGTTCCTGCTCACCACAGCGGCCTTGATCTCGGCGAGAAGCCGATCCTGCTTGCCCAGGTGCTCGTGCAACGGGTCAAGCGCCTTGGCGATCTTGTCCGCGACCTCTGCCCGGAAAGCGACCAGCGTTCCGCGATCAATTTCGCCAGCGGCCAGTTGCTTCTCGATCTTCGTAACGCGCGACTCGAGCTTCGTGTATCGGCCCTCGGTGCGATTGCTCCGGATCAGCTGGACGATCTGCATCGCCAGCACGAGCAGCACGCACCCGAGGATGATCTCGCCGCCGATCGTCATTGCGCGGGGTGCTCCATGTGCAGCAGTCGCGCTTTCACGTCGTCGAGCTCCCGGTTGCGGCACGCGATGAGCTGCGCGCGAAGTTCTGCCTGGTCCGATGTCCGCTGCTTTCCAGCAACGCTGTCGTCGTACATCCCACGTAGCGCCGATCCGAAGAACACGAACGCGGGTATCACGAGGCCGAGCAGCACGCCCTTCCCGTGCGCGTTCGCTGCCTCGCGGATCGTCATAGGTGGCCTAGCTCAAGTCAGTGAAATCGTGTTCGCGTAAGCGCGGCTGACGGCATCGGCCATAAAATGGTCTGCGCGATTCCGAGCGGATCTGCCCGCTACGGCCGCACAAAAACAGGAGATCTCTCATGCTTCAAATTGGAAATGGCGGGTGGTTCGTAAACCCGAAACGCGTTTCAATGGTCGGCCCCGTCGTGAAAATCCCGAACCGGGCCAACACATGGGGCTTCCTCGTCCTAATCGAAGGACACAAGCACGAGGAGCTTTTCAATCAGGAAGCAGTCGCCGTCGCCACTCAGAAGGCGCTACTGGACGCAGTAGCTAAGGAACTGGGTGCTGACTAAAGCCCGCAAAAAAGCCCGCTCGACGCAAGTCGGCGGGCTTCGGTGGTAACTCTGGGCGCGCGTAGGGTATGGAGAAAAGTGCGGACGAAGCAAGTCCGCACATCGTGTTCGTCAGCTACTGATCCAATTTCCAATTGCCTGCAGCAGCACGCTGATGCCCGTAGTTCCCGCGGCGAGGCCATTCAGCCACTTCTGTCGTCGGAGCTGTTCGCGAACATGCGGCGGTGGGCCGTCCCAGTAGGCGCCATGGTCAACGTCCGATATTGCTGCGGCCAGCCACAGGACCGCTGAAAGGAACCCGAAAAAGATGGTCAGTGCGAAAATGTAGTGCATGCCAGACGATCTCCCCGAAAGGTGCAAACTGGTTGGCCGGACGATGGTACGTCGGCTCCGCCGACCGAGCCCTATGCGGCCAGCCTTCTGGCCAATTCCGCGCCGCCGTCCTGCTCCGCATCCTGCGCACGCCGCAGCGTCCATTCGTATACACCTCGCCACGTGCGCCGGTAGGCAGCCTCGTCGCGCTCGATAGACGCTGCTCGCTTCCGGCTACTGCGCGCAATGCGGCCGCCGCCGCCGCATTCGCTGCAAGGTTTCTCTCTGCCGAAATGCACGAAATCGCCGACACCGCCGCAAACCTCGCAGGGCTCAGGCGATCGCAGTTCGTCGAGCACCGCCCAACGTACAAGTCCGTAAGCCTCTTGAACGAGTGCAGGCCACATCTGCGCAGTCGCGTCCATCAGATCGGCTGCGCCGCGCCGCTCGGCTTCGGCGTTGCGCTGCGACTTCGCTGCCGCGACCAACAACTGAGCGTCGAGCAACTTCTCCATGCGGCGACGCCACTCTGCGAACTGGACTCGGGCGAGCAGTTGGTCGAGACCTCTGGCATTCAGCCGAGCGCCGTCCGGCCACCAGACTGCGCAGAACACTTCGCGGGCCAGCTCGTCCTGCACCATTCCGATCGCGGCGGCGATGTCTTGCGGCGTCAGCTCCGGGATGCCGCCGCGACCCATGCTGAATTGTTGCGTCGAGGCATTGAGCCTTGCCACGAGTTTGCGGACGTTGGTCATGCGGCTTTCTCCAGTGTTCGTTCATCGAGTTCGAAGGCCATCCCTGGCGTATGCATGCAGAGCGGCCAGGTCCGGCTAGCCTGCGGGCACGTCGATTTTCCCCATGCGTCGACGCGGTGCACGCAGCACGCGCAACCGCCGCGCCGGGTGATCTCGGCGACGATCCGCTTCCGCATGCCGCGGTCGACGCGGTGTTCCGGGTCAGTCAGCGGATCGCTGCGCATGGCGCCTCGCTTTCAGCCTTGCCGCAACCCCGCGCAGGTACGCCTCGGCGCGCGGTCGGTGCTCGACCGGCACACGCTCCAAGGCTGCGGGCCAATCGCGCGGCGCCACGCGAATGCTGATCTGCAGGCCAAACCAACCGCCGTCCGCGTCTTTCGGGCAGTCGGATTCCCACGTCATGCCGCCTGGATGTCCTGGTTTGCATCGGCCCTCCAGTGCAGATTGCAGAGATTGAGGTCGACCATGTACGGGAAATGCGGGTCGAGCTTCGCGGCGTAGCGACTGCATTTCCCGCACCGCGCGATCATGAGGCCGCGCCGGCGCGCATCGTCCAGCGGCAGAAGTTCGGGCCCGCCATTGGTATCTGCCCAGACCTCGCGTTCGAGTGGAACTCGGAAGCCTGGCCGGCTGCGCGGCGCAGAGTGCCACTTATGCGCCAGGTCGAAAGCGCCCTGCTGCAGGATCGATATCGCACGCGCATCGCATGGCTTTTCGAAAGACCCCACGAACAGCGCGACGACGAGCTCAGAATCACGCGTCCAGTGCCGAACCCAGTCGTTGAGGCGATATACCCCGCCGATCCGAATGTTCAACGTGACCCCGTGAATCCGGACGGACGATCGGCCGACTCGGATCGGCGCCAGGTAGACGAATCCCGTGTTGTCGACGTGGGGACCGATATTCGGCCGCCAGCCATACAGCTCGCACGCTGCCGTGTTCTCCGTGCCGATGACGCCCGACTGCTCGCTGCTGACGAGCACGCTGGCGCACGCGGCCGCCTCTCGAACATGCGGGTGCTGCGCGGCAACGGGCTTCACTGCGATCTCGCCGACGCAGCGCAAGGGATGATCGAATCGGATCGCCATTTCAGTGCTCCGGGATCTGGCCAGTCTGCTGCGCCCAGTGCGCGATCAAGAGAGCATCGGCGCGGTTGTGGTCTTTGACGCGCTTCAGCTTGTCAGCCGCGATCGGGAACTTGCTGATCGCCGCGATGCGCGAGGCATTCTTGTCGACCTCCTCGTCTTTCGGCGCCAGCAGATTCAGGTCGCGTTTCCATTGGCTGGATTGCACGACAATGAAGTCGATTCGCGCGTGCGCCAGAATCCCTTTCAGCACGCCGTAGGTCTCGCCGAAGTTGGACGTCGCGGAGGCGCTCTGTTTCGGTCGAATGCCGATGCGCTCGATCACACCGATGCAATAGGCGCCGGGATGCTTCGCGAGCTCTTCGTCGAGCCGCTCACTGAGCACGCGGCCGCTGATCTCGTTTCCCTTTGTTCGGCGCGGAACGCTCGGAATGTCGATGAAGTCGACGAACTCGCCATCGGCGAGGAGCGCGATCGCTCCCGTGATGCCGGGATCGATTCCTAGAACGAGCCGGTACGTCATGCCGCCTTGTCTCCAAATAGGTCGAGGGTCGAGCGAGCCGAGCTCTGCCGGCACATCCTGGTGACAGCCGCGAGCAGATCGCGCGGGGGTACTTCTGCGGCTTCCACGCGACTGGTGCCGACCAAGCTGCTCGGCGTGGTGACCGTCAGCGTTGTCGAAGCACCTGTGATTTCGCTCGGTAGGAAAGCCCATGTACAAACGACGTCGCCCGTATCCAACCCGATCATCACAATGGCGTCGGATTCAGGCCGTTTGATCGCAGCCCATTTGAAGACGTGCCGCACTAGCTTCGTGCCAGGCCTGGGCGTCAGCACCGAGCGAAAGGCCTTTGAGAACTTCACCTCGATACGAAGCCCATTGCCGGCTGTCACATCCCAGCCGGCTTTTTGCGGTGTCACGACGCCGTCGACGATCCGGGCGACCATGCATTCCCAGAAATATGGCTGCTCAACCGCGTCGAAACCCATCGAAAGCTTCAGCAGGTGGCGCGCGGCCAATTCCTCCGCATCCATGAATTCGGATAGCGGCGCACAATTCATCGGAAGGTCTTTCGGTTGGCTCACGCGAGAAGCTCCAATGTTTCGGCCAGGAGGTCGAGTTCCGTGGTTTTGTAGCGGCGTTCGAATTCGCGCGTGCCGAGGCCATGAATGCCGGTAGCGCCCTGGTGGTGCTCGGGGCAAAGCGGGATGACCAGCATGTCGCTCGCTCGCTGGCTCATGCCCTGTCCTTCGCGCACGTGGTGCAGGTGGGGTGGCGTCGGCTCGTGGCCGAGCAGTCGGCAGATGCAGCAGCCGAGCCGGAAGACCCGGTCCTTGTGGCGCTTCACGCCGGCGGCGCTCATGCGGCCGCCTTGTCGAGCGGATAGAGACGTCCATCGTCAGCGCGGCGCGCGAACCGATCGACCCAGTTTGCGAGTGCGCCGCGCGCGCTGGCGTCGTGCGCGTAGTGATGCGTGATCGCCTGCACGACCTGGTGCATCGTGCAGCCCGGGTTTGCCGCAACGTGCGCCTTCGCGGCTTCGATCGTTCGAGAGAACGGCGTAGAGTAGTAGGACCGGCCGGACGCGCTACCCGCGACAGCGCGCTTCATGTCGGGATGCAGCTGCGCGATTAGCGTTTGCGCCTCGGCGTGCGCGAAACGATGGAGCGGCGCAGGGACCGAGTTGCGGTCGTCGATACACGCGGGGCCGTCGGGCCAATGCTCGCGGCGAATCCCGATGATGCCGATTCCGCGCGTCCGACATGCCCAGCCGAACGTATCGCCGTACGTGGGCGTGGCGATCCAGACGAAATGCGCCTTGCCTAGCCAGCGCGCTGCCTGGTCGAGCACAGCGATCGTGCCGGATATCTTCGCTTCCACGATGCCGAGGCGCTTACCTTGCACGCCTGCGATGTCGGCTCGCGCGCTGTAGGCGCGGAACTGCGCCTCGGGATAGCAGTCAAATCCGCGCTCGGCGAGCCATGCTGATGCGACCGTCGCGATCTCGGTCTCGCTCCAGGGCTTCTGCTTCACAGATACCTCCGAAGGTGTGCCGGCCCGTACAGCTCGCGATAGAGCACGCGTGCGGCCACCGCGATCCAGGTCAATGTGTCCGCGGTGCGCGGGCAGCGTTCGGAGAACGGCCGGCGCGGTTCGGATGAGAACCGGCCCTCGGATTGCGGCACGACCGGCACGTCCTCGGCGCGCAGCGCGCGGCGCAGCCATTCATTTACTTCGGCCGACTGGTCGACGGGATCAAACTGCCCCGGCGCGATCGCGCGCAGATAGGTCGGCGCCGGCGAGCCGATATTGCTGATATCGATGCGGTGCGGCGGCGGCGCCGATGGCATCGGGTACGGTACGTGGCTCATTGGCCGTTGCTCTCGTACATCAAGACCAACTCCTCGACAGCTTCCTCGTCCATGTCCGGCCAGTATTTGGCTGCGAGGTGCCGATAGATCGACCCGACCAGCTGCTGGAACTCGGACTCGTCCATTTCGTCGAAGGCGATCGATCGCGGCACCTTGACCGCGACGGTGCCGACGACCGGCCCGAGATCCATCTGCATCTCTTCGCAGCAGGCGCCGCATTCGCGCTGCAGGCGCTTGATCGCGTCGTGCGCGGACAGGTTGTGGAAGTCGGGGAGCTGCTCGACAGCGAGCGCGCCGATCGCGTGCGCGAGCCGGTGGAACTTCACATTGCGGCGCTTCTTCAGCTCGGCGCGCAGCTCCGAGCCGGTCGAGTACTTCCGGTCTCGCATTGCGCGCGCATCCCACTTGGTCAGCGGCACTAGCGCGCCGACCTCTTCGCCGGTCTCGATGCGCACGAGGCGCTCGACGCGGAAGTACACCGGGCGGCGCGGCCTCTTTGGTTTTTGCGTGGCGGCGGCCTTGCTCATCAGGCGGCCTTCGCCTTTTCGGTCAATTCCTTCAGTTCGGCAGCCAGCCCGCGATCGGCTTTCTTACCCTTCTTTTCGTCGATCGTCGGCTTCGGCAGCGGGCCCTGCCATTCAACGGCGCGCATTTCCGAATAGACGTTCTCGAGATACGCCGTTTCGCCAATCGGGAGGTCGCGGCCCTTGCCGAGGATCAGCTCGATGACGCCCTTCAGGTGTGTGTCCCTGTTGTAGTAGTCCTCGCGGTGAATGAAGAGCACGACATCGGCGATTTCTTCGATCGAGCCGGACGCCCGCAAATCGCCGAGGTTCGGACGGTGATCGCTGCGCATCGCGTTCGCGCGGCTCAGCTGGCACAGCAAGATGACCGGGACGTTGAGTTCTTTCGCGAGCCGCTTAAACTGGCGCGCGTCTTCGCCGATTTCGTTCACCAGGTCGCGGCCCTGTCGCTTTACCTCGTGGAGGTGGTCGATCACGATAAGCCGCGTTGGCGATCGCAGATGCTGGCGCCGCGCGCGCGCGCATATCTGCAGAGCCGTGAGTCCCGGTTGGTCATCGATGTACAGCGGCGCGTTGGCGATCCGGCTCTGGGCTGCCATGAGCTGATCCCAGTCGTCGCGCTCCAGCAGCCGCGGATCCTGCAGCGCGCGATGGCGAATCCTGGCCAGGGCGGCAACGCCGCGCTGCACGACCTGCTTCTCGCTCATCTCAAGGCTGAAGATGTCGGTGCGGCGGTTCGCCGTGGCGTTGTGCATCGCTGCCTGGAACCCCAGCAACGATTTACCCATGCTCGGTCGACCGGCCAGGATGATCAGGTCCCCGTCCTGCCAGCCGAGCGTGATCGCGTCCAGGCAAGGCCATGGAGATGGCAGCCCGCTCATCTCCTCCTCGGCGTCGTATCGTCGCTGCAAGTCGGCCCACCAGGCCTGCACTGACCCGCGCGACGGCTTCAGGCCGCCGAGCCTCGTCTCGCCGCTCATGGCCGACAATTTGAGCAGCGCGTCGGCTGCGATCAGCGAAGCGGACGCGCCCGGCGCGAAGGCGGCGCCGGCGAGCGCGGTGCCCGCATCGATCAGTTCGCGCAGGCGCGCCTTCTCGCGCACGATCTCTCCGTAGGCGGCAACGTTCGCCGCGCTCGGCGTCGAGTTCGCGAGCTCGATCACATAGCTCGCACCGCCGACATCCTCGGAAACGCCCTGTGCGTGGAACCATTCGCCGAGCGTGACGGCGTCGTGCGGCTGTCCTTTCGTCGCCAAGTCGCAGATCGCGCGGTAGATCACGCGGTGCGACCGGCGATAAAAATGGTCCTCCGAAAGCCAGTCCGAGACCTGCAGCAACGCGCTGTCGCTCAGCATGAGCCCGCCGAGCACGGCCTGCTCCGCTTCATTCGCGTATGGCGGCTCGCGCAACGCGCTATTGGTGCGCTTCGAGCTCAAGCAGCCTGCTCCAGTTCGATCGCGTCGAACAGGCCGGGCATGGACATGTCGCGCTCGGCCGCGGCGCAGTACGCAGCGCCGTCCAGGAAGTACCGGTTGTTCAACTCGACGCCGACGCCGCGCCGGCCGAGCTTGATCGCGCAGTACGGCACGGTCATCAGGCCGCCGAACGGATCGAAGATCGTCTCGCCCGGCATCGAGAACTGTTCGATGACACGGTCGACGATGTCAAACTGCAGCGGGCACAGGTGCATTTCCTTGCCCTTCGCCGCCTGCGCGCCGTTGAGCGTTCGCATGCGCGTGATGTCGGTCCACACGTCCGGATGCCAGCTCTGCGGCTGCAGGAGCATGAACGTGGTCGGGAGCCAGCCGGTCTCGTCGACCGCGTCCGCGATGCGCACGTCGTGCCGGAAGTCGTAGACGTTCTCCAGCGAGTGCTTCCGGAACATCTTGAAGATGGTCGCTTGGTCGAGGCCTTCGAGCTCCTCGGGCCGCAGCGGTCGGTCGCCGCTAGAACGGGCAAAGCCATGCGCGTCGTACTGCCATCGCGCGCGCGTGTAAACCGCCTTGTCCTTCTTCACCGGCTCGTCGGCGTAGCCGTTGCTCCGGTCGGTCGGCGGCTTGCGGAAGAGCAGCACGTACTCGGGCATGCCGGCGCCCATGCGCGAGCCATCCTTGCACTGCTCGGTCCAACCAAGACGATAGGTCTGGTTGTTCTCCCGGACGACGTCGGTCACGATCGTCTTGCGCGCGAGGAACGCGAACCCGTGCTTCTGGAAGTGCGCAACGCACTCGTCGGAAAACGGCTGCACCGTCTGGAACCCGAAGCCATTGATGCCGCCGGGCGTTATTCGGTCCTTTACGTGGATCGCAGCGACGCGGCCCGGCTTCAGCACGCGCAGCAGATTCGGCGTCAGGAAATCCATCTGCCGCCAGAAATGCGCGTTGTCATCTGTGTGGCCGAAGTCGTTGTAGGACGGCGAGTACTCGTACTGGTGCGAGAACGGCACGCTGGTGACGACCAGATCGACGGAGTCGGAGTCCATCGCCGCGGTCTCGTCGACGCAATCGTTGTTCACCACGACATAGTTGCCGCCGCGTGCTTCGACGCGCTGCACGCCGAGCGAACGTGCGAGCAGGCTCGCCATCGACGCGTGCGCCAGTCCGAACTCGCGAATGATCGCGGTCATCTTTTCCACCTGCTGCCTGTGCTGTTCCCACTTGCGTTCGAGCTGCCGGCGAATATCACGCTCGGCCTCGGTGTAGATCAGATCGATGCGCACCGGACGCGTCTGCAGGAAGCGCTGAATCCGATGGATCGACTGGATGAAATCGCGGAACTTGAACCCGATGCCGAGGAAGATCGCGTGCGCGCAATGACGCTGGAAGTTGCAACCGCTGCCGGCGAGCACGGGTTTGGCGGCCAGCTCGGCGATGCGGCCGTCGGAGAAATCGATGATGGTCTGCTCGCGAGCGTCCAGCGGCTGGTTGCCGAAGACACTGCGCACGCTTGGGATCGCCGCCTCGATCGCGTGGCGCTCTGCCTCGAGGTCGTGCCAGATGATCCGGTGAGCGCCAGGATCCTCCGCACGCAGTTCGAGTAGCTTTGCGACCCGCGCACCCAGACTCTCCCGTTTTTCCTTCGCCGCGTTCTGTACACCGATGGCGGCATTCCGAAAGAGCTTGCCCTGCCCGTCCTTCTCGGCGCCGGCGTCGCGATGGTCCGTAGGGACCTCGTGCCAGCGTACGTCCAGCGGCGGCAGCGCATATCCCTCGTCGCTGAACTCTTCGCCAAGGTCGGACGGCCGTTGCACGAACAGCGCCCAGGAGGCCACCCAGAGCCAGAACTCTTCCTCCTTGTGCGCGTGGATCGTCAGCTGATCGGCCTTCTCGCTGTTGCGTTTGAAGAATCGGGTCTTCGCCTGGCCAACATCCATGACGTCGAGGTACGCGGCATAGGCCAGCAGCTCGATGTGCTCGTTCGGATCGGGCGTCGCCGTCGCGACGTACCGATACGGGACGCCACCGGTGCGCACGCCCGCGGCGCGATCGTCACCGGCGAACAGCCGCATGAACTCGCGGAAGGTCTTGGTTCCGCCGAAACCGCGCAGGCAGTCGGCTTCATCCAAGCTGGCCACGCTGAAAACCAGCGGGTCGATCTTCCCTTCGCGCACGCTCTCGTAGTTCGTGAGGTAGATGCCCTCGGGATCAACGACCTCTTCCGCGCTGCGGATGAAGGTGATCGGCACGCCGAGCATCGCGGCATCGCGCATGAATTCCTGGCGCACGCCCAGGGGCGCGACGATCAGGCCGGCGCCGCCGGCGCGGGCGCGGGTGATCCTGACCGCCTCGATCTGCATCACGCTCTTGCCGAGCCCGAACGCCGCGAAGCATGCGCGGCGGCCGCCAGCGACCATCCATTGGACGATCACGGCCTGCTGCGGTTTGAGAATCGGATTGATCTCTGAGAGCTCGATGTCGAATCCGCACCGCGACGCGACGGCGATTTTGCTCTCGAGGAATGTCTGGTATTCGGCGGTCACGCGGCTCCCGCTCCCTTGGCGCGGTCATGCGCTTCGGCTTCGGCGAGCACGCGATCCTCGTGCGCTGCCTGCTCGCGCGTCATGCCGCGGCGGCGCTCGATCGCCTCGATCGCCTGACGCGCACGATCGAATCGGAAGTGCGCGAAATGGCAGTGCTTCGGCTCGATGCGAAGCGTCCTCGCCAGCCATGCGTACGCTTCGTTGCGACTCATGCGCCCGGTTGTCCAGAGGACATCGAAGGCTTCGTGGCATTCTCGACGCATGCGCCGCAACGCCTCGTTGGCCGGCGAGCCGAGCGGCGCGAAGTTGCGCGAGTCCCTGTGCACGCCAACCCACGCGTTGCACGGCACGCACTTCCAGAAACGCTTTGCATGCAGGTCGGCCCGGCGCGGATAGACCTCGCGGCCGGTGACCAGCATCGCCGGTCTCGTGCAATGCGCGCAGTTCGGCGCCTTCGCGATCTGCGTCATGCCGCTGCCTCCGACGCCGCCTTGTCGAACACCTTCAGCATCACGTCTTCGCGCGTGAGGTATTCGAAATCGGGCGTCCAGTTTTCGTGTCCGCGCCCCGCCGGCGTGCGGCCGCTGCGAAAGTCGTCCTTCTCGCACTCGGCGAAATAGGCATCCCAGAAACGGCGAGTGATCGTCGTCGTGCCGTACAGCTGCTCGCAGATCTGCCGAGCACTGCGCAGGCAGCGCTTCACCTGCGCCTGGCGCTTCTCGACGCCGACTTTCGAAACTTTCGGCAGCAGCCCACTGGGCTTCCCGAGCGTCGCGTTGTAGGCCTCGATCGCGTCTGCGGTGACCTGGCGCAGGCGTTCGGCCTTCGAGGCGCTCAGGTCGACAGGAGCAGGCGGAGGTGTCAATTCCAGTTTCGGATCACCGGCCTTCGGGTCGCCGGCCGAAGGCGGCGACGAATCCGAACGAAGTGAGGATTTAGATTCCTGATCCTGTTCTTGCTCCTGTTCCTGTTCCTGTTCCTGTTCCTGGCTTAGAAGGGGCTTCGGAGGGGCTTTGCCACCCCTCCTATTCGACAGATGAAAGCGGGCGCGGTAGTGGTCGAAGAAGTCACCCAGGAACGGGTTATCCGGCAGACCGTCGTAGTCCTTCTGAATACCGGCGCAGCGGTTGTCCGAAGCCTTCAATTCACGGGCGATCTGGTACGCAGCCATCTCGCGCACCCACACGATTTCCGTCATCTCGTCGTACTTACAGAAACCTGCCTTGATGCACCCTTGAAGCCCCTTCGAAGCCCCTTCCAAGCCCAACCCGGTTTCGTGCGCCATGTAGAGCACGGGCTGGTAGTACAGCCCGAGCATGTTCGAGCCCGGAGAGCTCATCAGGTAGAGCGCCACGACAACCGCCTCCGCTCCGGCGCGACGGATATCTTTCCCCGTTGCGCCGGTCCAGAAGGTCGGCACGATCTTCGCGTAATCGCGCATGTCAGGCGGCGGTTCTCAGGTCGAGCTGCGGCTGTTCTACGGGCGTCGACGCGAAACGTCGTCCGATCGATTTCGCCTGTTCGAGCATCAGGCGCGCGGCCTCGATCTCCTCGTCGGAGTGCGGACGGCTAGCGTTGTCGATCGCGTCGCGCAGGTGCTGCAGGTAGCGCTGGCGGTGCGGTTCGTTCATCGGCGCACGCTCGGCAACGCCATGAAGGCGATCAGCGCGCATGCGATGGCTGACCATTCGGTCGAGGTGAGGATTAGGGCCTTCATGCCGCCACCTGCATCAGTCGCTGCAGCTGGTCGACGATTCCGGGGATGGCGGCCATCGCCTGCTGACGGATCGTCGAGGCGTCCTGGAGGTGCTTCGCGGCCCAGTACAGCGCCGGCGTCGTGTCCTTGAACTCGGCCATGTACTTCTCGATCAGGTCCGGATCCAGGTTGCGTTCGCCGCTGAGCATCTGGCTCAGGTTGGACGGCGCAACGTCGATTGCAGACGCCACCCGGCCCAGCCCACGCTGATAGACGCACGCCGCGAAGCACTCGCGCTGGTTGCGGTATCGCTGGGCCAGGCCGGGTTCGAAGGACAGGGAAAGTTGCTGCATGGAAAGTCCCGGAAAGGATCGTTATCAGGCGTTATCAAGGCCGGGCAAAAAAATGCTCGGCATGGAATCGAACGAAGAAAAGACCCACGGCGCGGCGTATCGCACCGACACCGCAGGAAGGCTCCGTGCGGGGAGTGAAACGCACGGAGAGGAGAGGTGCCGGCCGGCGTCCTGGAGAGATTCGCCGGCCGGCGATTCGCGCCCGCCTGGGGAGGTAACAGGCGCGAATGAGGTCGCGGCCGCCGTCGTATCCTGTGGGTGTCTAACGTCCACAATTCACTCCGGAGACCGCGATGAACGAACAGGAAATACAGGCCGCGCCTGTGGCCGGCTGGGAAATCAGGGCCGTCGCGCCGCTGGGGATCGCGCTCGTCACACTGCAGTACCTCGCGAGCCCGATGGAGTCGTTAGCGCAAGCTCATGCCTCGCCCAACTTCGCGCTGACACCAATGCAACTTCGCGAGCTGGCACAAGCGTTGGAACGCGCGGCTCGCGTAGTGGAAAGCTCCGCGCCTCAAGCGCCGCCAGGTCCGAAGCACTGACCTCGAAGCGATCGCTGACCTCCCCTGCCCCGCGCACGTCACGCCGCCTTCGCGTCTGGCGACGCGCCGAAGACGTCGGGGCGGAGGTCGTATCGAGTTTGGGTGACGCCTGGCGTCTGCTCGATGGCGATGCAGTATTTGGCAGGGACAGGCCGACGGCCGTTCACCCACTGCCAAACCATTTGCTGGCTGACGCCGATTGCGGCGGCAAGCGCGGTCTGGCCGCCCGCCTGTTCGACTGCTTTGGAGATGACGGTCGTATCCATAGAGGAACGATAGCATTGCTATCGACGAGCAGCAATAGCACTGCTACGCGACACGGCATGCGAGGATCAATAGCATTGCTTTGCGATGGCTAAGAAAGCGCCCCTCCCTGCTCGCGACATGTACGCGCTCGCGATCGACGCGGCGGCGCAGGCTCTCGTACCTTCTGAGGTGAAATCCTTCGAGGATCTCGCACAGAGGCTCGGCGTGGCGCCAAGCGAGTTGTACCAGTGGCGGAGCGGTCGTCGGCCGCTCCCATGGAAGCGAGCGAGGAGCGTAGCGCTCGTCTTACGTCGAAGGCCGGAAGAGATCAGTGGGGAATACGCCGAAATCCTGGCGGACATTCCAGCCTTCAAGGTTTCTGGGGACTCGAAGGCAAAGCTCGTTGCAGCGCCACTTTCTGCCCCGTCTCAACCCGCGCGACCGGACAAGGAGATTCTGTTCGAGGCGGTTCAGATCGCCCTCACCGAAGCAGCGAGCAGCCGCACGAAGATCACCGCGGCGAAGCTGGCCGACGCCTACGAATTGGCGTTGTCGAGAAAGAGGGATGGGGTCTGACGTCGCTACCGACTGGAGAGAGCGACTGGGTATGGCACTGACAAAGGAAGAAGCAAGCGAGCTCGCGCGGATCCTGCATGCGCGATCTGGGGGCGGCAGAACGATCCGACCGAAACTGCGTGTCGTGACGCCGGCAAAGACGAATCTGCTGGATCATTTCGAGCGTGAGAATCACATTCGGCGGATCATCTATCTGCGCGACGGGTACCGCCTGCGCTGGCTCGTTGACCAGTGCGCGTTCAAGGCAATCTCGCTCTGGTCGCTGGATGATGAGGAGATCGTGAAGCTGCACGCGCTGATGGAGCGAGCGCGACGCTGTATCGTCGAGGGGATTTCGTTTGAGGATGCCGGCCTGGTTGCCTCTCTCGACGAGCACGAATCGGCCAGACGCACCATGTTCGACCACGACGCCGACCGCGTAGCGGATGAGACCGCTATCAAGATCGAGCAGCGCGGCTGCGCGCCGTTGGATTGGAGCCTTTTCGGGACCGACGATGAATGCCCTTTCTGATCACATGCGATGCGTCTTGGCACTGTTCCTCGCTGTCGCCGCCGTTCCGTCGACTGCCGCGCCAGGACCCGCGAAAGACGTAGCCCCCGAGCTGAAAGGCATTCGGCTCGGCGAAACGCGGGACGAAGTGATGGCCGACCCGAAGGTGAGCTGCTCGTCTGAGACTGACCGGCTCAAGTGCGCGTGGATCACCACCCTGGCGGGCGTCGACGCCATCATTCGCGTCGAGTTCGACCGCGACGAGCGCGTGCAGGTGATCGCGGCCGAGAACCTCGATGCCACGCGGTTCGGCGACGTGCTCGACGGACTTACGTCCAAGTTCGGCAAACCGGCCGGGCGGACCAAGGGCCACGCGAAAAACCTGGCAGGCGCCAACCTCGAAGTTGGCGTCTACAGTTGGCACTTCCACGGCTGGAACATCCTGGTGCTTGAGCGAGATCGCGACATGTCCAAGAGCAAGGTGACGATGTACAGCGACGCCGCCGCGCGGGAAGTCCTACAGGCGCGCGACCGCGCCATCCACGACGATATGTAAGATCGGCGCCGTTCGAGATGGAACGGCAAGACTTTTCTGGGGAGAGTACACATGAAGAAAGCGACGACGGTTGCCGTCGGTGTTGTTGTGATCGCTGCAGCGATCGGCGCGTACGCGTACTTTTCGCGCGGCCCGGGACTCTACGCTCAATGTCACGAAGCCATTTCATCGACGCTCGTGGCCCCAGCGACCGCGAAGTTCACTGACGCCAAGATCCTCAGCGAGGACGAGGCTCAGAAGTACTTCAGTACGGCGATCGACACGCTCTTTGCCCAGAAAAACCAACTCGCTGGCCAGCAGAAGCAATTGGGCGTCCTCGAGAAGGCGGACGATTCGAATACTCGTGTGAAGGCAATGACGCTTGCGGCGCAGTCCAGGGCGCTTGCCGAAAAGATCGAGGGACAGATCAACAATCTGAACGCCGCGCGTGGAGCATTCGCTCAAACGCCGTTCAAAGCGATCTTCACCGCCGTGGACAGCCAGAATCGAGCCGGCGCGCTCGTTCGCTCCGATGGCGTGTGTTTCATCGGAAGCGGCAAGACAGCGGTTGCCAGCCTCGAGCAGAGGTAACCGAAATAGAGAACCTCGAATGCGATAGCGTTGCTATTGACATGAAGCAATAGCATCGCTATCGTCTCTCCGTCGGCCGCACCCGCGAGCCGGTGGAGAGGGAACATGTGCTTTGCTTCTGCGGTTGATGTAAGCCCGGCCCTGCCCGCCGGCGAGCAGCGCCCTCGACGCGCTCCTGCCCTTCAGGCAATTGCTCGCCGCCTCGATGCGATGGCGCTCGATCAGCTTCGCGCCGAGTGCTCGCGCTTGGCCGTTGAAAACGAGCAGTTGCGCGTCGAGCTCTACTGGGCCGAGAAGTCGGCCGAGAGTTGGCAGGAAGACGCGCTGCGCTTCCAGGAAGAGCTTTGCGTCGCGACCGGCGGTGAGCCGGGACTTACTGTCGACGGCGCTCTCGTCGTCGTGCCGGCAGCCAGCCAGGATGGTGCGGCATGAACGCCCGCAACCTCGTCATCGCGCTGATGCTGGCAACGATCGGCGTCTGCGTCGCGGACGTCGCGCGCGCCGACGGCGCCGACTTGATCTTCATCGACCAGCCGGGCGGCGAGCTGGCCTACAGCTGCAGCATCAACTTGCTGCGCGAATGGCCAGCGTCTGTCTCGATGGATAACGGCCTGCTGGCGAACAGCTGCAGCGCGCCCATTGTCGTGAATCGGCTGTCGCCGCTGCGTTCGAAGTTCGCGCCGCCGCTGATCAATGTCAGCGACAGGCCGTGGACCGTGACGCTGATGTCCGACGATCCGCAGGACATCGTCTACCACGACTGCATTCTGGTCAGCCACGCGCTGGAGCAGGGTTCGGCGACCGTCGTGCTGGCTTGCGCGGGCGCGCAGCCATGAACCTCGACGACACGCTCCACGTTGCCGAGCTTCCGACGGTCGAACGCCGCTGCGCGCCGGCCCCGTTCCAGCCAGTCGACTGGTTCACGCCGCCGGAAATGCTCGCAGAGGACGAGCAGTACTACGCGCAGATCCTCGCGAATCGTCGTCGCGAGCCGCGCGGATCGCGCACGCTGCGGCAGCGCTCGCTCCGCACCGATCTGCGCGCGGCACGCGACGAATGGGTGCGGACGCTGGCTGAGTCGCCGCGCACGACGCCTCCGCTACGGGAAACCGTCCTGGCAATGGCGCTGTTCGCGGCCGGCCTGTTCATCGTGCTCGAGGTCGCCGCACACGGCGCCGACTGGATGCGGAGGCTGGTGCCATGACCGCCCTGCACTCGCCGACGCCCTACTCCGCCGCTGAAGGCGACGACAACCTCGGCCCCAACGCGTGCTTCGCATGGGGTTCCATTCTCGATGCCGACGGCCTGAAGGTCTGCCGGATCTGGAACGACGCCGATTGGAACGGCCGAGGGAAACCGGAAGACAACGCCGCCTTCATCGTCCGCGCTTGCAACGCGCATGACGATCTGGTCGCGGCGTTGCGCGAAATCGCCGCCGTCCGTCCGGGCAACGAAGACAACGCCGAAGCCAATCGTAGGCGTCGCCGCGTTGCGCTCGCCGCGCTCGCGAAGGCTGGTGCGGCATGAGCCGCCGCCACGACCAGCGCGTCGCCGCGATCGACGCACTCGTGCAGTGCTGGCGCGAAGATCCCGCGCAGATGCTTGCCGATCTCTCGAAAGACGAGCAGATCGACGCGCTCGGCGCGCTGACGCATGTGGTGTACGGCGCCGATAGCAACGCGGATGTGCGTGCGCTGAAGGCGCAAGACCTGATCGATTGCTTTGCCGCGAAGCGCGTCGACCAGATCGCTGACGACGCGGCTCCCGAATTGGAGCAAGCGGCATGAAAATCATCGGACAGTCCAAGGTCGGAGAGGGCTACGGCGCTACCGATGCGCTCGTCTGCATCGTGACCATTGATGAGCTGAAGAAAGTCGCGAACAAGGCGAAATACTGCGATCGCGACAAGTTCGCCGCGCCCGCTATCGGTAGCGACTATCCCATCGCCGAAGGGCACGACTTCCGAGCCGAACTGACGTCGGCCATCCAAGCCATGCAGGTCGCCTACGAGAAATTCGCGAAGGTCGCGCCGATCGCTGCGCGATTCGCCGGCTTGGTCCTCGAACCGGAGCCCAGCGCATGATGCCCGCTGTAGCATTCAATGGCACGGCCGACGACTTCGTCGACCACGAAGCACGCGCGGCGGAACTTCGCGCGGCAATCGCGTCGCGTTGCTCGGCGAAGGCGCAGATGTTCGTGAAGTCGGCGCCCGTGGCGCTCTCGACTGGCGCCGGGCGCACGACCCTGTCCATGACGCTCCCCGTCGGCTGGAGCGAATGGCGTGAAGCCTACGGCGACGAGATCTACAAGATCGGTAGCGACCTGGGCCGCCAGCTGTCGTTCGTCTTCCGCATCCATCGCCAGCCGGTCCCGCGCGTCGTCGCGCTGCGAGGTGGCCAGTGAGCGCCGCGCCAGGCCGCTGGAAACGGACGACTCCGCCGACACCGGAGCAGCGTCTCGCGCAATACCACGAGCGCCTCGGCGTCGATCAGGAAGAGCTGCTGCGGCGCCAGGCGATCGGCCTGCGCGTGCGCGACAAGATCGTCGAGCGTGCCTTCCAGATTCCCCGCCATCGCGCGCTCGTCGTCGTGGCCAAGCCCCATCGTAAACGGAGGAAATCATGAGCGTCGTCTACGCCAACTTCGTGACGAAGCAAATCATCACGGTCGATCGCGTCGACCCGTTCGAGCGCATTCGCGCCGGCGTCGAACAGAAGCTCGTCGGCTATCGCCGCAACGTCATCGCGGACGCGCTCACGTACGCGCGCACCTGGTTCACGCGGCACTGCACGACGGTCGACAAGGCCGTCGACGTCGGCGTGCGCCAGGCGATCAACCAGATCAGTCCGTTCGATCCCACCGATCCGCCGCCACTCGCTGCGGCGTGATCACCATCGTCCCAGGAGGACACGCATGTCGATGTTCAATCTGAACACCAGCGCCAAGCTCCAGGCGTTCCATCCGAAGCGCGGCCGCGGCGACGACGCGGTCGTGAGCTGCGAGCTGCAGCTGCGCGGCGCCGTCTGCCTTCCCTCCGCATGCGCGGCAGCCGCGCTGGCCGACGAGACGGAGGAATTCGAGCGCGCGATCTGGAAGACGAAGGCGGAAGACCCGAATCGCGCGCTTCGCTTCTACGGAATCACCGAGCTGCCGTGCGACGCCGAATTCGAGGCGAAGCACCACGTCACGCTGGTGAAGGGCGGGACGAAGGTTCGGTGCGCGCTCGTCAGTAAGATCGTGCTGCGTCCGCATCCCGGCGGCTCGGCGTTCTGCGACCTGTCCGTGTTCCTCGAGGATCCTGACCAGGACCTCGTGACCTATCTGCTCGAGCATATCAACGACACGATCCCGCTGATCCTCGAACAGAGCGAGGACCTGGTCGACCAGATGCGCGCCAGCAAGCAAAGCATGTCGGCGACGGTCAAGACCGGCGACCTCCTGGAAGACCAGGAAGAACGCGACAGGAAGCAGCTCGAACAGGCCGCCAATAGCCTCGGCGGTTCGCCGACCGGCGAAATTCCGCAGAAGAGCCAGCGCGGCAAGAAGGCGCCGGCGAAGAAGGCGGCGGGCAAGCGCGCGCCGAAAAAGAAGGCTGCGGCTTAGGTACACACCGAGCGGGGATAACCGCGCTGTAAGCGCGGAGCGAAGTCGTGAGGGCCGGGATGTTTCTGCGCGAGGTATCCGGCCTGCAGTCGGGTGACCTCTGCTCGCGCCGCTTCCCCCACTGAGGAGTGGGTCGAAAGCCGACCACCGTGGCACCGGGCAGACGGTGCATCGAATTTCCACATCCAGAGGATCCCATCGTGAGCGACGGCAACATGCAATTCCCGATCCCGAACAACGTCCTGGAACCCTACATCCGGGCAGCAGTCGCGACCGCTATTACCGGCGCGCTGGGAGACGGCACCAAGCTGGTCGAGCAGGCGGTGCAGGCCGCACTGACCACGAAGGTCAGCGCCGGCGGTGTCATCAGCAATGCGTCCTACGAGAACACACATCTGCTCGCGGACGTCGTCTCGAAGAAGGCAATCCAAAAAGTCGCGCACGAAGTCATCAACGAGATGGCGGAGACCATGCGCCCGCGAATCAAGGCCGAGATCGAGAAGCAACTGGCCACCAAGCATGGCGCGATCGCGAAAGCGATGGTCGACGGCTTGCTGACCAGCCTTAAGAGCACGTGGAGCGTCCACGTGAGCGTCGAGGCTCCGAAAGAGCGATAGACAGACTTTCCCGGCGGCGCAGCGCGCGGGCGTGACCCCTCCCCCTTCCCCGCGCTCTCGTGTTGCGTCGCCACCTTCCAACTTCCAGGAGAACCTGATGTCGCGTTTCATCATCCCCGAAGCTGTTCCCGCCGGCGTCGTCGAACAGACCGCCGCTGGCCTTATGTGGTCGGCCGCCGATATCAGCGAGAAGCCGCTTACGCACGAGCAGGCTGTCGAGGCGTGCGCAAAGCTCGATCTCGCTGGCTTCACCGACTGGCGCCTGCCGACCGTCGAGGAACTGTTCCCGCTGGCTGACCGCTCTCGCTTCCGGCCGGCGATCGATACCGACTTCTTCCCGACGTGCAAGTCGGATTGGTACTGGACGTCGTCGCCGGCTGCTTCAGCTCCGGACTGCGCGTGGCTCGTCCGCTTCTACGGCGGCCACGCGTGCCTCCTCAACCGCTACAACCGGTGCGCCGTGCGCGCCGTGCGGTCGCTGTCGCGCGCCAGTCAGTAATCGGCTTTTGGGCTTCCGCACACGGAGAAAGCAATGAACGCAATGACTCGATCCGCGTCTGCGGGAGCATTGATGACCGAACAGCAGGCGGCTGACATTCGCGCCGCGTTGAAAACCAGCCTCTACCCAGGAGCAGCCGACAGCTCCGTCGACATGGTGCTGTCGTATTGCAAGGCCGCGCACCTCGACCCGATGACGAAGCCGGTGCACATCGTGCCGATGTGGGATGCGAAGGCGAAAACGATGCGCGACGTCGTCATGCCGGGCATCGGACTCTACCGCACGATCGCCGCGCGCACCGGTTGCGCCGGCATTTCGGAGCCGGAGTTCGGCCCCGACGTGGCGGCGAACATCGGCGGCGCGGAGATTGTCTACCCGCAGTGGTGCCGCGTAACGGTTCGCCGTCGGCTCCAGTCCGGCGAGATCGTCGACTTCACCGCGAAGGAACTCTGGCTGGAAAACTACGCGGTCAAGGGCGGGCAGGAGAAGTCGATCGCGCCGAACGCGATGTGGTCGAAGCGACCCTATGGCCAGATCGCGAAGTGCGCCGAGGCCCAGGCGCTGCGCAAGGCGTTCCCGGAAGTTGGCGCGCAGCCAACGGCCGAAGAGATGGAAGGAAAAGCCATAGAGGGCGAAGTCATCGCCTCGGCGAAGTCCGAATCAGCGACGCGCGAGCAAGGCGCCTACCCGCAATCCGATTTCGACACGAACCTGCCGAAGTGGCGCGCCGCCGTCGAGTCGCGGAAGAAGACCCCCGAGGAAATCATCGCGCTCGTCGAAAGCAAGGGCCGGCTGACCGATGTGCAGCGGGACGCGATTTACGCGCTCGCAGAGCAGCCGGCCGATCAGGGTGGATCGCAGCAGCAGGAAGAAGGAGCGGACGCATGAAGACCTTGAAACTCGTTCAAGGGAGCGCCGAGTGGCATGGCGTGCGCGCCAATTGCTTCACGGCGTCCGAAGCGCCGGCGATGATGGGAGAGAGCAAATACCAGACGCGCAGCGCTCTGCTCCGCGCCAAGGCGACCGGCGTCACGCCCGACATCGATGAACAGACTCAGCGGCGTTTCGATGAAGGCCACGCGGCCGAAGCAGCGGCACGCCCGATCGTCGAGGAAATGATCGGCGAGGAGTTGTATCCAGCGACGGCGACCGATGACACCGGTCGGCTGCTCGCCTCGTTCGACGGCATCACGCTGATGAACGACGTCATCTACGAGCACAAGCTCTGGAACGAGGAACTTGCGGCTCAGGTGCGCGCGCGCGAACTCGATCCGATGTACTACTGGCAGCTCGAGCACCAGTTGCTCGTCAGCAGCGCTGTCCGGTGTGTGTTCGTGGTGTCCGATGGCACGCGCGAGCGCTTCGAATGGATGGAGTACACGGCCGTTCCCGGTCGCAGCGCGCGTCTCCTCGCGGGTTGGAAACAGTTCGAGAAGGATCTCGCCGAGTACTCGCCATCGGAACCTGCCGCCGAGGCCGTCGGCCGCGCGCCAATGTCCCTCCCGGCGCTGCGCATCGAACTCGTCGGCCAGGTCACTGCCAGCAATCTGGCCGATTTCAAGAACCACGCGATCGACGTCTTCAAGTCGATCCGGACGGACCTGCAGACGGACCAGGACTTCGCCGACGCCGAGCAGACCGTGAAGTGGTGCGGCGACATCGAAGAGCGACTCGCGGCCGCCAAGCAGCACGCTCTCAGCCAGACGCAGTCCATCGACGAGCTGTTTCGGGCGATCGACGCTATCAGCGGCGAGGCGCGCGCGAAGCGCTTGGCGCTGGACAAGCTGGTGAAGGCGCGCAAGGAGGCCATTCGAGGCGAGATCGTCGCGAAGGCGCGCGCGGCGTACCTGGAACATGAGCGCGCGTGCCAGCAGGAAACCGGCGGCGCGTGGCTGGTGATCCTGCCTCCCGACTTCAACGGCGCGATCAAGGGCAAGCGATCGATCGTCAGCATGCAGGACGCCGTCGACACCCTGCTAGCGAATTCGAAGATCGCGGCCACCGAGTCGACGCGGCGCATCCGAGCTGCCTTCGCCGCACTGGACGACGAATCGAAGGGCTTCGAGCATCTGTTCGCCGATCGGAACCAGTTCGCTGGCAAGACGCCTGACGACGTGCGCGCCATCGCGCGCGGACGTATCGCCGAGCATCGGCTACGCGAAGAGGCTCGGCTCGAGCAAGAGCGCGAGCGCATACGCCGCGAAGAAGCCGCGCGCGTCGAGCGTGAGCAGGCCTCGAAGGAATCCGCGGGCGAGGAAGCGCGCGCAGCCGCGGAGCCATCACCGCGGCCGGCCGCCGCGCGAGCCGACCTACCGCGGAGCGCCGGCGCTGCGCCTATGCCGACCGCGGCTCGGATCAAACTAGGCGACATCAATGCGCGCATCGCGCCGTTGTCGATCTCGGCCGAAGGCCTGGCTAATCTCGGCTTTCGATCGGTCGGGCGCGAGCGCGCCGCGATGCTCTACGCGGAGTCGGACTTTCCGCTGATCTGCCATCGCCTGTCCGGCGTGCTCGTCGACGCGGCGAAGAAGAAGGCTGCCTGATGCCGCGCGCAGGACAGACCATCAAGCCGCTTGTGCGCCTCGGCCGAACGGCTGATGCGTGCTGGACGTTCCTCGGGCCGCTCACGAAAGACGGTCACCCGAAGAAGACGTATTGCGGTGTCGAGATGCGCGCGCAGCGATGGATGTGGGAGCAGCTGTTCGGACCGATCCCGCCTGGTCACGTGATCTTCAACTCGTGCCACGCCAAGGACTGCTGCAACCCGCACCACCTCCGCTGCGGCATGCAGGCCGACGCCAACCGGCACAGCGTGCAGACGCTGCTGATGTCCAACGACGTGTTCGACATCCAGCGCGCCAAGGACGGCGCCGGCCCGCAAACCGCCAGGGAGCTTGCGTCACGCTTTGGGTGCTCGACGCAGACCGTGCGCGACATCTGGCGCGGGCGCAGCTGGAAGCGGCGCAAGGCGCCGAACTACGGGCCGCGACACAACATCGCTTGATATCCATTTCGAACCAACCAAAAGGAGCGTGTATGAATGCGTTGACGATCAATTTCGAGGACCGCAGCGTCCGAATCGAACTGGAAGGCGTTGGCCAGTTCGGCAACCTGCTCGACGCGACCGGCGTGATTTCGCGTATCAGCGAGTTCGCGGCCGAGCCTGTCGCGCGCCGGACCAAGCAGGATGTCGGCGGCGGCGCGGTGGTCGTGGACAGCGCGACCGGGCTCATGTGGGACGCCTCGACGACGGCATCCGAAAAGACCTGGAGCGAGGCCGAGGCCGCGGCGAAGGCACTTCGCCTGGGTGGCTACGACGATTGGCGCCTGCCGACGCTCGACGAGCTCGAATCGATCCGCGATATCACTAAGTACAACCCGGCGATCGACACCGGCCTCTTTGCAGACACGAAGTCGACCTACTACTGGACCGCGTCGCCGGCTGCTTCAGGTCCGGACTGCGCGTGGATCGTCAACTTCTACCACGGCCACGCGTACCTCTACAACCGCAGCTACCGGTGCGCCGTGCGCGCCGTGCGGTCGCTGTCGCGCGCCAGTCAGTAATCGGCTTTTGGGATAGGACGACATGTCATCCGTAGCGCCACCGATCGTGCGCCTCGCCGAACGTCTGCTCGTAGCGATCGAGCAGACCGTTCGTAGGTTCGCGCGATACCACAAGTACAGCGTCGGCGCCGATCTGCGCGCGCAAGCGATGGAAGTCGCGGTGCTGGCGCAACGTGCGTGGCGCAATCGAGAGCATCAGCAGATGTGGATCGCCCGACTTTCGGATGCCGTCGACGATCTCAAGTTGAAGCTGCAGCTCGGAAGCGCGATTCGCGCCTTCCCGAGCTTCCCGCAGTTCGAGGCGCTCTCCCGCCTGGTCAAGGACCTCGGCAAGCAGGTGGGCGGATGGCGCCGCCAGCAGAAGCACCCCAACGGGCAGAGTGCGGCGTCGGATTCGTCGCTGCAGAGTCCCATGATACTGAGTACCCGTGCCGCCTCAGCAGGGGCCAAACCATGACGAAGCCGCGCTACCACGAAGGATGCTCGGCCGGGTCGCAAGTGCGCGGGGAAGCGTCGCCGGCTGCTTCAGATCCGGACTACGCGTGGATCGTCAACTTCAACAACGGCAACGCGAACCTCAACAACCGCAACAACCGGTGCGCCGTGCGCGCCGTGCGGTCGCTGTCGCGCGCCAGTGAGTGTCAGGGTGCAGGACTGGTTACTTTCCGCGATCTATTCCTCGCGTGGCGCCGTGCGCGCCGGCGCAAGCAGCCGAGCAACAATCAACTCGCGTTCGAGCAGAATTGGACCGATCGCCTGATCGACCTACAGGATCGGATCAACGCCGGCGCTTGGTCGCCCGGCCCAACGACTTGTTTCGTGGCCACGAGGCCGAAGGCGCGCGAAATCCATGCGCCTGATTTCGCCGACCGAGTCGTGCACCACTGGCTGATGCCGATCCTTGAGCCCGCCTTCGATCCGGGGTTCATTTTCGACTCGTACGCGAACCGCAAGGGCAAAGGAAGTCACGCGGCAGTCGACAGGCTGAAGGGATTCGTCCGCCAGGTCGCTGCTGGCCAGGGCGGCGGCTGGTACCTGCAGCTCGACATCGCGAACTATTTCAACACGATCCATCGCCCTACCTTATGGTCGATGCTGAAGCGGCGGATGACGCGCGCCGGCCTGCCGATCATCGCGCAGCGCGTGACTCACGCACTCCTTCGGCAATCGCCGCTTCAGCAGGGTGTCGTCTATCGCGCCAGCGCCGAGGACCGCGCGCGCATTCCAGTGCACAAGCGCCTGGAGAACGCGCCGCCGGGCTGCGGCATTCCGATCGGCAATCTGTCGAGCCAGTTCTTCGCGAACGTCTATCTGGACGCGCTCGATCAGTTCGTGAAGCACACACTGCGCGCTGAGCGTTACGTGCGCTATGTCGACGACTTCGTGCTCGTGCACCGCGATCGCGCGCAGCTCGAGGCATGGCGGGACCAGATCGAGGCCTTTCTGCGCGACCGGCTGAGGCTGTCGCTGAAAGCCGAACAGCGCCTGCAACCGCTGACCGACGGCATCGACTTCCTCGGCTACGTCGTATTCCCGACACACACGCGGGTGCGCCAGCGCGTTGTTCGGCACGCGCGCGCCGCGATCGCCGGATGGGCGTCATCGCATCTGCGCGGCGACCGAGTTCGCGCGACACCCGCCGCGTACCGCCGACTCGGCTCGGTGCTCGCCAGCTATGAAGGCCACTTCGAACACGCCAATGCGTGGCGCCTCCGGCAGCAGCTGCATCGGCGATATCCATGGCTCTCGGCCGCGGCGGCGACGCGGCGATTTCGACTGCGAGACGAAGACACCCACATCACCTTGGATTGCCGATGACTATAAAGCTCCCAGCCATCCTTCTCGAACCGATGCGTGCGACCGCGCGCGCCGTGATCGCCCTTCGCGAGCCCGACCGGATCATCGGCGGCGTCGACGATCCGTACATGCTCCGCTGGCATCTGGTCGATCGCAATCCGGACGCGAACGCCTACGTGCACCAGTTCCATCGGAGCGACGACGATCGCGCGTTGCATGACCACCCGTGGGAGTCGTGTTCGATCATCCTCGAGGGGCAGTACATCGAACACTCGATCGCGGCCGGCGGCATCAATTGCCGCGTGCTGCGTGAGGCTGGCGATGTCGTGTTCCGGTCTGCGACGGACGCGCACCGCATCGAGTTGATCGACGGCGAACCGTCGCCTTTGACGATGTTCCTCACCGGGTCTTGGGCGCGCGAATGGGGCTTCCATTGCCCGGAACGGGGCTGGGTTCACTGGGCCGAATTCACCAATCCCGGTGATGGCGGATCGACCATCGGGCGCGGGTGCGAAGCATGAAAGAGCGCCCAATCCTTTTCTCGGCGCCGATGGTGCGCGCGCTGCTCGCCGGCAGCAAAACGCAGACCAGACGCGCGATCA
>Ga0070663_100000060_pt1 | contig 47085 bp, 34 predicted proteins | sample KBSC63metaG_FD_65646 | JGI IMG/M metagenome (GOLD analysis project Ga0070663, IMG submission 65646) | Corn rhizosphere microbial communities from Kellogg Biological Station, Michigan, USA - KBS C6-3 metaG | ecosystem: Host-associated > Plants > Roots > Rhizosphere > Soil ...
CTGCCGCCGTTGCTGGAAGGTCTCGTGCCCGAGCTGCGGCGAGCCGCTCCCCGGACGGCGCCGGGTTCGTTCGCGGCACGCCTGGCCGGGTTGCCCGGCCACGAGCAGGCCCGGACCCTGCGGGAACTGGTCCGGAGCAGCGCCGCGAACGTGCTGGGCCACGCCGCGGCCGCGGACATCCCCGCGGACGTGCCGTTCAGCGACCTGGGCTTCGACTCCCTCATCGCCGTGGAGCTGCGCAACCGGCTGACCGCGGCCACCGGCCACCGGATCCCGGTCACCGCGGTCTTCGACCACCCCACGGTCGACCGGCTCGCGGACTTCCTGCGAGCCGGGCTGGCGGACACGGCGACCGCACGCACCGCGCAGCCGGCGGCGCCGGCCCGCGTCGCCGGCGACGCCGTCGCCATCGTCGGCATGGCCTGCCGCTACCCCGGTGCGGCCGGCCCGGAAGACCTGTGGCGGATCGTGGCCACCGGCACCGACACCATCTCGGGGTTCCCCACCGACCGCGGCTGGGACCTGGACCGGCTGTACCACCCCGATCCGGACCACCCCGGGACGTCCTACACGCGCGAAGGCGGGTTCCTCGACAACGCCACGCAGTTCGACCGGGAGCTGTTCGGCATCGGCGGGCGGGAAGCCGTGGCCATGGATCCGCAGCAGCGCCTGCTGCTGGAGATCACCTGGGAAACGTTCGAGCGGGCGGGGATCGATCCCACGTCGCTGCGCGGCAGCCGGACCGGCGTGTTCGCCGGTGTCATGCACAACGACTACGCGGCGAAGGTCAGCGGCGCCCCCGCCACCCTGGAGGGCTACCTCTCGATCGGCAGCACGGCCAGCGTGGCCTCCGGGCGGGTCGCCTACACGTTCGGGCTCGAGGGGCCGGCCGTCACCGTGGACACCGCGTGCTCGTCTTCGCTCGTGGCCGTGCACCTCGCCGCTCAGGCGCTCCGGCAGGGCGAATGCGAGCTGGCTCTGGCCGGTGGGATCACCGTCATGGCCCACCCGTCGCTGTTCGTCGAATTCAGCCGCCAGCGCGGGCTGTCGCCGGACGGGCGGTGCAAGTCCTTCGCCGCGGGCGCGGACGGCACCGCCTGGTCGGAGGGCGCCGGGCTGCTCCTGCTGGAACGCCTGGCCGACGCCCGCCGCAACGGGCACGAGGTGCTCGCGGTCCTCGACGGTTCCGCGGTCAACCAGGACGGCGCCAGCAACGGCCTGACCGCGCCCAACGGGCTCGCGCAGGAGCGGGTCATCCGCCAGGCGCTGGCGGCGGGCGGCCTGGCACCGGGCGACGTCGACGTGGTCGAGGCGCACGGCACCGGCACCCCCCTCGGCGACCCCATCGAAGCGCAGGCGATCGCGGCGACCTACGGGAAGGACCGGACCACCGGAACCGTCCACATCGGATCCGTGAAGTCCAACATCGGCCACACCCAGGCCGCCGCCGGCGTCGCCGGGATCATCAAGATGATCATGGCGATGCGCCACGGCCGGGTTCCCCGGACCCTGCACGTCGACGCGCCGTCCCCGCACGTCGACTGGGAAGCGGGCCGGCTCTCGCTGGTGACCGACCCGGTGCCGTGGCCGGAGACGGGCCGCGTCCGCCGGGCCGCGATCTCCTCGTTCGGCATCAGCGGAACCAACGCCCACGTCGTCATCCGCCAACCCGCCGAGCCCGATGCCGAGCCGGCGGCCGCCGAAGCGGACCCGCCGGTCACCCTCTGGCCGCTGTCCGCGGCCGGCGATGCCGCCCTCACCGCGCAGGCCGCCCGGCTCGCCCGGTCGGCTGCCGGGCTGCGCGGCGTGGACGTCGGGTACACCCTCGCCACCGGCCGCGCCGCCTTGAACCACCGCGCGGTCGCGATCGGCGCCGGCCCGGCCGACCTCGGGGAAGCGGTCGCCGCACTCGGCCGCGGCGAAACCGCGCCCGGCGTCGTCCTCGGCTCTCCGGTGGCCGGCGGCACGGCGTTCCTCTTCAGCGGGCAGGGAAGCCAGCACGCGGGGATGGGGCGCGAGCTCTACCGCGACTTCCCCGCCTACGCGGCGGCCCTGGACGCCGTCTGCGAGCACCTCGACCCGCACCTCGACCGCCCGCTGCGGGACGTGCTGTTCGCCGCCGACGGCTCCCCCGAAGCCGCACTCCTCCACCAGACCGCGTTCACCCAGGCGGCGCTGTTCGCCACGGGAACCGCGCTGTTCCGGCTGCTGGAGCACTGGGGGGTGCGCCCGGATTTCCTGGCCGGGCACTCGGTCGGCGAGATCGCCGCCGCCCATGCCGCCGGCGTGGTGTCACTGGCCGACGCGAGCACCCTCGTGGCCGCGCGCGGCCGGCTCATGCAGGCGCTCCCGGCCGGCGGGGCGATGCTCGCCGTGCGGGCGTCGGAAGAAGAAGCTCTCCAGTGGCTCGACGGGTTCGCGGACCGAGCCGGGATCGCCGCGGTCAACGGCACGTCGTCGGTCGTCCTCTCCGGCGACGAGGCCGCGATCGACGACCTGGCCCGCACTATCGAGCCGACGCGCGGCGGCCGGACCCGGCGGCTGCGCGTCAGCCACGCGTTCCACTCGCCGCTGGTCGACCCGATCCTCGACGAGCTGCGCGCGGTCGCCGCGAGCCTGACCTACCGGCCGGCGGCCGTCCCCGTCGTCTCGACCCTGACCGGCGCCCGGATCGGCGACGACGACCTGAGCTCCCCCGCCCACTGGGCCCGGCAGGCCCGTGGCACCGTGCGGTTCGCCGACGCCGTGGCGACGCTGGAGGGCGAGGGGGTCCGCACCTTCCTGGAACTCGGCCCCGGCGGGACCATGTCGGCCATGGCCCAGGAGGCCGCGGCGCCGGCGAGCCGGGCCGGGTTCCTCCCCCTGATGCGGCGGAACCGGGCCGAGGCCCGCGAACTCGTCACCGCGGTGGCCCGGGCGCACGTCCGCGGGGTCCGGGTGGACTGGGCACGTTTCTTCGCCGGTTCCGGCGCGCGCCGGGCGGAGCTGCCCACCTACGCCTTCCAGCGCCGCCGGTACTGGCTCACCGGGGCTCCCGGCCCGGCCGACCTGGCCGCGCTCGGCCTGGCGCCGGCCGGCCACCCCCTGCTCGGAGCGGACGTCAGCCTCGCCGGCACGGCCGCCTCGGCCTACGCCGGACAGGTCTCGACGCGCACCCACCCCTGGCTCGCCGACCACGCGATCGGCGGCGCGGTGCTGCTGCCCGCCACCGCGATCCTGGAACTGGCGGCGAGCGTCGGGGCCGAGGCCGGCTGCGACACGGTGGAGGAACTGATCCTCGAAGCCCCCGTCGTGCTGCCGGGCGAAGCAGCCGTCTCGATCCAGGTCACGCTGGACGAGCCCGACGAAGCCGGGCGGCGGCGGCTGAGCGTGTACTCGCGCGCCTCCGGCACCGGCCGCGAGCCGGCCTGGACGCGCAACGCCGCCGGGGTGCTCGGCTCGCGCCCCGCCGCCCCGCCCGGACCTGCCGGGCCGTGGCCGCCGTCGGGCGCGCAGCCGGTGGACGTGACCGAGGCTTACGAACTCCTCGCCGAGCGGGGGCACGAGTACGGCCCGCTGTTCCGGGGCCTGGAGGCGATGTGGCGCCACGGCAGCGAGCTGTACGCCGAGGTGAGCCTGGCCGACGACGTCGACAGCGCCGGCTTCCTGGTGCACCCGGCACTGCTCGACGCCGCCCTGCACGCCAAGCTCGCCGACGCGGTGCTGCCCGGATCGGCGCGGGTGCCCGAGCCGGCCGCCTCGGCCGAAGTCCCGTTCTCGTGGTCCGAGGTCCGGCTGCGGCCCACCACCGCCACCACGCTGCGCGTCCGGCTCACCCCGGCCGGGCCGGGAACCGCCCTCGTCGCCACCGACGAAACCGGCACTCCGGTGCTGACGGCCGGAACCCTGACGACCCGGCCGGCCCCGGCGGGGCGGTCCGCGAGTACCGGCGCCTTGTTCGGTGTGGACTGGGTACCGGCCGACGAGGCCACGGGTGTCCACCCCGCCTGGGCTGTCCTCGGCGACGCCGATCTCGGCCTGGCGGCGCCCCGCTTCGCGGACCTGGCCGCCCTGCGCGCGGCGCTCGCGGCCGGCACCCCGGTCCCGGCCACGGTGGTGGTGCCGGCCTTCGGGCTCGAGCACTCCGGCGACGAGCGGGATCTCCCCGCCGCGGTCCGCCGGGTCACCGCACAGACCACGTCCGTCATCCGGGAGTGGCTCGCCGCCGCCGAACCCGGCCCGGCCCGGCTGGCCGTGCTCACCCGGGGTGCGGTCGCCGTGGCGGACGAAGACGCGCCCGAGCTTGCCCAGGCGGCCGTCTGGGGCCTGGTGCGAGCCGCCCAGACCGAGCACCCGGGGCGGTTCCGGGTGATCGACGTCGACGACGGCTCGGCTCCCGATGCCCTGGCCCGTGCGCTGGGCAGCGACGATCCGCAAGTGGCGGTCCGAGCCGGGCAGTGCCGGGTCCCGCGCCTGGTCCCGGTCGCCGGCCCGCCTGAGCCGCCCGCCGCGTTCGGGCCCGACGGGACCGTCCTCGTCACCGGGGCCGGTGGGCTGGTGGGCGGGCGGATCGCCCGGCACCTCGCCACCGCGCACGGCGTCCGCCACCTGCTGCTGGCTTCCCGGGCCGGCCGGAGCGGACCCGCCGTCGACGAGCTCCTGGCCGACCTGGCACGGGCCGGTGCGCAGGCACGGGTCGTCGCCTGCGACGTCGCCGACCGGGCCTCCGTCGCCGAGCTGCTCGCCGGCATTCCCGAGGAGCGGCCGCTGCGGGCGGTCGTCCACGCCGCCGGCGCGGTGGCCGACGGCGTGCTGACCGACCTCACGGCCGCGGACTTCGACACGGTGTTCCGGCCCAAGGTGGACGGCGCCTGGCACCTGAGCGAGCTCACCGCGGACCTGCCCGTCACGGCCTTCGTCCTGCTCTCCTCGATCGCCGGTGTCGCCGGCAACCCGGGTCAGGCCGGCTACGCCGCGGCCAACAGCTTCCTGGACGCGCTCGCCGCCCATCGCCGGGCTCGGGGACAGGCCGCGTTGTCGCTCGCCTGGGGCGTGTGGGACGGCGAGGGCGGGATGGCCGGTGCGCTCGACGAGACGCGGCGACGCCGGATCGCGCGCCGCGGAGTCACGCCGATGCCGGCCCCGGAGGCGCTGGAGCTGTTCGACACCGCCCTGTCCGTGCCCGGCCGGTCCCTGCTCGTGCCGGCGGCCCTCGACACCACGGCGCTGGGGAAGCTCAAGGACCTGCCCGCGGTCTACCGGCGTCTCGTGACTCCGAAGCGGCCCGTCACCCCGGCCCAGCGCGACCAACCGGACACCTTCGTGCGGACTTTGGCGCACCGCCCGCGAGAAGAGCACGGCCCGGCGATCCTGCGCTTCGTCCAGGAGCAGGTCGCCCACGTGCTCGAGCACCCGGAACCGGCGGCGATCACGCCCGAACGGGGGCTGCTCGACCTCGGCCTGGACTCGCTGACGGCCCTCGAGCTGCGCAACCGGCTGGCGGCCGCCACGGGCCTCGGACTGCCGAACACCCTCGTGTTCGACTATCCGACCCCCGCGCTCCTGACGGAGTTCCTGCGGGACGGGCTGAACGGCGGCGCAGCCGTCGCCGAGCCGTCCGCCACGGTCTTGGAAACGGTGGAGGCGGCCATCTCGGCAGCCGCCTCCCCGGCGGCCCGGGAGCCGCTGATCGCCGGCCTGCGCACGCTCTTGCGGCGGTACGCGCCCCCGGACAGCGCCCCGGCCGACCTCGGCACGGTGACCGACGACGAGCTCTTCGACGCACTGGACGAGGAACTGGGCAGCGGAGGGGCGCGCTAGGCGCCGGAGAGGGGAAGTTCGGGCCCATGGAAGACACGGCAGAAGTCCGCATCCTGTCGGCCGCGAGTGCGCTGCCGGGGCCGCCGGTCGACAACGCGCGGCTGGCCCGCCACTTCGGGAAGGACCGGACCTGGGAGCAGTGGGTCGATCACTTCATCGGCACGCGCACCCGGCACTTCGCCCGCGACCTCGACACCGGTGCGCAGCGGGCGTCCCTGACCGAGCTGGCGGCCGAAGCCGCCGGCTCGGCCCTCGCGGCCGCCGGGGTCGCCGCGGAAGACGTCGACTTCATGGTGATGGGCACCGCGACCCCGGACCTGCTCATGCCGGCGACGGTCAACATGGTGGCCGAACGGCTCGGCGTCAACGAGGTGCCCACCTACCAGCTGCAGTCCGGCTGCTCGGGCGCCGTCCAGGCCCTCGACGTCGCCTACCACCTGCTGCTGACCGGGCGGTACCGGACCGCGCTGATCATCGGCGCGGACACGACGGCCAAGCACTTCGACCCGGCCGCGGACATCTCCGGCATGCCGCCGCCCCAGCTGGTGAACCTCCTGCTCTTCGGGGATGGCGCCGGGGCGCTGGTGCTGCGCTCGGGTGACCGGCCCGGTGGTGGCCAGGCCGTGCTCCACCGGGTGTTCACCCGGCTGACCGGCCTCGGCCGGGAACCGGGGCAGACCCTGGAGTGGTACGGGCTGGCGGACCGCGACTCCGGCCGCCCGCCCGCGGCCGAGGAGTACAAGGCCATCGAGGAATCGGTGCCGGTCATGACCGGCGAAATCCTGCGCGAGCTGCTCGAGGACCTGAACTGGGCGGAAACCGACTTCGAGTTCCTGCTGCCCCCTCAGCTGTCCGGCCGGATGACCACCGCGATCGTCGACCGCCTCGACGTCCCCGGGGCGGAGGAGATCTCCTGCGTGCTCGAGACCGGCAACACGGGCAACGCCCTGCCGTTCATCCAGGTCGAGCACGCGCTGGCCGCGATGGCACCGGGCGATCGCGCACTGGCGCTGGCCGTCGAGTCGAGCAAATGGATCAAGGCAGGGTTCGCGTTCGAGCGGTTGTGACGCCGTCGAAGCCCTCCAGACCGGCTTTCACGTCGGCGAGCAGGTCGGCCGCCTCCGCCCCGTCGATCACCCGGTGGTCGAAGGCCATGCTCAGCCGCATGACCGGAGCGGCGGTCACCTGCCGCTCGCGCACGACGGGCCGGTCCGCGATCCGCCCCACCCCGAAGGTGACGGTCGTGCCGCCCACCGAGTGGAAGCCGTCGACCGGCCGGTGGCCGAGGGAGGTGACGGCGACGGTGCCGAACAGCGCCTGGCGCTGGGCCAGCGACCGCGCCCGCAGCCGGAAGGCCGGCCTGCCGAGCCAGGCCGGCATCCGGTGGAGCAGGCGGACCGCCGCGAATTCGGGGGCCGACGCCGGATCACCCTCCCGGCGCGCCTCGAGCCAGTCCTGGATCTCGCCGAGGGTCGCGTCCTGGGCGCCGGGCAGGACCGCGGAGAGCACGATCCGGTGCCCGTTCATGGTCTTGTCGAACGTCACCTTCGTGCTCACCTCGGCGTACTTCGCCAGCCGCGGCCGGAACCGCCCGCGCACGGCCGCGTTCGCCTCGGGGTGCCGGGCCATGGCGCGCCCCACCGCGTGGACCACGTAGGAGACGACCGAGAGCGCTCGCCCGGCCTCCCGTTCGGCGGCCCGGTGGCCGAGGACGGCCGTCATGTCGATCTCGGAATCGAGGAACACCGGCGAAAACGCCCGGGTCTCGCCCAGGAAGTACAGGGTGTGGCGGCGCTCGGCCGCCATGGCCGGGTACCTCACGCTCCCCCCAGGACGGCGTACAGCCCCTCGATGTCGCGGGCCTGGAGCAGGTCGGGGAACGACGCCGGCCGTCCCGTGCGCTGCTCGACCACGGTGACCAGCCAGAGCAGGTGCACCGAGTCCCAGCCCGGGATCTCGTCGAGGCTGCGGCCGGCATCGCCGGCCGTCACGGCGATGCCGAGTTCGTCGCGGATGAGCGTGATCAGGTCGTCGATGCCGTTCATGACCGGGTGCCTCCCGAGAAGTCGGCTTCCAGCTGCAGGTGCGCGGGGCGTTCGAGCGGCTCGCGGAGGTCGTGCCGGAACCGGGCGACCCCGTCGTCGCCCGCCTCGGCCGGCACCGGCCGGAACCCGTACCGCGGGTACAGGTCGCCGACGATGCCGTTCTTCGCCGTCGGCCGGTACTCGCCGGACACCGCGGTCACGCCGGTGGCGATCGCGTGCTCGACGAGAGCGGCCAGGCAGCCCCGCTCGATGCCGCGCGAAAAGACCCGGCAGCTCAGCAGGAAGTTGTCGATGTGGAGCACGTCGGCTTCGCGGCGGACGAAGACGGCGCCGACGAGACCGTTGTCGCCGAACCGGTCGCTCGCTTCGACGGCCAGGACCAGCCGGCCGGGATCGCGGAGCAACGCGCTCACCTCGGGCTGCTGCAGGCGCCGGGTGGTGAGGTTGAACTGGTTGGTGCGCAACGTGAGCTGCGACAGCCGGGGGACGTCACCCGGTCCGGCGCGGCGCACCCGCACGACGATCCCGAGTTCCCGCAGGTAGTCCTCAATGGACTCGAAGCCGTCCAGGAAGTCCTTGCGCACCAGCTCGTCCCGGTACCGCTCGGTCCGGGCGCGGTCTTCTTCGGTGGCCTCGCGGGTGGTGAACCAGCCGTCCTGCAGCAACCGTCCGGCGTGCAGGGCGGGGTCACCGTCGACGCAGACGACCGCGACCCCCGGCAGTTCCCGGCGGACCAGCCCGCACTCGTGCGGGCTGTCGTCCACGAACACGAAGCTGTCCAGCCCCAGGTTCAGGGCTTGGGCGAGCTCGGTGAGGTTTTCGTGCTTCGGGCGCCAGTTGGCGGCGATGCGGACGAAGTCCTCCTCGCGCAGGACCATGTCGGCGCGGTCCCGCAGCACCTCGCGGACCGCCGACACCTCGTTCTTGCTGACCACGGCCAGCAGGACGCCCTGCGCGCCGAGCTGCTTGACCACCCGCTGGAACGCGCGGAAGGCCTGCCCGCGGCTGCCGTCGGAGATCGCGATGCCGTCGACGCCGTCTTCGCCCAGCACGCCGTCCCAGATCGTGCCGTCCAGGTCCAGCACGAGACACTTCCGGCCCTGGCCCGCCAGTCCGCCGGCCAGGTGGCCCACCTCCCGGGCGTAACGGGCCATCAGCTCGGTCGTGAACGGCGTGCCCGCGTACACCCGGAAGCGCTGATCGGAAAGGCGCAGCTCTTCCGCCATCGGCTCCAGGTCGAGCACGACGACCGCGGGGCCGGTCTCCATGAGTCCCAGCAGCCGGGCGTTGGCTTCCCGCCACACCGCGCCGAGCGCGGCCCGCGACCGGTAGTCGACGAGCTGGGCGACGATCTCGAACGGCAGCGGCAGGGTGTTCAGCACGAGCGTGCCGCGGCCGTTCTCCGCGAAGGTCGCCACGATCTTTTCCAGGGTGCGCAGCTTTTCGGCGAAGACCCGCCGGACGTCCTCCGGGCGCCACGGTACGGCCAGCTCGTCGAAGACCACCCCGGCATCCAGCAGGCAGATCGTGAGGTCGGGCTGGTCCGCGTAGAGCCGTCCGGCCGGATCGGCCAGGTCGAACAGGTAGCTGCCGAACGGGGAAACCGCGGTCCGGGCCAGCAGGCCGTGCCGGGCCAGCTCCGCGGTCAGGGCCGGCTGCAGGGGCGCCACCGAACCGTGTCCGGTGACGGCGACTGCGATGGTCCTGGTGGCCGGGTGCCGGCTCAGGACGTCCGCGGGATCGAGCCGGCCGAGCAGCTGCCCGGCCCGCGTCATCTCCAGGCCGTCCAAGCCCTCGAGCAGGGCCGGGACCTCGGGGTAGCGGACAGCGAGGTCGCCCCCGCGGAAAAGCTCGGACAACCCGGCCGGCGGCCCGGCACCGTGCCCGGCCGTCGCCTCACTTGACGCCATAGGACCGTGACCTCCCGCGAGATGCGCGAGGTCCATGCTGGCAACAGCGCCTAAAGCCGGGCTAAGGCACCCGGCCGGCGGACTTCCCTTGCCCGCTAACGCTCGTAGGTGCCGGTGATGCGGCCGCGGGCGAGGACTCCCGACCCGAGGGAATCGACGAGAGCGCGGGGCCGGGACTTGACCAGCGCCTCACGGCCGGGCCCGCGCAACAGGCTCTCGCCGAGTGCGTAGATTTCGAAGACGTAGCGGTGGATTCCGTTCCCCTTGAGGGGTTCGGGGCCGACGTAGCCACGTCCGATGGTGGGGCGCAGGAGCGTGACTCCGGAAGCGGGGTTGTCCCGGCCGAGGGCGCCGGCGGGCAGTTCGTTCGGGGTCAGGAGACCGACCGGGTCGACGATCGCCGAGCAGTGGACGGGCGGGTTGGCGCCCAGCGGGGCGTCGACGTCCTCGACCAGGAGCAGGAATTCGACCGTGGCGGCCGGGGGCTCGCTCCAGGCCAGGTGCGGGGAGATGTTGTCGCCGCCGACGCGCTTTCCGACGTGCCGGGTGCCGAGGGGGTGGTCGTGGACGAAGTCGTGGCTGGTGATCTCGATGGTTTCCGGGGCGGCGAGCCGTGGGTGGTTCCAGGCGTGGTTGCGCTCCTCGGGCCGGCGGCCGCGCAGGAGGGTACCGAGCAGTGCCATGGGATTCCCTTCTCGGTGGTCAACTTCCTTCGAGGTCGGACGCGGTCGGCTCCGACCGCGACGGGGAGTTCAGCGCGCCGAGGATGCGGGTGAGACCGGCCAGGTCGTCGGCGTCGAGGGCGGTGAGCACCGCGGGCGGGTCGGCGATGATCCGCCGGGCCGTCTCGGCCGCCCGCAGCCCGGCTTCGGTGAGGCAGACGAGCTTGCGGCGGTTGTCTTCCGGGTGCGGTTCCCGCCGGACGAGGCCGCGTCGTTGCAGCTGGTCCACGGCGATGGTGGCGGTCGGCGGGTCGACGTCGGCGGCTTCGGCGATCTCGCGCAGGATCATCGGGCCGTCGACGAGCCGGATGAGCACCCCGGCCCGGCCCGGCCCGAGGTTGAGCTCGGCCCGCAGGGCAGGCCGGCGATCCTCGCTCGCGACGAAGGCCTGGATTTCCGCCCAGGCCAGAGTCGCCAGGGCGAGCGCGTTCGCGGCGCCGTCGGCGGCACTGTTGTCCGTGGCCGCCGGCTCGGGCTTCATCGGGGCGCCTCCATTGCGTGTGTGGTCAGCTGCCGGCCGCTGCGTTCGGCATGGGCCTGCGCCCATCGCCCGGTCGAGAGCAGACCGAGCAGCAAGGTCGCGACGCTGCAGCCGACCAGGATGGCCCAGGCGGTACGACTCGACGCGAGAAACCCGGCTGAACCTCCGGCGACGATCGAACCACACACCGCCACGCCGATCGCCCCGCCGGTCTGGCGGCACGTCGAGGCGATCGCGCCGGCCACCCCGGCCTGGTCACGTGGCATCCCGGACAGGGCGGTGTTGGTCATCGGAGTGCCGACCAGCCCGAAGCCGGCGCCCCACAGCAGGTAGGCGAGCACGAGGTACCAGGCCCCGGTCCCGGGCCCGATCCCGGCGAGCAGGCCGGTCCCTGCCGTCAGCAGCAGTCCGGCCAGCACGAACGCCAACCGGGGGCCCCGGGCGGCCACGATGCGCCCCGAGATCGTCGCGCACACGGCCATCGAGGCGGCCATCGGGATGGTGAGCAGGCCCGCGTGCAACGCGCTGTAGCCGCGGACGTTCTGCAGGTAGAGGGTGTTGAGGAACAGGACCCCACCCATGGTCATCAACGCGAGCACCGCGATGATCGCCGCTCCGGAGAACGCCGGGCTGCGGAAGAACCGCACGTCCACCAACGGTTCGGCGCGCCGGGACTCGGCCACGACCAGCCCGGCCACCGAAACGGCGCCCACGACGAACAGCGTGATGATGAGCGGTGAACTCCAGCCGTGCCGGGGCCCTTCGATGACGGCCGCGGTGACCGAGCCGAGGAAGGTGACGACGAGCAGCTGGCCCAAGGGGTCGAACCGCTTGCCGCGCACGGCCTTGGACTCGGGGACGAACCGCTGGGTCAGGAAAATGGCCAGGAGCCCGATCGGGACGTTCACCCAGAAGATGGAGCGCCAACCGAGGCTGCTGACCAGCAGACCCCCGACCACCGGGCCGCAGGCCCCGCCCAGAGCCGCCACCGCCCCCCAGGTGCCCACGGCGCGGGCGCGCTCCTTCGGGTCGGTGAAGGTGGTGGCGATGATCGACATCGCGACCGGGTTCAGCATCGCGCCGCCCACCGCCTGCAGCGCGCGGAAGCCGACCAGCGCCCCCAGCGAAGGCGCGAGGCCGCACAGCAGCGAACCGAGCGAGAACAACCCCAGCCCGATCTGGAACACCCGGCGCCTGCCGAACCGGTCGGCCACCGAACCCGAGAACATCAGCAGGCAGGCGATGACCAGGATGTAGGCGTCGACCACCCACTGCAGGCCGCTGACCGGCGCGTCCAGCGCCTTCTGGATCGAGGGCAGCGCGACGTTGGCGATCGTCGTGTCCAGCCCCGCCACGACCACGCTCATGCAGCAGGTGAACAGCACGACGGTCCGCCCGCGCGGGGTCAACGTGGCCGAAGGCTCGGCGAGAACGCTCATGTCCATTGTTGTACCACAACAATTAATTCCTCTCACTGTCACCCCGGGTGGCGCGAACGCCCTCTTCTCCGCACGTCCGGGGTCGTCACGCCCCCGGCACACCCGCGTTCCGCGGCGCAGTCCGGCTGGCCAGGCCCTTGGAACCGGTGAACTCCAGGGTCGACGCGGCCACCCGCTCCCAGAGCGGCCCGATCCGCGGCGTGATCCGCAGTTCGATGCCGGCGTCGGCGTGCCTGCCGAGCAGGTCGTCGAGCACCACCCGCTCCACCGCCTCCACCGGCCGTGTAGAGATCCAGAAACCGCCCACCACGTCGTCCGGCTCGAACGACTCCGCCGGGAGCCGGTAGGCGTACTGGCGGCTGTCCCGCATCCGCCGCAGCCAGTCCGCCTCCACGACGTGGATCCGGTTCGCCGCGCTCTGCCCGAAGAACCTTTCCCGGTCCTCCTCCGTGGTCGCCGGACCCGGCCAGAGGCAGCCGCGCGGGCAGGCCCGCGGGAACCAGAACATGGGGGCGTGCCGCGAATCCACCGCCCACACCAGCTTCGGCGCGCCGGGCTTTTCCGAAACGCGCGGCTCGAACCGTCCCAGCGAAGGGTTCTCGCTGAAGTGCCACAGAGCGTGCGGCCCCTCCCCCGCGTAGGGCGGCGCCGCCGCACGGACCGGCAGGTGTTCCGGATAGTCTTCCGTCACCGCTCACTCCTTCACGCCGTCCACCAGGATGACCTGGTAGAGATCACGCAGGGGCCGGCCGGGGTCGACGCCGAGCTCGTCCACGATGAGGGCCCGGGCCCGGTGGTAGGCACGAAGGGCGTCGGCACTCCGCCCGCAGCGGTGGAGCGCGGACATGAGCAACCGGTAGAAGACCTCGCGCAACGGGTGCTCGGCCGTCAGCGAATACAGCAGCCCGATCATCTCCCGGTGGCGGCCGATGGCCAGGTTCGCCTCGACGAGGAGTTCGAGGCACTCGAGCCGCAGCTCCTCGGCCATGGTCGCGAAGTTGTCGACGGTGGGACCGCTGGCGAGCCCGCCCAGCACCTGCCCGCGGTGCAGGTCGAGCGCCTCCGACAGGACGGCCACCGCCTCCTCCGGGCACCCTCCCCCGAGCAGTTCGCGCCCCCGGGCGAGCAGGACGTGGAACTTTTCGAAGTCGAACTCGGCCCCACCGAGGCCGAGCAGGTACCCGGGCGATTTGGTCAGGATTGCGCTTTGCGTCCCACTGATACCGGAAATGAATTTCCGCAGTTGCGAGATGTACACGTGCAGGCTCGCGTCCGCCCGTCGCGGTGGATTCCCGCCCCACAGTTCACCGAGCAGCCGCTCGACCGGAACCACCTGGTCATAGCGGACCAGCAACGTGGCCAGGAGGACTTGCATCTTGTGCGATCGCAGTTCGAAATTTTGACCCTCCGACACGATGCGCAGAGGTCCTAGAAGTTCATAGCGCATGCACGAAACCCTCTTGCCAACCCGATGGCTTCCATTTACCAAACAACCCGGAAAATCACGCTAACACGGCCGATCACACGCGTCAATGTGACCATCTATTGATTTCGTACGCCGCCGTCCGCGCGCCGGCCGCACAACCGCGCGGTTCCGCAGTTGTGCACCGGAGATCACGCCACTCCTGCCGTGCGGATTACCCGGCCCGCACAGTTCTCCCCTTCGATGAAGCGGAACAGGGTACGCCGCCGAGTGACGTCCCGCAGCGCACATTGCTTTCCTGCGACGCGAGACTCTCCGGCCGCGGACACGTGCGGTAGCCGCCGGGCGTCTCGTTCCCCACGGGTGACACGAATGGCGCAACGAGCCCGGCGGACACCGGGCGAATTGGTGAGCCGTTCACATCCGATTCACCGCTGTTCCGCAGAATTCGGACGCGACCGGGATGCGCAAATGGTGACCACGGCGGCTTCCCGCCGGATCGCGCGCCGACCGGACACCCGTTCCCGCCGCACCAGGCGCACCACACCGAAGTCCCGCCACGCCGCGTGGCACCACACGCCGCCGGCCTCGGCCTCATTTGTCCAGTTTTCCCGGGTTGTGCGCGATTTGCCGCGGTTCATCCACTCGACCAGAGCCTTGACTCGATCATCACCCCCCAGCAAGATCGGGTGCATGGGGATCGGGGGTGGTAAAACACCAACTGTCATCGATCATGGGAACTGAGCGCGTCCCCGCGGGCAGGCGTGGACCCTCGGCGAGCTCCGGACGTCACATGACATCGATGACAGCAGGCGGATGCGGCTCACGGGCGATTCGCCGGTTCCGCGCGCGGAAATCGCACCCGCGACGGATTCACACCACGAAACAATCACCCCACGATTCGACGATCAGAGAAGCCGGTTTCCGTTCGGGGGAGGCAAGAGATGTCCGGCGAGCCATTGACGACCGCAGAAAGTCCCGGTGAGAAGCCCGACGGCGAAGGAACCGTTCTCGTGCCGATCGCGCGGCTGCGCGGTGCCGACTCGCCCCGGCTCGCCGGAGTCGACGAAGAGCACGCACGCCTGCTCGCCGAGTCGGGTGCCGACCTGCCCCCGATCCTGGTGCACCAGCGCTCCATGCGGGTCATCGACGGCATGCACCGGCTGCGGGCCGCCCAGCTCCGGCAGCGGACCAGCATCAAGGTCCGGTACTTCGACGGCGACGACAAGAGCGCGTTCCTGCGTGGCGTCACCGAAAACATCCGCCACGGGCTTCCGCTCACGCTCGCCGACCGGAGATCCGCGGCCACCCGGATCATGAAGATGCACCCGCACTGGTCCGACCGCGCCGTGGGGCGGGCCGCCGGGCTCTCCGGCAAGACCGTGAGCGCGATCAGGCAGGCCGACACGAAGATCACCCGGCTCGCCCACCGGCTCGGGCAGGACGGCCGGGTCCGTCCGATCAACAGCGCGGTGGGCAGGCGGTACGCGAGTGAACTGCTCGCCCGCCATCCGAACGCTTCGCTGCGGCGGATCGCCGCGATGGCCGGGATCTCGGCGACGACCGTGCGCGACGTCCGCGACCGGATGGACCGCGGCGAAGACCCGACGACCACGACGCAGCGGACCGCGTTGCCGCCGAAGCCCGGATCCCCGGACCTGCCGTCCGCCGAGGCCGAGCCCGACACCGCCGCCCTGCTCGGCGACCTGCGCGCCGACCCGGCCCTGCAGTACTCCGAGACCGGCCGGATGCTGCTGCGCTGGCTGCGCGCCCAGTTCCCGATCGACCACACCGACGACTTCGTGGCCGCGCTGCCGGCCCACTGCCTCCCGGCCGTCGCGCGGCTGGCCCGCCGGTACGCCGCGTACTGGCGGGGTTTCGCCGACCGCGTCGAAGGCCGGGCCGGGGAGGAAAGTGCGTGATCCCGCCGGATCAGTTTCCCGCTCGGCGCACGGAAAGCGCGTGCCGGAACACGTTCCGCGGGTCCCAGCGCGCCTTGACCGCCTGCAGCCGGGGGTAGTGGTCGCCGTAGTAGAGGGCGGACCACGGCCGTCCGGACCGGTTCCAGGCCGGGTCGGCCAGGTCGATGTCCGGGTAGTTGATGTAGGCGCCGTCCGGTGGTACGCCGTGGGTGTCGGCGTACACGTCGCGGTAGAACTCACGGATCCAGCCCAGGTGCCGCTCGTCCTCGGCGGGGTCGGTCCAGCCGGTGAGGTAGAAGAGCAGCATCGCCGAGTCGCGCCGGGCGGTCGCGGTGGCACCGGGCGGCACGGAGTTGATCGCGCCGCCGTAGGTGTTGAGGCTCAGTGACCGGGCCGGGGCGTCGTGGTCGCCGCGGGTGAGGTGGTGGTACGCGGCGGCCAGCTGCCGGTCGGTCAGGCGCGTGCGGTGGAAGGCGGACTTCACCTTCAGCCGCCAGCCCTTGCCGTCGTCGCTCTGTTTCCCCAGTGTCGCGGCCAGCCAGGGCAGCGTCTCCTGGGACCGGGACGGAGTGACGCCGACGCCGGTGCCGAGCGCGGCGACGTGCTCGTCCAGCAGGTGTGCGGCGTCGGCGGGGACCTGGCCGGTCAGCAGGTGGGCGCCCGCGGACCGATGGTTGAGCACGAGTTCGCCGTAGAGGCGCGTGGCGGGCGCACCGGGCGTGCCGGTGCGCTCGCACCAGGCGCCGAAGTTGCCGGCGAGCCGGCGGAAACCCCGCTCGTCGAGGCCCTCCCACGGCCAGGTGACCGTGAAGTCCACGACCCGTGCGGGCGGCTGCGGCAGCGCCCGGAACCAGTAGCGGGTCACCACGCCGAAGTTTCCCCCTCCGCCGCCGGTGTGCGCCCACCACAGCTCCCGGTGCGGGTCCGCCGGTTCACGCGAAGCGACCACCGCACGCACGTCACCGGCCGCGTTCACCACCACGGTCTCGATCGCGTGCAGGCAGTCGGCCGCCAGGCCGTGCCGCCGGGACAACCGCCCGTAGCCGCCGCCCGCGACGTGCCCGCCGACGCCGACGCCGGGGCACGAACCACCCGGGATCGTGACACCCCAGCCGAGGTACAGCCGTCGGTACACCTCCCCGAGCGTGGCACCCGCCTCGACCGCGAACGCCGACCGCTCCACGTCGAAGTACACCCCGGTCAGGCCGGACAGGTCGATCACCATGCGGACTTCGGGATCGTCCACGAACCCCTCGAACCCGTGCCCACCCCCGCGCACCGCCACCCGGCGCCCGGACCGGACCGCGTCCCGCACGGCCTCGACGACCTGCTGGGTCGAGCCGACCACGCGGACCTCGTCGGGGGTGCCCACAAACCGGCGGTTGCCGCGGCGCACCAGGTCTTCGTACCGCGGATCGCCGGGACCCACGCGGACCGGACCGAGCGGCGGCGCGCTGCTCGGGAGCGCGGCGTGCGCCGGCGCCGGGTGGAGGGCGGCGACCGAAGCCACCGCGCCGGCCCGGAACAGGGCCCTGCGACTGTGCTGGCTCATGCCCGGAGCCTGCGGGTTCGGCCCGGCCGGCGACGAGTAGATTCGTCACACGAGATGTCGTGACGAAAAGGGAGCCGGGCGTGCCGTGTGTCGAGTGCGGGCGCTCCTTGCCGGCCGGCGGGAAGCCGGGACGGCCCCGGCGGTACTGCTCGCGGGCCTGCCAGGCACGGGCGTACCGGCGGCGCCGCGACCACGGGCCGGCGGTGACGCCCCGCCGGCTCACCGGCTCCCCAGCCACGGCGGGCGCCGACCCTCGCGAGGGGCTGGTCCGCCTCGCGGTCGAAACGGCGGACGCCGCGGGCCTCGGCGCCGTCTCCGTGCGCGCCCTCGCCGAAAGCGCCGGGATGCCCGCCCACGCCCTTTACCGCGTCGTACGCAACCGAAGCGACCTGCTCGCCGCAATGGCCGAGCACGTCGTCACCCGCCGCATGCCCGGCCACACCGCACCGGCAGACCCGCGCGGCCGGCTCGACCGGCTCGCCCGCGACGAGTGGGCGATGTACCGCAGGCACCCGTGGCTGCTCGCGATCCTCGCCACCAACCGGCCGCCGACCGGCCCCGCGGTGCTGGCGATGGCCGGCCGCACCATCGAGGCACTGACCGGCGCCGGGTACGACCCCGGCGACGCGTTCGCGGCGTACCTCACCCTCGGCGCCTACATCCAGGGCATGGCACTGCTCATCGACCACCCGACCGCCGAAACCCCCTACGGCACCTGGTGGTCGGCGACCACCAGACGACTGGAAAGCACCGGCCGCACCCGGCACCACCCGTGGCTGGCCGCCGTCCGCCACGGCGACCCGGGGCACGCGGACGCCGACTTGGACGCCTGGTTCGATTTCGGGTTGCGGCGCCTGCTCGACGGCCTCGTGAACCGCCCGGTCCGCAGCTCCCCGACGCCGTCCTGACCGTCGTTCATCGCGACGACCGGCCGCGGCACCGAGCAGCCGAGCCCTTGACGCGCGAACGGCCGGGCCGCATACTCTGTCAGCTCTGTTTAATCGATTAAACAGCCGCGAGGAGGCGACGCGATGGCGCGGGTCCGGATGTCCGACGTGGCCGCACGCGCCGGGGTCTCCACGGCGACGGTCTCGATGGTCCTCAACGGAGTGAACGCGACGCGCATCTCGCCGCAGACCCAGCAGCGCGTGCGCGAAGCGGCCGAAGCGGTCGGTTACAAGCCGAACTCGGTCGCGCGGAGCCTGCGGACGCAGCAGACGCGGATGGTCGGGCTGGTCTCGGACACCATTGCCAGCACGCCGTTCGCCGGGCGGATGCTGGCCGGGGCCAACGACGTGGCGCGCGAGCAGGGGCACCTGGTGATCCTGGTCGACACCGAGCACGACGCCGCCGCCGAACGCCAGGCGCTGCACGCCCTCGGCAACCAGCGGGTGGACGCCATGATCTACGCCTGCATGTGGCACCGGGTGGTCGAGGTGCCCGACGGGCTGCCCGAGGACGCCGTTCTGCTCGACTGCGCCCCGAGCACGGGAGACCGGGCCTCGGTCGTCCCGGACGAACGGGCGGGCGGGGTCGCCGCGGTGCGGGAACTGGTGGCCGCCGGGCACCGCCGGATCGCCTTCCTGGACGCGGAAGAACGGTTCGAGCTCGTCGCTTCCCGGCTGCGGTACGAGGGCTACCTCCAGGTGCTGGCGGAGGCCGGCATCGAGCCGGACCCCGTCCTGCACGCCCGCGCCGAGCCGGTGGCCGGGGGTGGGCGGGAAGCCGCCCGGCGGCTGCTGGACCTGCCGGGCGAACGACGTCCCACCGCGATGTTCTGCTTCAACGACCGCATGGCGATGGGCGCCTACGCGGCCGCACACCACCGGGGCCTGTCGGTCCCCGGTGATCTGTCCGTCGTCGGCTACGACGACCAGCAACTGGTCGCGGCCGAGCTCGATCCGCCGTTGACCACGATCGCGCTGCCGCACTACGAAATGGGCCGGTGGGCGATGGAGGTCGCTCTCGGGCTGCGGCAAGCGGACCCGGCGGCCCCGCACCTCATGCCGTGCCCGGTGATCCGCCGGGCGTCGGTGGGCCCGCCGCCCGCCGCGTTCGGCGGCTGACGGCGGACCGCACTTCTCACTGCATCCCACATGGCAGTTGGCGCTGCCATCCGGCACGGAGGCGACGGCCGGTCGCGCTCCGCAACAGAGAAAGAGATTCCACGGTGAAACGCAAATCCCTCCCCATCATGGTAGCGGCAGGCTTCGCCGCGGTCCTCGCGCTGGGCGGCTGCGGCCGCGCGACCCAGGAGTCCGCCGGCGCTCCCGGCGAGATCACCATGTGGACGCACTCGGCGGGCAATCCCGGCGAGCTGGCGGTCTACCAGCAGATCATCGCCGACTTCAACGCCTCCCAGACCCAGTACAAGATCGTCGAGCAGAACTTCCCGCAGGGTTCCTACAACGACGCGGTCACCGCGGCCGCCGCGTCGCGGAAGCTGCCCTGCCTGCTGGACATGGACGGCCCGGTGATGCCGAACTGGGCGTGGGCCGGCTACCTGCAGCCGCTGGGGCTGCCGGACGACCTGATCAAGACGCTGCTGCCCACGACCGTCGGCCGCTACAAGGACACCGTCTACTCGGCCGGCTACTGGGACGCCGCGCTGGCGGTCTTCGCGCGGAAGTCGGTGCTGGACAAGAACGCCGTCAGGATCCCGACCGTCGAGAAGCCGTGGACGCTGGACGAGTTCGACGCCGCCGTCACCAAGTTGAAGGCGAACGGCTATGCCACGCCGCTGGACCTGGGCGCCGCCGACAAGGGCGAGTGGTGGTCCTACGCGTACTCGCCGATGCTGCAGAGCACCGGCGGCGATCTCGTCGACCGGACCACCATGAAGTCCGCCGACGGCGTCCTGAACTCCCCCGAAGCGGTCAAGTTCTTCACCTGGTTCCAGCAGGCGTTCAAGAACGGCTGGGCGGACAACGCGGGCCCGGTCGGCAACCAGCGGTTCATCGACAACAAGGTCGCCCTCAGCTACACCGGCGTGTGGAACGCCAAGGACGCGCTCGAAAGCGTCGGCGACGACCTGCTGATCCTGCCGCCGGTGGACTTCGGCAAGGGCCCGAAGATCGGCGGCGGTTCCTGGCAGTGGGGCATTTCCGCCGGCTGCAAGAACGCCGAGGGCGCCCGCGCGTACCTGAAGTTCAGCTTCCAGGACAAGTACCTCACCGCCTTCGCCGACAGCCAGGTCGTCATCCCGAGCACGACGGCGGCCGCGGCGGCGTCGAAGTACTTCGGCGACGCCGCCCCGCTGCACCCGTTCGCCGTGCTGTCGCAGAAGTTCGCCCTCGCCCGCCCGGCCACCCCCGGCTACCCGGTGATCTCCTCGACCTTCGAGAAGGCGGCCAAGGACATCATGAGCGGCACCGACGTGAAGCCGGCGCTCGACACCGCCGTGCAGGCGATCGACACCGACATCAAGTCCCAGAACGGCTACGGCTTCTAGCTCGTCGCTCCCCCGCCCGGCGGCGACGCCGGGCGGGCCGAGAGGGAAGGCACCTCCCATGACGGCGACCATCTCGCCGGACACCCGCGCCGCGAGCGCGGCCCCGAAACCCGTCTCCCGCCCGAAGGTCCACCACGAACGACGTTCCGCGCGCCGGGCCGGCTGGGCCATGGCGGCCCCGGCCGTGTTGCTGCTGCTGGCGTTCCTGATCGTCCCGGTGATCCTCGGGTTCGTCCTGTCGTTCACCAACGCCCGGCTCGTCTCGCCCGAGCCGACCACTTTCACCGGTCTCGACAACTTCGTCCGGGCCTTCACCGCCGATCCGACGTTCCTCCGCTCGCTGGTGAACACGGTCTGCTTCGCCGCGGTCGTCGTGCCGGTGCAGGCCGGGTTCGGGCTGTTGCTGGCCATCCTGGTGAACCGGAAGATCCGCGGCGCGGTGGCGTTCCGGGTCATCTTCTTCATCCCGGTCGTGACCTCGATCGTCGTGGTCTCGATCCTGTGGAAGTTCATGTACCAGCCCGACGGGCTGATCAACTCCTTCATCGACTCGATCACCTTCGGCGCCTGGCAGGGCACGGCGTGGCTGAACGACCCGAGCACCGCACTGACCGCGATCATCGTGCTGTCCGTCTGGCAGGCGGTCGGCTTCCACATGCTCATCTGGCTGTCCGGCCTGCAGACCATCCCGCAGGAGCTGTACGAAGCGGCGCGGATCGACGGCGCGGGCACCTGGCAGCAGTTCCGCCACGTCACCTGGCCCTGCCTGCGCCCGACCCGGGTGTTCGTGCTGATCACGATCACCATCGCCGCGCTCGGGCTGTTCGTGCAGATCGACGTGATGACCCAGGGCGGCCCGGTCGACGCCACCTCGACGCTGGTCTACCACGCCGTCCGGATGGGCTACCACCAGCAGCAGATCGGCTACGGCTCGGCCCTGTCGCTGGTGTTCTTCGTGCTGGTGCTCATCGTCGCGCTGGTCCAGCGCTTCCTGACCCGGGACAAGGACTGAGCCATGACCATCCACAAAGGACGTATCGACGAGCGCGTGCTGCGCCGGCGTCGCCGGGTCTGGACCTACCTGGTCCTCGTCGGACTCGCCGTCTTCTTCCTGTTCCCGCTGGTGTTCATGTTCGTCTCCAGCCTGAAGCCCGACGGCCGGATCCTGTCCGACGTCGGCGGGTGGCGGGCGTTCCTGCCGGTCGGCGACATCAGCTTCGACAACTACGCCGAAGTGTTCGACCGGGTGCCGGTCGGGCGGTTCCTGCTCAACTCGGTGCTCGTCACGGTGGCGATCGTGGCCGCCGGGCTGGTGGTGAACTCGATGGCCGGGTTCGCGATCTCCCGGCTGCGCTGGACCGGCCGCGGCGTCGTGCTCAGCGTCGTCATCGCGACGCTGATCGTGCCGTTCGAGACCATCGCGGTGCCGATGGTCTACTGGGTCTCGCAGCTGCCGACCCTGCTGTTCCAAAACGGACAGCTCGTCTACGACTTCGGCTGGCTGGACACCTACCAGGTGCAGATCGTCCCGTTCATCGCCAACGGTTTCTCGGTCTTCCTGTTCACCCAGTACTTCTCGTCGATTCCCACCGCGCTCGACGAGGCGGCGCGGATCGACGGGGCCGGCTGGTTCACCATCTACCGGAAGATTGCCGTGCCGCTGTCGGGCCCGGCCTTCGCCACCGTCGCGATCCTGACGTTCCTGCCGGCCTGGAACCAGTACCTGTGGCCGAGCATGGTCGTCCAGGACGAGAAGCTGCGGCCGGTCATGGTCGGCATGCAGTACTTCTTCCAGGACAACACCGCCTGGGGCGAGGTCATGGCCTACACCTCCATGATCACCCTTCCGGTGCTCGTGGTGTTCCTCGCCTTCCAACGCGCTTTCGTCAGCAGCGTCGCGGCCAGCGGCGTCAAGGAATGACGACTCTTCGAAAGGTTCCCATGTTTTCGCTGCCCGACTCCTGGGTCTGGGACTTCTGGTTCGCCGACGACGGCGACCGCCACCACCTCTTCTTCCTCTACGCCTCACGCGCCCTGCACGACCCCGAAGCCCGCCACTACCGCGCCTCGATCGGCCACGCCGTCTCGGCGGACCTGGTGCACTGGACCCGGATCGAGGACGCACTGGTCCGCGCGGACGCGCATGCGTTCGACGACCTGGCGACCTGGACCGGCTCGGTCGTCCGGCACCCGGACGGCACGTGGTTCCTGTTCTACACCGGCGCCACCCGCGCCCCCGGCGGCAAGAACGTCCAGCGGATCGGCTGTGCCACTTCGACAGACCTCGTGACGTGGCAACGGACTTCGCGGAACCCGGTCCTGGCCGCGGATCCCCGCTGGTACGAGACGCTGGATGCCGGCTGGCACGACGAGGCGTTCCGCGACCCGTGGGTGTTCGCCGATCCGGACGGCGACGGCTGGCACATGCTCGTCACGGCTCGTGCCGCCACCGGCGAGCCGTTCGAACGCGGCGTCGTCGGCCACGCCGTTTCCGCGGACCTGCGGCACTGGGAACTGCGCCCGCCGCTGACCGCACCCGGGCCGCGCGGGTTCGGGCAGCTGGAGGTCCTGCAGACCGAGGTGGTGGACGGCCGCCCGGTGCTGCTGTTCTCCTGCCTGGCCGAACACGCCTCGCCCGACCGCCGGGCGACCGGTACCACCGGCGGGATCTGGGCCGCCCCGGCCGGCGGCCCGCTCGGGCCGTTCGACATCGCGGCCGCCGAACCCGTCACCGACGACCGCTTCTACAGCGGCCGCCTGATCCGCCGCCGGTCCGACGGCCGCCGGGTGCTGCTCGCGTTCCACCACCGCGGCGAACACGGCTTCGTCGGTGCCATCAGCGATCCCATGCCGGTGGCGTGGGACGGCAAACGTCTCAGCGTTCTCGATTCCTGAACTCCCGGAGGTCCCCATGCGCTCAACGACGAGCCGCATCCGCCTGCTGCCGGTCGTCGCCCTCCTGGGGGCGACGGCGATGGCAGGCACAACCGGTCCCGCCACCTTGGCCCAAGCCGCCCCCACCTACCGCGCGCAGTACCACTTCACGGTGCCCGACCACTGGAAGAACGACCCCCAGCGACCGGTGTACGTCAACGGCAGGTTCAACTACTACTACCTCTACAACGCCGACTACCCGGCCGAAGTCGGCACGGCGTGGCGGCTGGCGACCACCACCGACGGCGTCGCCTTCGCCGACCAGGGCATCGCGGCACCGAAGAAAACGAACGCGAACCACGACCTGTGGTCGGGTTCCGCGGTCGTCGACACCGCGAACACGGCCGGATTCGGCGCCGGCGCGGTGGTCCAGCTGGTCACGCAGATGGACCACCCGGTCAACGCCTCCGGCCCGCAGGCGCAGTTCCTGTGGTACTCGATCGACGGCGGCCGGACGTTCCGGCCCTACGGCGACACCCCGGTGATCCCGAACGGCGGCCGCCGCGACTTCCGGGACCCCAAGGTGATCTGGGATGCCGCCCGCGGCCGGTGGGTCGCCGCGATCACCGAAGGCGACCGGATCGGGTTCTTCACTTCGCCGGATCTCAAGAGCTGGACGTGGCAATCGGACTTCGTCAGCACGTACGGCACCCTCGAATGCCCCGACCTGTTCCCGATCCGCGCCGACGACGGCACCACGCACTGGGTGCTGGGCGTGAGCGCCGGCGGGACACCGGGCACCTACGCCTACTGGACCGGGGCCTTCGACGGCGCCGCGTTCACCGCGGACGCGACCACGCCGCAATGGCTGGATCACGGCTTCGACTGGTACGCCGGAGTCACCTGGGAGGACCCGGCGGCGCCGGCGGACCGGCGGTTCGGCCTGGCCTGGATGAACAACTGGGCCTACGCGGACACCACCCCGACCCGAGACGCCGACGGCTTCAACGGCACCGACTCGATCGTCCGGCAGATCACGCTGAAGCACTACCCGGACGGCTACGCGCTCGCCTCACAACCGACGCCTGCGCTGGCCTCCCACGCCGCCTCCGTGACCCACCTCGGCACCATGCAGGTCAACGGCTTGGTTCCGCTGGCCTACCACGGGACGGCCTACCAGCTCGACACCGACGTCAGCTGGACCCAGCTGGAGAACATCGGGCTGCAGCTGCGGGTTTCGGCCGACGGGACCCGCCACGCCGACACCGGGATCTACCACGACTACAGCTACCTCAACCGGCGCAGTACCGGGCAACCCGACACGTCCGGGACGCGCGGGGAGAGCCACGCGCCGTGGAACCCGGCGAAGACGAGTGCGCACCTGCGGATCCTGGTCGACCGGACCACGATCGAGGTGTTCGTCGACGACGGCCGGTACGTGCACTCCAGCGAGGTGTTCGCCGACCCCGCCGACACCGGCATCAACCTCTACACCACGGGCGGCAGCGCCACCTTCGCCAACACGACCGTCACCGAGTTCCCGGACCTGAGCCAGCGTCCGGCGCACGTGGTCTCCGGGTTCGAGGGCAGCTCCTACGACCAGGGCTGGAGGACCACCGGCAGCTTCGCCGGTACCGGCCCGTCGTTCGAGTACCTGCCCGGCATGGTCGGCAACGCGGTCCTGGACACCTTCGCCGGCGGCGGCGACCCGGCCACCGGCACGATCACCTCACCGCCGTTCACCTTGGACCGCAACCACTTGCACTTCCTCCTCGCCGGCGGCAACCACCCCGGCCGGACGTCGATCGACCTCGTCGTCAACGGCCAGGTGGTGCGAACAGCGACCGGCGACGACACCGGGGTGCTGAAACCGGTCGACTGGGACATCGGTGATCTGCGGGGGCAGGTGGCCCAGGTCCGGGTGAACGACCGGGCCACCGGCGCCTGGGGTCACCTCATGGTCGACCAGCTGCTGCTGAGCGACTGACGCAAAGCGCCTCCGGACGGCGATCACGGTGGATACTGGACGCCGTCCGGAGGTGAACGTGCGTCGCCGGAAGCACCGCCGCAGGAACAACCCTCGTGAGCCCTCACACCTCGATGTGGGATCCCATGATCACGGTGCGGTCCCGGGGCAGGCCGAAGTACTCGGCGGCATCCGCGGTGATGTACGACGTCGCGATGAACAGCCGTTTGCGCCACGCCGCCATCGTGGGTTCCTTGCCGCGCTGGAGCTCGATCTTCGACAGGAAGTAGGACGCTTCCTCGAGCCGCAACCGGCCCTCCGTCGCCGCGGGGTCCAGCAGGGCGAGCGCGCCCGGGACGTCCGGGGTCTCCGTGTAGCCGTAGCGGGCGGTGACGAAGATGATCCCGTCGTCGGAGTGGCCCAGATCCTCGACGGTCACCCGCTGCTCGGCCGGCACCCGTGGGACCGGCTCGGTCTCGAGCGACATGATCACGACGTGCTCGTGCCGCACGTGGTTGTGCTCGGCGTTGGCCCGCAGCGCCAGCGGCGCGGTCCGGCCACCCCGGTTGAGGAAGACAGCCGTCCCGGGGACCCGCGGCGTCGCCCGCAGCTGCTCCACGAACTCACGCAACGAACCCTCGCGGCGCTCGCGCTCGACGGTGACGATCCGGCGGCCCCGCTGCCAGGTGATCATCACGGTGAACGCCGTCAGGCCGATCAGCAGCGGCAGCCAGGCGCCGTGCACGAGCTTGGTGAGGTTGGCGCCGACGAACAGCAGGTCGACGACCAGCAGCAGACCGGCGCCGGCCCCGATGAGCCAGCGCGGCGTGCCCCACTTGGCGCGCGCGACGTAGAAGAACAGCAGCGTGGTGATGGTGATCGTCCCGGTCACGGCCATGCCGAACGCGAAGGCGAGCGCGGCCGAGCTGCGGAACGCGAAGATCAGCGTCAGCACCGAAACCAGCAGCAGCCAGTTGACCCACGGCACGTAGATCTGGCCGCGCTCGGTCTCCGAGGTGTGCGCGATCCGCAGCCGAGGCAGGTAACCCAGCTGGGCGGCCTGCGCGGCGACCGAGTACGCCCCGGTGATCACCGCCTGGGAGGCGATCACCGTCGCGGCCGTGGCCAGCAGGACCATCAGCAGGCGCCCCCAGCCCGGGACGAGCAGGAAGAACGGGCTGCCGATGTTGGCCGGGTCCTCGAGGATCAGCGCACCCTGGCCGAAGTAGCTGAGCACACAGGCCGGGAACACCAGGAAGAGCCAGCCGCGGGTGATCGCCTTGCGGCCGAAGTGCCCCATGTCCGCGTAGAGGGCTTCGGCGCCGGTGACCGCGAGCACGACCGCCGCCAGCGCGAAGAACGCGATGTCGAAATGACCGGTCATGAACCCGATCGCGTACGTGGGTGAGAGTGCCTTGAGGATCTCGGGGTGCCCGGCGATGCCGGTGATCCCGAGCACGCCGATCACCGCGAACCAGGCGATCATCACCGGGCCGAACACCCGGCCGACCGCCGCCGTGCCGCGCTTCTGGACGAGGAACAGCACCACCGCGATCACCGCGGTGATCGGCACGATCCAGCCATCGAACGAGTCGTCGACGACCTTGAGGCCCTCGACCGCGGACAGAACCGACATCGCGGGCGTGATCATGCTGTCGCCGAAGAACAACGCGGCGCCGAAGATGCCCATCCCGGCCAGCACCAAGGCAGCACGCCGGCCGCGCGGCCCGCTCCAGCGGCGCAGCAGGGTGATCAGCGCCATGATGCCGCCCTCGCCGTCGTTGTCGGCGCGCATCGCGAGCAGGACGTAGGTGACCGTGACGATGACCATCACCGACCAGAAGATCAGCGACACCACGCCGAAGACGTTGTCCGTGGTGACGGGCACCGGGTGCGGGTCCGCGGGGTTGAACACCGTCTGCAGCGTGTAGATCGGGCTGGTGCCGATGTCCCCGAACACCACGCCGAGCGCCCCGACCACCACGGCGAGCCGCACGGACTCGCGCACCCGGGAAGAACCCGCGGACGGCGGCGCCTGGTCCGTGGTCGTCGTCTCCTGGCTCACGCCGATCCTCCCTCGCCCGGCGTCCCGCACGCCCGGCCCATCGCAGCGGACCTTACCGGTCCACTGTGGCCGGTCGCCCCGGGTCGCGGCCACCCGATGGAGTGCGGGTTGCCGGAAACGGCGCGAACTTTTACGGAATCTTGGCGCCGAACCCCCCGCCGGGGCGTCCCCGGTGACGCCCGGCTACTTCTCCGCCGAGCCGGCTTCCCCGCCGGCGGACTCCTGGTAGATCTCCGCGTAGGTACGCGAATCCTTGACGAGGTCGTCGCAGAAGGCGGCGACGTCCTCGCCGATCAGTTCCAGGACTCCCTTGCCCTCCGCGGCTCCCTCCTCGAAGAAGTCGACGATGCCGGACAGCAGGTTGCCTTCGGTCAGGTCGATCGGGCCGACCTTGAAGAGGTACTTCTGCATCTCCTGGTAGACGATCCGGTAGTCCGGCGGGAGCGCCTTGACCCGCGCCACGTGGGCCCGCCACTGCCTCTTGCCCTCGATGATGTCCTGAATGCCCACGTCAGCCTCCCAGCCGGCCCAGTTTTCGTGCGACGTTCCGGTTCAGCTGCGCGCGCCACCGGTCGCGGAAGGTCCGGGCGCCTTCTCCGCCGGCCAGCGCCGCGCAGAAGCCCGGGATGTCGTCGCCCAGCACCTCCTGAACGCGCTGCCCCTCCGCCGCGGTCTCTTCGAGCAGCCCGAGGGCGCCGTCGAGGATCGGCATCAGGTTGCGGCCCGTGAAACCCGCGTACGGGAACAGGTGCACCGTGATCTGGCCCCAGGCCTCCCGGAATTCGGGCGGCAACGCCTCGGCCCGGGCCTCGAACGACTTCCACTCCCTGGTGAGGTCGCTTCCGGTGATGGTTTCCCAGAAGTTCATTGCCCGCCCTTCCTGAGCTTGTCGATCCGCGACGAGAGGTACTCCCATTTCGCCCAGAACCGGCCGAGTTCCGCGCGTCCCGCGTCGTTGAGCGCGTAGAACTTGCGTGGCGGCCCGAGTTCGGACGGCCGTTTCGTCACGCGGACGAGCCCGTTCTTCTCCAGCCGCAGCAAAATGGCGTAGACCGTGCCCTCGACGACGTCGGCGAAGCCGAGATCGTTCAGCCGGCGCGTGATCGCGTACCCGTAGGTCTCCTCGGCGCCGATGATCTCCAGCACGCAGCCCTCGAGGGTGCCCTTCAGCATCTCCCGCAGATCTTCCATTGCGGAACTCCTTCCAGTACTCCATAGTACTGAGTACTAGTACATAGTATCACAGGGTAGCTCCACGAAGGAGGGACATGACGACACCGGCGATCCGGGTCCGCGGCCTGGAAAAGGCGTTCAAGACACTGCGCGTCCTGCGCGGTGTGGACTTCGACGTCGAGCGGGGGAGCATCTTCGCTCTGCTCGGCTCCAACGGCGCAGGCAAGACCACGGCCGTGCGCATCCTGTCGACACTGCTCAAGCCCGACGCGGGAACCGCCGAGGTCAACGGCTTCGACGTGGTCGCCCAGGCGGACGACGTGCGGGCGGCCATCAGCCTCACCGGGCAGTTCGCCGCCGTCGACGAGATCCTCAGCGGCCGGGAGAACCTCGTGCTCGTCGCCCGGCTGCGCCGCCTGAAGCACCCCGGCAAGATCGCCGACGACCTGCTGGACCGCTTCTCGCTGAGCGACGCGGCCGCACGGCGGGTGTCGGCCTGCTCCGGTGGCATGCGCCGCCGGCTCGACATCGCCATGAGCCTCATCGGGAACCCGTCGGTGATCTTCCTGGACGAGCCGACCACCGGCCTCGACCCCGAGGCCCGCATCGAAGTCTGGGCGGCGGTGAAAGACCTCGCCGCCCGCGGCACGACGGTGCTGCTCACCACCCAGTACCTGGACGAGGCCGAGCAGCTCGCCGACCGGATCGCGATCCTGCACGGGGGCCGGATCATCGTGAACGGCACCCTCGCCGAACTCAAGCAGCTGCTCCCGCCCGCCCAGGTCGAATACGTCGAGAAGCAGCCGACCCTCGAAGACGTCTTCTTCGCCGTCGTCGGCGCCCGCACGGAAAGCGAGAACCGATGACCACGCACGTCCTCGGCGACACTACTGTCCTCTTGGGACGGTCACTGCGCCACATCACCCGCAGCCTCGACACCGTCATCACGACCGTCATCACCCCGGTCGCCATGATGCTGATGTTCGTCTACGTCTTCGGCGGCGCCATCGACACCGGATCGGGTTCCTACATCGACTACATGCTGCCGGGCATCCTGCTCATCACGGTCGCCTCCGGCGTCGCCTACACCGCGCTCCGGCTCTTCACCGATCTGCGGAGCGGCATCTTCGAGCGCTTCCACTCCATGCCGATCGCCCGGTCGGCCGTGCTGTGGGCGCACGTGCTGACCTCGCTGGCCGCCAACCTCGGCTCGCTCGTCGTGGTCGTGGGCGTGGCGCTGCTCATGGGCTTCCGCTCCGGCGCCGGAGTCCTGGACTGGCTCGCGGTCACCGGCATCCTGCTCCTGTTCACCCTGGCGCTGACCTGGGTCGCGGTGCTCGCCGGCCTCACCGCGAAGACCGCGGAAGGCGGCAGTGCGTTCTCCTACCCGCTCATCTTCCTGCCGTTCCTCAGCTCGGCGTTCGTGCCGACCGGAACGATGCCCGGCCCGGTGCGCTGGTTCGCCGAACACCAGCCGGTCACGTCCATCGTCAACACCGTCCGCGCCCTGTTCACCGAGCAGCCGGTCGGCGGCGACATCGGGATCGCCCTCGCCTGGTGCGCGGGAATCCTCGTCGTGGCCTACGCCTTCGCCGCGGCGGCGTACCGCCGCAAGGTCTCCTAGCGTGTCAGCGCGGCCGGGGATCGTGAACGCACCTTCACACCGCGGAACGGACCGACACATGGCCGACACGACGAACGTCGAGCAGGGCCGGGACAAAGTTGCCGACGTGTGTTCCACGCGAACTTCGCCGATCCCGGGGAAATCGGTGCCGCGTGCTGCGTCTACGTGGACGGGCGGCCCGTGGTCGACCTCTGGGGCGGGCTCGCCGGCCGCGAGGGGAACCGGCCGTGGCGGGAAGAACCCGTCGCCCAGGTCGCGTCGACCACGAAGGGCGCCGCGGCGATCTGTGCCCACCTGCTCGTGCGGTCATCCACGCGCTCGAAGCGGTGCGCTGGACCCCGCCACCGGCTACTTCCGCACGCGGGCCTGGCGCGCGGCGGCGTCGTTCGGCCACCCGGGCTCTGGCGGCTCGATCGCCTTCGGCGACCCGGCAGCGGCGTCGACTTCGGCTACGTGACGAACCTCTGGAACTACCGCCCCGACGACCCGCGGGCGGCGAACCTGGCCAAGGCCGTCCGGGCCTACCTCGGCTGACCGTCCACACGACAACGACACATGGCACTCAGTGCCACTGACTCACGGGACGGACCGGTCACCGCCGTGGGCGAGCGCGGCCCGGACGTCGGCGACGACCTGCTGCAGCGGGGTCGCCGTGGTCATCACGGCGACCACCGTCGCCGCGTCGGCGGCCCGGGCCCGGAAGGCGTCGGCGACCAGGGCGAAAGCTTCGGCCGCGTCGGCCTTGATGTCGCCCTCCCCGCCGCTGCGCAGCCAGCGGCGGAGCACGTGGTTGTTGGCCGCGGCGATCGCCGCGGCGATGACCGCCGCGCGCAGGCTCGCGGCCTCGTCGCCCTGGTCCTCGAACCGCGCCTGCAGGTACCGCGCGAGAACGCGCTGGTACCGGTCGACGGTCGCGACTTCCTTGTCGCGCAGGGCGGGCACCGCGCGCGTCAAGGCGAACCGCTTGAGCGACACGTCGAGATCCGCCGCGTAGGCGTCCAGGACCAGCCCGACCGCGGCGCACGCCACCTCGACCGGGTCGCGCCCCGGGTCCGCGGCGGCGAACACCTCCGCCATCTCGGCCACGATTTCGTCGTGGCTGGCGAACAGGACGTCGTCCTTGGTTTCGAAGTACCGGAAGAACGTGCGGCGGCCGACACCGGCCGCGGCCGCGATCTCGTCCACCGTCGTGGCCTCGTAGCCGTTCGCCGCGAACAGGTCCACGGCCGCGGAAGCGAGCGCGCGACGCAGCCGCCGCCGGCCCGCAGGCGTCGCTCCGGCCCTGGCGGCAGGCGCGCGGTGCGGTGCATCGGTCATGACGGAAAAGTAGCAGCCCGGGTTGCTAGTGGCACTGAGTGCCGCTAACCTGGCCTTCCGGCCCCCGAGCGGAAGGCGCCGACGATGTCGCTCGACCAGCACCTGCAGCCGACGGGGTCCCGCACGCCGACGGGGTCCCGCACGCCGCCGGGGTCCCGCCGCGAGCGGGCCGACGCCGTGTACCGGCGGCTCTTCGGCTGGCCGGTGCAGTGGCGCGCCGGCCACCCGTTCCTGTCCCTCGAGAACGGGATCTGCGCCGCGACGCTGCCCAAGATGAGCGCCGCGCCGATCCTGGCGCGGCTCGCCGCGACCGGGTGCCAAGGCCCGGCCACGGTCATCCCCACGCCGCAGGGACAGCGGGTCGCGGTCCTGGCGGAGACCGACGGCCTCATCCCTCTGCAGTCCACCCTCCCCCGGGCCGTCGAGGTACTCGCGTGGGGAGCGCTCCTGCCCCTGCCCCTGGACCCGCAACGCGGCGACCCGGGAACGGAATGGCTCGTCGCGCCGGACCCCCAGCGCAGATGGCTCCCGAGCCTCGACGCCGTCCTCGCCGCCGTCCACCGGCAGTAGCGGACCACGCCGACAGCAGTCAGCCGAGTCCTTTGCCGGACACCGCCTGAGCCCCCTGCTCTCCGGCGAGCGCCCGGTAAACCGGCCGGAGCAGGTCGGCGACGTCTTCACCACCCACCGTGATCGCGAACGGCGGGACCTGGTCCAGAAGCGCGTCGGACGGCGTCCGGGGGCCGTGCAGCGGCGGTGCGCCGCCGCCGGTGAAGAAGGTGTCCATGACTTCGGCCAGGGCGGGAGACCGGTCGCCGGGGTCGAGGGGCTCGGTGGAGACGAGCCGGTTCTTCAGCTCCTCGAGCAGCGTTTCGCGGTTCCGGCCGCGCAGCGCGAGGATCGTGAACGGGTCGTCGCCGACCCGCGCCACGAGTGCGGTGAACACGGCGTTCAGGTGGCCGCAGGGCACCTCGGCAGCCGGGCAGGTGCAGTCCAGTGACACCTCTCGCGGCGACGACGGGAACAACGGCAGCCTGACCCCGTCGAAGATCTGCTCGACGTCGCGAGGCAGCTCGCCGCGGAGCAGCAGGACCGTGGCCGACGCCTTCGCGGCGAGGGCGTGGGTGATCGCCGCCCAGTCGGCCTTCCCGAACGCCGTCAGCCCGATCCGCACCTCGTACGGGCGCGGCCTGCTGTCCTGCACCTCGGCTTCGACGCGGCCCGCGCCGACCGCCAAGGACACGACCCGCCCTTGACCGCGCGCCGGCAGGAGGACGCCGACGGCCGTCAGCGCCCGGGCGAACCGGGCAGGCCACCACGGGAGCGGCTCAGTCATCGATCGCCTCCTCCCCCAGGGCGAGCACCCCGCGCAGGGCGTCCGTGGACAGTTCGGTGAGCCGGCTTTCGCCCTCCTCGACGACCATCCCCGCGAGCGCGCGTTTCTTGGCGATGAGGGTGTCGATGCGTTCCTCGACGGTCCCCGGGCAGACGAACTTCCGGACCTGGACGTTGCGTCCCTGGCCGATCCGGAACGCCCGGTCGGTGGCCTGGTTCTCCACGGCCGGGTTCCACCAGCGGTCCAGGTGCAGGACCTGGCCGGCCGCGGTCAGCGTGAGCCCGGAGCCGCCCGCCTTCAGCGAAAGCAGGAGGATCCGCGGCCCGTCGCCGGCTTGGAAGCGTTCCACGATCGCGTCTCGCGCCCCTTGGGCCAGGCCGCCGTGCAGGAACGCGACTTCGGTGCCGAGCCGGTCCGCCAGGTGGGGCACGAGCAGGTGGCCGAATTCGGCGTACTGCGTGAAACACAGCGCCCGGTCGCCCTCGGCCAGGGTTTCCGTCAGGATCTCTTCGAGGCGGACGACCTTGCCGGACCGGTCCCCGATCGGGGAGCCGTCGTGCAGCAGGTGCGCGGGGTGGTTGCAGACCTGCTTGAGCTTCGTGATCGCGGCGAGGATGTGCCCACGGCGTTTGATGCCCTGGCTGCTTTCGATCTTCTTCATCATTTCGTCGACGATCGCGCAGTACAGCGTGCCCTGTTCGCGGGTGAGCCGGTATTCCTGCCTGATTTCGATCTTTTCCGGCAGCTCGGGGACGATCGCGGGATCGGTCTTCACCCGGCGCAGCAGGTACGGCTGCGTGAGCCGGCGCAGCGCGGCGGCCGTGGCGGTGTCGCCGCTGCGCTCGATCGGGGCCGCGAACCGCTGCCGGAACTCGAACCTGCTGCCGAGCAGCCCGGGGTTGAGCAGGTCCAGCACCGACCACAGGTCCGCCAGCCGGTTCTCCACCGGCGTGCCGGTCAGCGCGAGCCGGTGCCCGGCGGTGAACCGCCGGACCGCCTTGGCCGTCGCGGTGTCGGCGTTCTTGACGGCGTGCGCTTCGTCGAGCACCAGGCGTCGCCAGGTGAACACCTCGAGCTCGCCGGCGTCCCGGGTGGCGGTGGCGTAGGTCGTGACGACGAGGTCCGCCGCGGCGACCCGCTCGGCGAGCGCGTCCCCGTGCGCGCGGGCGCTGCCGTGGTGGGCGTGGACCCGCAGGCCCGGGGCGAACTTCGCCGCCTCCCGCTGCCACATGCCGACCAGCGACATCGGGCACAGCACCAGCGTCGGCAGGTGGTCGTCGTCCGCCCGCTCGAGCGCCTCGAGCGCCAGCGTCTGGACGGTTTTGCCGAGGCCCATGTCGTCGGCCAGGCACGCACCGAGGCCCAGCGCCGACATGAAGGCCAGCCAGGCGACACCCCGCTGCTGGTAGGGGCGCAGCGTGGCGCGGAACTCCGGCGGCAGTTCGACCGGCTGCAGTGCCTGGTGGACCCGCTCGGCCAGGACGTCCCCGATCCAGCCTTCGGCGCGGACGCCGGTGACCGGCAGCGGCGCCTCCCGCGCGAGGTGGACCAGCTCCAGCAGCTCGGCCGCGGTGGGGGGCCGGGTCTGCCGGTGCGGGTCGCGGCGCACGAACTCGAGTCCGGCGCGGAGCCGGTCGGCGTCGACGCTGATCCACCGGCCGCGCAGCCGCACCAGCGATGTCTTCGCCGCGACCAGCTTCGCCAGTGTTTCCTGGCCGATCTCGTCGTCGCCCACCGCGACCGACCAGCGGAACCCGGCCAGCTCGTCGCGGCCCACCCGGCTGCGGGCGACGACCTGTTCGGCGGGCGCGCTGCGGACGGAGAGCCGGAGCCCGAGCCGGCGCCTGCCGTCCCAGGTCGCCGGGAGCTGCACTTCGAAGCCGGCCTCGATCAGCCGGTTCGCACCCGAGGTGAGGAACTGTTCGGCCTGCTCGACGGTCAGGTCGTGGTCGGACGGCCGGGTCCGGCGCAGCGCCGGCGCCAGCATCGGTTCCACCAGCGCGGCCCGGCCCAGTTCGGCGACGAACAGCCCGCGCGGGTCCCGGACCAGCCCGTTCGCCTGCCCCGACCAGATCTGCTCCGCCGACAGCAGCAGGCTCGGATCGGCCGTGGCCCGCAGGAGGAACTGCAGCTGCCACTTGGTGCCGTCGCCGGTCTGGTCGTCGGGATCGTCCTCGGCCGGACGGCGCAGGGTGCCGGTTTCGGCCAACCGGAAACACGCCCGGCCGTCGACGACGTCGCTGTCGGCGACCTCGTCCCACTTCGCGACGGCGTCGGCCAGCACACCGAGCTCCCCCAGCGGCAGTTCGACGCGGGCGTCGCCACCCTGCAACGCGGCGAGCCACACCCCGGCCGCACCCTGGCCACCGCGCAGGTCGACGGGCGGATCCGCCCGCGCCAGCCGGTCCCGGACCGCGGCGTCGACCAGGGTGTGCAGGGCATCGGTGACGAGCGCGCGCGGCGACGCCCCGGTGAGCGGCGCGATCTGCTCGGCCCGCGCGACCGGCGGCATGGCCGCGACCAGTGCGTCGAACGCGGCGAAATCCACACCCTGCAGCACCGGCCGCCACCGGGCTTCCGCCGCATCGCCCCGGCGGGCCAGCGTCGGCAGCACCCGCCCGCGCCGCACCAGGTCCACGGCCAGGCGGGCCACCGCCCGCAGGTAGGTGACCGATGCGCCGTACGCGGCCGAGCTGTCGAGGTCGTCCAGTTCGGTCACGTCCACGACCAACGCGGGCACCGACCACGGCCGCAAGGACGGCGCACGCCGGTTGGCCCGCGCCGCCGGCTCGGAGGAGGCGAGCGGCCGGTTCGCCCGCGACGGCAGCAGCAAGGTCGCCGACGTGGGCTTCCCGGGGTGCATCGCGGTCAGCTGTGCGCTGGAGACCGCGAACGGGTGCGGGAGCGCGATCCGCACCGAGCGGCTCGACGTGCCGGCCGGACCGCGGTCGCGCTCCGCCCAGAGCAGCAGCCCCCGGCCGGGCGACCACAGAGCGTGCACCACGGGCAAGATCTGCAGCTCCTTCGTCCGATCCGGCTTCTTGCAGATCGTCGCACGACGGAGGTGGGGCTGCGCGTACCGCTCCGTGTCGGTTGCGGCCACGTCGCCTCCCTCGAGCAGGCGGCGGTGTGACCACAGGCGTCCTCCCCCGGCACTCCTTGCCTTACCTGCCGTCAAGAAACGCTGGTCGTGTCGTCCGGAAGCTCGCTTACCTGCCCACCGGGATCGGAGGCGAACTCCCACACCGGCCGTTGCGTCCGGAGGCCGGGGGCGGCGCCGAGCTGTTCGTCGATGATGCTCTGGATCGTCTTGCGCGAGATCCCGTGGTAGGCCTTCATCAGCTGGGTGGCGTAGAGGACCTCCAGGCGGTGGTACCGGCGCCGCAGGTCGCGGTGCTCCCGCTGGAGCTGGTGGTGCTCGACGAACTGCTCCTGCTGCATCTCCAGTGACATCTGCAGGTAGTCGGCGCGGTCCCGTTCCGTCTCGGCCTCGCGTTCGAGCGCGCGGGTGCCGCGCAGCACGGCCGGGAGAACCGCCTTCAGCCGATCGCGCTCCTCGACCAGGGCGACCACGTCGAGCTCCGAAGAAATCGCGGGCGGTTCCGCGACGCTCTCGGCGGCCGGCGGTGACAGCAGCTGCCGCAGGTCGTCGCTGATGGTCTGCGGGGTGGCCCGGGTGTGCCGGGCCCACTCCGGCAGGGACACCGGGCCGGTGTACCCGTCGGGTGGGCCGGTCAGGTGCCGCGCGTGCCGGTACAGGCCGGCCGCGACGGCAAGTACCGGCGGCAGGTTTTCGGGCGGGACCTGCAGCCGCAGGCACTCGGTGATGAGCTCCCACTTCGGCGGCCGGACGGCGTTCTTCCCGAGGCACTTGCTCGTGGAGTTCTGCAGGGACGCGACGTCGCGGCCGTGCGCCCAGTGGTTCTCGTCGGCTTTACCGGCCGCTTCCAGCCGCTCGTGCAGGGCGGCCAGGCTGCCGTGTTCGTCGGCCAGCACCACGACGAGGAACAGGATGAGCATCCGCTTGGGAACGGTGAGCGTGGGGTGATTGGTGAAGGCGTCGGTCGAGACGAGACGGCTCAGCACCGTCTGCCCTCGCTTGCGCCGCGGCTTCCCTCCCAGCGGCAGGGAAAAACAAGCAACCGTGCCGGTTGTCATCAACCTTCCTCGCACTCCGGGCTTTTCCTCCCTGGTCGCCATCCCCTGGTTCGCGACCTCTCGCCCCGACTGCGATGAGGAGAATTCAATTGTCGATCACCACGCGGGTGAGGGCGCCGCGACCCCCGCCGCGCGATCACCTATTCGTGTTGATCAATTTCCCCGATCGAGTTACACCTGGGATCGGAGTTATGACACCAGTGGTCGGCGCCTGTCGGGCGGAACGGCCGAGCCGGTGAAGGCCACACCGTACACCCTCGCTTGGATTACACTCCGTAGCCCACGCCGTAACCGATCACACCTGCCGCCTCGCGGGCAGGTGGACAACGGGCCGAAAGCGCGGAATCCGGGGCGAGAACCGCTCCCGGCCGCAAGAAACCCGGCCGACCGGCGGGTCGAGCCGAATTGATGCGCAATACCCTGCGAATACCGGGTAACTGGAACCCCTCTTGCCCGAGAGGCTTCCAGCACCCGGTTCTCGATCCCCACCCGCGTCAGGTGCGCCGAGACAGGCCGCCGAAAGGAGGAGGACGGACTGCGGGTGCGACTGTAGAGGGTGCACCGCGGTTGCACCATGGGCTGTCCGGGCGGTCCGGACAAAAACTGGACAGAAAGCCCGGACGGCCGCCCGGACATTACGTCCTCTTCCAGCGCGTTCACCGCCGCCGGACGGTGCGGCAGGTAGGACGGCATGTGATCCGGATAACAGACAAGCTCAGGTGGGTTTTCCACCGATTTCCTGCCGTTACCGGCTCGGACAAAACCGGACGCGCGCCGACTTGTATCTTTCGGGCTTCCTCGTGTTCGATCTCCTCGACGACAGGAACCCGCCGAAATGCCCGGCAGGCCGATTCCCGTGTTGCCCCACGGCGGTCACGATGCCCCGCGCCCGGCGGTTCCTCACCCGCGTTGCAGAACCACCCGTCGAGACAGAGCAGAACAACCGCCGACAGAAGGGTCTCCCGTTCCCATGCGTTCCTCGTCGTACCCGTTCGCGGCCGAGCCACGTCGGCGGTGCCGCACGATCGCGGCCCAGCCGGCGCCGCTGGTGGTCGCGGTGATGATCTTCTCCGTGATCCTCATCGACCACGGCGTGCAGCCCGCCGCCGCGGTGGCGCTCGCCACGGCACTGCTCGGCGGTGTCGTGCGGATCCTGCGGCGACCCGGGCGGCCGGCGTGACCCAGCCCGCCGCGCCGGGGGCCGCCCTGCGCACCCTTCACGAGAAGATGGCCGCCCTGGCCATCGACGAGCACATGTTCGAGATCCTCACCGCGCTCCCGGACATCCCGCAACACGTCGTCCAGGGCGCCTGCGATCCGGCCTCGGGAGTCCTGCTCGCGTGGCCGATCTACCGCCACATCGCCATCGCCTGCACCGGCGGCGAGCACGGTGCCGACCGGATCCTGCCGTTCTACGTCGCCGCGAAAGCCGCCCAGGAACCCGGTGATCCGAAGGTACCCCGGGCCGGCGCGCTGCCGGACGACCTCGCCGAGCAGCCGACCGTCCCCAAGCTGAAGCTGCCTCCTCCCCCGCTGGCCGGCTACCTGGCGGGTCCGCCCGAACTGCAGCAGATCCGCACGAAGCGCGATTTCGCCCGCTACCTCAAGTCCCTGGTCGTGGAGTCCGGGCTGACGCTGCGCGGGATCGAGGAGAACACCCGCAAGCTCGACCCCAAGGCGGTCTGCTGCCGCAGCACGCTGTCGGACATGTTGCGGCACGGGAAGATCCCCGCGAGCGAACCGGTGGTGGCGACCCTGCTGACGGTGCTGTTCGCGTTCATCACCCACTCCGAGCCCGGCACCGACGCCGTCCACCGCTGCACCCACGACGCCCTGCGGGTGTGGCGACGGCTGGCGCGCCCGTCGGCCGGTGCCCCGGTCCTCGTCGCCGGGACCGGCCCCACGCCGCTCCTGCACCAGGCCCTCAGTGCACTGGCCCACGCCGAAAAAACGGCCTACGAGCTCGGCAGCCCCGACGGTCCGGGCCTGGCCCACGCCCAACGCATCCTGCGGGAACTGCTCACGTGACCCCCCGCCCGGGCGCGCTCACCCGCCGCAGGCCGGCCACGACGACCTCGACCACCTTCTCGGGGTGGTCCGACAGGTAGAAGTGGCCGCCGGGGAAGGTGTGGACCGCCGTCTCGGTGCCGAGTTCGCGCCAGGCGGCCAGTTCGGCCGCCGTCGCCTCCGGGTCCTCGGCGCCGGCCAGGACGGTGACCGGCACCGGCAGCGGGTCGCCCGGGCGATGCCGGTAGGTCTCGTACACCTCGTAGTCCGCGCGGAGGACCGGGATGATCAGACGGGCCAGGGCGGGCACGTCGAGTCCCGGCGTGGACGGGCCCGCGAGTGCGCGGACGTGGGCGAGCAGGTCCTCGTCGGACATCTCGTGCACGAGCGGGTCGCCGGGGCGCGGCAGCAGGTGGGGTGCGGGGCAGCCGGAAACGGCCAGGAGTGCCGGTGGCCGGCCCGCCTTCGTCGTGGCGCGGGCCAGCTCGTAGGCGAGGAGGCCGCCCAGGCTGTGGCCGAACAGGGCGAACCGGGGGCCCGCGTGCGCCAGGAGCGGCTCGAGCAGGGCATCGACGAGTTCGGCCGCGCGGCGGGCCGGCGGCTCGGTGAACCTGCTCTCCCGGCCGGGCAACCGGACCGGGACGAGGTCGACGTCGTCGGGCACCAGCGCTTCCCACGGCTGGTAGGCGGAAGCACCCGCACCGCCGTGGGGCAGGCAGAACAACCGCGTCGCCGCCTTCGCGCCGTCCGGGGGAAACCAGGTCACGAGCCTGCCGCCTTCCGTACGGGGAGGAACTGCACCAGCAGCGCGAGCACGACGCCGGCACCGATCGGGTACAGGAGGCTCAGCCCGAACGCGTGCGCGTACCCCGCCCCCGCCAGTGCGCCGTAGAAGATGAGCCCGACGAGCGCGACGCCGAGGGCCACGCCGACCTGGACACCCGTGGCCAGCACGCCCGACGCCGAACCCGCGCGGGCGTGCGGTACCCGGGCCAGGACGGTGGTGGCCAGCGGCGCCACGACGAGACCCATGCCGGCGCCGTCGAGCAGCAGCCACGGCACCAGCCACGCCACGTTCCCGCCGTCGCCGATCCGGGTCACGACGACGAGCTCGGCCACCAGCGCGACAACCCGCACGAGCGCCCCGAGGGCGAGCACCTGGCGGCCGAGCAGCACCGCGAGCCGCCGCGCCCCCAGCGCACTCGCCATGAACCCCACGTTCACGACGACGAACAGCAGCCCGCTCGCCAGCGCGTCCATGCCCCGGCCGAGCTGCAGGTACAACCCCAGCACGAGGTAGTAGGCGCCCTGCCCGGTCCAGAACACCAGCTGGCACACCATCCCGACCGAGAAGGCCCGCAGCCGGAACAGCCCGAGGTCGACCACCGGCGATTCCGCGCGCCGCTGCCGGTGGCCGAACACCGCGAACAACGGCACCGCGGCGGCGAAGCAGAACCAGGTCCACGGCGGCCACCCCCGGTCCCGCCCCACGGTCAGCGGCACCACGACGGCCAGCAGCGCACCGGTCACCAGCGCCATGCCCGCCAGATCGAGCCGCGGCCTGCCCGGCGCGCGCGTCTCGGGCACGAACCGGAGCGCGAGCACCACGGCCGCCACCCCGACCGGCACGTTCACGAAGAAGCACGCCCGCCAGCCGGAGCCGAACAGGTCGGCCGTGATGAGCAACCCGCTGACGGCCTGGCCGAGCACCGCACCCAGGCCCGCGACCACGCCGTAGGAGTTGATCGCCTTCGCTCGGTCCTCCCCGTCGTACAGCGCGCTGAAGATCGCGAGCACCTGCGGCACCATCAGCGCGGCCGCCGCGCCCTGCGCCAACCGGGCCGCGAGCAGGAAGCCGGGGCTCGTGGCGAGCCCGCACAGCATCGACATGACGGTGAACAGGGCGATCGCGAGGACGAACACCCGGCGGCGGCCGAACAGGTCGCCGAGCCTGCCGCCGGTGACCATGCCCGTCCCGTACGTCAGCGCGTACCCGGCGATGAGGAGCTGCACCTGGGCGGGTTCGGCACCCAGGTCCGCCTGCAGGGACGGGATCGCCACCGTGACGATGAACGCGTCCATCGCGCTCAGCAGCGGACCGCTCAGCAGGACCGGCACCACGATCCGGTGCGGCCGGACCCGGGCCGCCACCGCCTCCCCGGTCACCACATCGGTTCCCGGGGCGTGCGCACGAGCTCGGCGGCCAGTGCCGTGTACCGGGCCGCGAAGGCGCGGACCGTCTCTTCGTCGAACAGCGCCGCCGCGTACTCGACGGAACAGGCGAGCGAGCCGTCCGGTCGTTCGCGCACCGCGAGCAGCAGGTCGAACTTGCTGGTCCGCGAGTGCCGGTGCACCGGCTCGGCCGACAGACCGGCGAACCGCCAGTCCTCCTCCGCGGAGTGGAACACGAAAACCAGTTGTGCCAACGGGTTCCTGGACAGTTCGCGCGGCGGCGCGAGTGCCTGCACGACCTGGTCGAACGGCACGTCCTGGTGGTCGAGGGCGGCGAGCGTGGTGTCCCGCACCCGGTCGACCAGGTCGGTGAACGACGGACGGCCGGAGAGGTCGGCGCGGAGCACGACGGTGTTCACGAAGTGGCCGATCAGCCGTTCCGTGTCGGGGTGGTACCGGCCGGACACCGGGGTGCCGATCCCGAAGTCGTCGAGGCCCGTGCGTTCCCGCACCAGCACGGCGAAGACGGCGGCCAGCACCGCGAACGGCGTGGTGCGCCGGGCCGCCGCGAGCTCGGCGACCGGGGCCGCCTGCGGAGCGGGGATCGTGAACGCGACCAGCGCTCCGGCGGTGTCCCGTTCCTCCGGGCGCGGACGGTCGGCCGGCAGTTCGACGACGGGTGGCATGCCTTTCAGCGTCGCCCGCCAGTGGTCCACATCGGTATCGCGGTTCGCGGCCCACGCGGCGTAGTCGGCGTACCGCACCGGCAGCGGGGGCAGCTCGGGTGGCACGCCGGCGCGGTGCGCGGTGTAGGCGGCGGACAGCTCTTCCGCGAGCAGCCCGGCCGACCAGCCGTCGGCGGCGATGTGGTGCACGGTGAGGACGAGCACGTGGTCGCCGGGGCCGAGCCGGCCGAGCGCGGCCCGGAACACCGGCCCCTCCGCGAGGTCGAGGGGCGTGGCGGCGCAGGCGCGGACGAACGCGTCGACGTCGCCGACGTCCTGCGGGGACAGGGAAACCGCGCCGGGCGGGTCGACCACCTGGACCGGTTCGTCGTCCGGCATCGGGTACCGGGTGCGCAGGGGTTCGTGCCGGGCCACCACCGTGTCCAGCGCGGCGGACAGCGCGGCCGCGTCGAGCGGGCCGCGCAGCCGCAGCGCCCGCAGCACCAGGTACTCGGCGCTGCCGAGGTCGAGGAAGTCCGCGAGCCAGAGCCCGGACTGCACCGGTGCGAGCGGGACCGGCCCGGCGCAGGGCGGGATCGGTTCGACGCCGCCCCGCGCGGTCGCGGCCACCTCGGCGGCCAGCGCGGCGACGGTCGGCGCGCGGAACAACGCGCGCACCTCCAGGTCGACGCCGAGCCGCGAGCGCAGCCGGGACACGATCCTGGTCGCGGCGAGGGAATGCCCGCCCAGTGCGAAGAAGTCGTCGTCCAGCCCGGGCACCGGGACGGCGAGGGTCTCCGCCCAGACCTCGGCGATCGCCCGTTCCTCGGGCGTGGCGGGCTCCCGGCGCGCCACCCCGTCCGCTGTCGTGCCGGGTGCGGGAAGGGCGGCGCGGTCGACCTTTCCGTTGGGGTCCAAGGGGAGCTCGGCCAGCACCACGAACGCGGCGGGCACCAGGTGGCCGGGCAGCGTCCGCGCGCAGTGGTCGCGCAGCGCCGCCGCGTCCGCCGTGCCGGCGACGTACGCCACGAGCCGCTTGTCCCCCGCGGCGTCCGCACGCGCGAGCACCAGCGCCCGCGCGACCGCCGGGTGCTCGTTGAGCCGGGCCTCGATCTCCCCCGGCTCGACCCGGAAACCGCGGACCTTCAGCTGCCGGTCCGCGCGGCCGAGGAACTCCAGCTCGCCGGAGGGCAGCCGGCGCACCCGGTCCCCGGTCCGGTACATCCGGCCGCCGGGCTCGAACGGGCTGGCGACGAACCGCTCCGCCGTCAAGCCGGGTCTGCCGAGGTAACCCCGCGCGACGCCGGGTCCGGCCACCATCAGCTCGCCCGGTACCCCGGCGGGAACCCGGTTGAGGAACTCGTCGAGGACGTGCACGGTCGTGTTCGTGATCGGACCGCCGATCGGCACCGGCCCGTCGCCGTCGCCGATGTCGCGGCGCACGCAGGTGAAGGTGGTGCACTCGGTGGGCCCGTACCCGTTGCCGACCGTCGCGTCGCCGGTCGCGAGCAGCCGCGTGACGTGGGCACGGGACACGACGTCCCCGCCGGTGAGCACGTGCCGCACCCCGGCGAGCGCGGCCGGGTCGGTGTCGACGATCGCGTGGAACAGGCCCGCGGTCAGCCACATCAGCGTGACCCCGGCCGTGCGGGCGAACTCCGCGAGCGCCGCCGGGCTGGGGACGCCCGGCGGGAACACGGCGAGCCGCGCGCCGGTGCCCAACGCCCCCCACAGCTCCACTGTGGACGCGTCGAACGAGAGCGGGGCGAGCAGCGCCACCGTCGTGCCGGGGCCGAGGTCGGCGAAGTTCGCCCCGTGCACGAGGCGCACCACGGCCCGGTGGCTCACCTGGACGCCCTTGGGCCGCCCGGTCGAGCCGGACGTGTAGATCACGTAGGCGAGCTGGTCGGGCGTGCACGCCGGCAGCGGTGGCTGATCGGGCAGTCCCGTCAGTGTGTCCCGCAGGTCCTCCCAGACCAGCACCGGACCGGGGAGCCGGGGTGCCAGCTCGCGCGCGGCGATGACGACCCGCGCGCCGGTGTCGGCCAGCATGAAGGCGATGCGGTCGCGCGGGTAGTCGGCGTCGAGGGGGACGTAGCAGCCGCCCGCGCGCAGGATGCCCAGCAGCACGACGGGCACGCCCGGCCCGCGGGGCAGGCAGACGGCGACCGGTGTTTCCCGGCCGACGCCGTTCGCCCGCAGGTGGTGCGCGAGGCGGCCGGCGGCGCGGTCGAGCTCGGCGTAAGTGAGCTCCCCGGTGCCCGCGGTGACGGCGACGGCGTCCGGCCGGACGGCGGCCTGGCGGGCCACGAGCGTGTCGATCGTGAGCCGGCCGAGGTCGACGGCCGGGCCGGTTTCCACCCGGCGCAGCCACGCCGTCTCCGCCGGGGTCAGCATGGGCGCGGTCGGCACCCGGCGGTCCGGCTCGGCGGCGAATGCGGTCAGCAGCGCCGTGTAGTGGCCGGCCAGCCGCCGGATCGTCGCCGCGTCGAACAGCGCGACCGGGTACTCGGCGAACCCGGAAAGGCCGCCGTCCGCGCGTTCGTGCAGCGCGACGAACAGGTCGAACTTGCTGGTGCCGGTGTGGGCGCCGGTCCTCGACACGCGCAGGCGGGGCAGCCGCCAGTGCGCGGTCGCCGCCGTCTGCAGGGCGAACACCACCTGCACCAGCGGGGTGCGGCCGAGGTCACGCGGCGGCCGGACCGCCTCGACGACCTGGTCGAACAGCGTGTCCTGGTGTTCGTAGGCCAGCAGCGCCGTGTCCCGGACCCGCGCCAGCAGCTCACGGAAGGTGGGGTCGCCCGCGAGGTCGGCGCGCAGCACCACCAGGTTGGCGAAGAACCCGATGACGCCCTCGGTGCCGGGGTGGTCGCGCCCGGCGACCGGGGTGCCGACGGCGAAGTCGTGCTCGCCGGTGTACCGCGCGACGAGGGCCTGGAACCCGCCGAGCAGGGCCATGAACAGCGTCGCGCCCGATTCTCCCGCCAGCGCGCGCAACCGCGACACGAGCGCGGGCGGGAGGTCGAACGCGAGCCGGGCGCCCCGGGGATCGCGTTCCTCGGCCCTTGGGCGGTCCGCCGGCAGCTCGAGCACCGGCGGCATTCCGGCGAGCCGGGCACGCCAGTGCTCCACGTGCCCCGCGTCCACCGCGCGGTCGTGCTGCCAGGTGACGATGTCGGAGTACCGCCCGGCGGGCGCGGACGGCTCGCCGTCGTACAGCGCCGCGAGGTCGTCCGCCAGGACGGCGAGCGACCAGTCGTCGGCGACGATGTGGTGCACGCACAGCACCAGCACGTGGTCGTCCGCCGCGCGGCGGCCCAGCGCGGCGCGGAAGAGGGGTCCCTCGGTCAGGTCCATGGGGCGCGCGGCGTGGGTGGCGACGAAGGCCTCGACGGCTTCTTCGCCGTCGAGGACGGTCACCGGCAGCGGCGGGTGCGCGGGCGGGTCCACGAGCTGCTCCGGCCGGTCGTCGCGGACGACGATGCGCACGCGGAGCGCCTCGTGCCGCTCGGCCAGCCGGTGCACCGCGGTTTCCAGCCGGGCCGGGTCCAGGTTCCCCCGGATCCGCAACGCGACCGGGATGACGTACTCGGCGGAGTCCGGGGTCAGCCGTTCGGCGAACCACAGCCGCGCCTGCCCCGGTGACAGCGGGACGGGCGCGCCGGCCGGCCGCCGGGGGATCGGGGTCGCGGCCGGTCCCGCGCTCGTCGCGGCGAGCCTGGTCGCGAGGGCGGCCGGGGTGGGTGCGTCGAAGACGGCGCGCAGGCCGAGGCGGATCCCGGTGCGGGCGTGCAGCACCGCGTCCAGGCGGGCCGCGAGCAGGGAATGCCCGCCCAGCGCGAAGAAGTCCGCGTCCGCCCCCGCTCGCTCGACGCCGAGCACCTCGGCGAACAGCTCGCACAGCAGTTCCTCGGCGGGCCCCTCCGGCGCCCGGCCGGCGGGCGGCGCGTCGAACACCGGCGCGGGCAGCGCCGCGCGGTCGAGCTTCCCGTTGGCGGTCAACGGGATTTCGCCCAGCGGCACGAACACCGACGGCACCATGTGCGCGGGCAGGCGCGCCGCCAGGTGCGTCCGCAACGCCGCGTCGGGCACGGGTTCGCCCGCGGGCACGAAGTAGGCGACGAGCCGGTCGCCGGCCGCGAGGACGGCGACGCGCGCGACCGCGTCGTGCGCGGTGAGCACGGCCTCGATCTCGCCGGGCTCGATCCGGAAGCCGCGCACCTTGACCTGGTCGTCGACGCGGCCGACGTACTCGAGGTCGCCGTCGGCCCGGCACCGGACCACGTCCCCGGTCCGGTACATCCGCGCTCCCGGCGGCCCGTACGGATCGGCGACGAACCGGGCGGCGGTGAGGCCCGGCCGGTTCAGGTAGCCGCGGGCCAGCGCGTCACCCGCGACGAACAGTTCCCCCGTCCCGCCCGGCGCCACCGGGTTCAGCCGGTCGTCGAGCACGTGCGCGCGGACGTACGGGAACGGCCTGCCGATGGGGACCGGCCCCGGCGGCAGCACCGTCCCGGGCGGGACGCGGAACTCGAGGCAGTTCACCGTGGCCTCGGTCGGACCGTAGGCGTTGACGACGAGCACGTCCGGGTGGGCCGCGCGCCAGGTGCGCAGCAGGTCGGCGTGCAGCGCTTCCCCGCCGAGGACCAGCGTGCCGGTCGGCGACGCCTCCGCGGGCAGGCTGTCGAGCAGCGCCAGGTGGCTCGGCGTGCCTTTCACGAACGTCGGCACCGGGCCCGGTTCGTCCAGTTCGGACAGCCGGACGGTGCCGCCGGCGACCAGCGGCGTGTAGAGGGCGGTCACCGTCAGGTCGAAGGAGGCCGGGGTGTGCACCAACGACGTCCCGGCCGCGTCGGGGTACGCCGTCCGCGCCCGGCGCAGGTACGCCCCGAGCGACCGGTGCTCGACGACCACGCCCTTCGGCCGTCCGGTCGACCCGGACGTGTAGATGACGTACGCCGGATCGTGCGGCCGGACGGGCGCG
>Ga0070663_100000066_pt1 | contig 45121 bp, 35 predicted proteins | sample KBSC63metaG_FD_65646 | JGI IMG/M metagenome (GOLD analysis project Ga0070663, IMG submission 65646) | Corn rhizosphere microbial communities from Kellogg Biological Station, Michigan, USA - KBS C6-3 metaG | ecosystem: Host-associated > Plants > Roots > Rhizosphere > Soil ...
CGCGGTCACGATCGCCGACGCGAACCGGTCGGCGGCGTCGTCCGGGTACTCGAGCCGCTCCACCAGGCCCGGGCCCCCGGCCATCGTCTGGATCACCTGACGCCCGCGCCCGGACGCCGACAACGCGGCCGACAGCCGGGGGTCCGCCGTGCCGGGCGATCGGGCGGCGCGAACGTCGTCCTCGTCGAACCGTTCGGCCACCCGGATCCGCCGCGCGCGCTGCTGGAGCAGCGCCCGGGCGTTCGCGTGGTCGTCACGCTGCGCGCTGCTCGGCGTGGTGACGAACTCGCCCCAGAACTGCGGCCACAAGGTGCCGAGAACGACGGTGGAACCGCCGTACGACCCGTCGAGCAAGCTCCAGAGCGCGGCCGCGGCGACGTCGCCCGTCGGACCCGAGAGGTGGTTGTGGGTCTCGTTGAGCCAGAGGATCGCTTCGTCGTCGAGGCGGCCGGGCTGCGCGAGCTTCAGGAGTTCGTCGGCTGTGCGCGGGTACCAGAGCGGCCACTCCCGCAGCCGCGGGTGCGTGAGGACGGCCTCGTAGAGTGCGCGGGTCTTGCCCGTCGACGATTCGCCGGTCAGCACGACCATGGCGTTCTTCGAGAGATCCGTGAGCTGCTCGCCCAGCTCGGCGTCGTGTGCCCGCCTGAGGTAACGCGGCAGGTCCGGCAGTGGTTCGCCGGGCACCGTGATCGCCCGGTGGACGCCGAGGTCGAAGGGGTCCCAGGCCGTGATCGGGCGCCCGGCGGGCAGCGGCCTGCCGGCCGGGCGGGAGTGCAGGTGTACGTCGCCGGCGACGTGACCGACCTGCACGACCGTATCGGCGTCCCCGTCCAGCCGATTGTGCATCGGCGCGCGCTCTTCCAGCGTTCGTCACCTCCCGCCGCCGTCCACCCTAACCGGGAGACGCGCCGCCCGAGAGGTGCGGATAGTGATCGGATAGTGCCGGTCGGCACCATGAGTTGTCCGGATCGAGGGAGGAAACAGACATGGTGAAGAAGTTCCTGGCCGGTGCCGCATTGGTCCTCGCGGTCGGTGGCGTCGCCGTCGGGACGGCCGCCGCGCAGGCGCCGGCGTCTGCGGACACGCAGGTCGCCGTGAGCGCCTGCATCGGTGTCTACTGCGGCGGCCGCTAGAGGGGGAGGGCGGGCCGGAGCCGGGCGGTCCGACCGTCCGGCTCCGACCCGTGCGCGGAACGCCCGAAAATCTCACGCAGTGTGGATAATGCGTGCATGGGCAACTTGAGAGTCAGTGTGCTTGGCCCTCTCGAAGTCACCGTCGGCGGGGAACGGCTGAGTCTCGGCGGTCGCCGGCAAGAGCGATTGCTGGCGTTGCTCCTGCTCAACGCGAACTCGGCAATGACACCCGCTCAGGTGATCGACGCTCTCTGGGAGGACGCGCCGCCGGCCACCGCCCGCAGTCAGGTGCACAACACCGTCGCCCGGTTGAGGCGCGACCTCGGCGCTGGACGGTCCGCGATCGTCACCGACGGCAAGAGCTATCGCATCGAGATCGACGACGACCACGTCGATCTGCTGCGGTTCTCCCGCGCCTTGGCGCAGGCCCGCGAGCTGGACGCCGCGGGGAAGCGCGACGACGCCGCGGCGGCGGTGCGGGCCGGCCTCGAGCTGTGGCGCGGAGCGCCGTTCGCCGGGCTCGGGTCCAGGGTGCTCGAGCACGCCGCGGCGAAGCTCGAAGAAGAGCGGCTCGCCGCCCGGGAACTGCTCGTCCGCCTGCGGCTCGACGGCGGTGACACCGCCGGTCTGATCGCCGAGCTGACGGCGCTCATCACCGAGAACCCGGTGCGGGAGACGCTGGTCCACCTGCTGATGACGGTTCTGTACCGGCAAGGACGGGCCGCCGAGGCGTTGCTGGCGTTCGAGTCGGCGCGCGCCCGGTTCGCCGACGAACTCGGCGTCGATCCCGGGCCGGAGCTGCGGCAGCTGCACGAACAGATCCTCCGCAACGACCCGGGGCTCGTCCCCGCACCCGAGGTCCCCGCACCCGCGGCGGTGCCCCGGCTCCTGCCGCGGGACATCGCCGACTTCACCGGCCGCACCGAAGACGTGGACAGGCTCGTCGGCCTGGTCCGGGCCGCGGTGGACACCGCCGTGGTCATCACCGCGCTCGACGGCATGCCGGGGGTGGGGAAGACGACGTTGGCGGTGCACGCCGGGCACCGGTTGCTGGAGCACTTCCCGGACGGGCAGGTGTTCCTCGACCTGCACGGCTACACGCCGGGGCACGAACCGCTGACCCCGGCGGTGGCGCTGGACCTGCTGCTGCGGGCGATCGGCGTGCCGCCGGAACAGATCCCGGACGGTCTGGAGCGCCGCGCCGACGTCTGGCGGTCGTCGGTCGCGGGCCGCCAGCTGCTGGTGGTCCTCGACAACGCGCAGGACACCGCTCAAGTCCGCACGCTGCTGCCGGGGACGGCCGGCGCGCGCGTGCTGGTCACCAGCAGGCGCCGGCTCACCATGCTGGAAGGTGCGTCGTCGCTTTCGGTCGACTTGATGCCGCGTGAGGACGCCGTCGAACTGTTCCTCAGGGTCGCGGGGCGCGATCGCGCCGGCGCGGACCCGGAGGCGGTGGCGGAAGTCGTCGCGTTGTGCGGGTACCTGCCGCTGGCCATCCGCATCGCCGCCTCCCGGCTGCGCACCAGGCCCTTGTGGACCGTGGCGCACCTCGCCGAGCTGTTGCGCGACGAAGACAGCCGGCTCGCCGAGCTGGCGACGGACGACCGCAGCGTCGGCGCCGCCTTCACGGTCTCCTACCGGAACCTGCCGGAATCCGTGCAACGATCGTTCCGCCTGCTGGGTCTGATACCCGGCGGCGACTTCGACGGCTACACGGCGGCCGCCGTGGCCGGCTTGCCCGTGCCGGGCGCCCGGCGACTGCTCGACGACCTCGTCGACGTGAACCTGCTGAGCGAACACCAGCCGGGGCGCTACCACTTCCACGACCTGGTCCGGCACTACGCGCGCGGTATGGCCGGCCCTCGGGAACGGACGTCGGCAGCCGAACGCATCGTGGTGCACTACCGGGACCTGGGGCATGCGGCCGATCTCATCTTGGATCCCGGCCGGTCACCCCGGACGGCCGGGCAGCCCTCGGGTTCGCTGCCGGAGCTGCGGACCGCCGAACAGGTCCGGGCCGTGGCGGCCGCCGAGCACCGGAACGTCCTCGCCGTGCTCGAGCTGGCCGCTCGTCTCGATGAGCCCGGCGCGGTGGCCGAGCTGGCCTCGGTCTTCGGCCCGTTGTTGCAGCGGCAAGGCTTCCTCGACGAGACCCTCAAGTGCTACGAAGCCGGGCTCTCGGCCGCGCAAACACCGGAACTGCGGGCCACGCTGCACCGCAGCAACGGCCTGGCGCTGATCTCCGCGCGCAAACTCGACGCGGCCCTTCAATCGTTGTTGTCCAGTCTCGCGATCGAGGAGGAACTGGCCAACGCCCACGGCGCGGGAAGGGTCTACACCAACATCGGGATCGTGCACATCCGCCGCGGGCGGTTCGCCGAGGCGCTCACCGTCCTGCGCCAGGCCTTCGATCTGCTCCGCGACGTCGGCACCCGGCGGGACAAGGCCGCGGTCCTGGTCAACCTCGGCGTCGCGAACATCAGGCTCGGCCACTACGCCGAGGCGATCGCGTCGAACCGCGCGGCGCTGGCGGAGAACGCCGAGCTGGGCAACACCTACGTCGAGGCGACCGCGCTGCTGAACCTCGGCCACGCGCAGCTGCGGTCCGACCTGCTCGAGGACGCCGCGGAGAGCCTCGTCCGCTCCCGCCGGCTCAGCAGCGGGATCGGCGCGACGGAGATGGAAGCACGCAGTCTCTACCTGCTGGCGGACTGCCATCGACGGCAGCTCGCGCTCAATCCCGCGCTGGAATCCGGTCGGGCCGCCCTGATCCTCGCCCGGGAGATCGTCAACCGGGACGTGCAGAGCAACGCGCTCGTCGTGCTCGGCCAAGTCCATTTCGATTCGGGTGATCTCGTTGCCGCCGCCGGCTGCTTCCAGGAGTGCCTGCGCCTGACTGCTGCCGACGGCGACAACTTCACCGACGTGGTGGCCCACGACGGCCTCGCCAAGATCGCCCGGGTCGAGGGCGACCCGGGCCGAGCGGAACGCCACTGGCGCGTCGCGCTCACTCACGCCGAAGCGGCGCGGCTGCCGATCGAGGACGAAATCCGCCGGGAACTGGCCGGTCTGCGCGGATCCGCACCGATCGGCGTGGCGGTGGAAAAGAAGTAGCGGAGCCCGCTCACCCGCCGATCAGGACACACCGATCGAACTGGTCCGGTTGCTCCAGCCGGTACCGATGTTGGCCAGGTTGGCCGACTGGTCGATCCACACCGAGTACGGGCTGCCGTAGTTGATGGGATCGTGCAGGTGGACGTCGCAGTGGTTGTAGGTGTGCACCGAGCTCGCCTTGTCGCTGAACGAGCCGAGGTTGGGGTTGCCGTACTCGCCCTCGTACCCGGCCGTGCACGGGCTCGTGACGTAGAAGCTGTACGACGCACCTGTGTAGTTGATGCCGTCGTAGAGCCGCACCGCCAGTACCGACGCCGCCGAAACGCCCGCGCGCTGCATCGCCACCGCCTCGTCGGCGGCGCACGCGCTCTGCCGGCTCTGCACGTCGACGGCACAGTGCTGCGCGCCGGCCGTCGCGGCCGTCGCGGGCGACGCAGTCGAGATCAACGCCCCGGTGACCGCGAGCGACGCGATACCGGCGGCAGCGAACTTCCCGGAAATCTTGGACATCCTTCACCCTCCCTGAAGTGTGGATCTGGGCCGGATCACCGCTCTGACCGAGACGGTTCGCCGGTTGGGACCCAGCTTGTCGCCGAGGGCTATCCCAATGGTCTCCATGCGGTATCCGCGTGATCTCACGCGAGTCCGAAGGGCGCGCGATCATCGCCGGATGATCGGAGTGGCCTCAGGTGCGCTCGCGCCACCGGGCCAGAGACTCGTTCACCTGCTTCAAGATCCAGTCGTCCGCCGCGGCATCGACGACCAGTTGCTCCAACTCGCGAACGGCTGCCTCGACGTCCCCGCTTTCCCCGACCCAGTGCGCACGCCGGCGGCGGAGACCGAGTGTCCAGCCGTCGTGCGGGCCGCGAAGCCGGCTCGCCAGCGCGACGAGGTCGTCGAACTTCCGCACCGCCGTGGCGGGATCACCGGCTTCGCCGATCCACCTGGCCAAACAGCGGCCGGCACCCAGGACATTCGTGCTGGGCGGATCTTCCAGCTCGGTCGTGTCGGCCACTACGTCGGTCAGGAGCCGGACAGCCTCTTCGGGGTTCCCGGTCTCGCCGACGCACTCCGCGAAGCGTTCACGGTATGCGAGCGTCTGGAGGTGGAACCGGCCGTTGGTAACGGTGCTTTCCTCGAGGAGTGCTTCCCAAAGCGGCATGGCGCCGGCGTGGTCTTCCGACTCCACCATCAGATAAGCGAGCCGAGCCCGGACGCTACGCAGATCGTCGGGGTGCTGCTGCTGGTCTTCCATCTCCCGGACCAGCTCGCGCATCGTGGCAACGGCCAGATCCCAGTCGCCGGCGCGGCCGATCTCGCCGGCTGCCGCCTCCCGCGCGAAGACTGTCCGCCGGTGTGCGCTGCCGAGAGCGCGCGCGCAGTCTTCGGCTACTCGGGCGTAGCCGTCGGCCGCCGTCCGATGGTCTCCGCGCATTCCCGTCCAGTTGGCGATGCCGAACCCGATGCCCAAGGTCGTCTCGTCGTCGGCGCCGAGAACCTCGGTGGCCCGGGGCAGAAGCCGTTCGAGCCGGCGCAAGGCCGTACCCGTGTCACCGTTGTGCCCGATCTCCCACGCCACGAGATCGGCGACCTTGACCGCTTCGGGGCCGTCCGGGGCCCGTGCTTCGTGCCGCCGGAGTTCCTGCCGGGCGAACCGCAGGCCGGCGGCACTGCCGTCCCGCTCGCGGATCAGGTGGCATCGGCGTTCCGTGCCGGGGATGTGCCCGGCCTCCTGCGCGTGGCGGAACGCCGCCTCGGCCGCACCGAGCAGGTGCCAGCCCCAAGCCATTTCGCCGATCTCCATGGCCTCTTCGGCGGTGGCGCCGTTCAGGAGCGCGACCAGTACTTCGGGGGCGATGGGATCTTTCGCGACAGCGTCGATGAGGTAGTCGAAGGCGAGGTAGGTGTCGCCGTCGTGCGGGAGCAGGAGGCTGCTCGTGGCGTGCAGCGGCGTGGTCGCCCAGGCCATGGCCGCCTCCGTTGGTTCGGGTCGGAGCAGCCGGCCGCCACGGCGGTCCAGGTAGTGCCGGTGCAGGTCGTGCAGCACCGCCCTCGGCAGCGGCCGGTGAATGCCGACGCGGCGGGCATCGGCGGCGGCGGTGACGAGCGCGGCGGCACGGGGGTGTGTTCCGGGTGCCCAGGCGTCCTGCAGGTCGGCGAGCAGCTGGGGGCCGGCAGCCAGGTACTCGGCCACGCCGAAGCGATCACTGTGCTTCAGCGCTTCCTGGATACCGGAATCCCCGCAGTGTTGTTTCGCGCGCGTCAGCTCTTCGGGTGACCACGTGCGAGGCAGCGTCACCCGGGTGGCGAGCCGAAGCACCTCCCACCCGCGACGGACCGCGTCCCGGCTGGGACCGTCCACACCTCCCAGCCGGCCGGAGTACTTGGCGTATTCTTCGGCGCGCATCGTCGCGATGATCAGCCGATGACCGCCCGCTCCGGCGAGCACGTTCCCGACCGCGGCGCCGGTCAGGCCATCCGCACCGAGAAAGCGTTCCAAGTCGTCGAGCCACAGCACGACGCGGGAGTTTTCCCGTGCCGCCTGAGCCGCGGAGGCCAGTGCCTCCTTGCCCGCCGGCTGGATCAGCTTGTGCTCCGGGCAGTGCGCACGCATTGCTTCATAAGCCGCACGGCTCTTGCCCGCTGTCGACTCGCCGACGATGAGCACGAACCGCTCCCGCCGGATCAGGTCGCCGAGGTGGGCGGTGATGTCGCGCGCGACGAACTCCGGTACCCGTGAACCCGCTGCGGGATGGACGCCGAGGGTGATCGCGTCGTCGAGCTCGCGCACGCGCGGCAGCCGCCCGCGTCCGCCCAGCAGCAGGAGCCCTGGAAGACCACGGCGGTACCGGTCTCGATCCGCCAAGGCTTTCGCGCTTCGTGACGTCCAGACCCCGGTGACGATCGTTGCCAGCGCGGCAGCGCCGGTCGCGAAGGCGGCCGGCAGCCACAGCCGGGTAAGAGCCAGCGTCGTCGCGGCGAGCACCGCGGAAACCAGGACCGCAACCCAGCCGGGTCTCCCTCGTGTCACTTCCGTTCGCCCCCTCGGGACAGCCTGAAGCCGAGGTTCCGAGAATACCGTCCGGATTCGTGCGGGGACTCCGCGTGAGAGGTTCTCTGTACCCGGCGAGCGGGCCGAAGCGGCGATGGTGAGCGTCAAGACGCGACTTGGCCGTTGGGAGTCAGGTGCGATCCGCGCGAATCTCACCGCTTCGGCGGCACGGTGGCACCGGCGCGAGCCGATCCGTACGCCTGTTCCCGCCAGTAGGCGTACGCGTCCGCGGGATACGGCAGCAGGTCCCACGGGTAGCCGGTCATGTGCCCGCCCAGCCGCCGGAAAACCGGTGCGGCCTCGGCCGTCCGGCCGGTCCGGGTCAGGACGAACGCCAGGACGTTGAGGTCGGCGACCGCGGCGGCGTGGGATGCGCCCGCGGGGAACACGCCGGTGATGGCGTCGGCGAGCTCCCTTTCTGCCTCCTGCCAGCGCAGCCGCGCGCCCAGGACGCCGGAGTTGCCGCGTTGGGCGCTCCATGCGAACTGCTCGATGCGGGCCACCAGGGGCAGGGCCGCGAGGGGCGGCCGGGCCGCCCTGCTCCGGGCGAAGTCGTTCATCGCCGCCAGGGAACCGTGGCGGCGGGGCGAAAGGTGGCGGAGGTATTCGTGGTGGGCCGCGTGGCTTCCCGGGTCGCGCGTCACCGCCTCCTGCCAGATCGGGCGGACGTGCCGGTCCGCAGCCCCGAACGCGCACCGGATGGACAGCAGGGCCAGCCACGGCGTGGGGTCCTCGGGCCACGCTTCGGCCGCCTCGCGGCAGGACCGTTCCGCGGCCGCCGGTGACGTCCGGCCGGTGGTGATCGCGTGCCGGTGGGCCCGCACGGCCAGGGCGTCGGGATCGCGTGGCCGGTCGGCGCACCAGCGGTCCGCCGTGGCGGGCGGAAGGGCCGCGGCCAGCACCGCGACCCGGTGGGCCCGGCGGTCCCAGTCCGGCCCGGTGGCGCGCAGCAGCCGGGCCGCGGGCGGCCACAGCGCGTGGTCGGTGCCCGGACCGTGCTGCCGGCGCCCCGGGCGGACCTGGGTCAGCGTGCGGTGCAGTGCTTCGTCGTCGAGTTCCGGGCGGATGAGGACGGTGTGCTTGCGTCGGCGCATCGGAGCCTCACCCGTTTCCGGTTCAGCAGCAGCGGTCGAGGGGACGCTCTTCCCGCCGCCTCAGCCGTTCGAGTTCGTACGCACGGCGGGTCGGCAGCGGCCGGTCCGGGTGGTTCGCCCGGATCCGGGCGCAGTGGCGGGCGAACTCCGCGTCCCCCGTCAGCTCCCGGAGGTACCGGCGGACCACGCGCACCGCCTTCACCTCGGGCCGCCGACGGAAATCAGCGATTCGACGTAGGGGGCTTCGCTCGAGGGCAACGTCGGACGACGGCGCACCGCGCGGACGCAGACCACCGCGGCGTTGACCACCACGACGGCGACCAGCAGCAGGAAGACCGAGACGAGCACACCGTCCACAGTGGAGTTCGTGACCACCGCGTGCATGTCGGCCGCGTTCTTGGCGGGCGGCAGGACCCGGCCGGAGTCGATCGCGGCGGCGTAGCGGGCACGCTGGGCGAAGAAACCGATCTGGGGATTGGCCGAGAACACCTTCTCGAGACCGGCCGTGAAGGTGACCGCGATCGTCCACGCCAGCGGGATCCCGGTCACCCAGGCCCAGCGCAGCCGGCCCGACTTGACGAGCACCGTGGTCGTGACCGCGAGCGCGACGACGGCGAGGAGCTGGTTGGCGATGCCGAAGAGCGGGAAGAGCTGGTTGATCCCGCCGAGCGGGTCGGTCGCGCCCGCGTAGAGGAAGTAGCCCCAGGCCGCCACCACCAGCGCGCTGGTGAGCCAGATGCCCGGCTTCCAGGTCACCCGGCCGATCGGCTTCCAGACGTTGCCCAGCATGTCCTGCAGCATGAACCGCCCGACGCGGGTGCCCGCGTCGACGGTGGTGAGGATGAACAGGGCCTCGAACATGATCGCGAAGTGGTACCAGAACGCCTTCGCCGATTCGCTGCCGAACAGTCCGGAAAGGATCTCCGACATGCCGACCGCCAGCGTCGGCGCGCCGCCGGTGCGGGCGACGAGGCTGTGCTCGCCCACCGCCTGCGCGGCCGCGTCCAGCTGACCCGGCGTGATGGTGAACCCGAGGTCGGTGACGGCGCGGGCCGCGGAACCCGCCGTGGAACCGAGCAGCCCGGCGGGCGCGTTCATCGCGTAGTAGAGCCCCGGATCGAGGGCGCAGGCCGCGATCAGCGCCATGACCGCCACGAACGACTCCATCAGCATCGCGCCGTAGCCGATCAGCCGGACCTGGGACTCCTTCTGGATCAGCTTCGGCGTGGTCCCGGACGACACCAGGGCGTGGAAACCGGACAGCGCACCGCACGCGATGGTGATGAACAGGAACGGGAAGAGCGTCCCCGAAAACACCGGGCCCGTGCCGGACGACGCGAACTTCGTCACCGCGCCGCTCTGCAGGACCGGTGAGACGACCAGCACGCCGACCGCCAGCAGGGCGATCGTGCCGATCTTCATGAACGTCGACAGGTAGTCGCGGGGCGCGAGCAGCGCCCACACCGGCAGCACCGACGCGACGAAGCCGTAGCCGGCCAGGCCGAGCACGAGTGTCGTCGGGCTCCAGGTGAACGCGGCCGCGAGCGCGGAGTGCTCGACCCAGCCGCCGCCCGCGATGGCCAGCACGAGCAGGACCACGCCGAGCACGCTGGCCTCCAGGACGCGCCCCGGCCGCAGGAACCGGAGGTAGCAGCCCATCAGCAGCGCGATCGGGATCGTCATGACGACCGAGAAGGTGCCCCACGGCGAGTGCGCCAGTGCGTTGACCACGACCAGGGCCAGCACCGCCAGCAGGATGATCATGATGGCGAAGACGGCGAGCAGCGCGGCCGCGCCACCCACCTTCCCGATTTCGTCCCTGGCCAGCTGCCCCAGGCTCTTGCCGTCGCGCCGCAAGGACAGGAAGAGCACGACCATGTCCTGGACCGCGCCCGCGAAGACCACGCCGGCGACGATCCAGATCGTCCCCGGCAGGTAACCCATCTGGGCGGCCAGCACCGGGCCGACCAGCGGGCCGGCACCGGCGATCGCGGCGAAGTGGTGCCCGAGCAGGATGCGCCGGTCGGTCGGCTGGTAGTCGACGCCGTCCTCGAGCCGCTCCGCCGGGGTGGCCCGGCGGTCGTCGGTCTTCAGCACCCGGCGCGCGATGAACCGCGCGTAGAAGCGGTAGGCGATGAAGTAGGAGCCCAGGGCGGCCATGAGCAGCCACACGGCCGAAACGCGTTCACCGCGGGAAAGGGCGAGCACACCCCACCCCACCGCGCCCACCAGCGCCACGGCGGTCCAGAGCAGGACCGGCCCCGGCCGGAACCTCGACGAGGGCACGACGATTCTTGACAAGGTTGACTCCTCGGATCGGGAGGAAGTGACGTGCGGGCGGTGCGGCCCGCTCTGTGCGAGAGTTGCCGGTCCGGAGTTCCGGTGGACACGGATGGCCGTCCGGAAGATTTCCGCGGGTCCTTGTCCTCCGGACGCGGGGGGAGGGCAACTGGCAGACGAGAGCGGGCGTGCCGAAGGCGGTGACCGATGTCGGGAGACCTCATGACGACTCTCGCCGTCGTCGGCGGGGCGTCCCTGCTCGCCGTCGCCGCCCGCCGGTTCCACCCCACCCAGGACCTGCCCACGCTGGAGGGCTGGGCGCTGGCGGACCGGGGGCTCGGTCCGGTGTGGACGTGGTTCCTCCTCGGCAGCACGATCTTCACGGCGTACACGTTCATCGCCGTGCCCGGGCTGGTCTTCGCCACGGGGGCGCCGGCTTTCTTCTCCCTGCCCTACACGGTGATCATCTGCCCGCTGGCCTTCGTGCTCCTGCCGCGGCTGTGGTGGGTGGCGCGCGAACACGGTTACGTCACCATCGCCGACTTCGTGCGCGGCCGGTACGGCTCCTCGGCGCTGGCCCTCGTCGTGGCGCTGACGGGCATCCTTGCGACCATGCCGTACCTCGCGCTCCAGCTGGTCGGCATCCGCGCGGTCCTGGTCGCGGCCGGGCTGCCCGCCCGGACGGCGGCCGCCGACCTGGTGATGGTCGCGCTCTTCGCCGGCCTCGCGGTGGCGACGTACCACCGCGGCCTGCGCGCCCCCACCGTCATCTCGGCGTTCAAGACCCTGGCCGTCTTCGGCGCGGCCGTCACCGTCTTCGGCTACGTCCTGGGGAAGGCCGGCGGACTCGGGGAGATCTTCGACGCGGCTTCCGAGCGCCTGGCCGGCGGGTCGCTCCTGCTCACCCCCGCCCAGCAACCGGCGTTCGCCACGCTCGCGCTCGGCTCGGCGCTCGCCCTGTTCATGTACCCACACGTCCTTACGGCGGGCTTCGCCGCCGACGGCCGCGACACCCTGCGCCGGGCCTCGGTCGCGCTGCCCGCCTGGACCGCGATCCTCGGGGTGTTCGCCTTCTTCGGCATCGCCGCGCTCGCGACCGGCGTGCGTCCCGCTCCCGGCGGCGCCGAGGCCACGGTTCCGCTGCTGGTGCAGCACGTCGTGCCGGCTCCGGTGGCCGGGCTCGTGTTCGGGGCCCTCGTCGTCGGCGGGCTCGTCCCGGCCGCCGTCATGTCGATCTCGGCCGCGACGTCGTTCGTCCGCAACGTCTACGTCGAGTACTTCCACCCGACCGCCACCCCCAAGCGCCAGGTGCGCATCGCGAAAGCCGTTTCCCTCACCGCGAAGGTCGGCGCCATCGCGTTCGTCTTCGGCCTGCGCGACCAGGACGCCATCAACCTCCAGCTGCTGGGCGGGGTGTGGATCCTGCAGATCTTCCCCGCGGTGGTGCTCGGCCTGGCCACCCGGCGGCTGCCGCACCGGGCGTTGCTGGCGGGGTGGGCCACCGGGATGGTCAGCGGGACGTACGCCGTCGTGCACGCGGGGTTCTCGCCCGTGCTGGCGATCGGGCCCGTCGGCCTCTACGCGGGCCTCGTCGCGCTGGTCCTCAACCTCGTGGTCACCTTCGCCGCGAGCGCCCTGTCCGCCCGGACGACCACAAAGGACTCCCCCGAGAGCGGAGTGAACCCATGAGACGGACCGAGTCCCGGCCACAGCCGCCCGTGACCGCGGCCGAGGGCGACGAGGAGCGCGAGGCCGGCGTGGCCCGGCTCTTCGACCTGCACTACACGTCGATGCTGCGGCTCGCCGCCCTGCTCGGGGCCGACGACCCGGAGAACGTCGTGGCCGAGGCGTACTACCAGATCTACCGGAAGTGGCGGAAGGTCCGCGACGCCGGTGCCGCGGAGGCCTACCTGCGCTCCATCATCTGCAACCTCACCCGGATGCGGATCCGCCACCTCCAGGTCGTCCGCCGGAACACCCCGGCGCTGCGGGTGGAATCGGTCGCCTCACCGGAGGACTCCGTGCTGCTGCGCGACGACCAGCGGGCCCTCGTCGGCATCCTGCGTGAACTGCCTGCGCGGCAACGGGAAGCGCTCGTCCTGCGGTACTGGCAGGGGCTGAAGGAAACCGAGATCGCGGCGGCGATGGGCATCTCGCCGGGGTCGGTCAAGACCCACGCCGCGCGCGGGATGGCCGCCCTGACCCGGCGAATGGAGGCCCGGCGATGAACACCGTTCCCGACGACATGGAGCGCCGCCTGCGCGAAACGCTCGACACCCTGGCCGCAGGCGTCCACCCCGCCCGCGACGCCTACCGCACCGCCCGCGGCGACTGGCGCCGCCGCGAACGCCGGCGCCGCATCGTGCTGGCCCTGCTGGTCGCGGTCGTCTTCACCGTCGCGGTGGCGATCGGCCTGTGGGTCCTCAACCAGGCCCCGGCCGGCAACGGCGCCATCTTCACCGAGCCGGCGGCCGCCGCGGTGCACCCGGACGGCCGCGGATGACAGGGGCGGTTTCCGCACCCTTCGGAAAACGGCGTGTCCGGTTGGCACCCGGCGCCCGATCGGCCGACACTGGCCGTGGTCTGGTGCCGCCGGGGTGGAGGTTCGTGCGTTGGGTTCCGAGTTCACCGTGATCAAGGCGATCCTCGTGCTCGAAGTGCGTTCCGCGAACGGCGGAGCCACGTCCCTGCGGGCCGACCTCGGGTACGACAGCCGGGAGCCCTACGCGGTCGCCCTCACCCTCCACACCGGACGCGGGGCCGTCGAGTGGCTCGCCGCGCGGGAGCTGTTCATCGACGGGCTGCACGCACCGGCCGGGCTCGGGGACGTCCGGGTCGCGCCCGGCGCCGATCCCGCCGTCACCGTGGTCGAGCTGAGGTCGCCGGACGGGCACGTCGTGCTGGAGGCGGACACCGCCGAGCTCGTCGACTTCCTCTACCGCACCTGTGAGGCCCTGCCGCGCGGGGAGGAAGGCCGGGCCTTCGACTTCGACCGGGAACTGGCGAAGCTGACGCCGGAATGACTACCAGGGCCGTGGAGCCGGCCCGGGAGCTTCCTCGTCCGACCGGCGCACCGGACGTTCCCCGCGTTCGGACAGGGCGGTGAGGACGAAGTCGGCCACCGCTTCGGGGTCCGGCGCACCCGGCAGCTCGGCGACGACCCGCGTCGCCCCGGACGAACCGGCCTCCGCGGTGAGCTCCCAGCCCTCGCCGGGGGTCCAGCGCAGCAGGTAGTCACTCGGTTCCCCGTCGCCGACGCGGCCGGCGAAGCGGATCTGCCCGCCCGCGAAGTCGCCGGTGTGCGAGCGCGTGTCTTCCGGCTGCAGCCCGAGCTCGGCGGCCACGGCGTGCACGCGCGCGGCCGTGGACGGATCGTGGTCGGTCATGGCCCGCCCTCCTCCTCGTGGCCGGTGGACTACCCGGGCGGACGGGGCCGGAAACGCCGGACCCGCGGAACCGCACGGGGGAACGGTTCCGCGGGAGGCCGGCGCGGCTACGGCGTCCAGGGAGCGCCGACAGCCCAGCTGACGTCGTCGGCCCAGGAAGCCGAGGCGTCGAAGGTGTTGGGGCCGCCGTTGCTCGCGATGTACACCGTGTTGCCGTAGTGGCGGATGAAGCGGTCGGGGTAGTTGTACGAGGCGAAGGACGTGCCCTGGCCGTTCTTCCCCGCCTGCGGGCAGAACGTCGCGTCCGCGCGGAAGGTCGCGCTGCCGTCCATCGGCTGCCGCAGCAGCTGGTAGTCGAAGTGGCGCAGGAAGTCACCCGGGTAGTTGCGCGACTCGAACGACACGCACGACGGGTTCGCCAGGCCGCGGCGCACGATCCAGGACGCGTCGCTCTTGTCCAGGGCCGAGCTGCTCGAGTTCACCACCGACGTGACCGCGTCGTCGAACTGGTGCCGGACGTACCGCGTGGTGCAGCACGCGGTCTCGGCGCGCAGCGAGACCGTCGAGCCGGGGTTCAGCGTGCCGCCGGCCACCGGGCTCGGGCCGCCGTAGCCGACCGAGACGACGTTGGCCTGCACGGCGTTGTCCGCCGCGTCGGTCGGGAGACCGCTGGTCATCACGCCCTCGAAGAACGACCCGATCGAGCCGTTGCTGTTGTCGCCGCCGGTGCCCAGGACGATCGAGCCCTCCTGCTGCATCGGCGAGTACCCCGGCTTGGCCGGCTCCGGTCCCGCGTAGCGCGTGGCGAGGCCGCCGGACTGGGCGTTGCCGTCCTTCGTGGCGAAGAAGTTCTGCCCGTTGTTCTTCAGCAGCGCGGTCACGAACGGCGCGGCGTTGCCGGTGTAGGAGCTGTTCTTGCTCGGCCCGGCGTCGGACTGGAAGAGGCCGTTCTCCAGGTCGGCCTGCACCCACGGGCCCTGGCCGACGCAGGGGGAGAACCAGCACTCGGTGCCGAAGTTGATCGCGTCCATGTGGCCGTTGCCGGTGTCGGAGATCGTCACTTCGGCGTTGCCGTAGTCGAAGCAGCACCGGTTGTTGACGTGGGTTCCGGACGTCACCATGTACATGCCTTCGGCCTGGCCGTTCACCGCGACGCCGGAGGCCGACGTGTGCCGGTAGCCCATGCGGCCGGAGAACGACGCGCCGTACACCGCGTGGCCGCCCGCGGTGACCGGCAGGGCGTCCGCGGGCACGCCGGAGTTCGCGGGCCCGGCCGCCCCGGCGGGTTCGACGAACAGGTCGTTGTGCCGCGGGGACTGGTCGTAGACGACGTTGATGACGCACGTCGTGGTGGCGCAGAAGGAGTCCTGCGCGGCCGCGTTGGCGTAGCCGCCGGCGGCCAGCAGCCCGACGTCGGCGACGGCGCCGTCGGATGCCCGCTTCAGCTGGTACAGCGGACCGTTGTAGGACGCGTACAGCGCGCGGGTGGTGCTGTGCGCGGCGACGCAGGGGGTGCCCGCGGCGCCGTAGATGTCACACGGCAGGGACGTGGCCGCTTCGGCGGCTTGACCGGCGTTCAGGACGGTGGCGGCGAGCACCAGCGTCCCGCCGGCCAGCAGCGACGCAGTTCTGCGAGCGAACATGAAAAGCTCTCCGTTTCAAGGTGGGGACCGGGAAAAACGCAGGGCGAAGTGATTCCTGGAAGCCGACGCGAAGAATCGTCCGGGCATCCGGAATGCGAGGGAAAGATCACGGGGGGAGTCGACCGTCCGGGCCCGTGATCAGGTGCGGAGCAGGGCTCAGGGCGAACCGGCGACGACGGGCAGCATGAAAACCTCCCTGCGGCACTGCAAGGTGTTAGCGCTAACATTTGTGCTGGAGAAAGCTTAGATGGTGAGTTCCGCGTTTGGCAACCGACGTCGTCGAATCGTCGGCCGGCAAACTTCGGGGTATTCGGAAATCTCCGGCGAATCGGGCAACTATGTCCACTGTGGACGTCGGTGGGGGCTTGACACCCGCTGTCGGTCATTCATACATTCGGTGTCTCTTTGTATGAATGACGGGAGTTGATCCGCATGCGGCTCGGCAAGACCGCCGTCGTCCTCGGCGGCAGCGCCGCCGGCCTGTGCACGGCCGGAGCGCTCGCCCCGCACTTCGACCGCGTGCTGGTGCTGGAACGCGACGAGCTGCCCGCCGAGGCCGAACACCGCCGCGGCGTGCCGCAGAGCAAGCACCCGCACTTCCTGCTCAATTCGGGGCGGCGTGCGATCGGCGCGCTGTTCCCGGGCTTCGAAGACGACCTCATCGCGGCCGGCGGCCTGCTGCTGATGCCGTCCATGGACGCCGCCTACCTCGACGGGCCGGGCTGGTCGGCCCGCAAGCGCAGCGCCATGACGATGGTCTACGGCTCGCGGATCCTCATCGAACGCGTGCTGCGGGACAAGGTGCGCGAGCTGGCGAACGTCGTCGTCCGCGAGGGGGTCGCGGTGCGCGGCCTGACCACCGCGGGCGGCGAAATCATCGGCGTCGGCTACACCGCCGACGGCGGCGACGAGCACGTCGACGCCGACTTCGTGGTGGACGCGATGGGCCGCGGTTCCCCGGTTGCGGGCTGGCTGGCCGCGGCGGGCTGGCCCGAGCCGCCGGTGCAGACGCTCGACGCCAAGGTCACCTACACCTCGCGCTGGTACGACCTGCCCGCCGAACGCCCCGCGTCGTGGTGGTGGCAGCACCTGGTGATCATGCCGACGCCGGACAAGGGCGAGCACCCGGCCGAGCACGAGTTCCTGGTCAACTTCTTCCCGATCGAAGGCAACCGCGCCATCGCCTGCATGGGGTCGTGGGGCCTGGAGATGCCCAGCACCACCGACGCCTTCGTCGAAACCGCCCGCCGGGTGCGGGCGCCGTTGTTCGCCGACGCCATGGACCGCTGCGCGCCCGCTTCGCCGGTCCACCTCACGCGGTCGACCGGCAACAAGTGGCGGCGCTACGACCGCCTGCGCACGCGGCCGCGGCGGCTGGTCTTCGTCGGCGACTCGATCTGCGCGTTCAACCCCTTCTACGCCCAGGGCATCAGCTCCGCTTCGGCTTCGGCGCTGCTGCTGCGCGAGCACCTGTCCCGCGCCGAACGGCTCGACGCGAAGTTCTCCGCGCGGTTCTTCGCCGCGCAACGCGGGTTGCTGCGCGTGCCGTGGAGCCTGGCGATGGCCCGGGATCAGGGTTACGCGTGCGCGGTGGGGACCGAACAGCTGCCCGAGTGGCGGCGGCGCATCGTCGCGGCGATGTCGGCCCCGGCGTTCAGCCTCGTCGTCGGCGCCGCCCGGGAGGACGAGGTGGTCGACGAGCACTTCGCCAAGGTGTTCAACCTGGACGAGTCGCTGGGGGCGATGCTGCGCAACCCGCGGGTGCTCGCGGGTCTGGTGCGTTACCGCGTCCGCGCGGCGCTGGGCAGGCACCGGGTCCCGTTCGGGTTCGACCCCCAGGCCGAGCCGCCGGCCGCGGACTACTCGCCGGCCACGGCGACCGCGCGATGAGCACGGCGTGCGGGCCGGACGCCGAAGCCGTCACCCGCGGTCTCGGCTTCGACTGCCACGACGTCTCGCCGGTGGTTTCGGTCCGGCCGCCGTGGGAGCTCGCGAACTGGACGATGCCGCTGCTGGAAGTGCTGGTCGTCGGCGGCGCGGTGTTCGCTCTGGTGCACGCGCTGCGCCGGCGTCGGGAGGGGGATCCGGTGAACCTGGCGCTGTGGTGGGCTTCCCTGGTCTACCTCTTCGTCACCGAGCCGCCGCTGTACTTCCCGGAGTGGTTCGGCCTCGACCGGCTGTACGGCTTCATCTTCGCCCACAACCTGTTCACCGTGCAGTTCATGGGGGACCGGTTGCCGCTCTACATCGTGGCGTTCTACCCGGTGATCAGCCAGCTCGCCTACGAGGTGGTGCGCTCGCTCGGGCTCTTCCGGCGGGGTGCGCTGCGGGGTTCGGTGGCCGTCGCCTTCGCTTGCCAGGTGTTCTACGAGGTGTTCGACCACGTCGGCCCGCAGCTGAAGTGGTGGGCGTGGAACCCGGGCAACACGATCGTCAACCACCCGGCGCTGGCGTCGGTGCCGATGAACAGCATGCTGCTGTTCGCTTCGGTCTCGATGGCCGCCATGACCTACCTCGTCGTGCGCCTGACGGGCGGTCCGCCGCGGCGCCGGCTGGTGTGGCGGACCCTGCTGGCGGGTGTCCTCACGCCGCCGGCCATGGCGATCGCGGGGATCCCGTCGAGCTTCGCCGGCGAGAACACCACCGCGCGGGCGTGGATCCTCGGCGTCGAACTGGGCCTGCTGTGGCTGGCGGGCGTCGGGATCGTCGTGGCGCACCTGCGATCCGGGGAACCGGGCGAGCCGCTGTCGGCCTTCACGCGGTTCTACCCCGCCGGCTACCTGGGCGCGATGGCGGTGTTCTGGCTCGCGGCGCTCCCGGCCTACCTCGCCGCGGACGACGGCGTCACCGCGGACGGCACGCCGATCGGCAGCGGGCCGTACGCGCTCGCCTGCTTCGCCGCGGCGGGCCTGCTGCTGGTCACGCTGTACCGGAAGGACCGCGCCCCTGTCCCGCGCTGAGCGGCCCGCTCGGGGAAGATGGGTGGCATGGGGCACCACGGATGGCAGGGCAACCCGCCCGGCACCGAAGACGAGGCACGCCGCCGGATCGTCGAAGCCGCGACGGCGTGCCTCGACCGCGTCGGCCTGGCCAAGACGAGCCTCTCCGACGTCGCCGCCGAGGCGGGCGTCACCCGGCAGACCGTCTACCGCTACTTCCCGAGCCTGAAGGACATCCTGCGCGCGGTGGCGCTGGCCGGGGTCGAGGAGTTCGCCGGGCGGATGGAACGGCACCTGGCGTCGTTCGGCACCGCCGCCGAAGCCGCGGTGGAATCCGTGGTGTTCGCCGTCCGCACGCTGCCCGGCGAGCCGCACATGGGCCTGCTCCTGCAGGCGGGCGAAGCGGACTTCTTCACCGACGGCGTCGTTTCGCCGCTGGCGTTTTCGTACGGCGCGCGGATCCTGCGCAACCTGCCGGTCGACTGGGCCGGCGCCGGGATCGACGGCGACGAGGACCTGCAAGGGCTCGCCGAGGTCCTGATGCGGCTGTTCCTGTCGTTCCTGCAGTACCCGTCGACACCGCCGCTCACCGACGACGAGCTGCGCGCGCTGGTCCGCCGTTGGATCGGGCCCGCGCTGCGCGGATGAGTTTCCGGAAACACTGCGCAAAATGCGCTGACAATTCCTGACAACGCGGAGGTGTGATGCCTCCCACGCCGGTGTCGGTGGCGAGGGTTTCCGCCCTCGCCACCGACGGTGCGGTGATCTCTTCCCGGCGATCGCCCGGCCACCGCGTTACTTCTTGGCGGCGGCGACCTTCTTGCGCGGGGCGCGCTTGCGCGGCGCCGCGGCGGGCGTCTCGGCCTCTTCGGCCTGGGCCTGCTCGTAGGCGCCGATCACCTCGGAGGACAGCCGTCCCCGCTCGGAGACCTCGTAGCCGTTCGCGTTGGCCCACGCGCGGATCTGCTGGTTGCGCTCGCGGTCGGTGGTGCTGGTCGTGGTCGACTGCCCGGTGGCGACGCGGACCTTGCGGCCGCCGATGCGCCGGCCGGCCGCGATGTAGCGGGCCAGTTCGTCGCGCAGGGCGGTGGCGTTCTCGTCCGAAAGGTCGATTTCGTAGGTGACGCCGTCGAGGCCGAACTGAACGGTCTGGGCGGCGGTGGTGCCGTCGATGTCGTCCAGGATCTCGACGAGGACTTTCTGGGCCACGTGAATGCTCCTCAGCTGGATGTGCGTCCGGGGAACGCGACGTGTGACAAGTTGCACAATGGTCGGCGTTCTTCGGTGGAGTGTATCCACCCGAGGAGAGGTACGGCAATTTCCTCCCGCTTACGCGGAACGGCGACGCCCCGGCGTGGTCCTGATAGGACTGGGCGGGCGGCGGAAATGAACCCGGGAATCTAGGTTCCGGACGGCGTGGAGCCCTGCTCGCCGTGGTGGTAGGGCGGATCCGTCTCGAGCGCTTCGTCGGCGGCCTCTTCGCCGGGATCGGGCAGCCGAACCTCCTCGGCGGCTTCTTTGGCCTCTTTGATGAGCTGCCGGCTGTGCGCGAGGTCCGCTTCGGGCCGGTTTTCGTTCCCCGTCATCGCCACTCCTTGCCGAGCTGGGACTGCTATTCCGTCTTCGACGGCTACCCGCGAAGCGGCGAAGGCAACCGTCGCCGCCCGGAAACCGGCGGTTCACCCCTTGGGGTGGCCCGGTGAATTCTTCCGCGGCAGGTGGGCGGATCCGGTGACCCGGTGACCGGGACCGGTTCCGCGGCGGGCGCGGGGTTTCTTCGCGGGGAGGGAACGGCGTTCAAGCGGGGTCGTGGACGGCGTTCAAGGCGCCGGAGAGGGGTGCCGAGGTCAGGGCCGGGCCGGGTGGGCGGGAAGCCGGGAGGGGCGGCCTCAGCCCGGTTTGTGCGGCCGCGGTGGCTGCGGTCCCGGAATGGCCGGAGGTGCCGGCCCGGGGCAGCCGTGTTCAACGCGGACCATCGGCCACGAAACGCCGCGGCCCGGCGGGCGTTTCACCCAGCCGACCGGCAAGCCGGAGGCCGGCGGCGATTTCCCGGGCGATCGGCAACCCGGAGAGTGGCGGGTGAATTCATCGAGCCGGTCCTGAGGAACCGGAGGGATCCGCCGCCCCGGCCGGGAGCGAACCCCGCAGCCCTTTTCCGGCCGGCCCACCCCGAACACCGGAAGGGCCCCGCACCGAGCTGGTGCGGGGCCCTTCCGGTGTTCGCCGGGGGTGTTACTTCTTCTTGGCGGCCGACGTGCGCTTGGCCGGGGCCTTGGCCGCCGTGGTCTTCTTGGCCGCGGCGGTCTTCGTCGCGGCCGGCTTGGCGGCGGCGGTCTTGGCCCGCGTCGTGGTGGCCTTCGCCGTGGTGGCCTTGGCCGTGGTGGCCTTGGCCGCCGTGGTCTTGGCGGCGGTCTTCGGGGCCGCCTTGGTGGCGGTGGCCTTCGCGGCCGGCTTCGCCGCGGTGGCGCGGGTCCGCGTGGTGGTCGTGCGCGTGGTGGCCGGCTTGGCCGCCGCCGCGCGGGTGGTGCGGGTCGTGGTCGCCTTGGCCGGCGCGGCAGCCGCGGCGGTCTTGGTGGCGGTGGCCCGCGTGCTGGTGGCGGCGGTGGCGCGCTTGACCGGGGTCGCCTTGGGCAGCTTCTTGGTGCCGGAGATGACGTCCTTGAAGGTGGTGCCGGCGCGGAAGGCGGGCACGTTGGTCTTCTTGACGCGGACGGCCTCACCGGTGCGCGGGTTGCGGGCGGTGCGAGCGGCGCGAGCGCGCTTCTCGAACACCCCGAAGCCGGTGATGTTGACCTTTTCGCCCTTGTTGACCGTCCGGATGATGATGTCCACCAGACCGTCAACGGCCTGCGAAGCCACCTTCTTGTCGCCCAGACGCTCCGACAGCGCCTCGATCAGCTGGGCCTTGTTCGTCATTCCAGTCCTCCATAGTGGAACTACTAGTCACGGCCCATCTCGGCCGACACTGCACACGGTATTACCAATACCGCACAAAATCCAACCGGGGGTCGAAATATTTCCTTGTACGGGGGCGGGTTCCGCCTCCCGAGAGCCCCTCGCCGGATGCCGACCGGAACACGGCCCGCACTCTCGCCACGCCTCTGAACAGGGGAAATGCGGTCGACAAGCCGTCCACAGTGGTCGTCCATATAGGACCCGAGGCCCTTCCGGAGAACTTTTGCCGCGACACGCCGGAGCGGGCACTTCCGGCGTGTGTCCGAGCCCACCCCGGCCCGATCCCGCGCGGCGGCCGGGGATCGCGGGCCGCCGAGAGGGGCCGCTTCGCCGTGGCGGCAGGCGGAAGCGGAGCCCGTAACGCCGCGCCCGCCCGGCGCGACCCCCCGGGCACGGCGTTGCGGCGCAACCGGTACGCCCCGGAATGCCCTGCGGCGGGGACGAAAGGGCCTCCCCGAAGGGTGAGCTCACTCGTTCGGCGCAGTCTTGGCCTGCGGCAACGCCGTGTCGGCAACGCCGTGTTGGGCGCGGGACTGTCGTACCGGCGGGCTAGTCTGCCGCGGGAGGAAGCGCCGGGTGAGACAGGGAGAACCGTGGACCAGGAGACGCTCACCACCGTGGTCGGCCGGGTGGCAGGCACCGAGGACTCGACGCCGCTGCAGTTCTGCGTGGCCATCGACCCGGACGCCTATCTGCAGCTCGACGACGTCGTCGTCACGCGCAGGGATCTGCCCGGGCTCGGCGAAGTCACCTCCTACGGCGTCGTGACGCAGGTGACCGCGCGGCACGAAGGCGCCAGCTTCGGCAGCGACGTCTTCCTGATCTCCGACGGGGTCCTGCCCGCCCAGGTGCAGGAGATCGCCGAGATCGCCACCACCCGCGTCGAGCCCGAGTGCTACGTGCCGCCGCGGCCGGGCAGCCGGGTCGAGCGGGCCGTGGGGGAGGATCGCGCGCAGGCGCTGTACTTCGACAACATGACCCGCCAAGTGGCGGTCGGACTGGGCCGGGACGGCGAACCCGTCTACCTCAACATGGACTTCCTCGACGGCACCCGCGGCGCGCACGTCAGCATCAGCGGGGTCTCCGGCGTGGCCACGAAGACGTCGTTCGCGTTGTTCCTGCTGCACTCGATCTTCCGCGGCGGGGCCCTGCCCAACGCCCACAACGCCAAGGCCCTCGTCTTCTCCGTCAAGGGCGAGGACCTGCTGTTCCTCGACACCCCCAACGTCCACCTCGACGAAAAGCTCAGGGACGAGTACCTCAAGCTGGGCCTGCCCGCCGAGCCCTTCGCGTCCGTCGGTTTCCACGCCCCGCCGACGCCGTCGGACACCACGGGGAAGCCTTACGTGACCGGGCGGACCTCGGGCGTGGGCGCGTTCTGGTGGACCATCGCGGAGTTCTGCGCCAAGGACCTGCTGCCCTACGTGTTCGCCGACGCCGAGGACGAGCGCAACCAGTACACGATGGTCATCCACCAGGTCGCGAACCGCCTGCGCCTCGACAGCACCCCGGCGGGCAAGGACGGTGCCGCCAACGTCGACGGCGTCCTGTGCCGCACCTACGCCGAGCTCGTCGACGTCATCTGCGAGCGCGTCACCGACGAGGAAACCCGCGCGAGCTGGGCGGGTGCGGTCACCGGCGCGGGCACGGTCAACGCCTTCATCCGCCGCCTGCGCTCGAGCCAGCGCGCCCTCTCCGGCCTCATCCGCGGCGACCTCGCCGACCACCCCGCGCGCTCGTTGTCCACGGAGAACCAGCAGGTGACCGTGGTGGACATCCACAACCTCGTCGAGCGCGCGCAGCGGTTCGTCGTCGGCGTGACGCTCGCCGCGGAGACCGCGCGCAAGGAAGCGGCCGGCCCGGGCGGGCTGCTGTTCACCATGCTGGACGAGCTCAACAAGTACGCGCCGCGGGAAGGCAGCAGCCCCATCAAGGAGGTGCTGCTGGACATCGCCGAGCGCGGCCGCTCCCTCGGCGTCATCCTGATCGGCGCGCAGCAGACCGCCAGCGAGGTCGAGCGCCGGATCGTCAGCAACAGCTCGGTCCGCATCGTCGGCCGCCTCGACGCCGCGGAGGCATCGCGGCCCGAGTACGGCTTCCTCCCGGCCAGCCAGCGGGTCCGCGCGACCCTGGCCACGCCGGGCACGATGTTCGTGAGCCAGCCGGAGATCCCGGTCCCGATCGCCGTCGGCTTCCCGTTCCCCGCCTGGGCCACGCGGCTTTCCGAGGCCGGGACGATCCCGGCGACCACGGCCGCGTCGAAGAAGAGCGATCCCTTCGCCGGCCTCCCCTCGCGCGGCAGCGACCCCTTCGGCGACGACCCGCCGCCGTTCTGAGCCGCACGCCCACCACCCGAACGGAAGGACGAAGTGTGAAGTTCCTGCACACCTCCGACTGGCACGTCGGCAAGACGCTCAAGGGGCGCAACCGCCTCGACGAGCAGCGGGCCGTGCTCGGCGAGATCGTCCGGATCGCGCGGGACGGGCAGTTCGACGCGATCCTCGTCGCGGGCGACCTCTACGAGACGTCGGCGCCGTCGGCGGCCGCGCAGGAACTCGTGGTGCGGGCGCTGATGGCGCTGCGCGAAACCGGTGCCGAGGTGCTCGCCATCGCCGGGAACCACGACCACGCCGCGACGTTCGAGGCGTACCGACCGCTGCTCAAGGCCGCCGGCATCCAGCTCACCGGCGATCCGCGCCCGGTCCACGACGGTGGTGTCCATTCGTTCGACGCGCGTTCGACGGGCGAGCGCGTCAACGTGGCCGTGCTGCCCTTCCTTTCCCAGCGCTACGCGGTCCGCGCCGCCGAGCTGCTCGCCGGCACCCCGGCGGACAACGTCGGCGAGTACGACCAGCGCGTGCGCGACATCCTGGAGCACCTCAAGACGGGTTTCACGCCCGGCGCGGTGAACCTCGTCATGGCGCACCTGACGGTGACCGGCGGGACGATGGGCGGCGGCGAGCGCGCGGCGCAGTCCATCTTCGAGTACCACGTGCCCGCGACGGCGTTCGGCGCCGACCCGCACTACGTGGCGCTGGGCCACCTGCACCGGCGGCAGTCGCTGCCCGCCGCGTGCCCGGTGCACTACAGCGGTTCGCCGTTCGCCGTGGACTTCGGCGAGCAGGACAACACCAGCGTCGTGCTCTCGGTGGAGGTGAGCCCCACGACGCCGGCGAAGATCACCGACATCCCGCTGACCGCGGGCCGGAAGCTGCGGACGGTCCACGGCACGGTGGCGGAACTGACCGGCCGCGCCGAAGAGTTCGGCGAGGACTACCTCCGCGTGTACATCCGCGAAGCGACCAGGGCGGGGCTGCGGGAGGAGATCCAGGAAGCCCTGCCCAACGCCCTGGAAATCCGCATCGACCCGGAGTTCGCCGCGCCGGTGACGACGTCGAACGGCGACCGCGCGGTCGCGGACCGTTCGCCGGGGGAGCTGTTCGCGAGCTACTGCGCGGAACGCACGGTCGAGGACAAGCGCGTGCAGGCGCTCTTCGCGCGGCTGCACGACGAAGAGACGAGCGGGGTGTGACATGCGGCCAGTGCTGCTGGAGATGACCGGCTTCGCGTCCTTCCGCGAGAAGACCGAAGTCAGCTTCGAAGACACCGATTACTTCGCGCTCGTCGGGCCGACCGGCGCGGGCAAGAGCACGGTCATCGACGCCCTCACGTTCGCGCTGTACGGCTCTGTCGCCCGCTGGGACCACGAAGGCCTCGTCGCGCCCGCGCTGGCGCCGACGGTGAACCGCGCCACCGTGCGGCTGCTCTTCGACGCCGGCGGCGCGCGCTACCACGTCGTGCGGGAAGTCCGGCGCAGCGGCGGCAAGAAACCCACGGTCAGCGTCAAGAACGTCCGCTTGGAACGGCTGATCGACCCGGCCGCGCTCGCCGGCCCCGAGGACGACGCCGACGCCGTCGCCGCGGACTCCGAGGTCACCCCGGCGATCGAACGCCTGCTCGGGTTGACGTTCAAGCACTTCTGCACCTGCGTGGCGCTGCCCCAGGGCGACTTCGCCGAGTTCCTGCACGCGAAGGCCGCCGACCGGCAGAAGATCCTCATCAAACTGCTGGGCCTCGAGGTCTACGAGCGGATCGGCCGCCGGGCCGGCGTGACGGCGGAGCAGCAGAAGCAGCGTGCCGCCGTCCTCACCGAACAGCTCGGCAGCTACGCCGACGCCACCGAGGAAGCCGTGGCCGAGCTGGCCGCGCGGATGACGGCCCTGGAAGAGCTGGACGCGCGGGTGAACGCGGCCTTGCCGGGGTTGAACGACGTCACCCGCGAGTACGACGAAGCCCGGCAACGCGTCGCCACACTGACGAAGGAGCTGAGCGTCCTCGACGCGGTGGAACGCCCGGACGGTGTCGAAGACCTCGAAACGCGGCGTCGCGCGGCAGCGGACGCGGCCACGGCCGCCCGGACCGCGTTGGAGACGGCGGAAACGGTGGACGAAGCGGCCCGCGCCGCCCTCGCCACGGCCCCCGCGCGCGGCGAACTGGAGCGGATCCGCGCCGGCCGCACCGAGCTCGAGGCGACCGAGAAGGCCCTCCCGCGGCTGGAAGAAACGTCGAAAGCCGCGTTGCGGGAGAAGGACACCGCCGCCGTCGCGGTCACCGAAGCCCTTGCCGTCGCCGAGGCGGCCCGGAAGAACCGGGACGCCACGGCTCGTGCCGCGGAGGAGACGGCCGCCGAAGCCGGGCGGGCCCGTCAGGGCCGCGACCGGCTGGCCGGGCTGCGGCCGCCCGCGGATCTCGGGGACCTGTCGGCGGATTCGGCGCGGGTGGCGAAGCGCACGGCGGACGCGGCCGCCCGCCTGAGCGCGGCCGAAGCCGCCGACGCCGAAGCACGGGCGGCGCTGGCGGCCCAACCGGACGTCGCTCCGCTCGCCGCGGCCCGCTCCGATGCCCGCACGCTGTATGCGTTGTGCGAGGCCCAACGGAAGGCCACACCCGAGCAGGCCACCCGCCGCACGGAACTCGAAGCGGCGCGAAGCACCTTCGCGCGCGCGGACGCCGAAGTGACGGCGGCGAAGAACGAGGTGACCGAAGCCGAACGGGCCGGGCAGGCACTGGGCCTGCGGGCCGGGCTCGCCGTCGGGCACCCGTGCCCGGTGTGCGAGCAGGAAGTCACGGCCCTGCCCGGCTCCGGCGGCCACGCCCACCTGGCCGAGGCCCGGGAACGCCTGGAGCGCGCCGAACGGGACAGCGCCACCGCCGAAGCCGCCGTGCGGAAGCTGGAACGGGCGGTGGACCGCGACGCCGACTCGGCCGCGTCGGCGGCCGCCCAGGCGGAAGAACTGCGCGAGGTGCTGGCCGCGGTGGACGGCCCGCCGGAATCGGCGGTACTGCGGCGGCCGGTCGAGGCGTCTTTTTCCGAGCAGGACTTCGCGGACCTCGTCGCCGCCGTGCGCGAGCGGGGCGAGTGGCTGTCGAAGACGATCGACGGCCGCGCCCGCGTCGCCGAAGCCGCGAACGCCGCGGACCGGGAACTGGGCGCGGCCCGCGCCGAACGCGCGGCGGCGCAGCACGAGGCCGACGGCGTCGAGAAGTCGTTCGCGGCGGCAAGGGAAGCACTGCGGGCCGCGCGCGATCCCCTGGTGGAGCTGGGCGCCCCGGCCATCGACGGCGACGACGTCCCGGCGGGCTGGCAGCGCCTCACCGCGTGGGCGGCTTCCGCGCTCGAAGAGCGGCGGACGGCGCTGGCCGCGCTCGAAGCGGCCGCCGAAGCCGCGGGCAAGGAAGCCGTCGTCGCGGCGGACGACCTCGCCGCCGCCGAGCGGAACGCCGAGGAGCGGCGGAAGCGGGCCGTCGACGCGGGGCTGGCCGAGCAGTCGGCGGGCACCGAACTCGCCACCGCCCGGCGCCGGCACGGCGAACTCGTCGCAACCCTCGCCGAAGCGCCGTCGGCCGCCGTCGTCACCGAGCAGCTGGCGAAGGTCGCTTCTCTCGAAGAGGCCGCGAAGAAGGCGGACGCGGAGCTGCGGGCCGCTCGCGGGGCCGCGAAACGTGCCGCGGAAGCCCAGGCGGGCATCGGCGCCCAGGTCGACGCCGCGCGGCAGCGGCTGTCCCGGGCGCGCGACCCGCTGGTCGGCCTGGGCGCACCGCCGATCGACGGCGAAAGCCTCCTCGACGCCTGGACTGCGCTCACGGACTGGGCCGCCGGCCAGGCGAAGGACCACCGCGCGCGGCTGACCGTCGCGGAGACCGCCGAGGGCGAAGCCGCCGAAGCGTTGCGGACGGCCGAACGCGCGGTCGCCGACGACGTCACCGCGCTCGGGGTCACCCTGCCTCCGGGGCCGGTGCGCGACCGCGTCCCGGTCGCCGTCGCGGCCGCCCGGGCCCGCGCCGAAGCCGACCACACCGACCTGAAACGGCGGGTCGCCCGGGTGGCGGGGCTGCACGAGGACATCGCGGCCGCGGAGTCCGAGGCCCAGGTCGCGCGGCTGCTCGCGGACCTGTTGCGCTCGGACAAGTTCCCGCGCTGGCTGATCGCCGGGGCGCTCGACACACTGGTCGCGGAGGCGTCGGCGTCGCTGCTGGAACTGTCCGGCGGCCAGTTCGAGCTGACCCACGACAAGGGCGACTTCCTGGTGGTGGACCACAACGAGGCCGACGCCCGGCGCCCGGTCAAGACGCTGTCCGGCGGCGAGACGTTCCAGGCGTCGCTCGCCCTGGCGCTGGCGCTGTCGTCGCAGCTGGGCGCCATGGCCGCGGAGGGCGCGACCCGGCTCGAGTCGATCTTCCTGGACGAGGGCTTCGGGACGCTGGACGAAGCCACCCTCGACGTCGTGGCGTCCACTTTGGAGAACCTCGCCGCGTCCGGCTCCCGGATGGTCGGGGTGATCACGCACGTGCCGGCGCTCGCCGAGCGCGTCCCGGTGCGGTTCCTGGTCACCCGGGACGGCACCGGCTCGCACATCGCCAGGGAGGGCGCGTGACCGCGGTGGCCGGGATGAACTTCAGCATCGACGCCTGGGACCCGGGCTACGGCAGCTCGATGGAGGCCGAGGAGCTCGGCCGCTCCCAGGCCGAGGTCGACCTCGACGTCGAGGTCCCCGAGGCCGAATGGGCGCCGATCGACCCGTCGCCGGTGTCGCCGCCGGAAGCCGTGCTGTTCGTCGACGGCGTCCGGCGGATCGACGCACGCGTCTGGATCGACGACCCGGACGGCACGAACTCGGCGTCCATCGGCATCTGCGCGTCCTACGCGGCCGGGGTCGTGTGCTGCTGCGAGGGGCAGGCGCACGTCGTCGGCACCGACGTCCGGCGGGGCCTGTTCACCGTCGCCCCGCGGGCGGACGACATCGCCACCCCGGCCGGGATCTACACCGCGCACCGGGCGGCGGCCAAGGAGGACAAGCCGCTGCCGGTGGTGCTGTCGTCGGCGTTGCAGGAGCAGCTGGCCGAAACCGAGCTGGACACGGCGATCCGGGCGCGCACGGCGATCGACGGCCACGTGCGCGGCGACCTGCTCGTCGTGGACGGCCCGCTGCGGGGCCGCGCGCACCTGGAACGGGCGGTCGGGTTCATCAAGAGCCACCAGACGACGTACCTGCCCGGCGAGCTCAACGCGATGGTCGGCCGGCTCGGGGCGCACCAGCGCACGCCGGTGTTCCTGATGGGCACGACCTGGGTCCGGCACTCGTGGTACCTGCGGCTGCCGTCGGCCGGTGGGCCGCCGTGGTCGGGCGTCGTGCGGGTGGAAGCGGCGCCGCACCTCGGGCGCGAGCAGGTCGCCGAGCTGGCGAACGTCACCCAGTCGGTGCTGGGCCGGTTCGCGTCGGTCCCCTACAAGGACTCGCGGGCGCCGCAGAACCTCTACCCGATCGCCGGGCTGGAGCGCGACCTGCGGCACCGGCTCGGCGACCAGCAGTTCGTGTACCGGGCGCTGCGGCTGGCCGCGGCCCGCTGAGGCCCCGGGGCGGCGGCCTGGGAACGCGCCACCCCGGGGTGTCCTCTGTGGAGGGTCAACCCAGTGAGCCGTCCCCGGTCTGCGGCGCCCCGGCCGGCTTGACCGCGACCTGCGGTTTCGCCGGTTTCGCGGGCTTGGGCTTCGGCTTGGTGGCCGGCGGCTTCGGCTTCGTCGTCGTGTCCGGCGGCGGGGTGCCCAGGATCGTGAACGTGCGGGTCGCCGACCGGCCCTCCGAGCACGGGTAGGAGGCGGTGTACTTCCCGGGCCGCCGGATCGCCGTGGTGTGCCCGGAGTGCTTGCCCCAGTTCCCGCCCTCGGTCCACTCCAGCGGGGCGGCGAACCCCTTCGACGTGACCGGTCCCCGCGGGGTGCACGCCCCGCTGCCCGTCCCGTTCATCAGGAACGCGTCGATCCGGCCACCCGGCTCGACCTCCGAGGTCAGGCTCCACCCGGGGTCGTCGGCCGCGCTCGCCGGCACCGACAGCGCGAGCGTCGCCGCGCTCGCGGCCATTAGGCCGATCAGGGTTTTCTCGAACATGGTGCAATCCCCTCTCGTTGTGCTCCTTCCACGCTTGAGCCGGGGAAATGGTTGAGTCCACCCTTCGTTCAAGTACGTGAACGTAATCGAGCCTATGTTTCCTTGTCACGTATGGATTAGCTTGGCCGGATGCGCAAAGGCCCGCTCGTTCTCGCCGTGGTCCTGGGGTTGTCGCTGACGACGCCGGCGGCCGCGCAAGCGCAATCCTGGCGCGACGCCCGGCAGTCACCCGACCGCCGGGCCGCCGAACTCGTCGCGGCGATGACCCTCGACGAGAAGATCTCCCAGCTGCACCTGCAGCCCGACGCCGAGCACCAGCGGATCGCGGCGCCGATCCCGCGGCTGGGCGTGCCGGGCTTCCGGATCGCCAACGGCCCGGCGGGCATGGGGCCGGCCGACGACAAGCCGCAGAAACCGGCGACCGCGCTGCCGGCCACGATGGCGCTGGCGTCGACGTTCGACACCGATCTCGCCCGCCGGTACGGCCGGCTGATCGGCAGCGAAACCCGCGCGCTCGCGCACCACGTCTCGGAGGCGCCCGACATCAACATCGCCCGGGTCCCGCGCAACGGCCGGACGTTCGAGGGCATGGGGGAGGACCCGTTCCTCGTCGGTGCGCTGGCCGCCGCCGACATCCGCGGGATCCAGGAGAACGGCACCATCGCCGAGGTCAAGCACTACGCGGCCAACAACCAGGAAACCCAGCGCCACACGATCGACGAGCGGATCGACGAGCGCACGCTCAACGAGATCTACCTGCCGCACTTCGAACAGGCGGTCACCGAGGGCCGCGCGGGCTCGGTGATGTGCGCGTTCCCGAAGATCAACGGCGTGTTCGTGTGCGAGAACCGGGCGCTGCTCCAGGACAAGCTCCGGGGCGAGTGGGGTTTCCGAGGGTTCGTCCAGTCGGACTGGGGCGCCGCGCACAGCACCGTCGGGTCGGCGAACGCGGGGATGAACCTCGAAATGATCGACGGCACCTGGTACGGCGAGAAGCTGAAACAGGCCGTGCTGGCCGGGCAGGTCACCGAACAGCGCGTCGACGAGCTGCTGCTGCCGCGGTTCCGCACGATGTTCGCGTTCGGGCAGTTCGACCACCCACCGGTTCTTTCGCCGTTGCCGACGGCACAGCACGACGCCGCCGCGAAGGAGTTCGCCGAACGGGGCATGGTGCTGCTCCGCAACGAACACGCGCAGCTCCCGCTCGACGCGGGCGTGCGCTCGATCGCGCTGATCGGGCCGTTCGCGACCAAGGCCAAGACCGGCGGCGGAGGCAGCTCGGCCGTCATCCCGACGTCCACAGTGGACCCGCTGCCGGGCCTGCGGCAGCGCGTTCCCGGTGCTCAGGTGACTCTCGACGACGGCAGCGACCCGGCGCGCGCGGCCGCGCTGGCCCGGACCGCCGAGGTCGCCGTGGTGATGACCGGGGACAACGAAACCGAGGGCAAGGACCGGCCGAGCCTGGCCCTCGACGGCAACCAGGACGCCCTGGTGACCGCTGTCGCCGAGGCCAACCCGCACACGGTGGTCGTGGTGAAGAGCGGCGGGCCGGTGCTCATGCCGTGGGCCGCGCGCGTGCCCGCGATCCTCCAGGCGTGGTACCCGGGCCAGCAGGACGGTGCGGCGGTGGCGGGAGTGCTCTTCGGCGACGTCAACCCGTCGGCGAAGCTGCCGATCACGTTCCCGGCCGCGGACGCCGACACCCCGGCGAACACGCCGGCGCAGTTCCCCGGCGTCGGCGGCGTCGCGACGTACTCGGAGGGTCTGCAGGTCGGCTACCGGTGGTTCGACGCGCAGGGGCGCACGCCGCTGTTCCCGTTCGGCCACGGCCTGTCGTACACGACCTTCGCCTACTCGGCGCTTTCGGTGCGCAACTCCGGCGACGGCGCCACGGCGACGTTCACGGTGCGGAACACCGGCGCCCGGGCGGGCGCCGAGGTCGCCCAGCTCTACCTGGGCTTCCCGGCGGCCGCGGGCGAGCCGCCGCGGCAGCTGAAGGGCTTCGAGCGGGTCCCGCTGCGGCCGGGTGAAGCCCGCCGGGTGACGATCCGGCTGGCCGCGCGCGACTTCTCCGGCTGGGACACGGCGACCCACGCGTGGCAGCCGGCGCGGGGTGCGTTCACCGTGTCGGTGGGTGGCTCGTCGCGCTCCCTGCCGCTGCAGGCCCCCCTCGTGCGGCGGTGAGGCCTCAGGCCTTGCAGCCGGGCGCGGTGGCGGCGGCGAGCATCAGTTCCGGGGACTCCTTCACCGCGCTGATGGGGTCGTAGGCGCCGTCGATGTCCTGCTGCGCCTGCTGGACGGCCTTGACCGCCGGGGCCTGGGACGCTTCGTTGCCCGGCTTCGCGCGGTCGAGCGTGGCCTTCGCCTCCGTGGCGCGGTCGTGGGCCTTCGTGAACTTCGTGACGAGGGCCTGCCGAACGGCGTCGCCGAGCGGCACCGGCGCGGGCGGCAGCGCGGTCAGCTTGCCGGCCGCCTCACCGGTGCGGGCCGCGATGCCGCCCAGCATCGCGCTGATCGCCCGCTGCGACTCGGCGACCGTCTTGGGCGGCGGCTGGGCGGGGCGGACTTCCTGGTTGGTGCGTTCCCGGTAGCCGTGGACGGCGGAGCAGAACCCGTCCATCCAGCGCACGGCGGCCGGATCGGCCGTCGGCGCGGACGTGCTGGTCTCGACCCGGTTCAGGTTCTGCCCCGGCGGCGCCGGTGTGCTCCCGCACGCGGTCAGCAGCAGGCAGGCGCCGAGCAGAGCGGCGAGCTTCTTCATGGATCCCCCTCGCGTTTGCCGGGTACACGCGCGAGCGGGCCGGAAGGTTGCGTCACGCGGCGGCGAGAGTGCCGCCCAGCACCCGCAGGCCCTCGGCGGTGAGCTCGGCCCGCGTCCACTGCCCGACGGCGACGACCCGCGCGGGCTGGATCAGGCCGGCCCGCGCGAGCTGGTGGGCGGTCGCCTGGTCGCAGCAGGGCAGGCCGTCGACCCGCAGGTCGGGTTCACAGCTGCAGGTGAGTTCGGCCCGCCCGGCCCCGACGGCCCGCAGCATCGCCATCGCCCGGCGATTCAGTTCGGTGTCCATGTGGTCATCCCCCTCTGTGGTGCCGACTATGAGGAGACGTGGCCGCCGTCACCGAATACGCCACTTCGGGCAGCGTCACTCGAACGGGTGCACGCGCGCGGCTGTCAGAAGGTGTAGATGGTCGGGAACGTGGTGCAGGTGTAACTGGGGTCGTAGGCCATGAGGTCAGCCTGACTGCCTGCCGGGAAGTTCCCGGAATACGCTCCGGGGACGAGGTCGTAAAGCCAATCGTAGATCAATCCGCCCCCGGCTCGGCGGTTCCAGACCGAGACTCCGCCGGTGGCGTTGTTCTTCAAGGAACGAACTTTGTTCTCCCAGTCGGGCAACCACCAGGGGGAATTCTGCCAGGAGAAGGCTTCACAGCTGTTCCAGTTTCCCGCGATTGCCAGCCCGTCTCCGGTGTAGCCGAGGCCATTCCAAATACAGAACGCTTGCGGTGGGCAGCTGTTGACGCCGGGGTCTATTTCCTTGTAGTACCAGGCCCCGGCGACGGTTCGACCGGCGGCAGGTGCCGCGGTCGCAGCCGGTTCCGGGGCGTGGCCGGTTGCCGCCGACGCGGAAACCGGCACCGTGCAGGCCAGCAAGGCCACCAGTCCGGCCACGAGGAAGCTGCGTTTCCGAAGGGTCATGACTGTTCTCCGATTTCTCCCGGTATTGCCCGATGGAACCGATTCGCTCCGCACGAGGCACAGGACGCACATTCTTCGGTCCCCGGCTTTGCCGTTACGCCGGACGGACCGTTCTGCGCGTGGTCTGCGCGCTCGTCACGCTCCGGGATTCTGGGTGGCCGGTGCGCCGAGTGGTTGCGGCATGTCCGGCATCCTGCGAATCGCGTCCCCGGTGCTGCCGTAGTGGCTGAGGAACGCCTGCCGCAGGGTCTCCGCCGAAGCGAACCCGCACCGGCGGGCGACCGCGGACAGCGGCAGTGCACTGCCCCGCACGAGGTGCGCGGCGGCCTCGGTCCGGGCGGCCCGGACCACGCGGGCCGGGGTCCGGCCCAGGTGGGTGGTGAACAGCCGGGTGAGGTGCCGGGTGGTCATCCCGGCCCGGGCCGCCAGTGCCGGCGGGCTCAGGTCCTCGGCCGGATGCGCGGCGATGTGGCCGAGCAGGTCGCGCACCAGCCGGTTGCCCGGCGGCGGGGGAGCCAGGAACATGCTGATCTGGGCCTGGTCTGCCGGGCGGTGCAGGTAGGTCACCAGTTCGCGCGCGACCTCGCGGGCCAGCGTCGGGCCGTGGTCGTCCTCGATCAGTGCCAGGGTGAGATCCAGCGCGCTGGTGACCCCGGCCGAGGTGTAGACGTTGCCGTCCCGGATGTAGAGCGGGGCCGGATCCACCGTCACCGCGGGAAACGTCGCGGCCAGCAGTTCGGCGTATCCCCAGTGCGTCGTGACCTGCCGCTCGTCCAGCAGCCCGGCCGCGGCGAGCACGAACGTGCCCGTGCACACCGACGCGATCCGCCGGCTCCGCCGGGCCAGCCGCCGCACCTGGGTCAGCAATCCTTCGTCCGTGGCCGCCGGCCCGGTCCCGGCCCCGCCGACGACCAGCATCGTGTCGATCCGTCCCGCCACCGAGGCCAGCCGCCGCGCACCGGCCAGCACGATCCCGGACGAGCTGCGTGCGGCCCGGCCCGAGACCGTCGCCAGCTCGACGGCATAGGGGGGAACGGCCCCGTGGGAGTTCGCGATCTCGAGCGCCCCGCTGGGACACGCCACGTCGAGGATCTGCATGTCTTCGTACGCGACGATCACCACTCGCCGGGTCGTGCTCCCACCGTCCCCCACACCGGGAATCTACCGCGGTCGGGGGAAAGTCGGCAGGCGTTTCCGCCCGCAGTCGGCGGGCGCGGACCTCAGAGCCGTTCCTGCAGAGCGTCCGCCGCGGCAAGGAGGTCCGCCGCCCAACGCGCTCCCGGCTTCCGCCCGATCCGCTCGATCGGCCCCGACACCGAAACCGCCGCCACGACCGTCCCCGCCGAATCCCGCACCGGCGCCGAAATGCTCGCCACGCCCGGCTCGCGCTCCGCCACGCTCTGCGCCCAGCCGCGCCGCCGGACTTCCAGGAGCGTTCGCTCGCCGAAGACCGCGTCCGCCAGGATCGTGCGCTGCGTGTGCGGGTCCGCCCAGGCCGCGAGCACCTTCGCGCCCGAACCGGCCGTCATCGGCAGGCGGGACCCCACCGGGACCGTGTCGCGCAGGCCGCTCGGCGGCTCCGCCGTCGCGACGCACACGCGCTGGACACCGTCGCGCCGGTACAGCTGGACGCTTTCACCGGTGACGTCGCGCAGCTTCGGCAGCACCACGCCCGCCGCGTCGAGCAGGGGGTCCGTCGAACCGCCCGCGAGCTCGGCCAGCGCCGTACCGGGGCGCCAGCGCCCGTCCGGACCGCGGCGCAGCAGCCGGTGCACCTCGAGCCCGACCGCGAGCCGGTGCGCGGTGGCCCGGGGGAGGCCGGTCCGCGTGCACAGTTCCGCGAGGCCGCAGGGGTCGTCCGCGACCGCCTGCAGGACGGCCACTGCTTTGTCCAGTACTCCGATACCGCTATGCTGTCCCACGACCCGATACTAGCGTCCCGCACTTTGGGAAGTCCAGTATCTGGGAAACCCTGAACTCGAGCTGCGCCCCTCCTTCGCGGCTCGCACCCGATCTCGCAGGTGCGCGCCCGAGTTCGTCGACGAACCGTGGAAGGAGCCGGAGATGACCAGCCCGACCGGCAAGGCCCGCACGCTGGCGGAGAAGGTGTGGGAAAGCCACCTCGTGCGCCGAGGCGAAGGCGCCGAACCGGATCTGCTCTACATCGACCTCCACCTGCTGCACGAAGTGACCAGCCCGCAGGCCTTCGACGGCCTCCGCCTGGCCGGGCGGCAGCTGCGCCGCCCCGACCTGACCATCGCGACCGAGGACCACAACGTCCCGACCGTGGACATCGAGCTCCCCATCGCCGATCCGGTCTCGCGCACCCAGGTCGACACCCTTCGCCGCAACTGCAAGGAGTTCGGTGTCCGGCTGCACCCGATGGGTGACGCCGAGCAGGGCATCGTGCACGTCATCGGCCCCCAGCTCGGCCTGACCCAGCCCGGCATGACCGTCGTCTGCGGCGACAGCCACACCTCCACGCACGGCGCGTTCGGCGCCATCGCCTTCGGCATCGGCACGTCCGAGGTCGAGCACGTCATGGCCACCCAGACGCTGCCGCTGCGTCCTTTCAAGACGATGGCGATCACGGTCGACGGCGAGCTGCGCCCCGGCGTCACCGCGAAGGACATCATCCTCGCGGTGATCGCCAAGATCGGCACCGGCGGTGGCCAGGGCTACATCCTGGAGTACCGCGGCTCGGCCATCGAGGCCCTCTCGATGGAGGCCCGGATGACCGTCTGCAACATGTCGATCGAGGCCGGCGCCCGCGCCGGGATGATCGCGCCGGACGAGACGACGTTCGAGTACCTGAAGGGCCGCGCCCACGCACCGCAGGGCGCGGACTGGGATGCGGCGGTCGAGAACTGGCGCGAGCTGCGCACCGACGACGGCGCCGAGTTCGACGCCGAAGTGCACCTGGACGCGAGCACGCTGACGCCGTTCGTGACCTGGGGCACCAACCCCGGCCAGGGCCTCCCGCTGGGCGCCGAGGTGCCCGACCCGGAGGCGATCCCGGACGAGAACGACCGCATCGCCGCTGAAAAAGCCCTGTCCTACATGGACTTGAAGCCCGGCACGCCGCTGCGCGAGATCGCCGTCGACACCGTCTTCCTCGGCTCCTGCACCAACGGCCGGATCGAGGACCTGCGGGCCGCGGCCGAGGTGCTGCGCGGTCGGAAAGTGGCGGACTCGGTCCGGATGCTGGTGGTTCCCGGCTCGATGCGCGTCCGCAAGGCCGCCGAGGCCGAGGGGCTCGACCAGGTCTTCACCGAGGCCGGCGCCGAGTGGCGTCAGGCGGGCTGCTCGATGTGCCTGGGCATGAACCCGGACCAGCTGAAGCCGGGCGAGCGCAGCGCGTCGACGTCGAACCGCAACTTCGAGGGCCGGCAGGGCAAGGGCGGCCGGACGCACCTGGTGTCGCCGCTCGTGGCCGCCGCGACGGCCGTCCGGGGCACGCTGTCGTCGCCGGAAGACCTGCTCACCGCCGCCCGCTGACCCGAGAGGAGCTCCCACCATGGAACCGTTCACCCAGCACACCGGCGTCGGCGTCCCGCTGCGCCGGTCCAACGTGGACACCGACCAGATCATCCCGGCGGTCTACCTCAAGCGGGTGACCCGGACCGGGTTCGAGGACGGCCTGTTCGCCGCCTGGCGCGGCGACGAGGACTTCATCCTCAACCAGGAGCCGTTCAAGAACGCAAGCGTGCTGGTCGCGGGGCCGGACTTCGGAACCGGTTCCTCCCGCGAGCACGCCGTCTGGGCGCTGATGGACTACGGCTTCAAGGTCGTCATCTCCGCCCGGTTCGCCGACATCTTCCGCGGCAACTCCGGCAAGGGCGGCCTGGTGGCCGCGCAGTGCGAGCAGCACGACGTCGAGCTGCTCTGGAAGCTGCTCGAGAACGAGCCCGGCACGGAGGTCACGGTCGACCTCGAGACCAAGACCGTGCGGGCCAAGGACTTCACCGCGCCCTTCCAGATCGACGACTACGTCCGCTGGCGGCTGCTCGAAGGTCTCGACGACATCGCTCTCACGTTGCGCCATGCCGGTGAGATCGACACCTTCGAGGCGGGCCGCCCGTCCTGGAAGCCCACGACCACCCCGGTCGCTGCGAGCTAGCGCCATCCGGGGCGGAATTCCTTGTCGTGCAAGGGATTCCGCTCCGCTTGCGGTCGGCTGCGAATCCCGCGCCAAACGGCCCTGGCGGGTTTTCCCGCGAGGCGGAACCCGTCCCGGGGCAAGGGAAAGTTCCGCGTGCCGTTTGGAATTTGTGCTGCCTTGGTAATACCGTGTCGCTAGTCGGCCGACACGGCCGTGGATCCTTCCTGGAGGACTGGACATGGCCAACAAGGCCCAGCTGATCGAGGCGCTGACGGAGCGCCTGGGCGACAAGAAGGCCGCTTCCGAGGCGGTCGACGGTCTGGTCGACATCATCATCCGGACGGTCAACAAGGGTGAAAAGGTCAACATCACCGGCTTCGGCGTGTTCGAGAAGCGGGCTCGCGCGGCGCGGACGGCCCGGAACCCGCGCACCGGCGAAGCCGTGCGGGTCAAGAAGACCAACGTCCCCGCGTTCCGCGCCGGCACCACCTTCAAGGACGTGATTTCCGGCGCGAAGAAGCTGCCGAAGGCCGCCCCGGCCAAGCGCGCGACAACGGGCACCCGCACCGCGGCGGCCACGACGACCCGGGCGGCGACGTCCCGCACGGCGGCGGCCAAGCCGGCCACCACACGGTCGACGACCACGCGCACCCGCGCAACAGCGGCAAAGCCGGCCGCGACGACGAGGGCAACGGCAGCCAAGGCAGCCCCGAAGACGGCGGCGGCCAAGCCGGCGACGACCCGCGCGAAGGCGGCCCCGAAGGCCACGGCCCCGAAGGCCACGGCGGCGAAGGCGACCACGGCGAAGACAACGGCGGCGAAGACGACGGCGGCGAAGACGACCACGGCGGCGAAGGCCCCGGCCGCGAAGACGACCACGGCTCGCCGGACCACGGCGGCGAAGACCACGGCAGCCAGGACCACAGCGGCCAGGACCACGGCGGCGAAGGCTCCGGCGGCGAAGACGAGTGCGGCCAAGACACCGGCGAGGCGGACCTCGGCCGCGGCGAAGAAGGACTGAGCAGCCCAAAACTGTCGGACCCCTGCGGTAACGTGAAATTCGGGGGACCCCCAGGGGGTTACCCCTCGTTGGGCTGGCAGCTTTTCCGGTAGGGCCCCGCGCGACTCGTGCGGGGCCCTACCGCATGTCCGGGCCGATGCGGGAGAAGTGAGCCGCGCAGCGGAAGGCCGGCCGGCGCACCGCAAGCGTCGGCGGCGTACTGGGGGAGTCGCTCCGCGATCGGGAGGGTCGGTCCGCGAAGTGGAACAGCTCGCCTTACGCGGTCTGTCGCCCGTGCACCCGGCCGGCGCACCGGAAGCGTCGACTCGCGGACCTGGGCGGCCGATCGAGCTCGGCCGTGGGCGAACCTCCTGCCGGCAAGCAAACCGGGCCGGCGAACCGGCCGCTTCGGCGAGTGGCCCGGCCGTCCCGGCACGTGATCCGACCCCCCACGCACGCGAACCAAACGCGAGCGAGAAAGTCACCCACGGCCAGCGCCGGACTCCCGAACGGACACCGCACATCACCCGCCCGGCCCAACCGCCGCCCCGGGACCGGTTCCGTCCAATTTCGCAAAGTTGCTTGAGCGCCCGGCCGAGTGATGCCACGCTGCGTTCCTCGGGGCCCGCGTCCGGCGGGGCCGGCGGTGCGCGAGGCGAACCTGGGGGCGACCACCATCGACATCCGGCTGCTCGGCCCGTTCCAGGTGCTCGTCGACGGTTCGCCGGTCGTGCTGACCAGTTCGCGGCAGCGGGCGCTGCTCGCCACGCTCGCACTCGCCGCCGGGCGGCTCGTCTCCATCGATGCCCTCGCCCGCGGCGTCTGGGGCGAAACTCCGCCCGCGCACATCCGGGGCAGCCTGCAAACCTACGTGATGCGCCTGCGCCGCCTCTGCGGCGAAGACTCCGTCGTCACCGAACCGGACGGCTACCGGCTGGTCGTCGACCCGTCCCGGGTGGACGCGCTGCGCTTCCTCCAGACCCTCGACCAGGCCGCCGCCGCGACGGAACCCGCGCGTCGTAGAGAACTTCTCACGTCCGCGCTCGACGGCTGGGGAGGGACTCCCCTCGAAGGCGTGGGCTCTCCCGCGCTGGCCGCCGAATGGGGACCGCTGCTGACCGAGCGCTACCTCTTCGCCGTGGAACAGCGCATCGACCTCGACGCCGGGCTCGTCCCCGACGCGCGGCTCGTCGCCGAACTCACCGATCTCGTCGCCCAGCACCCGCTGCGGGAGTCGTTGTGGGAACGGCTGGTGCGCGCCCTCGCCCGGTCCGGGCGCCGCGCCGAAGCGCTCGCGCGCTACGCCGGGCTGCGGGCGTTGCTGGCCGACGAACTGGGCGTCGAACCGGGCGAAGACCTCCGCCGCCTGCACGCCGAACTGCTCGCCGCCGACGCCGGTCCGGCCGTCCACACCGTGCCGCGGCAGCTGCCCTTCGACGTCGCCGGCTTCACCGGACGCGGCCCCGAACTCGCCGAACTCGACCGGCTGCCGCCCGGCGGCGCGTCCGGGATCGTCGTCATCGAAGGCACCGCCGGCGTCGGGAAGACGTCCCTGGCCGTGCACTGGTCCCACCGCGTCCGCGACCGCTTCCCCGGCGGCCAGCTGTTCCTCGACCTGCGCGGCCACTCCGCGGACACCCCGGTCACGCCCGGCGCCGCGCTGGCCGGGTTCCTGCGCGCGCTCGGCGTCCTGGCCGAGACCCTGCCTTCCACAGTGGAGGAACGCTCGGCGCTGCTGCGCAGCATGCTGGCCGGCAGCCGCACACTCATGCTGCTCGACAACGCCCGCGACGCCGACCAGGTCCGTCCGCTCCTGCCCGGCCCCGGCAACCTCGTCGTGGTGACCAGCCGCAACCAGCTGCGCGGCCTCGTCGCCCGCGACGGCGCCCGCCGCATCGCGTTGCGCTCCTTCGACGACGGCGACGCCACCGCGCTGCTCGCCGGCAGCGTCGGGCCGCAGCGCCTCGCCGCGGAACCCGGCGCCGTCGCCGAACTCGTCCAGCTCTGCGGCCGCCTCCCGCTGGCGCTGGCGCTGGCCGGGGAACGCGCTTCCCGGTTCTCCGGAGTTTCGCTCGCCGGAATCGTCGAAGAGCTCCGCGACCAGCGGCTGCGGCTCGACACCCTCCGCGACCCCGAGGACGCCGGCACCGACCTCCGCGCCGCGTTCTCCTGGTCCTACAAGGCACTGCGCCCGGCCGCCGCCCGCTTCTTCCGGCTGCTCGGCCTGCACCCCGGGCACGGTTTCAGCCTGTCTTCGGCCGCCGCGCTGGCCGGCGCCGACCTGCGCGAAGCCCGGGAACTCGCCGACCAGCTCGCCGCCGCCCACCTCCTCAACCAGCCCGGCACCGACCGCTACCAGTTCCACGACCTCCTGCGCGTCTACGCGGGCGAACTCGTCGAAACCGAAACGACGGAGGCCGAGCGCGCGGCGGCGCTGCGCCGGCTCGTCGACTGGTACCTCGCCAGCGTCGCCGAAGCGAACAAGCTCGTCCGCCCCGACCTGCTCACCGAGGACATCACGCTCGACCCGGCGCCACTGCCGGCCGTCCGCTTCGCGCAGCACGAGCAGACGATCGCCTGGTACACCACCGAACGTCAGGCCCTCACCGCGCTCGTCGGCATCGCCGCCGGTCGCGGCTGGACCGCACACGCCTGGAAACTCGCCTGGCTCCTGCGCGGGTTCTTCGCCGAGCGCCACGACCGCGACGACTGGATCACGACCGCGCGCGCGGCCGTCGCCGCCACCCGCGACGCCGGAGACCGGACCGGGCTCCAGTACAGCGCCAACAACCTCGGCTCGGCCTACCTGCGCACCCTCCAGCCGGACAAAGCCATCGAGGCGCTGGAGGAAGCGCGTGCCGCGTCCGAGGACGGCGACGGCACCGCGCTGACCGTGGCGATCCTGTCCAACCTCTCCGGCGCCTACTACGTCCGCGCCGAGTACGCCGAAGCGGAGCGCTACGCCCTCAAGGCCGTCGACCTCGCGCGCGACCACGGCCAGCGCACGTTCGTGCCGCACGCGCTGCTCAACGTCAGCGCCGGCCGCATCGGCCTCCGCGACTACGACCACGCCGCCGAAGCCGCCCAGGCGGCCCACGAAGCCTTCGCCGAACTCGGCGACCGCTACCACGCGGCGCTCGCGCTCGGGAACGTCGCCGAGGCCCTCGAAGGAGCCGGCAGACACGAAGAAGCGGAGCGCGCCGGGCTTGACGCCCTCGCCGAGCTGAAGGAACTGAACGCCGACTACGGCACGATCGACGTCCAGATCACCCTCGGCCGGCTGAAGCGCCGCACCGGCCGCGCGCACGAGGCGGGCGGCCATTGGGCCGAGGCGCTGACCGTCAGCCAGCGCCTCGGCGACCCCCGCGCAGCGGAGGTCCAGGCTCTGCTGGCCACGGTGCCGGCAGAAACCCCCTCGCCCGGGGATGCGCCGTACCCCTAGCCCGGCGCAGCCCAGCGGGACCCTGAGCAAGTACACCAAGATCGACTGTCACGGCGCTGTCTCGTGGTGACAGCGGCGTTCCCGGACGCCGGACGCGGTGTCGCGAATGAGTTGTTGGGGACCTCCGGCGTCTCGAATGAGTCGTTCGGGACATCGGTGGTAGCCCGCGGCTGTCGTCGGTTGCTCGGCGGAGGGTCACCGCAGCGCCCGGCTTCGCCGGGTCCCAGGGAGACCAGGCGACCCACCACCCCGAGGCCGGATTGTGACGACGGACGGTGGTGCCGGGAGAGGTCTGAGTGGAGTGCCGGTCATGCCAGTTCACCGCAGCCACCGACATGCCGGTCTACTTCTGCGAACCCACACGACCTCACGGCCCACACCGCCGCCCACTCGACACCGTCGCGGCCGAACTCAACGACCAGCCCCGCATGACCCTCGACCGGGACACACCCGCCGAACGCATGACACAGTTACTCAACACCACCCACCACCAGCAGCAGTGCTGCAACCACCCCCTGGAAACCGCCCCTCCCGGGGGCGTGCCCAAGTCCAGTCTATCGGCCCCCACCGTCAAAACCGGCGGATCGGCCACCGTCGGGCGCAGCTGTCCACAGCGCCTTCCGGATGTGGACAACCAGCTCAGGAGTGGCTGGGGGAGGGGACCGGGAGGGCGCTCGAGTGGTAGTCCGCCGCCAGCAGCACCGGGCCTTCCGAGGCCGTCGGCGGGCGGAACGACAAGACCCAGAACGAGCCCTTCTTGCTCGGCACCACCCCGCCGCGCGCCGCCGAAAGCTCGACCCCGTCCCGGTCCGCCAGCGCGCTCACCAGGTCCGGGATCACGCCGCCCTGGCTGCACACCACCGGTGTTCCGCCGTCGCCGGCCACCGCCAGGAGCCGCGCGACGCCCAGGACCGGGTCCGGCCAGTAGCCCTCCTCCGAGAACAACGGCTCGTGGCGGACCTCCGCCGTGACGTCCTCCGCCACCCCGTGGACCGTTTGCACGCACCGCAGCCGCGGGGCCGACAACACCCGGTCCGGGCCGAACAACGACAGCACCCGGCGCAGCGCCGCCGCCTGCCGCCGGCCCGCCTCGGACAGCGGCCGGAGGTCGTCGTCGCCGGACCAGTCGTCGCGCTTGCCCGCCTTGGCGTGCCTCACCAGCACCAGCGTCGTCAAGCCCACCGGGAGCTCGCAGAACGCCCGCAGCACCCGGACGTCCTCCGGGCGCGTCAGCAGCTTTTCCGCCGCCGACGGGTCCAGCCAGCGCAGCTCGTCGACCTCGTCGTTCGCTTCGAACTCGCCGGAAACCGCTTCCGCGGCGAAGTAGTCGACCGTCTTCGGCACCGTCCCGGAGCCGTGCCGCGCCGGCACGGGATACGCCGTCCGGGCCAGGTAGCGGCCCAGGACCGCGGTGAACCCCGTCTCCTCCCGGACTTCCCGCACCGCGGCCTCGGCGATCGTCTCGCCCGGATCGAGCTTCCCCTTCGGCAGCGACCAGTCGTCGTACCGCGGGCGGTGCACCAGGGCGACCTCCGTCGCCTGCCCGGTGGCGCGCCACAGCACCGCGCCGGCCGCCCGTACCTCCTGGGTCATCCGGCGGCCCCGTGCAGCTTCGCCAGCTCCAGCTGGTGGTCGCGCACCCGCGAGCCGTCGGCCGGGAACGGCGACCACTCGCCGCTCGCGGTCAGCACCCAGCACCGCGTCGCCGGGTCCAGCGCGGAGTCGAAGATGTTGTCGAGCTGCGCGGTGAGCTTCGGGTCCTTGACGCGCACCAGCGCCTCGATCCGCCGGTCGAGGTTGCGGTGCATCATGTCCGCGCTGCCGAGCCAGTGCGTCCCGCCCGCTCGGAAGTGGAAGACCCGCGAGTGCTCCAGGAACCGGCCCAGCACCGACCGGACGTGGATGTTCTCCGACAACCCCTCGACACCCGGCTTCAGCGTGCAGATCCCGCGCACGACGATGTCGACCGGCACCCCGGCCTGCGACGCGTGGTAGAGCGCGTCGATCACCTGCTCGTCGACCAGCGAGTTGCACTTGATCCGGATCCCGGCCTGCTGCCCGGCGCGCGCGAGCTCGATCTCCTCGCCGATCGCGCGCACGATGCCGCGGCGGATCCCGTGCGGCGACGTCAGGATCGTGCGGTAGGTGTCCTGTCGCGAGTAGCCGGTCAGCACGTTGAACAGGTCCGTGACGTCCGCGCCGATGCTCGGGTCGGCGGTGAACAGCCCGAGGTCTTCGTAGAGCCGGGCCGTCTTCGGGTTGTAGTTGCCGGTGCCGATGTGGCAGTAGCGCCGGATCGTCGAGCCTTCCTGGCGCACCACCATCGACACCTTGCAGTGCGTCTTCAGCCCGACCAGGCCGTACACGACGTGCACGCCCGCGCGCTCCAGCGTCCGCGCCCAGGTGATGTTGGCCTGCTCGTCGAACCGCGCCTTGATCTCCACCAGCGCGACGACCTGCTTGCCCGCCTCCGCGGCGTCGATCAGCGCGTCGACGATCGGGGAGTCACCGGACGTCCGGTACAGCGTCTGCTTGATCGCGAGGACCTTCGAGTCGGCTGCCGCCTGCTCGATGAACCGCTGCACGCTGGTCGAGAACGAGTCGTACGGGTGGTGCACCAGCACGTCGCCCTCGCGCAGCGTGGCGAAGACGCTCTTCGGCGTCTCGCGCTCGCCGAACGCCGGGTGCGTGGCCGGGACGAACGGCCGGTCCTTCAGCTCCTTGCGGTCCACAGCGGACAGCTGGTGCAGGCAGGTCAGGTCGAGCAGCCCGGGCACCTCGACGACGTCCGCCGGGTCGACGTCCAGCTCGCGCAGCAGCAGCTCGAGCATGTGCTC
>Ga0070663_100000074_pt1 | contig 43680 bp, 24 predicted proteins | sample KBSC63metaG_FD_65646 | JGI IMG/M metagenome (GOLD analysis project Ga0070663, IMG submission 65646) | Corn rhizosphere microbial communities from Kellogg Biological Station, Michigan, USA - KBS C6-3 metaG | ecosystem: Host-associated > Plants > Roots > Rhizosphere > Soil ...
TCTGGATGCAATGGCAGGAGGACTACAACAAGCCCGGCGCCGAGATTCTCGCGTCGACGCCGGCAGCCACGACGAACCCTGCCGCACCGGCCGTGCCGTCGTCGGCGGATGTTCCGAGTGCCGGCACGGCGCCAGCCGCAGCACCTGCCGTCGCGACCGATGCACCGTCGACGGCCGTGTCGAGCGCTGCCCGCGTCGTCGTGACCACCGACGTGCTGCGCGTCGAGATCGATCCGCACGGCGGCAACGTCGTCGTCGCCGACCTGCTCGCCTATCCGCAGCAGCCGAAGGATTTCGCCCATCCGGTGCGCCTGCTCGACGATCGCGCAGCCACATTCTTCGTCGCGCAGAGCGGCCTGGTCAGCAGCACCGGCACCGCGCCGGATCACCAAGCCAACTTCACCGCCGAAAAGAACGACTACACCCTCGCCAGCGGCACCGACACGCTCGAAGTGCCGCTGACGTGGACCGACGCATCCGGCCTCAGCGTGCGCAAGGTGTTCGTGTTCAAGCGCGCCAGCTATGCGATCGAGCAGCGCCAGGAAATCGCGAACAAGGGCACGGCCAGCTGGAGCGGCAACGCCTATCGCCAGCTGCAGCGCGTGCCGCCGATCATCGACACCGCCGGCCTCAAGGGCTACAGCAACACCGAGCGCTACAGCTTCGTCGGCGCGGCGTGGTATGCCGCCGGCAAGTTCGAGAAGCTCAAGTTCGACCATTTCGAAAAGGAACCGCTCGACAAGAGCGTCAGCGGCGGCTGGGCCGCGCTGCTGCAGCACTACTTCTTCGCCGCGTGGATTCCGCCGGCGACCGAGACCGATCAGTACGTGACCAAGCTGGTGCCGGCGACCGATGCGCCGCGCTACCTGATCCGCACGCTGTCGCCGCCGATCACGGTGGCCGCGGGCGAAACCAAGACCGACAGCGCGCGCCTGTACATCGGCCCGAAACTGCAGAGCACGCTCAACGAGGTCGCCCCGGGCCTGTCGCTGACCGTCGACTACGGCGTGTTCACCGTGATCGCCGAACCGCTGCACTGGATCCTCGCGCAGCTGCACAAGCTGACCGGCAACTGGGGCTTCGCGATCATCCTGCTCGTGCTGCTGATCAAGGCGGCGTTCTTCAAGCTCAGCGAAACGCAGTTCCGTTCGATGGCCAAGATGCGCAAGCTGCAGCCGCGCATCGAAGCCTTGAAGGAGCGCTACGGCGACGATCGCCAGAAGATGAACCAGGCGATGCTGGAGCTCTATCAGAAGGAAAAGGCGAACCCGCTCGCCGGCTGCCTGCCGATGGTGATCCAGATCCCGGTGTTCTTCGCGCTGTACTGGGTGCTGCTGGAGAGCGTGGAACTGCGCCAGGCGCCGTTCATCGGCTGGATCCAGAACCTGACCGCGCCCGATCCGTACTACGTGCTGCCGGTGCTCAACGCGGTCGTGATGATCGCCACGCAGTACCTCAGCCCGACCACCGGCATGGATCCGACGCAGGCGAAGATGATGAAGGTGATGCCGGTGATCTTCTCCGTGCTGTTCGCCTTCTTCCCGGCCGGCCTCGTGCTGTACTACGTCGTCAACGGCGGTCTGTCGCTGCTGCAGCAGTGGATCATCACCAAGCGCGTCGAAGCCGGCGAGACCAAACCGGCGAAGGCCTGATCGCAAGCCGCCGCCGATGAAATGAACGCGCGCGCCGACACCATCGCAGCCGTGGCGAGCGCGCCCGGCGCGGGCGGCGTCGGTGTGCTGCGCATTTCCGGGCCGCTCGCGGGCGCCATCGCGCAAAACCTGCTCGGTCGCGCGCCGCGAGCGCGCAACGCCCACTACGCCGCGTTTCGCGACCGCGACGGTACGGTCATCGATCGCGGCCTCCTGCTGTGGTTTCCGGCCCCGCATTCCTACACCGGCGAAGACGTGCTCGAACTGCAGGCGCATGGCAGCCCCGTCGTGCTGCGGCTCCTGCTCGCGCGCATGGTCGAACTCGGCGCGCGGCATGCACGCGCCGGCGAGTTTTCCGAACGCGCCTTCCTCAACGGCAAGCTCGATCTGGCGCAGGCCGAGGCGGTCGCCGATCTCGTCGCGAGCGGCTCGGAAGCCGCCGCACGCGCGGCGCAGCGAAGCCTCGATGGTGCGTTCTCCGAGCGCGTGCATGCTCTGACCGCCGCCGTGATCCACCTGCGCAGCTACATCGAAGCGGCGATCGATTTTCCCGACGAGGAGATCGATTTTCTTTCCGCGCCGCAGGTGACCGTCGAACTCGCCGACCTGCGCACGCAACTCGCCGACTTGCTCGCCGGTGCGCGTCGCGGCGTGCGCCTCGCCGACGGCTTGCACGTCGTCATCGTCGGCCGTCCGAACGTCGGCAAGTCGAGCCTTCTGAATGCGCTCGCGTCGAGCGAACGCGCGATCGTCACCGAGATCGCCGGCACCACGCGCGACGTGTTGCGCGAAACGATCGACCTCGACGGCATCGCGCTGACCCTGGTCGACACCGCGGGCCTTCGCGATGCCGGCGACGTCGTCGAGCGCGAAGGCATCCGCCGCGCGCGCGCCGAACTCGAACGCGCCGATCTCGCCTTGCTCGTCACCGACGACGAACACGCCGCGGAAGACCTCGCGCTGCTGGCCGAACTCCCCGCACGAGCTGCGCGTATCGTCGTGCACAACAAGATCGATCTTTCCGGCGGTGCAGCGCGAAGTGCGACGCACGAAGAAACGGAACACATCTGGCTATCGGCGCGCAGCAGCGAAGGCCTCGACCTGCTCGTCGCCGAGCTCAAGCGCCATGCCGGCTTCGGCGAAACCGCCGACGGCGCGTTCACCGCGCGCGCGCGCCACGTCGCCGCGCTCGAACGCGCGCGCGACTTGCTGAGCGCCGCGCACGATGCATTGACGATTCGGCGCGCCGGCGAGTTGGCCGCGGAGGAGCTGCGCCAGGTGCAGCATGCGCTCGGGGAGATCACGGGCGAGTTCGGCAGCGACGATTTGCTGGGAGCGATCTTCAGCTCGTTCTGCATCGGCAAGTGAATCGACGCTCACAGTTATTCGTCACCGCTTGGAACGAAGCAACACCTTTTCATATGTAAAGAACTATAAATCCAGCAGCGTCGACGGACACCCGAAGGCGGCCGAACGAAGGCGTTCCCGCCGTTGTTCGCCCGCGGATGGCCTCGTCATCCCACGCAGCGCGCCGGACGCGCCGGTGCCAGCCCAACCGCGCTCGCTGCCGGGAAGTTCCGCATCCGGCAACCGAGGGGCAACGACTGCGCGCTACACTGTCGGCAGGGTTGTGAGAGACCTGCCGTGTCCGAGCTACCGGTTCCTCTTGTCGACGTCGCCGAAGGCAGACCTGCCGGGGAGCTGTTCGAGACGCTGTACGCTCGGTTGAAGGAGTTGGCCAGCGAGCAGCTCGCGCGTGGTAGGCGCGGCACGCTCGATACGACGACGCTGGTGCACGAGTTGTACTTGCGCCTCGACGGCGGTCGCGCGCTCGCATTCGAGCATCCGGTGAAGTTCTTCTCGTACGCGGCGCGCGCGATGCGCCATCTGCTGATCGATCGTGCGCGCGATCGGCTGAGCCAGAAGGCCGGCGGAGACTGGGCGCGGATCACGCTGACCGGCAGCGACGACATCCTGCCGGCGATCGAGAGTGCCGAACGAGCGCTGGTCTTCGAGCAGGCGCTCGAAAGGCTCGAACAGGTCGATGCGCGCGCCGCGCGCGTCGTCGAGCTGCGCTGGTTCGCCGGACTTCCGCCCGACCGGATCGCCGAGATGATGCAGCTCACCCGTCGCACAATCGACCGCGACTGGCGCTTCGCGCGCGTCTTCCTGTATGCACTGATGCAATGAGCGGGTTCGACGTCGTCGCCACGCGACGTCCGCCCCCGTCCGAGATTGTCGACCGACACCATGACGCCGACGACCCGCAACCCGCGTGAGCTGTTCGACCAGGCCGTGGCGCTCGCTCCCGCAGAGCGCCGACGCTTTCTGGCGTCGTGCTGCCCGGATCCGGAGCAGCGCGCCGTGCTCGAACGCATGCTGGCGCTGCACGAGAATGCGGCGGAAGGCATGCTCGACCGGCCGTTCGACGCGATGCTCGACGATGTCGGCCGAGCCGAACGCGAATCGCAGCCGCCACGCGATACGACGATCGGTCCGTTCCGGGTGCGCGATCGGATCGGCGAAGGCGGGACGTCGGTCGTCTGCCGCGCCGAGCGCGAACAAGACGGTGTCACGCAGGTCGTCGCGCTGAAGCTGCTGCGCCGCGGCGTCTACGGCGAGCACGAGCGCCGCCGGTTTCGTGGCGAGCGTCGCGCGCTCGCCGAATTGCGCCATCCCGGCATCGCGAGGCTGATCGAGGGCGGCGTGACCGAGGACGGCACGGCGTACATTGCGCTCGAGCTCGTCGACGGCGTGCCGATCACGGTGTACGCGCGCGAGCATCGTCTCGGTCTTCGTGCGAGGCTCGGCTTGTTCGTCTCGACCTGCCGCGCGGTCGAAGCGGCGCATCGCGCGCTGATCGTGCACTGCGACCTGAAGCCCTCCAACGTGCTGGTGACGAAGGACGGCGAGGTCAAGCTCCTGGATTTCGGCATCGCGAAGTGGCTCGACGATCTCGACGACACACGCACGCAGCACGTCGCGATGACGCCGGCCTACGCGGCACCCGAGCAGTTCGAGCGCCAGCCGATCACGACCGCGACCGACGTCTATACGCTCGGCATTCTGCTCGGCGAGCTCGTGACCGGTATTCGGCGCGAGGCCGGGGACGGCCGTACGCCGTCCTCGCAGGTCGGTCAAGACAACATGCCTGGGGTGCTGCCCGCGCCGCCGGCGGTCACGCGGCGTCAGCTTCGCGGCGACCTCGACAACATCGTGTTGAAGGCGGCCGCGGTGGAGTCCGAGCGTCGCTACGCCTCGGCCGGCGCGCTCGCCGACGACATCGAACGGCATCTCGCCGGCAACCCGGTACTCGCGCACCCGCCGTCGCGTTGGTACAGCGCCGGCAAGTTCGTCACGCGACATCGTGGCGGCGTGCTGGCGAGCGCGGCGCTCGCCGCCACGCTTGTCGCAGCACTCGGCGTGACGGCGTGGCAGGCGAAAGTCGCGCGCGAGGAAGCGCGCCGCGCGAACGTCGTGCGCGATTTTCTCGTCGACCTGTTCGACTCGACGCGCGCGCACCTCCCGCGCGATGCGCGGCCGACACCGGACGCGCTCGTCGCGCAGGCGCAAAAGCAGCTGGCTGGCGCGAGCGACGTCGCCCCCGGCACGCGCGCGAGCCTGGAGCGCACGCTCGGCGAAGTCGAATTGTCGCTGTCGAATTTCGCGCGCGCACAGGCGCTGTTCGATCAGGCCGGCGAAGAGGCCCTGCGGGCCGGCGATGCCGCCGGCGTGCGCGAGTCGCATGTGCTGCGGGCCGACGCGCTGCAACGTGCAGGCCGGAACATGGAGGCCTCGAGCGAAGTGAACGCCGATCTCGGCGCGCTGCGTGCTGCGCCATCGTCGCTGCTGTTGCGCGCGCTCGGCGTGTTGGCGGCCGCCGAGCGCATGACCGGCGCGAACGAAGCTTCCGTTGGGCACCGTCGCGAAGCTCGGCAGGTGGCCGTCGCGCTGTACGGCGAGAACAGCGTCGGAGCGATAGCGGCGGGATTCGGGGTCGGCAATGCGCTCGCCGAACAGGAGAGGTTCCCCGACGCGATCACGGTGCTCGAACCGTTGCTCGCGCGCTGGCGCGAGCAGCACGCGCCGGAGGACGATCGCTACGTCGCCGCGCTGGACAGCTTGGCGACGGCCGAAGACGGGGTCGGCGAGCTCGCGAAAACCGAAGCGCGCCTGCGCGAGCTGCTCGCGCTCAAGCGCCGCATCTACACCGCGCCGCATGACGCGATCGCCAAGACCTTGCGCGATCTTGCGGTCGTCGTACTGCGCGCAGAGAAGTACGCCGAGGCCGAAAGCCTGATGAACGAGGCGCTCGACATGCAGCGCAAGGTGTTCGGCGGCGATCATCGCGAAATCGCCGAGACCTACAACGAGCGCGCCGAGATCATGATCGCGCAGAGCCGCTTCGTCGAGGCCGAGTCCGATTTTCGCGCCGGCGTGGCCATCTGCAAGCGCACGAAGATCGAGGAGGAAGTCTGCGCGAACCTGCACAACAATTTCGGCATGGCGCTTTACCGGCAGAACCAGTTCGCCGAGGCCAAGGTCGAGATCGAAAAAGCGCTGGCCGAGCGTCGGGTGCTGCACGGCAACGATCACCCGGATGTCGCCATCTCGCTGTCGACGCTGTCGAACGTCGCGGCGAAGCAGGGCGACTACGCCGAGGCCGAACGCCTGGCGGCCGAGTCGCTGGCGATCCTCGAACGCAACGGCACCGGCGCGTCGATCGAGGCGGCATTGGCCCGTTTCAGCTACGCCTATGCCTTGTCGAAAGTGCGCCGCAACGAGGAAGCCTTGTCCACGATCGAGCGCGCGCTCGGCGACTGGCAACGCGTTTCGCCGGATGGCCGCACGCGCCGCGTTTCGATGCTCGTGCTGAAGGCGTTCATCCTGCGCGACCTCGGCCGTGCGGACGAGGCACGGCGAACCGCCGCGGACGCCATTGCGCTCGGCGTCGAGTCCGGGCAGCTTTCGGCGACCGTGAAGAAATCGCTGCGCGAGCTGAGCGGGCGCGCGGACGTCTACCCGGACGTCGCCGGCAGGACCGACATCGCCGCCTGGTGAGCGCGCGCCGGCTCGATGTCTGAAGTCCGCGCCGCTTTTCGTTGCTTTCCTCCCATGTCCGAATCCGGGACAGGAGGAGCCCATGAAACGTCCGTTCTCGAGTATGTTCGCCGGCTGCGCGCCGGCCCGCTGGCTGTTCGCGGCCTGTATCTTCGCTGCCACGCGTGCCGGCGCGGCGCCCGACACGTGCATGCCCCCCGTGCCGCCGCCCAAGGTCTACGTCGGCGCCGGCGGCGACTGCGACTACCATGACATCCAGGCGGCGATCGACGCCACCGGCGATGCCGGCGGTTGCGGCGTGTCGATCAACATCACGCCCGAGACCACCTGGACCGGCCAGACGCTCGAAATCCAAGGCAACAAGAAGATCAGCCTCGTCGGCTGGGGCAGCGGCGAAACCTGCAGCCACCTCAAGTACTGCAACACGGTCGGCTGCACCTTCAATTCGTATCCGCCCCTGCCCATCACGCCCGAGAGCGGTCACAGCGGCCTGTACGTGACCGGCGACAACAACACGATCACGCTCGCCAATCTCGAATTCCACGGCGCCTCGCTCGGCTCCGATCACGGCGGCGGCGGCATCGCCTTCGTCGCTTCCGGTTCGCTGGCGCTCGACACCGTCACGATCGACGACAACACGGCCGGCTGGGGCGGCGGCCTCTGGTTCAACGGTGCAGGAACGCTGACGTTCACGCAGAACGTCATCGTCAACCTCAATCACGCCACGGGCGGTCAGGGCGGCGGCGTCAACGTCAGCACCACGGGCGCGGCTCCGATTGCTTTCACGATCGGCCCGAACAGCGCCGTGGAGAACAACGATGCGGCGACCGACGGCGGCGGCATCTTCATCCAGCACAACGTCCATCTGCTGGCGACCGCGCCGGGCATCTGGATCACTCACAACGCTGCGCCGAACGCTGACGGCGGTGGACTCTACGTCGGTGGCGCGGCGCAGGCCGACATCGGCTCGCCGGGGGTTCTCGGCGTCGTGCCGGTCATCGACAGCAATTCCGCGGAATACGGCGGCGGCATCGCCGCCGCCGGCTTCAACGGAGAAACGCCGCTGGTCAGGATCTTCACGACCGATCCGCAGCATCCGGTGCAGGTATCCGGCAACATCGCATCGCATACCGGCGGTGGCATCTATCTGAAACCCCTCGTCGCCGGCACCGTCGGGTACGCACCGATTTTCTGCGCCTACGACTTCCGCATCGACGCGAACAGCGCGCAGGAAGGCAGCGCCGTCTACGGCGACGAAGACCACAGCGACTTCGCAGGATGGGCAGGCCCCACCATCGGGTTCAACTACAACGCGGAGAACGCCGACCAGATCTGCGGCGCCTCGTCATCGATCGCCTCGCTCGGCGCGGTGAGATGCGCCTCCGGGGTCGCCTGCAACGAGCTCGACGACAACGTGGCGCAGACCATCGACGGCACGGCCACCGCCGGTGCCACGATCCTGCTGCAGTCGACCCCCTACGTCGTCGCGAACCAGTTCGCCATGCGCGGGAACAAGGGCGGCAAGGCGATCCGCATGCTGACCGACCAGGATGCCGGCGTCGTCGACATACACACCTGCCTGCTGGCTGACAACACGGTGACCGAGCAGCTGATCGAGGCGACGCCGGGCGGCGGCGTCAACGATGTCATGGACCTCGTCAATTGCACGATCGCCGGCAACACGATCGGCGCGGACGCCGTGATCCTGGCGCAGTTCGGCGACGGCGGTACCTTCACGCTGAAGGACACGATCGCCGCCCAACCCGGGCGCAGCACGCTCGCCTATACCGGCCCATCCGGCGGGCTCACCGTGGCCTACGATCTCAGCAACGACACGTCGATGGCCGGGACCGATCTCGAGTTCGGAGCGCCGACCTTCGTCGACGCAGCCAACGGTGATTACCACTTGCTGCCGACCTCGCTCGGCGTGGACTACGCACCCGCCGGCTCGACCAGCGTCGACCTCGACGGCCACACCCGCGTCGTGGACCTGCCGGGAGAACCGAACTGGTTCGGCCCGATGGATCTCGGCGCCTACGAGATCCAGGCCGCCTGCTCCGTCGCCGACACGATCTTCTGCAACGGCTTCGACGACTAGCGCTCGCGGCGCAACACGGACGGCCCTTGGGAACGCCGCCGCCTTCGTCTCGAAGCGGCGGCCGGCGTTTCGATTTCGTCGGACTGCATCGCGCCCAAACGCTGATCGGGAAGAAAGGGCGATGTGGGTCGCGGCGATCGGTTGGCGGTTCCTGGCCCGTTCCCGCACCCATGCACGCCGAGCGCAAACATCACGAACAGGCCGTCAGGGGATGTCGCGAGCTTCTGCATCGGCAAGTAGGCGATCCTCGCGCGGCCCGCGCCCCTCTCGGGCATCATGCGCGCCATGCCCGCACCCGCCGACTTCCGCCTCTATTCCAGCAACGCGCTCGATGTGCTCGCCGCGCTGCTGGCGGAAGAGTTGCGCGTGCCGCCGGTGGATGCGGGTCTGCTCGATCCCGACACGATCCTGATTCCGCAGCCGTCGATGCGGCGCTGGCTGCAGAAGACCCTGGCAGAGCGCTACGGCATCGCGGCGAACTTGCGTTTCCTCGCGCCGGGGCAATTCGTCGGCGAAGTGCTGGCGGCGAACTTGCCCGATGTCGAGGACGCGGTGACGATCGATCCGACGCGGCTGCAGTGGCGCCTCTATGCAGCGCTGCGCGATCGGGACCTGCTCGCGCAGCCGGCGTTCGATGGCGCGCTGCGCGCTTATCTGTCCGGAGTCGACGCCGATCTCAACGCGTGGTCGCTCGCGAACGGGCTTGCCGACGCGTTCGCCAAATATCAGGCGTGGCGGCGCGACTGGCTGCTGCGCTGGGATCGCGGCGCCGATGCGGCGGACTGGCAGGCGCTGCTGTGGCGCCACGTGACGCGCGGGCGCCGGCACCGCGCACAGGCGATCGATGCGTTTCTGCGCCGCTATGCCGATGCGGACGCGTCGCGGCCATCCGGTTTGCCGTCGCGCGTGTTCGCGTTCGCTTGCCTCAACGTGTCGCCCGACGTGCTGCACGTGCTGGCGACCTGCGCGCGCGCGACCACGCTGCATTTCTACCTGCCGACGCCGACGCGCAAGTACTGGGGCGACTTGCCGGACCTGCGCGAGCGCCTCGCCGCCGGTGCCCTCGAAGCGCCGGACGGCGGCGACAATCCGCTGCTCGCGGCCTGGGGCCGCGCGGGACGCGATTTCATCGCGACGCTGTTCTCCTACGAGGTCGTCGCGCCGCGCGAAATCGAGGCGTACGCGCCGCCTGATCCCGCACAGGGTTTGCTGCAGCGGCTGCAGCGCGACGTGCTCGAACGCCGCGCCACCACGCGGCCGTTCCTGCCGGCGACGGCGATCGACACCGACCGCTCGCTGCAGATCCATGCCTGCCACACGCGCTTGCGCGAAGTGCAGGTGCTGCACGATCGCCTGCGCGCGCTGTTCGAGGACCAGCCCGACCTCGAACCGCGCGATGTCGCCGTGATGGCGCCGGACATCGACGCCTACGCGCCGTATGTCGCGGCCGTGTTCGGCGGCGCACAGGGCACTCATCGCTTCATTCCGTACACGCTCGCCGACGGCAGCATGAGCGCGCTGTCGCCGCTGGCCGATCTGTTCCTGCGCCTGCTGGACCTGCCGCAGGCGCGACTGACCAGCAACGAAGTACTCGATCTGCTCGCGCTGCCCGGCGTGCGCCGCCGATTCGAACTCGACGACGACGAGCTCGACCAGGTACGCGCCTGGATCGCAGCGGCCGGCGCGCGCTGGGGCATCGACGAGAACCATCGCGCGCGCCTCGGCGCGCCGCGCGAGCATGCCTACACGTGGCGCTACGCGCTCGATCGCCTGCTGCTCGGCTACGCGAGCGGCAGCGACGACGACATCGACGGCGTCGCACCGTGGCCGCATCTGGAAGGCGCCGCCCTGCTCGCGCTCGATGCGCTGATCCGCCTGCTCGATCGGCTCGATCGTGCAGCGCGCGATCTGGCCGTGGCGCAGAGCGCGGAGGAATGGCAACACCGGCTCACGCTGCTGCTCGAAGACCTGTTGCCGGATACCGCACTCGACCTGGCCGAACGGCGCGCGCTCGAGCACGTGCTCGGCGAACTCGAATCGTTCCGCAAGGCCTCCGCCGAGGCCGGCGTGGCCGAGGCGATTCCGGCCGAGGTCGTGCGCGCGCATTTCCACGCCCGCCTGCGCGAAGCCGATGCGCGACAGGCATTCCTCGCCGGCGGCGTCAGCTTCTGCCGCATGGTGCCGATGCGCTTGATTCCATTTCGCGCGATCTGCCTGCTCGGTCTCAACGACGGCGACTATCCACGACGCGAGCCGCCGTCGGCGTTGAATCGACTGGTCGCTGCCCTCGACCAGCCCGCGCAGCGCCGTCGCGGCGACCGTTCGGTGCGCGACGACGATCGCTTCCTGTTCCTGCAGCTGCTGACCGCGGCCGAGCGCGTGTTCTATCTCAGCTACATCGGCTGCGACGCCGCCGACGGCACGCCGCGCGAACCGTCGGTGCTGGTATCGGAACTGCTCGATGTCGCCGCCGGCGCCTTCGACGAACCGGCCGCCGCGCGGCGGCGGCTGGTCACGCATCACGCGCTGCAACCGTTCGGCCGTGCGCCCGACGATACCGCCGGCGAATTCGCCTTCGACCCCGCCTGGCATGCCGCCCGTGCGGTGCCGGCAAGCGCGCAGGTGGAGTCGCCCTTCGTCGCGCAACCGCTCGCCGCCGCCGCGACGCGCGCCGTCGTCGACTACGCGGAACTACGCGCGTTCCTGCTCAATCCGCAGCGCAGCTTCCTGCGCAACCGGCTCGGGCTGCGCCTGCTCGGCACCGACGTGCGCGTCGCCGAAGACGAGCCGTTCGCGGCTGCCGATGCGCTCGAAGGCAGTCTGCTGAAACAGCGGGTACTCGCCGCGTTGCTCGCGCCGGAGCCACCGGACGAACGGCAACTGTGCCGGCGCCTGCAAGCCGAAGCGCTGCTGCCGCCGGCCGCCGCCGGCATGCAGCGATTGCGCGCGCTGCTCGGCGAACTGCGTGGGCTCGCGCGAGCCGTCACGACGGCGCGTGCAGGCGAACAGCATCCGCTCGCGTTCACGCTCGATCTCGACGGCATCACGCTCGCCGGCACGCTCGAATCGGTCGGAGCGGGCGCCGCGCTGCGCGTCAAGCCGGGCGCCCCGAGCGGTCGCGATTGGGTGCGCTGGCATCTCGACGCACTCGTGCTCGCCGCGCTGGGCGAGCCGCGCGACGTGGCGGTATTCGCGCCATTCGGCCAGGGCGATTTCGGCCCGCGCGCGCTTGCCCGCCACGACGCGCGCGCCGCGCGCGCTGCGCTGCGATGGCTCGTCGATCGCCTGCACGACGGCCTCGCTGCGCCGTTGCCGTTCCGGCCGGCGACGGCATGGGCCTGGCTCGAAGCGCGCGAGCGCAGCGGCGGCACCGAAGCGGAAGCGGAAGAAAACGCCTCCGATGCGGCGGAGAAGATCTGGACGGGACACGACGGCTACGGCGAAGGCAGCGACGCCTGGACGGCCATCGCGCTGCGTGGCGCCGATCCGTTTGCGGACGCCTCTGCGCGCGCGCGCTTCGCCGAGCTCGCCACCGGCATCGTCGGTGCACTGCGCGATGCCGCGCCGGCGAGGCGGCTGCCGTCATGAGCGCCACCGGCGAACTGGCGCTCGATCTGCCGCTGCACGGCGTGCGCCGCATCGAAGCGAGCGCCGGCACCGGCAAGACGTTCACGCTCGCTCTGCTGCACACGCGGCTGGTGATCGAACGCGAGCTGTCGGTGCGCCAGATCCTCGCCGTTACCTACACCAACGCGGCGACGCAAGAGCTGCGTGAACGCCTGCGCGTGCAGCTCGAACGCGCCGCGCAGCTCGCTGCGCTTTCGCCGGCCGAGCGCGCGCAACGCAGCACACGGGCGGACGCGGCGGAACGCTTGACCTGCCGCGCGATCGACGCGCGTCTTGCCGATGAGCCGGCAGCCGCGCTGGTCGCGCGTCTGCGCCGCGCCGCCGGCGACATCGACCTCGCCGCGATCTTCACGATCCACGGTTTCTGCCAGCGCACGCTCGCCGACCATGCCGTGCTCGGCGGCGAGCCGCTCGCGCCGCGCGAGATGCTGCCGAGCGAACGCGCGCTGCACGAGGAAGTGGCTTTCGACGTCTGGCGGCGCTGGACGCGCGACGACATCGATGCGACGGACCTGCTGCAGTTGTGGCCTGCTCCGCCCGCCCTCGCGCGCGACCTGCCGGCGCTGCTGCGCACCGATGTACTGCTGCCCGCGGCGGCGGCGCTGGATCCGGACAGCGAAGCCGACCTCGCGCACGCATCCGCGTCGCTGAGGGCGAGCTGGGACGAGCATGGCGTCGATGCGTGCGCGGCGATCGAGCAGGCGCGCGGGGCGAAGATCCTGCACGGCAACAAGCTGCGCAAGGATACCGTCGACAAGCTCTGGCTCGCGCTGTCCGAGTTCTGCGCCGACGCAACGAGCGAAGCGCCCGCCGACGAACGCCTGGCCTACCTCACGCCTGCACAGCTGCGCGAGCGCGCGAATGCGGGCCGCGCGCACGAGGTTCCGCAGTCGCCTTTGTTCGACGCGATCGAAACGTTCGTTGCCGCGCAGGACGCCGTCTCGCGTGCCCGCGCGCAGCGCCGCGCGAACCTGCTGCATTCCGTGCGCAGCTACGCCGCGGCACGCATCGTCGAACTCAAGCGCGCACGCAGCCTCGTCGGCTTCGACGACCTGATCGGCAACGTGCACGCGGCGCTGACCGGGCCGGCCGGCGATGCGTTCGCCGCGTTGCTGCGCGAACAATATCCCGCCGCGCTCGTCGACGAATTCCAGGATACCGATCCGCGCCAGTGGGAGATCTTCCGCAGCATCTATGTCGGCGCCGGCGCGCGCGCGGCGGACACCGCGCTGTTCCTGATCGGCGACCCGAAGCAGGCGATCTACCGCTTTCGCGGTGGCGACGTGCACACCTATCACGTAGCCGCGGCGAGCGCCGATTCGACCGACGCGTTGTCGGCCAACTTCCGCTCGCGCCCGCGCGTGCTCGATGCGATCGCTCGAGTATTCGAGCGCGGCGGCGAGTTTCCGTTCGCCGATGCGATGACGACCTTCGCCGCCGTCGCGCCGGGCGGCCATGTCGACGATGGTGATTTCCAGCGCGGCGGCATCGTCGCGCCGGGTCTTGCGCTGTGGGCATTGCCGCTGCGCGACGGCGAGACGACGCGGCCGAGCCGGACGCGGCCGCAGCCGCAGATCAAGGTCGACGCGGCGCGCCGGCTGGCGGCCGCGGCGAGCGCTGCGCGCATCCGCGATCTGCTCGCCGACCCCGGTTCGACGTTGCGAGCAGGCACGTCGCGACGCGTCCTGCCGGGCGACATCGCCGTGCTCGTCAATACGCATCGCGAGGCCGAGACCGTGCAAGCCGCGCTGGCGGCCGTCGGCGTTCCGAGCGTGACGGCCGGCCGCAGCAGCCTCTACGCGACGCGCGAAGCGGAAGAAACCCTGCGCCTGCTCGAAGGCGTCGATGCGCCCTCCGACGAAGGCCGCATGCGCGCCGCACTCGCGACGGTGTTGCTCGGGCAGGACGCGGCCGCGATCGATGCGCTGTCGGCCGACGAAGCGGCGCATCGCGGCTGGCTCGATCACTTCCAGCTGCTGCAGCGGCGTTGGGAACGTCTCGGTCCGCTGCCGATGCTGGCCGACCTCATCGCGATGGCGGCGCCGCGGCTGCTCGCGCTGGCCGACGGCGAACGCCGGCTCAGCAACTATCTGCAGCTGGCCGAACACCTGCAGGAAGCGCGCAGCCGCGTACTCGGCGCAGCCGGGTTGATCGAATGGCTGGCCGAGCGCATCGGCGATGCCGACGATCGCGACGAGACGCAGCAGCTGCGCCTGGAATCGGACGCCGAGCGCGTGCAGATCCTGACCTTGCACAAGGCCAAGGGTCTGGAATTCGCCCTCGTGCTGCTGCCTTTCGCGGCGTTGCCGCCGTCGCCGCCGGCAACGCGCGGCCTCGGCCTCCTGCAGTATCACGACGGCGACCGCCGCGTGCTGCGCGCACGCATCGACGGCCTCGACGACGGCGCCTACCAGCAGGCGAAGGAGATCGCTGCACGCGAAACGCGGGCCGAACAACTGCGTCTGCTCTATGTCGGCCTGACGCGCGCGCGGCATGCGTTGTGGCTGGCGCACGGCGCCGTCAACGACGTCGAGCGCAGCGGCCTGGCGTGGTTGCTTCATCGCGGCGCCGACGACGACGTCGCGGCCGTCGACGATGCGCAGGTGCAGCGCGCGCTCGCCGAGCTCGCAGCAGCGGCGCCGCAGGCGATCGTGTGCGAAACCTTCCCCGACATCGATGCCAGGCGCTGGGACGAAACCGGCGCGCGGGTCGTCGAAACGCCGCCGCCGCCGCTGCGCGTCGCGCGACGCGTGCTGCGACAGGACTGGTGGATGCACAGCTTCTCGCAGCTCGCGCGCGAGGAAGGCGTCGGTGCGTCCGAGGCGGAGCGCGGCGCCGGCGACGAAGGTCCGCCCGCACTCGGCGCGTTGTCGCCGTTCGCCGGCGCGCGCTTCGGCAATGCCCTGCATACGGCCCTCGAGACGGTCGACTTTTCCGTCTGGCGCGATGCGCGCGGCGAACAGCTGCCGCCGGCGCAAGGCGAGATCCTGCGCGCGGCGCTTGCCGAGCACGGCTACGCAGGCGAGGACTTGGCGACGGGCGAACGCGTGCTCGGCGCGCTCGTGCGCGCGACGCTGACCACGCGCTTGCCCGAAGGCATTCGCCTCGCCGACTTGCCGCCACGCGCACGTCGCAGTGAACTCGAATTCCATTTCGCGATCGGCAGCGTCGCGCTGCCGGCCCTGTTCGCGCTGCTGCACGAACACGGCCTGGTGCGCGACCGCAGCGGCTTCGGCACGCGCGAGCGCTTGCAGGGCCTGATGACCGGCTTCATCGACCTGGTCTACGAACACGAAGGACGCGTCTACCTGCTCGACTACAAGAGCAACCAGCTGGCCGACTACGGCGCTGCCGGCCTGCAGCAGGCGATGCGTGCGCACGAGTACGACCTGCAGTACCTCATCTATACGCTGGCTGTGCATCGCTGGCTGCGCTTCAGGCGCGCGGACTACGACTACGAGCGCGACTTCGGCGGCGTGCGCTACCTGTTCTGCCGCGGCCTCGCGGCGAGCGGAGGCGAAGCGCGCGAGGGCATCTTCGCGGCGCGACCGCCTCGCGCACTGATCGACGAGCTCGATGCGCTGCTCGCGCCGCCGCAAGGAGCCGCCGCATGAGCGCGCTCGATCGCTGGCTGCACGAGGGCTGGCTGCGTGCGGTCGACCACGCGCTCGGTGCGACCTTGCAGCGACTGCGGCCGGACACGCCCGACGCTGTCGCGCTGGCCGCGGCGCTTGCCAGCCGCGCGCTCGAATTCGGCCACAGCGGCGTGCCGTTGGCGGACCTGGCGAACCTGTTCGCGGAAATCGCGCCCGATCGCGCGCCGCCACCGCTGCCGTCGCCGGACGAATGGCGTGCGGCATTGCTGGCATCGCCGTTCGTCGGTCGCGGCGACGATGCCGCGCACGGACGCGTGCTCGTGTTCGAGCGCGAGCGCATCGCGCTGCGACGCTACTGGGACTACGAAGTGCGGCTCGCGCGCGCGCTGCGCGCGCTGGCGTCGCCGCTGCCGCTGTCCGACGCGCCCGCGTTGCGTCAGCGCCTCGCTGCCCTGTTCGGCATGCACGCCGAACTCGATCGTCAGGCGCTGGCGGCCGCCGTCGCACAGCAGCGCCGTCTGCTGCTCCTGACTGGCGGCCCCGGTACCGGCAAGACGACCACGGTCGCACGCATTCTGGCGCTGCGCGTCGAGCAGGCGCTGCAGGCCGGGCGGTCGCTGCGCATCGCGCTGGCCGCGCCGACCGGCAAGGCCGCGTCGCGGCTCGCCGAAGCGGTGCGCGAGAACGCGGGCCGTCTGCATGCCGAAGGCCGCATCGATGCGGCGACACTGGCCGCGATGCCGGCCGATGCGAGCACCTTGCATCGCCTGCTCGGCTGGCAGCCGAACGCGACGACATTCCGCCACGACGCTGCGCATCCGCTGCCGTTCGATCTCGTCGTCGTCGACGAGGCCTCGATGGTCGACCTGCCGCTGATGTGCAAGCTCGTCGAGGCCATTCCAGCACAGGCGAGCCTGATCCTGCTCGGCGACCGCGACCAGCTGCCGTCGGTCGAGACCGGCGACGTGCTCGCGGCGCTGTGCGATGCCGCGGGCGACGGCCTGGCGTTTATGCCGGATCTCGCGCAAGCGACGCAGGCGCTGCTCGGTGTCGAGGTCCCGGCTACGCGCCGCGATGCCGGGCCGCTGACCCGCGTCGAGCTCGCACGCAGCTATCGGCAGTCGAACGAACTCGACCTCGCGCCGCTTGCCGCAGCGATACGCAGCGGCGACATCGAACGTGCGCTGGACGGATTGCGCAACGACGCGTACCGCGGCCTGCACTGGCGCGGCGGCACCGATGCGGCGCTTGCCGATGGCGTGCTCGAACGCGCGCTGCCGCAGTTCCTGGCGCTCGCGGACGTTGCCGACGTCGCCGCCGCGCTCGACCGCGCGCGCCGCTTCCGCGTATTGACCGCCGTGCGCGAAGGCTCCGCCGGCAGCCGCGAACTCAATGCGCGGATCGAACAGGCGCTGCAGGCCGGCAGTGTCCGCGGCGAAGAGTTCTTCCACGGCCGCCTGCTGATGATCCGCGAGAACAGCTACCGGCACGGTCTGTACAACGGCGACATCGGTCTTTGCTGGCGCGACGCCGAGGTCGGCGTGCGCGTATGGTTCGACGGCGACGGCGGCCCGCGCTCGTGGCTGCCGGCCGCGCTGCCGCGTCACGAGAGCGCGTTCGCGCTGACCGTGCACAAGGCGCAGGGCTCCGAGTTCGACGAAGTGCTGCTCGCGTTCCCCGAGCGCGGCGCACGCGTGCTGAGCCGCGAACTGCTCTACACCGGCCTCACGCGCGCGCGCCACGCGCTGACGCTGTGGGCCGGCGAATCGGTGCTCGCCGACGCGATCGCGCGGCGTGCGCAGCGCTGGAGCGGCCTGGCCGATCGCTTGCGCGACGCTTGAGAACGCCGGGCGCGCCCCAACGAACCCTGACTCGAACGCACCGGAGAGCCGCATGATCGAACTGCACTACTGGCCGACGCCGAACGGCCACAAGGTCACGATGTTCCTCGAAGAGGCCGGCGTGCCGTATGTGATCAAGCCGGTCGATATCGGCAAGGGCGCGCAGTTCGAGCCGGAGTTCCTCGCGATCTCGCCGAACAACAAGATGCCGGCGATCGTCGATCGCGCGCCGGCCGACGGCGGCGAGCCGATCAGCGTTTTCGAGTCCGGATCGATCCTCCTGTACCTGGCGAACAAGACCAAGCAGTTCATCCCGCAGGATCTGCGCGGCCGCATCGCCGTCAACGAATGGCTGTTCTGGCAGGTCGGCGGCCTCGGGCCGATGGGCGGCCAGTACGGACATTTCAGCGTCTACGCGCCGGAGAAGATTCCGTACGCGATCGAGCGCTACACCAACGAGGTGCGGCGCCTGCTCGGCGTGCTCGACCGGCGCCTGGCCGGCCGCGCGTTCATCGCCGGCGACGAGTACAGCATCGCCGACATGGCGTGCTATCCGTGGATCAATCCGTATTCGAAGGCGCCGCTCGACCTGACGCCGTTCGCCGAGGTCCGGCGCTGGCACGAAGCGGTCGCCGCGCGCCCGGCGACGCAGCGCGCCTACGCGCTCGGACCCAAGGTCAATCCCGCGAGCGGGCAGCCGCTCAGCGAGGAAGAACGGCGGATCCTGTTCGGCCAGAAGTAATGCCCGCTGCACGCGCGTCCCCAAGCCGGCGATAATCGCCCGCTGGACGGAGAGACCGATGCGTGCCCTATTCCTTGCCGCCTTGTGGGTGGTGTGCGTTCCTGCCATGGCCGAAAAACTCACGATCGAACGCATCTACGGCGATCCCGATCTCAATGGACCGAGTCCGCGCTCGCTGAAGATCGCGCCCGACGGCAGCCGCGTGACGTTCCTGCGCGGACGCGACGACGACCAGAACCAGCTCGACCTGTGGACCTACGAAGTCGCCAGCGGGCAGACGCGGCGGCTGGTCGATGCCGCGGCGCTCGGCGAGGCGAAGGAACTGTCCGACATCGAGAAGGCGCGCCGCGAGCGCGCGCGCATTTCGCAGCTCAAGGGCATCGTCGCGTACCGCTGGGCGCCGGACAGCCGCACCTTGCTGTTCGGCATCGGCGAGCGCCTGTGGCTGTACGACTTCGACGCCAAGCCCGGCACCGAACTGCGCGCGCTGACGCCGGCCGGTCTGGAAGTGAACGACGCGAAGGTGTCGCCGCGTGGCCGCTACGTGTCGTTCGTCAGCCGTCAGAACCTCTACACGATCGACCTTGCCAGCGGAAAGAACTACCAGCTGACGCGCGACGGCAAGGGACCGGTCCACAATGGCGAAGCCGAGTTCGTCGCGCAGGAAGAGATGGATCGCTCGACCGGCTACTGGTGGGCGCCGGACGACAGCGCGATCGCGTTCGAGCGCTACGACGAGTCCGCGGTCGACGAGGTCAAGCGCACCGAGGTCTACGCCGAGCGCAGCGAAACGATCAGCCAGCGCTATCCGGCCGCCGGCCGTCCGAACGCCGCCGTGCGTCTCGGCCTGGTCAAGCCGCACGGCGGCCCAGCGCGATGGATCGACCTCGGCGCCGACGAGGACATCTATCTGACCCGCGTCGACTGGCTGCCCGATGCCAAGCGTCTCGCGTTCCAGCGCGAGAGCCGCGACCAGCGGCGGCTCGATCTGGTCGCCGTCGATGTCGCCACCTTGCATCAGCATTCGCTGCTCGCCGAAACCAGCGACACCTGGGTCAATCTCAACGACGACCTGCGTTTCCTGAAGAACGAGGAGGCGTTCGTCTGGGCGTCCGAACGCGACGGCCACAAGCACTTCTACGTGATCGGCCTCGACGGCCAGACGCGGCGGCGGCTGACGCAAGGCGCGTGGGACGTCGACAAGCTGCTCGCGCTCGATGAAAAAAGCGGCCTCGTGTATTTCTCTTCCGGTCTCGACGATCCGCTGCAGCAGCAGATCTATGTCGCGCGGCTCGACGGCCAGGGTGCGGCATCGCCCAAACGCATCAGCGAAGCGGACGGCTGGCACGATGCCGTGTTCGGCGACGGCGGCAATACCTACATCGACACCTGGTCCGATCCCGTCACGCCGCCGCAGGTCTCGCTGCGCAAGGCCGACGGCAGCCGCATCGCCTGGATCGAACAGAACGAACTGAAGGCGGGGCATCCGTACTGGCCCTACCGCGACAGCCTGATCGCGCCGACCTTCGGTACGGTCAAGGCCGACGACGGCCAGGACCTGCACTACCGCGTCTACAAGCCGCTCGGCTTCGATGCGAAGAAGCGCTATCCGGTCTTCATGACCTACTACGGCGGCCCGGGCCGGCAATACGTCAATCGCGCCTGGGGCGCGCACTTCGAGCAGTACATGGCGCAGCACGGCTATGTCGTGTTCGCGCTCGACAACCGGGGCACGCCACGCCGCGGGCGAGCGTTCTCCGATGCGATCTTCCGCCAGCTCGGCAAAGCCGAAGTGGCCGACCAGCTCGCCGGCGTCGCCTGGCTGAAATCGCAGCCGTGGGTCGACGCGCAGCACATCGGCGTATTCGGCTGGAGTTACGGCGGCTACATGACCTTGATGCTGCTGGCGAAGGCATCCGACCAGATCGCGGCCGGCGTCGCGGTCGCGCCGGTGACCGATTGGACGCTGTACGACACGCACTACACCGAGCGCTACCTCGATACGCCGCAGCACAACGCACAGGGCTACGAGCAGTCCGGCGTGCTGCACTGGCTCGGTGGCATCACTTCGCCGCTGCTGCTCGTGCACGGCATGGCCGACGACAACGTGCTGTTCGCGAACTCGACCAAGCTGATGTCGGCGCTGCAGCAGCACGGCACGCAATTCCGCCTGATGACCTATCCGGGCGGCAAGCACGGCTTGACCGGCTCGGCCACGCGCAAGCACGTCTACACGTTGATCGCCGACTACTTCGACGAAAACCTGAAGCCCGCGCCGGCAAAGGCTGCCGCGACCGATACGGGGCGGCACACGCCATGACGAGCGGCGTCACCGGTCTCAATCACATCAACTTCCGCGCGCCGGAAGCGATGATCGAGCGGCTGCGCGCGTTCTATCGCGACGTCATCGGGCTCAGCGACGGCGCGCGTCCGCCGTTCCGGTCGCGCGGCTACTGGCTCTATGCCGGCGGCCGCGACGTCATGCATTTGACGATCACGGCAGACGACGGACCAGCGCCTGCGCATCCCGCAGCGACAGGCTGGCTCGACCACATCGCGCTGACCTGCGTGGACGACGCGTCGATGCGCGCGCGCCTCGACGCGGCCGGCGTGCCGTACGAACTCGACGAAGTGCCGGCCTTGCGCCAGCTGCAGATCTTCCTGACCGACCCGGCCGGCGTCGGCGTGGAGCTCAACTTCGCCGAGTGAACGGAGCGCTTGCGATGAATCTGCGTCAGAGCTGGCTCGTCTTCGCATTCGGCTCGGCCTTCTTCGCCGGGCTCACCGCGCTGTTCGGCAAGATCGGCGTCGCCGGCATCAACTCGAACCTGGCGACGTTCATCCGCACGGTCGTCATCCTCGGCGTGACGGCGGCGATTCTTTCCTGGCGCGACGAATGGCGGCCAGCGTCGGTGATCCAACCGCAGACCTGGCTGTTCCTCGTGCTTTCCGGCATCGCGACGGGGTTGTCGTGGCTGTGCTACTACCGCGCGTTGCAGCTCGGGCCGGTCGGCAAAGTCGCGCCGATCGACAAGCTCAGCGTCGTCTTCGCGATCCTGCTCGGTGTTCTGTTCGTCGGCGAAACCTTGAGCTGGCCGGTTGCGATCGGCGGCGCGCTGATCCTGGCCGGCTCGATCGTGATCGCGGTGTTCTGAATTGGCGGCGCCGCGCAGGTCGTGTCGCCTCGCCAGAACCGGCATTCCGCACCGATCCTCCAGCGCATTCGACGGCCAAGCCGGCTAACCTTGGCCGATGGCCCGTGTCCTCTACCGCTTCGGCGACTGCAGCGTCGACCCGACCGCGCGCGAACTGCATCGCGGCGGGGCGCTGGTCACGCTGTCGCCGAAGGTCTTCGATTGCCTGGCCTATCTGATCGAACAGCGCGAACGCGCGGTCGGCCGCGATGAGCTGATCGCGGCGGTGTGGGGCCGCGCCAACGTGACCGACGCGGTGCTCGGTCAGGTCGTGCTCAAGGCGCGCCGCGCGGTCGGCGACACCGGCGACGGCCAGAATGCGATTCGCACGATCCCGCGTTTCGGCTACCGCTGGGTTGCCGAGATCGATATCGAGGAGCGCGCCGAGTTGACGCGCAGCACAGCGGCGTCCGCGCGCGAAATCGATGAAGCATCCACTGCCGCAGCCGAACGCGAGTCTGTCGAATCGCCCGTCGCCTCGGCCGCCACGTCGCCGCAGCGCCGCGTCGGCTCCCGTAACGCCGTCATCGTCGGCGCCGTCCTGCTGTTCGCCGCAGTGATCTTCATGCTCGTGCGCCAACATGCACCACAACCGTCGGCACCGGCCGACACGTCGTTGCGCGAAACCGGCGAAGCGATCGCCGTGCTGCCGGTCGCCGTCGACGGCGCCGCCGAATGGTCGTGGCTGCGGCTCGGCATGATGGATCTGGTCGCGGTGCGCCTGCAGCGCGCAGGCCTCGCCGTCGTGCCGAGCGACAACATCGTCGCGTTGATGCGCACGAGCGGCTCGAACGATGTCGCCGACGCGGGCAAGGTCATCCGGGCCGCGACCGGCGCGCGCCGCTGGCTCGCGCTGACCGCCACATCGACCGCCGGCGGCTGGCGCGTGCACGCCCGGCTGCATGCGGACGAAGGCGACATCGAGGTCGAGTCGCGCGCCGCCGAGCCGGTCGCGGCGGCGCGTTCGGCGGCGACGTCCCTGCTCGCGCGCCTGGGCCGGCCGGCGCCCGCGGATGACGCCGCGGCAGCGGCCTCCTCGCTCGACGACATCCTGCAGCGTGCCGAAGCCGCGATGCTGACCGACGAGCTGGAAACCGCACGGGGGATCATCGAATCGGCGCCGGAGGATGTCCGCCGCGCGCCCGAATCGCGCCTGCGCCTGGCGCAGATCGACTTGCGCGGCGGCCGCATCGCTGCGGCGCGCGAGATCCTCGACGGGCTGCTCGGCGAGATCGGCGCGGAGACCAATCCGGTGCTCCGCGCGCGCGCGCTGACCGTGTCGAGTTCGGTCACCATTCACAGCGGCAACGCCGCCGCCGCGATGCGCGACTGCACCGAAGCGATCGCCCTGCTCGGCGGGCGCGACGAGCCGGCCGTGCTCGGCCGCGCCTACACCGCCTGCGGCGTCGCCGACGCCAGCGCCGGCCGCTTCGATGCGGCGATGAACGACTTCGCGCAGGCGCGCGTCGCGCTCGAAATCGTCGGCGACGCGCTCTCGCTGGCGCGGATCGAAGCCAACGAAGGCGTGATGGAAAACACCCGCGGCCGCTATGCGGATGGGGTCGCGATCATGCGCCGCTCGGAGGAGCGCTTCCGCCGCTTCGGTGCGCGCAACGAAGCGCTGCAGGCGATTCGCGACCAGGTGCTCGGTCATCTCGCCTTGTTGCAGCCGGTCGAGGCGCTCGCCGCCGCCGAGCGTGGCTGGGCGCAGCTGGCGCAGATCGAGAACGTGGACCTGCGCCGTTCGATGCAGCTGCAATACGCGCGCGCGTTGGCCGCGAACGGCCGCATCGGCGAAGCGGCTGCGCTGCTGACGCGCATCGCGGACGAGACGACGCCGGAGCAGGAACAAGCCTTGCTCGGCCAGATTCGCTCGAGCCAGGCGGACATCGAGCTGGCGACCGGACGCGCGCAGGCGGCAACGACGCACGCGCAGGCGGCGGTCGACGCGCTCGCCAGCCCCGACGATGCGCGCGAACGCGCCATCGCGTGGCGGCTGCTGGTGCGAGCGCTGGCGGCCACCGCGAAGGCCGGCGAAGCCGGCGCCCAGGTGCAGCGCTTCTCCGACTGGTCGGCCACCTCGACGATCGTCGCGGCACATGCCTACGCCGCGCTGGCCGACGCCGAACTGCACTGGACGGCCGATCGCGATCGCGCGGCGGCATCGTTCGGACGCGCGCTCGGCCTCGCCGAACGCGGCGGCGTGCCGGCCGAGATCAGCGCCGTCGCGATCGCCTGGGGCGATGCGCTGATCGATGCCGGCGATCTCGAGCACGCGAGCGCGGTGATCGGTCGCGTCTCGCGCTGGGCCGCAGGCGATTTCGCCTGCGCCGTCGCGCAGGCGCGGCTGTACCGCGCGCTCGGCCGCGAAGAACCCTGGCGCAGTGCCGCGCAACGCGCCCGCGCGCTCGCCGGCGAGCGGCCGATCGCACCCTCGGCACTCCCGCTGCCCGCCGGCTCGACGCCGCCTGCACTGCCGCCGCGTTGAGCGGACACGCACGGCGCTGCCGCGCAGCGTCTGCGCCAAGTCGCTGTATTGCTTGCCTTTCCAGCCGCGAAAACGCAGCGAAAACGCAGCCGTAACGGAGCGCGAGTGCGCCCGCAGCCCGTGCCGCGCACTGTGGCGCCGACGGCTGCGGGCGTGGTGCGACCACGCTGCCGGCCGCGATCCCTCAAGTCTTCAGGAGACGCTAGACGATGGCCGTCCATTCCACGCCCGCGCATCGGCGGGTGAGTCGATTCATGCAGGCCGGCCTCGCGCTGGCCGCCTTGCTGGTGCTTGCGGTCATGGCCACGGCACGGGCCGGTACGCCGCCGTGGGTGGAACAGAAGGTGTTCGACAGCCAAGGTGCGGGCTACGACCATTTCGGCACCGCCGTGGCGATCTCCGGTTCCACGGCGCTGATCGCGGCGCCCGAAGTCACCGTCGACGGCAACACCTCGCAAGGCGTGGTCTACGTCTACCAGCTCGGCGACGACGGTTCGTGGAGTCCGACCCAGAAGCTCGTGGCCAGCGACGGCGCCGCGTTCAACGAATTCGGCTGGGCGATCGCCCTGTCGGGCCGCACGGCGGTCATCAGCGCGATCAACGCGAAGATCGGCGACAACATTTCGCAGGGCGCCGCCTACGTGTTCGTCCAGGCCGACGACGGCAGCTGGAGCGAGACGCAGAAGCTCGTCGCCAGCGACGGCCAGCCTGTCGACTGGTTCGGCAGCGCGGTCGCCGTATCCGGCTCGACGATCGCGATCGGCGCGTACGGCGCCCACTACGACGACCAGGCCATGCGCGGCGCGCTGTACGTCTTCAATCAAGTGGATGGCAGCTGGACGCAGACGCAGCAGCTGGTGGCGGACGATGGCGACGTCGGCGACCAGCTCGGCATGAGCATCGCGTTGTCCGATTCGACGCTGCTGGCGAGCGCGCCGGGCAAGACGCTCGGAGAAAACTACGCGCAAGGTGCCGTCTATGCATTCACGGCGACCGGTGGCGTCTGGACCCAGGCGCAGAAAATCCTCGCCGAGGACGGTACGGCGAGCGACCAGCTCGGCTCCGCGCTCGCGCTCGACGGCGACACCGCGCTGATCGGCGCGGTGTGGCACCACAGCGGCCACGGCGTGGTGTACGCGCTCGACCGCGTCGGCGGCGTCTGGACGGCGACGCAGCAGCTCGCCGCCACCGACGGCGCGACGCCTCGGCCGGCCGGCATCGGCCTGCCGACGACCGACAATTTCGGCATGTCGCTTGCCTTGCACGGCGGCACCGCCCTGATCGGCGCCGACGACATTTCCGTCAACGGCAACGACGGTCAGGGTGTGGCGTATCAGTTCGCGCGCCAGGGCGGCACGTGGAGCAGCACGCTGACCTTCGTCGCGAGCGACGGCATGGTGAACGACTTCCTCGGCTGCGCGGTCGCCTTCGACGGCGCCAACGTGCTCGCCGGCGCGTTCGGCTACACGCCGGATTTCGATCACTACCAGCAGGGCGCGGCGTATTTCTTCCGCACCGTCGCCGCAGGTATTTCGTCGGCCGAGCGTGCTGCGCTGATCGACCTCTACAACAGCACCGGCGGACCGGGCTGGTGGGACACCGTCGGCTGGCTCGGCGAACCGGGCACCGAATGCAGCTGGACCGGCGTCACCTGCGACGACGGCGGCACCCAGGTGATCGGGCTCTCGCTGCTGTTCGCGAACCTCACAGGCACCCTGCCGGACACGCTGAATGGGCTGACGCACCTGACCAGCCTGCAGATCAACGACAACCGCAACCTGATCGGCAGCGTTCCTTCGCTCGCCGGCATGACCCAGCTGCAGTCGATCGATCTCAGCCGCAATGCGTTCACCGGCAGCCTTCCCTCGCTCGCGGGATTGACCGCGCTCCAGTTCGCGATCTTCAGCGACAACCAGTTCAGCGGCGCGATGCCGCCGTTCGACGGGCTCGCTTCGCTGCAATGGTTCGCGGCATCGACCAATCAGCTGAGCGGCACGATTCCCTCGCTCGCCGGCCTCGGCGCGCTGACGGGGTTCTACGTCGACTACAACCAGCTGAGCGGACCGCCGCCGGCGCTGCCTTCGCCGACGAGCCTGGGCCAGTACGGCGCCGCGCTGTGCCCGAACGCGCTCGATCACGCCGACTCGGCCGACTGGGACACGATCACCGGCGTGACGCCGTGGTATCAGGATTGCGTCGCCACGCCGACCGACACGGTCTTCAGCGACGGCTTCGACGGTCCCTGATCGATACGCGGCGCCCTCCGTCCGGATGGCGCCGCTCCCGGGATCGATAGGACATCACCGCGGCCCGCGCCGTTCGTGCGCGGGCCGCCACTGCGATCCTCAGAACTTGCCCGACTGATAGTCGCGGATCGCTTCGACGATCTGCTGCTGCGTGTTCATCACGAAAGGACCGTACTTGGCGACCGGTTCGTCGAGCGGCTTGCCGGCGACGAGGATCAGCCGCGTCGGCTCGTTGCCGGCCGTGATCAGCAGCGCATCGCCATCGCGTTCGAGCACGGCCAGTTCGCCGCGTTGGACGGCCTTGGCCGCATCCGCCGGACCGAGTTCGGCGGCGCCCGCATAGACGTAGGCGAACGCATTGTGGCCGGCCGGGATGGCGGCGACGCTGCGCGCGCCGGCGGCGAGTTCGATGTCGAGGTACAACGGTTCGACCGCGATGCCGGAGACCGGCCCCACCGTTTGGCCGAAGCGACCGGCCAGCACGCGCACGCGCACGCCGTCGCCGGCCTCGACGACGGGGATGCGTTCGGGCGCGATGTCCTGGTAGCGCGGGGCGCTCATCTTGTCGGCCGCGGGCAGGTTCACCCACAGCTGGAAGCCCCACATCAGGCCGTCTTCCTGCTCCGGCATTTCCGAATGCACGATGCCGCGGCCGGCGGTCATCCATTGCACGCTGCCCGGCGTCAGCAGGCCGGAATTGCCCTGGTTGTCGCCGTGGCGCATGCGCCCGGCCAACATGTAGGTGACGGTCTCGAAGCCGCGATGCGGATGGCTCGGAAAGCCGCCGATGTAGTCCGAGGCGCTGTCGGAGCGGAACTCGTCGAGCATCAGGAATGGATCGATCATGTCGAGGTCGCGCTGTCCGATCACGCGCGTGAGCTTCACGCCGGCGCCGTCCGACGTCGGCTGGCCGCGGAACGTGCGCGCGACGCGGCGGCTGGAAGTGGCAGTGGCGTTCATGGCGAAACTCCGAGCGAAGGGAAGACGTGCAAGATGCGCGCGCGGCTGCGCCCGGACAAGCGCCGGGGCGTGAACGGATTGGAGCGACTGGGGCGACAGTGGTGGTGGGGCGTGCGCGCGATGGTGTGGGTATCTGTACTTGCGCGACGGCGAGGTTGACCGGGCCACTGAGACGCTGGGTCCCGGCGTTCGCCGGGATGATGAAGTTTTGGTAGCGGGCGGCCCGCTTAGTGAACCCAACGCCCACTGCGCCGGCGCGGCGGCGACAGCGTGCCTTCGGACGCCGGTGCGGCGAGCTCCGCGGCGCTCAAGGGGTGTTCCTTCCAGTAGTCGGCGACTGCACCGACCGCCGCCGGAATCTGCGCGAGGCACTCGTCGTAATCCTCGTCGCTGAGCGGTGCGAAGTCGGCATCGCTTTCGAACACGCCGTCGTCGATCGCCAGCGCGATGATCGGGCCGAGCAGTTCCATCAGTTCCGAATCGTGGCCGAGCCGCCCTTCCCACACCGGCGCGCGCAGGTCGATGCCGCGCGAGAACCCTTCGCACCAGCCGCGCGCGGTGAACGCGAGCTGGCCGTCGTCGGTGTCGAGCTCGCCGAGGATCGGCTCGTAGGTGCCGGTTTCGAGCTCCGGCGCGATCGCGTCGTTGAGGTGGGCGAGCAGGGTCAGCACGCGCTCGCCCTCGGCCGGATCGGCGAAAGGCTCGTGCAGGATTTCCGGCAGCCACTCGCTCGGCTTGGCCGGCTGCGGGCCGATCGCGAGCGCGGTCAGGAAGCCGTGCACGCCGTCGAGCAGCAAGTCCTCGTCGCCGCCGTGCGCGCGCAGGAACTGGTCGAGCTCTTCCAGTTCGGTGTCGCTCGGGGAGGTCTGCCAATCAGCGGCCATCGTCGATTTCCAAGGTTACGGGGGTGTGGTCCGAAGCGCGCTCCCAGGTGCGCGGCGTGCGGTCGATCGCACCGGCGCGGCACGACGCGCGCAGCGCATCGGATACGAGGATCAGGTCGATGCGCAAGCCGAGGTTGCGCCGGAACGCGGCCTGCCGGTAGTCCCACCAGCTGTAGTGCCCGGCGTCTTCGTTGAACAGACGGAAGCTGTCGGCGAGACCGATGTCGAGCATGCGCTTGAGTGCATCGCGCTCGGGCGTCGAGCACAGGATCTGCTCGTGCCACGCGGCCGGATCGTGCACGTCGCGATCGTCCGGCGCGATGTTGAAATCGCCGAGCACGACCAGGCGCGGATGGCGCTTGATCTCCTCGGCGAGGAACGCGGTCACCTTCGCCAGCCAGTCGAGCTTGTAGACGAATTTTTCGCTGCCGACCGCCTGGCCGTTGACGACGTACAAATTGACGATGCGCACATCGCCGACGGTCGCCGACAGAATGCGCCGCTGCGGGTCGTCGAAGCCGGCGACGCCGTGCTGGACGTCGGTGATCGGTGCGCGCGCGAGGATCGCCACGCCGTTGTAGGTCTTCTGTCCGGAGTACGCCGACGTGTAGCCGGCGGCCTCCAGCGCGGCGACCGGGAACTTCGCGTCCTCGAGCTTGGTTTCCTGCAGCGCGAGCACATCCGGCAGCGCCTCGGCGCACCATTGCTCGACGTGCGGCAGGCGCACGTTCAGCGAATTGACGTTCCAGCTCGCGATGCGCATGTCAGCAGGGGTACGCCGACGTGTTCGAGGAAGCGTTCTTCATGGTTTCACGACCTCCGAGCAATGCTTCCGATCCGATCCGGCGCGGCGACGGATATCGATCGCGCCGACGCATGATCCCGCGCCGCCGCGGGCTTGCTCCTTCGAGCGAGCACGCCGCGATACGCGACATTGTGCCTTCTGACGAGCGATGCCGCACTTGTGACCTTGCAATGTCGGGGCTGGGAACACGCCGTTCAACGCAAACGGCGCATGCGTGCCGACGAAGTATCGCAAGGCATCGTTGCAACCGCAGTCCACCCGCATCGCTCGCGGAGCGAGACAGCAAGAGTCGGAGTGTAGGGGTCCGATGGGGAGCCTAGAGTGGGTTCCACTCCCGCACTTCTCGAAGGAATGCCCATGAACGCTCACGACCTCCGCCTCGAACGCGCAGCCTCGACGTTGAACGACCCGCGCTGGAACGATGTCGCGGCGAGGAACGCCGCGGCCGACGGCACGTTCTACTACGGCGTGCACACAACCGGCGTGTACTGCCGCCCCTCGTGCGCCACGCGAACGGCCAAGCCCGAGAACGTCGCGTTCTACGCTTCGGCGACCGCGGCGCGGCAGGCGGGCTTGCGTCCCTGCAAGCGTTGCAAGCCGGAGCAAACCGCGCTGAACATTCGCGGAGATCGCGCCGCCGATCCGTCCGGCGTCGGATCGGGCGCTATCCGCGCAGCCGCGCGCGCGGGCGATGCGCCCGGCGACATCCGCTTCGCCCTCGGCGAATGCGCCCTCGGCACGCTGCTCGTCGCGCACAGCCGCCTGGGCGTCTGCGCGATCCTGATCGGCGACGATGCGGCGGCGCTCGTACGCGACCTGAGCGATCGTTTTCCCGGATCGCGTCTGCTCGGCGACGATGCGGCTGCGCGACAGCGCTTCGCCGAAGTCGCCGCTTTCGTGGACGCGCCGGCGACGCAACCCGAATTTCCGCTGGACGCGCGCGGAACGCCGTTCCAGCAACGCGTATGGCAGGTGCTGCGCGAGATCCCGCCGCGGTCGACGCTCAGCTACGCGGACGTCGCAAGGCGCATCGGCGCGCCCAAGGCGGTGCGTGCCGTCGCGCAGGCGTGCGCGGCGAACAAGCTCGCCGTGGCGATTCCCTGCCATCGCGTCGTGCGCAGCGACGGTGCGGTGTCGGGCTATGCCTGGGGTGTCGACCGCAAGCGCTCGCTGCTCGCGCGCGAGGCGCAGGCATGACCGTCTTCGTAGGGAACGATCCAGTGTTCGCTTCGGCCACCGCCGAGACGGCGCTGAGCCGCATCGACTGGGCCGTCGTCGAAGGCGAGCTCGACCGCAACGGCGCCGCCATCGTCGAATCGCTGCTCGACGAGGCGGACTGCCGCGCCGTCGCCGCGCTGTACGACACGGCCGGCCACTTCCGCAGCAAGGTCGTGATGAGCCGCCACGGATTCGGCCGCGGCGAGTACCAGTATTTCGCCTATCCGCTGCCGCCGCGCATCGAGCGGCTGCGCACGGCGATCTATCCGCACCTGGCGGGCGTCGCCAATCGATGGAACCAGGACCTCGGCATGCCGGTGCGCTTTCCGCCGTCGCACGCGGACTATCTCGGCCGATGCCACGCCGCCGGCCAGACCCGGCCGACGCCGCTGCTCCTTCGCTACGGCAGCGGCGACTACAATTGCCTGCACCAGGACGTGTATGGCGAGCACGTGTTCCCGTTGCAGGTCGCGATCCTGCTCTCGCAGCCCGGTACGGATTTCACCGGCGGAGAGTTCGTGCTCACCGAGCAGCGGCCGCGCATGCAGTCGCGCGCCGAGGTGGTGCCGCTGCGCCAGGGCGATGCGGTGATCTTCGCGGTCCATCATCGCCCGATGCGTGGATCCAAAGGCATCTATCGCGTGAACCTGCGGCATGGCGTCAGCCGCTTGCGCTCCGGCCGCCGGCACACCTTGGGCCTGATTTTCCACGACGCGGCATGAGGGCGATGGAGCACGATCTTTTCGGCGACGCGACGCTCCCCGCCACGCAATCGCTCGGCGAAGGTGCCGTGCTGCTGCGCGGGCGGGCACTGCGCGAGGAATCGTCGCTGCTGCGTTCACTGGCCGACGTGATCGATGCCGCACCGCTGCGGCACATGGTCACGTCGCGCGGCTTTCGCATGTCGGTCGGCATGACCAACTGCGGCGACTTGGGCTGGATCAGCGACCGGCGCGGCTATCGCTACACGCCGCTCGATCCGCAAAGCGCGCGCGCGTGGCCGAAACTGCCGCCGGCGTTCCTTGCGCTGGCGGCCGAAGCGGCGGCCGAAGCCGGCTTCGCGGGCTTCACTCCCGACGCGTGCCTCGTCAACCGCTACGCCGCGGGCGCGCGGCTGTCGCTGCATCAGGACAAGGACGAGCGCGATTTCGCCCAGCCGATCGTGTCCGTATCGCTGGGCCTTCCCGCGGACTTCCTGTTCGGCGGATGCGAGCGGAGCGATCCGGCGCAACGTATCCGCCTGACGCATGGCGATATCGTGGTTTGGGGCGGCCCGGATCGCCTGCGATACCACGGCGTGGCGCCGCTCGAAGAGGGTGTCCACGCCGCCCTCGGCCCGTTCCGCGTCAATTTGACGTTTCGCCGCGCCGGCTGAGCGACCCCGTCGGCGCAAGCGCCGCGGGACTGGCGCAGCGCGTGCCACGCGCGGCTAAGCTAGGGCATGGCAGCGACTCTGTATCGGTTCCGAAACTTCAAGCTCGACACCCAGGCCCGCGAGCTGTACCTCGACGGCGAGCTCGTGGTCTTGCCGGTCAGTACGCTCGATTGCCTGATCTATCTGGTGCACAACCGTCACCGCACGGTCGGCCGCGACGAGCTGACGGCGGCCGTGTGGGGACGCGTGGAGATCAGCGAGGTGTCGCTGAGCCACGCGATCATGCGCTTGCGCCGGCTGTTCGGCGATACCGGCAACGAACAGAACAGCATCCGCACGCTGCCGCGGCTCGGCTATCGCTGGATCGTGGAACCGACGATCGAAGAGATCGCCCAGCCGGCCGCGCATCGCGAGGCGCCGGCGGCCTCCGAGCCGGTGGCATCGGCCAGGAACGTCAGCTCCGTCGCCGAACGGCCTTCGCCGAGCCCCGAACCGCGGCCGCGCATCGCACGGTCGATCGGCGTGGTCCTGCTCCTGCTCGGGCTCGCGTCGGTGATCGTGCTGGCGCTGCTTTCGAACCGGTGGCGCTCGCAGTCGCCGTGGCCGGCATCCGACGCCGGCGCGCATCGCATGCCGGCCATGGTGCTGCCGGCGCATGTCGAGGCCGGCGACGAATGGAGCTGGCTGCGTTTCGGTTTCATGGACTTGATCGCCAACCGCCTGCGCAGCGGCAACCTTGCCACGACGCCGAGCGAAACCGTCGTCGGCCTGGTCAATGCGCACCAGCTCGACGCGGACGGTCAATTCCACGGCCAGCCGCCGCTGAGCGGCGCGCCGACGATGCTGATCCGGCCGTATGCCGCGATCGTCAACGGCCTCTGGAACGTGCGCTTGGAGGCGCACGGCGACGGCCACGACCTGATCGCCTCGGCGCAGGCCAAGGACATCGTCACGGCCGGGCGCGCCGTGGCGGACGACCTTCTGGTCAAGCTCGGGCGCACGCCGCCGCGCAGCGCCGAGGCCGATCCGTCCACTGCTTCGGCCGAGCTCGCCCAACACGTGACCACGGCCGCGCTGACCGGGCAGCTGGCGGTCGCATCCGCGCTCATTCGCGACGCGCCCGAGGCGCTGCGCAACAGCCCGGACGTCAAGCTCGCCGCCGCCGCGGTCGAGTTCTTCACCGGCGAGTACGAGGCCAGCAGCGCGCATGCCGAAGCGGTGCTCGATCAACTGCCAGCCGACAAGAACCCGGCGATGCGCGCGCTCGCGCTCGTCCGGCTCGGAACGTCGTACGTCCGCATGGGTCGCGACGAAGAGGCGGACAAGGCCTTCGCCGAAGCGATCCAACTGCTCGAGCTGCAGAACGAACCCGATCGCCTGGCGGCCGCCTATACCGGGCGCGGCGTCGTCGCCGGGCAAGCGCAGCGGCTGGAAGAGGCGGCGGCCTACTTCGGCCGCGCGCGCACGCTGCACGAAATGAGCAACGACGCGTTCGGCGTCGCCCGCGTCGACCTGAACCTCGGTGCGGTCGCCATGGATCGCGGCCTCCCGGCGGCTGCCGTGCCGATCTTCGAGGACGCTGCTGCGCGGTTCCAGAATCTGGCGACGCCCGAAGCGCTGAATTCGGCGTTGCGATCCCTGGCCGATGCGCAGTCGACCCTGCTCGAACACACGCAGGCGCTGGCGACGACCGATCGCTTCTGGCCGGTCGAGACGCACAGCCGCAACCCGCGGGAAGGTTGGTGGCTGACCCTGAGCCGCGCGGTGATCCTCGCGGCCAACGGCCGCCTGCACGATGCCGACGCGCTGGTCGCGCTGATCCGCACCTCGAGCGACGCCGTGAAGGACGCGATCGTGCGCGTCGAAACCGACGCGCTCGCGGCCAATCTGGCCCTGCTGCGCGGCGACAACGACCAGGCCGCGAAACTGGCCGCCGCGGCGATGACGCCGGCCCTGCAGAGCACCAACTGGCAGGACTACGCGGGAGCGTGGCTGACGCGCATCCGAGGGCTGCAGCGCGGCCGTCAGCTGGAGGCCGCCGCGCAGCAGGTCGGCGGCTTCGTCCAATGGGCCGCCACCACCATGAACGGCCGCCAGCAGATGTACGCCCTGCTCGTGCAAGCCGACCAGGCCGACGCCGAAGGCGACAAGGCGGCGGCGCTGCGGCATTACGCCGACGCGATGGCGAACGCCGAGCGCCTCGGCATTCCGGAGGACATCGTCGTCATCGCCGAGTCGTACGTCGTCTGCCTGCTCGATGCCGGTCAGGTCGACCAGGCGAGCGCGATCGCCGGCCGCGTCGCTCCCTGGGCCGACAAGGACATGCGCGCTGCCTGGATTCAGGCAGCGGTCTACCAGGCGTTGCGCAAGCCCGATGCGTCGCGGCTGGCGTTCGAGCGGGCGCGCCAGCTGGCCGGAGAACGCCGGCTGCCCGAGCTTCCGCAGGCTGCGTCGCCGCCGCGCTGATCCGCCCCGTCGACCGAAGCCTTGCCGTGGCACCGAAGCCTTGCCGTGCGCGCAAACCTTTGCTTCTGCAACAAAACCATGACGCGTTAACGGCTTCTACAAGCGCACCACAAGCGCCGCTCAAGGCCACTACAAACGCCGATCGCCGGCTTGGGCCACCCTGATTTCGCCGCCGTCGTGCGGCCAGTTGCTCGAGTCCGGCCGGGAGCGCCAGGCGAAAACACGGTTTCCGCGGTCAGGGGTAGACGGCGCGCCGCAGACTTTCGGGGTATAGAAGATGAAACCTTCCACCTTTCTCAGCCGCGCGATACCAGCCGCGCTATTGACGGTGCTGAGCGCGGGCGCGGCATCGCAGCCGTTTCCACGTACCAGTCTCAACAAAGCCGGTCCCGGGCATTCGTTCATTTTCGGTACCGCGCCGGCGAAGCGCCCGGCCACCACCGACGGCGGCTGCGCGGCGGACGGCCTCTGCCTGGCCGTGACGCTGGCCCTGGCCGATTCGAGCAATCCGAACCTGTGCGGCACGACGACGGACCTCGCGGTCGACATCGGCGACCAGGTCAACATCTGCTACACCGTCACCAACAACTCCAGCACGACGCTGAACTACCAGTCGCTTGGCGACGACCACGTCGGCCAGCTCCTGACCAACAGCAATGTCTCGCTGGCGCCGGGCGCGAGCTACCAGTACAACCGCACGATCACCGCCAGCACCAATCCGAGCAGCGATACCGGCACGTTCACCTCGACCTGGACCGCGACCGACATTCTGCCGGGCTACACCGCCGACGACACCGCCGCCTACAGCTTCGTCGACATCAGCGCGAGCGGTACTGGGCTCAGCCTCAGCGACGACGGCGCCCAGTCGGTCACGATACCGTTCGCGTTCTCGTTCTACGGCACCGGCTCGAGCAACCTGTGCATCGGCAACAACGGGGAGCTTCGACTCGGCGCTTCGGACTGCTCGTCCTCGCCGTACAACAACGCGACGCTGCCGTCGACGAACCTCAACGGCCCCGCGATCCTGCCGTACTGGGACGACATGCTGCCCAACGGCACGATCTACTACGCCACGGTCGGCACGGCGCCGAACCGGCAGTTCATCGTCGAGTACCAGAACAAGTTCGTCTATGGCGACAGCGGCGACCCGACCGGCCAGACCGGCGCGACGTGGGAAGCCATTCTCAACGAAGCCGACGGCGCGGTCGCCTTCCAGTACCAGACGACCAGCTTCGGCGGTGCCGGCGCCAACTACGACAACGGCGTTTCGGCGACGGTCGGATTGCAGGCCAACAGCTCGTTCGCGAACCAGTATTCGTACAACACGGCCAGTCTCCACGACGGCCTCGCGATCACCTGGACGCCGTCGAGCCCGATCACCTACACCTCGACCGCCGCGGCGACGCTGGACGTCGGTTCGCCGACGATGATCACGACCCCTGATGCGTCGACCGGCTTCTCGCCGACCGTCTCGGCCGGCAGCGTCGCGAGTGCGCCGCTGCTGATCGACAACATCGGCAACCGCGACCTCGACTGGAGCCTGACGCCGCCGGCGGCACGGGCGCACTTTCCGAAGACCGCGCGCACCACCACGCCCTTTCACGGCCCGTGGGATGGCGTCGCCGTTTCCCCGGTCTCCGTGCGCAAGGCGTCCAAGTCCAAGCCGCTGGCGCCGCTCGGTACGGCCGCGGTGCCGACCTACGCGACGGAAGTCACGGCGAGCGGCTCCAACTACGTCATGTTCGACGCGGCTTCTCCGAGCCAGTCCAACATCATCCTTCCCAACAGCGTCACGCTGTTCGGCATCACCTTCGTCGACAACGATTTCAGCAAGCAGTACGGCGTCGACTACTTCCAAGGCGATCTGTACTCGATCAGCACGCTCGACGGCAGCGCCACCTTGATCGGCAGTACCGGTCTCGGCAGCTGCTGCTACGTCACGGCGAGCGGCATGCGCTGGGATCCGACCACCGGTACGACGTTTCTGGTCATCACCGATTTCCATCCCGACGTTCGCTCGGCGACGCTCTATTCGATCGACCTGACGACGGCGGCGACGACGCTGATCGGACCGGTGTCGGGCGCGATCCGCGACATCGCGATCGACCGCAACGGCCTGATGTACGGCATCGATTCCGACGCCGACACGCTGGTGGCGATCGACAAGACCAACGGCGCCTCGCAGACGATCGGCTCGCTCGGCTTCGACGCCGTGTTCGGCGAAGGTCTCGATTTCGACGCCCAGACCGGCGTGCTCTACCTGGCCAGCGCCGACGAATCGACCAAGTCGATGTACACCGTCGATCCGCAGACTGGCGCGGCAACCTATCTCAGCGACATGTCCAGCGAAGTGGACAGCATGGCGATCGCCATCTCCGGCACCGTCTGCTCGACACCCGCCGACACGCCCTGGCTGAGCTACGACATCAGCAGCGGCACGGTCACGCCGGATCCGGACTTGACGCACCCGGCCACGGTCAACGTGAGTTTCGATGCGACCGGTCTCGCGCCCGGCAGCTACACGGCGAACCTGTGCGTGTACGGCAACGATCTGTCGCACAGCCGCATCGCGATTCCGGTCAGCCTGACGGTCAACCCGGCCGGCCCGGTCGACGAGATCTTCCATGACGGCTTCGACGGCAGCGGCGGCGGTACCGGCGGCACCACGGCGATCGCGCAGACCACCGACACGACGCCGGTCTCGCAGAACTCCGCGGCGTGCGGCGACAGCAGCGCGGGCACGACGGCCGACAACCAGTACTGGCGCCGCTACTACTTCAGCGAGTATTCGCTGCCGACTCCGGCGAGCGTCGCCAGTGTCGACGTGTCGATCGAACAGACGACCGGTGCACCGAACGTCACCGTCACGCTGTACACGATTCCGCACAGCGTCGCGGTCGACACGATCGACCTCGCGCAGCTGACGCAGATCGGACAGGCCACCGTGGCGTCGCCCGCGAATGCGGCACTGACCTCGCTCAACGTGCCGGTGACCGGCACGGTGACCGACACCACGGGCAGCGATCTCGTCGTCGAAGTCTCCACCGACGACGGCAGCGGCGACGGCACGGCGTTCTACATCGGCTCGACGCCGTCGGCCGAAACGCATCCGAGCTTCCTCAGCTCGAGCGCGTGCAGCCTCACCGATCCGACGCCGACGGCGGACATCAACTTCCCGAACATGCACATCATCCAGGCCGTCAACGTCGACAACTGACGGGCCGTTCGAACCTCGCACGGCCGCTGCGGCGGCCGGCGACCTTGCCCAATCCTGCGTCGCCCCGTCTTTCCTTGCCCCCATCAAGGCAGCGGGGTTGGCGCAGGACTTTTTCCTCCAACGCAGCCGTTTCGCGCGAGCGCTCGCCGTCCACGACACCCGCGGCTCGCAGCAGCGGCTGCAGCACGATCGAAGAGGACGACGCACATGCGCACCCCGATTTCGCTGGCCATTCTCACCGTCCTTGCGGGGATCGCAAATCCGATCGCACCGCCATCGGCGTTCGCGGCGACCCTGCCGGGCGGCAGCTACAAGATCATCGTGCCGAAGGGCGCGTTGCCTGCCGCAGAAGACGGCGCCCAGCTGATCCAGGATTACGGCAGCTTCGCGCTGTATCGGACCGCGACGCCGTCGCTCGCCGGCGCGAAGGGAGCGCTCGCGGCCGACCCCGACATGGACGTGCTGCAGTTCACCGCGCAGCCGTTCGACACGCAGCGCGGCAGCCTGGCGCCGCCGGCGCCGTTCTCGCTGCAGAGCGCCGCCGGCGCGGCCCTCCGGATCGTTCAGTTCGTCGGTCCCGTGCGCAAGGAATGGCTGGACGCGCTCGCCGCGCGCGGCATCCGGCCGCTGCAATACGTCGCCAGCAACGGCTACATCGTCTGGGCCGACGAGGCGGCGCAAGCGCAGTTGGCCGCACTGCGCGCGCAAGCGTCCTGGCTGCAGTACGCGGCCCCGTTCTACGGCTTCCTCAAGATCGATCCGAACCTGCAGCAGCGCTTGAACGCCGATCCGGCGTCGAGCGACGAGATCGACGTGACGGTGCAGATCTATCGCCACGACGGCGACGATGCCACGCGCCAGTTCGTGCAGGGCAAAGGCCTGGTGCCGACCGCGCAGCAAGGCCCGCTCGGCACCGGTGCGGTGAACTACGCGTGGGCGCCGATCCTCAAGTTCGCCAACCTTTCGCTGCGCGTGCACGTTGCCGACGTCGCCGCGATCGCCGAGCGTCCCGACGTGACGTTCGTCGGCCTGAAGCCGACGTTCAAGCTCATGGACGCCAAGCAGGACGTCATCATGACCGGCGACTTCGCGCCGAGCCCAGCTTCGGTCGACTACGTGCAGTTCCTCACCGACCACGGCTTCAGCCAGGATCCCGAGGCCTATCCGATCGTCGACCTGACCGACAGCACGATCGACGAAGGCGGCACCGGCGTGACCGTGCTGAATACCGCCGACGTGAAACTGCACGTCGCCGGCGACGCCGCCCAGCCGTCGCGCGTGGTCTATTTCCACAATTGCTCGTCGACCCCGGACGACCAGGTCGGCGCGATCGACGGCCATGGGTCGTTCAACGCCGGCATCATCGCCGGATACGACCAGCGCACGGGATTTCCGTATCAGGATTCCAACGGCTTCAACCTCGGCCTCGGCGTCAATCCGTTCGTGCGGATCGGTTCCACGGCGATCTTCGTGCCCGGCTTCGACACGACCGCCTGCGGCAACAACGCGCAGGGCCTGGTGCAGGCGAACTGGCAGAACGGCGCGAAGATCAGCAGCAATTCCTGGGGCTCCAATCCCCCGCCGTCGACCTACGACGACACCGACCAGGTCTACGACGCCGGCGTGCGCGATGCCGATCCGACGGCCAGCGGCAACCAGGAGCTGATCTACGTCGTCGCCGCGGCGAACGCGGGTCCGACTGCGGCGACGATCTCATCGCCCGCCGCCGGCAAGAACGTCATCACGGTCGGCGCCTCCGAGAACATCCGGCCGGACTGGACCGACGGCTGCGGCACCGGACCCGGCGGCGCCGACAACGCCAACGACATCGCGAGCTTTTCCAGCCGCGGCCCCGCGCCGGGAAATCGCGTCAAGCCGGAAGTCGTCGCGCCGGGATCGCACATCCAATCCGGTGCCAGCAATTTCTCCGGCTACGACGGCACCGGCGTCTGCGACAAATACCATCCGGACGGCCAGACCGAATTCGCCGCGTCCAGCGGCACCAGCCATTCGACGCCGGCGATCTCCGGCCTCGCTTCATTGGCGTATTGGTGGATCGAGCAGGGTGGCGCGGGCGCGGCGGCCGGTTCGGTCGTCGAAGTCGGCGGCCCGCGCGCGCCGAGTCCGGCGCTGATGAAGGCATGGCTGATGGCGCACCCGACCTACCTCGACGGTGCCGGCGCCAACGACGATCTGCCGAGCAACAACCAGGGCTACGGCATGCCGACCCTCGGCGACATGTTCAGCGCGACGCCGAAAGTGCTGCTCGACCAGAGCGACGTCGTCACCGCCACCGGCGACACGCGCAGCTACATCTGGGGCGTGGCCGATCCGACGCAGCCGCTGCGCGTCGCGCTCGCCTACACCGACGCGCCGGGCGCGCTCGGCACCAGTCCCCAGGTCAACGATCTCGACCTCGCCGTCACGGTGAACGGCCAGACCTACCTCGGCAACCACTTCGACCACCAGTGGAGCACGACCGGCGGCACGGCCGACAACAAGAACAACTACGAGGCCGTGTTCCTGCCGCCCGGCGTCACCGGCGAAGTGACCGTCACCGTCACTGCCAGCAACATCGCGGGCGACGCCACCGGCAGCGGCGAGGGTCCGAATCAGGACTTCGCACTCGCCTGCAACAACTGCAATGTGGTGTCGACATTCACGCTGGCGTCGGCCGAGCCGACGGCGCAGGTCTGCACCGGCAGCGAGGTCGCGATCGCGGTCCATCTCGGCCAGGTCGGCGGCTTCGCCGATCCGGTCAGCTTGAGCGCCAGCGGCGTTCCGAACGGAGCGAGCGCATCGTTCGATCCGAATCCGGCGACGCCGCCGGATGATGCGACGCTGACGATCGCGGCGCAGGCATCGGCGGCACCGGGCGCGTATCCGCTCACCGTCGCCGGCACCTCCGGATCGATCGTGAAATCGCTCGCCATCGATCTCGGCATCTACGACGTCGCGCCGGCGGCGCCGGCGCTCGACAGTCCCACGGACGGCAGTACCGGTGTTTCGCAATTGCCGACGCTGACATGGGAAGCCGCGCCGCAGGGCTACAGCTACCTGGTGCAGATCGCCAGCGATGCCGCCTTCACGCAGATCGTCGCTTCCACCGAGACGCTCGACACGACCTGGACGCTGGACGAACCGCAGTTGCTCGCTTCCAGCACGCGCTACTGGTGGCGCGTGATCGCACGCAACCCGTGCGGCGACAGCGCGCCGGTCGGATCGACCGCGGACACGATCTTCGAGGACGGCTTCGACCCTGCCGTCGCGATCGTCGGCGCGCAGATGTTCACGACGCTGGCGCAGCCGGGCGACTGTGCGGTCGGCGTCGCTCCGACGATCGTCTTCAGCGACGACATGGAGCACGGTGCCGGCGACTGGACGCATGGCGCGGCCAGCGGCAGCGTCGACGCCTGGACGCTCGGCAGCGATGCCCATCGCGGCACGCAGGCCTGGCAGGCCGCGGCGCCGCCGGCCGGCACGCCGAACGACCAGTACTTGATCTCGCCGAGCATCACGCTGCCGACCGATCTGTCGCCGCTCAGCCTCGCGTTCTGGAACCAGCAGTCGCTGAAGTCGCTGACCAGCACCAGTTGCCAGGACGGCGCCGTCGTCGAGATTTCTTCCGACGGTGGCGGCACCTGGACGCCGATTTCCGGCAGCAAGATGCTGACCGATCCGTACAACGGTCCGGTCAGCGGCAGCTTCGGCAATCCGCTGGCGAACCGGCAGGCTTGGTGCGGCGACCCGCAGGCGTATCTGGATTCGATCGTCGACCTGCAGAGCTATGCCGGACAGACCGTGAAGTTCCGCTTCCGCCTGGGTCACGACCGTTTCGAGCATCGCGCCGATCCGAACTGGGCGATCGACGATGTCAGCGTGAGGGGCTGCGCGAATTGAGGCGCCGGCGGCTCCGATGGGCGGCAAGCTTCGCCGTCCGCCGGGGCCGCCGGCTCGCGCAACTTCACGCCGACCTGACGCAAACCTCACGCGGATGTCCCGGCAGCAGGCAAGAATCGCCCTCCACGCAACGAACACGACAGGCATCGCCATGAACGCTTCCGCGGATCTGCGTCGACCCCGCTTCCCTTCGCGCCTGCGCGCGATCCTGCTGCCGGCCGTCCTGCTGGCGGGGCTGGCCGGCAGCGCGCAAGCCGGCGGCCCGGGCAGCGGCGACTACGGCCCGCTGCCGCCGGTCGGCTCGCGCGACGTGTCGATCGCCGATCCGCTGGTCACGCGGCCATCGACGACGCCCTGCGAAGTGCCGCTGTTCGACGACCTCAGCTTCAGCGACTTCGATCCGAAACCGTTCGACTACACGCCCCCGGCCGCCTGCGCGGGTCCCTGGGCGAAGGTCGTGCTCGCTGCGGATCTTTCCGTCACCGCCGGCGTGCAGTACGACCGCACCGCCAAGATCTGGATCGGCGGTGTCAACGTCTTCTTCGGCACGACCGCGGAGCCGGCCTCGACGCTCGCGCCCGACTGGCACGTCGAGCGCGACCTCACCGACTACAGTGCGCTGCTGATGGCCGCGCAGGCCGGCCGCATCCTGATCGAGAATCCGGTCGACAGCACCTACACCGGCGTCATCCACGCCACCGCCAAGCTGCAGTTCTACCCGGTGCCGGCCGGCGGCACCGCGCCGGCGGTGCCCGATCAAGTCCTGCCGCTCGGCGCCGATCCGCTCGGCGCGACCGTCGATCTGTCCAGCAGCACCGACATGCTGAGCAAGACGTTGACGCTGCCGACGAACATCGAGCGCGCCTACCTCGACGTGTTCGCCGAGAGCCAGGGCTCCGACGAGTTCTGGTGGAGCTGCATGCCCGACGACGTCGCGCCGATCACCAACGATTGCCCCGGCACCGCGTTCCGCGAAGTGGAGATCGGCGTCGACGCGCAACCGGCCGGCGTCGCGCCGGTGTATCCGTGGGTCTACACCGGCGGCGTGCAGCCGCTGTTGTGGATTCCGATTCCCGGGCTGCAGACGCTGAACTTCGCGCCGTATCGCGTCGATCTGACACCGTTCGCGGCCTTGCTCGACGACGGCAACCCGCACACGATCACGCTCGGCGTGTTCAACGTGCACGAGCACTTCTCGACCACGGCGGTGCTGTTGCTGCACCTGGACGCCGGCAGCACGCAGGTGACCGGCGCGCTGACTGGGAACACGCTCGCAGCGGCGCCGACGCCGGTCGTCGCCAGCACGATCGGCAGCAACGGGCTCGGCACCGTGACGGTCACTTCGAACCGCTCGTTCACCCTGGCCGGCTACGTCGACACCTCGCACGGCCGCGTCGATACCTCGATCGACCAGACGTTCGCATTCGACGCGAGCACCACGTACACCAGCACGCAGGAAACGCTGACCCAATCGACGACGGTCGATACGACCACGACCGTGACCACGGCGACGCCCGCTTCGACGACCGTGCGGCACGAACAGCTCGGCTACCCGTTCGCGTTCACCTATTCCAACGCCGCGATCGACTTCAGCCAGGAACTGCAGCGGCGATCGACGACCACGATCGACGGCGCCACGGCGTTCGACAGCACGCTCGACAACCGTGTGACGTCGCATCACCAGTCCGCCGCGGCGAGCCGCCACAGCGAGCAGGACTACGAGTACTCCGATTCCAGCGGCGCCTGCTACAGCCGCCTGATCACGTCGAGCGCCAACAAGCTGGCCACAGTGACCGATGCCGTACCGTGCCTGATCGCGGCCGATACGATCTTCGCGGACGGATTCGAGCATGCTGAATGATCATGCCCGGGGCCACGCGGCCGGCGGCGAACCGCCGCGAACGATGACGGCGAAAGACCGCGACTGGCGTCCGGCCGGCGTGGTGTCGCCGCACGAGGGCGCGCCGGTGGAGTTCGAACTGAAACAGGTGTGGCGCGTCCGGCGGGGCACGTTCGTCGACGCCTCGTACGTCGACGCCGAAGATCGCACCGAATACGCGCCGAAGATGGTCAAGCGCTGGCGCTATCTGTTCTCGTAGCGGCGTGCGGCGCCCGCGTGGGCGCCGCCGCATTCGATGCCTTGCCGCCTGCCGGTCACCAGACCTCGCAGCGCTCCTTGTCCTGTCGCACCATCGGTGCGTCGGCCTTGCACTGGAACGCTTCGCGGAACGCCGGCAGATTCGACAGCGGGCCGTTGACGCGATACTTCGCGATCGGATGCGGGTCGCCCTGCACCATCGTGCGCTGCGT
>Ga0070663_100000081_pt1:0-7500 | contig 42802 bp, 15 predicted proteins | sample KBSC63metaG_FD_65646 | JGI IMG/M metagenome (GOLD analysis project Ga0070663, IMG submission 65646) | Corn rhizosphere microbial communities from Kellogg Biological Station, Michigan, USA - KBS C6-3 metaG | ecosystem: Host-associated > Plants > Roots > Rhizosphere > Soil ...
TATTTTTCAGGATCTACGGTCACCGCGGAGGGCAGCCTTCACGATGAGCGATTGCTGTTCTTCCAGCAGCGCCCTCTTCCGCATTTCAAGAATGCGGATTTGCCTCCGAACATCCTGTGTATGATTGTGTATCCAAAGTTGTGCATTGGGCATCCAAAGTTGTGGATCGACGGAATAGAGAAACAGGGGGTCCTGAAGGAAATCTAAACTTTCTTTGCAGTAATGCAAGCTTATCGTTTTCTAGAGCCTGCTGTTCCTGAGGTATTATGGCGAGTCTTGCTGCGATATCCATCGCTTTGACTCGGCACTTGTCCCGCAAAATGGAGAGTGCGCCGAAGCTTCTATTTATAGGCGAGCCTATTCTTTAGCGGAAGAATTTCTTATTAGAAGTCCTTTTTTTAATAGACTGTAACATAGATAATTTGCCCGGCACCCAGCAAGAGGATGCGCCGCAACGGCTTGATAGCTATCAAGAAATCCTGCCTGTTCAGAGTAAGAAAACGGATGCGCTTTAGCTTTCGCGCTAGAAAGAGATAATGAATGCGAGCAAGTGAGTAACGTAGATTCTACACGTTATACGTTACTCATTTGTGTAGAACATAAGAGAGCCCTCCATTAGTGCAAAAAAGAATGAATCCCTTGATAAGGCCCCCGGGTATCGACACGCGGCTTAATCCCGATCACATCCTGAGGCAATAATAGAGCGAATAATGAAAAGAGTACTCCACCACGAGCAGCGAAAGCACGCTCAGCCAATCCTCACTCGACGGCTCCGTCCTTGCTTAAGGAAAAAGCCGAACCACTCGCAGATGGATCTTTTTTTTTCTACCTTTACTGCTCACTCTGTCAGTCCACTAACACCAAACATATTCACGTCATGAAAGAATAGATTCCAGATAAAAAGTATACTAGCACATATTCACGTCATTAAAGATTAGATTCCAGATTTTGGGTATAAAGTATACTCTCACAGATTCATCCTTGAGTGCGTGAAGATAGGGCAAGGTAATGCGGAGAATGCCACGACTCTTATATGTTTCAAATCGGGATGGCATGTGTCATTTCTTATAAGGGTCAGGGGCGTAGCGAGAGAGAGAGATAGCTAACCTAGCCATTGGCGGAGAGAGGGAGGCAACTGAAGCTTTTAGAGTCGGGTTTAGGTCTTCTTTTTGCTTGCCAGAATCCATCAACAGGGGCTCCACAGGGAGGTATTTATTCCATAAAGTTATCAAGTTATAGTGGAATTACCAACCGGACTGGCTTTCTCCAAGAGAGGGTTTTGTCTTTTCCGCTTCCTCGCGCAAAGAAAAAAAAAAGAATCTCTTCTACGGCTACGGCTCCACCCACGAATCTAGGTACTGAGAGACCTCACAGCTAACCTCATTCCTCGCTTCATAAGCACATTGTTTAATTACCCTTGATTGTGTCCTCTGGCATCCAGATCAACGAAAATGCTCATCTTGTGGCTCTATTCTCCTGTTCTCCGTTTGAATACTACCGGGTAAGGTGGCTCGGTGAGAACATAACTAGCCCTCCCGTCAGCAAAGTGAAACCCCCTCCTCTAGGCTTGTTACAGTGGTGGGTGATGCACGTCGAGACCCAATGAATTGGACTTGATCATCACCATCTGCGCCCGCATCTTTGCTTGCACCGTCCGACTGTGATTTCTCTGGAGTGTCAAAGATGAGATTAAAGCTTGGCATTTAAGACTGTTATGCATGGAACTTTGTGGCTGCCTTTTTATTTTAGTATTACGCGGTGCCTTCTTTCCAAGGTATGGCGTATCTTCGCTATTAGGGATTGCAGTCTTATCAGAGGGGTTCTCGGCGTGCCATGCGTGTTATCAGTTTCTGACTGGGGTGCCACTGGTGGGGTTAGGATTCGGGGAGATCTTAGAGGTGGTGAAACTGCTCAGAGAAACCCTGGTTCATACCTTTAGTGGGTTCAGACTGGAATTTACGTCCAGGGACGGGGGAGGAGCGCCACTAAGCAGACTCCTGCTCCAAGTGCTGGGTCTACTTGTTGCTTTGAACGAAGAAAAGGGGCAATTGAACATTGGAATTCCCCTTCGACGTTGGGGAAACCGGCTCACAGTAGCTCTGGGTCGGTTACAGAAAGAAGGGCTGGAATTCAATCTGACCAACGGCGCTTCGATTACTAAGGGTAAGGGAGCGCATCAGGCTCTACTTATTCTACGCCTTACAGGCTGACCCGAAAGAGGATAAGATAAATTTTTGGTTCTTCCAACATCTGGTAAGGAGAAGAGCTTTGGGTTTCCTAAGGGGAGCCCCACCAAGCGGGTTGAAAAGCCTCCACTCGAGTTTAATTAAAACCCTAGTCAAAGAGATACCCGAACTTATGGGGGAAGTGAGGCAGAAGCAGGAATCTTGTCCTTTCTTTAGCTCGCTGGTGTGAGCTGAGCTTGGCTATCCGAGCCGAGGAAAGATGTCAACCAATGGACAACGTACGTAGTAAAGATCGTGTATTTACAACGGAATAGTATACAAAGGAATTCTTCGAACACATATAGGTTACCAGGATACCTAACAAACTTCTCAAAAACCCAAACAGGAAGAACCATTACCCTTACTAGTACCAAGGCTAGAGATCCGGATTTGAACCAAGGAATGGAATCAAATGCAACAAGAAAAAGGTATGAATGAACCGTTAGAAACAAGCTAAGATATCTGGATTGCCAATCAAAGGAAGTAAGAAACTATTCTCTTCTCTTTTCTTTTCAGGTTCTAGTATACGCCTACATAAAGAGAAACCTTAACCTTGCTTGCTTGTCTTGTAACTGGAAACCATAGACCCGGAAACCGTATCAAACCATATCAAATAACAGGAAGAAGCAGGAATGGAAACATAAACCGTCAGAACCACGGAAAGAGATCCTGATTCCCAATCTTCGGCTGTAAGAAACAGAAGGATGATTCAGTATACTAGACTAGCACATCTCGATACCCCTTTCCTTTAGCCAAGAAAAATAGACACGATGTCGTTTTATTTTTTCGCATTGGAAAAGACTATCCATAACCTATGTCCCTAACCGGATTCTGTGTCAGAAAGCGTGAATCTTTATTGCATTCCATGCTCTGCCTTCGCCCGAGCGGTCTCCAGGGAAGGAAGCCAATAATGGGTGTGTCAGGGTGGAATAAAGAAATAGGAAAGAAAAGCCTATCAGTAAAGAGAGAACCCTTACCAAGAAACGGCTTCCACCAAGGTAATGAATACTACCTCTCAAGCAAGGGAAACCTATGAAGACAGAAAAGAGAACCCTAAAGGTTAGAGCCAAGGCAAGAAAGAATGCTAAACCTAAGAACCTGTCCTTTAAAGGTTATACGAAGACAGAAAACTTACCCAGACCAGAAAACACATTCCTTAGAACCATAGGTCTATTCAACGAACTAGTCCGGAGCCGGGCATAGTAAAATACTTATTACTAGCCTCCTCTGGGCCTCGCTTACACCCTATCCGCATAAACCCACGGAACCTTTTTCATGTGTGCCTAACCAACTGGTTCACGTTTTCAAGTAGTATTTCTCGGTTATGAATCACGAGTCTCAACTCGGAGTTGCTCTTTCTTTTACCCGGATATTGCAATGGACGAAGTAGACAGTCAGGTATTTGGATGCTACCGTTCGAGATTGTGAAGTCGTCTGGTCCACTTAGCTTCTGCACGATCTAGAGTTTCCAATACTACTTACTTTTACTTTTACTTTACTAGAAACGAGAGAGCAATACGAACGAAGACCAATCCATAGGCCCTACTGCGCATTCTCCTAGCTAGAAAACTGTTCTATCGAGACTGCCCACCTCATATTTGCGAGCGAGGGATGAAGCAGTAGTACGGACTAGAGGCGACCGTTACAGCCACCTTCACTGCAACTTCTAATCAATATAGATCGTAATGAAAAGCAAGGGTATGTGTTTGATTCGCCCCATGGTGGCAGCTTTCCATGAATTGACGTAGAAGCAACCATCCGAGTACGGGAAACCCTGAGTTTACTTTACTTTACGATACTTTACGAAACGAAGGAAAATAGCAATGGAATGGAATAATGCTATCCGTACGCTATTGATATTCCTAGCGCTATCCCTTTTCTTTGCAAAGAAGCCCCTTCCCTTAATAAATTGAAAACATCATAAGGCTTTACTCAAAAAAGTCAGATTTGGCTCGGGTGCATCAAAACTTGCAACCCTCAGAGTATCCTGATATTGATGAGGTGGCCTTTTCCTTTGCCCTTTTTCTTTCGCCCTTTAACCCGGAAGAAGAACGAAGAGGATCTTGTCCAAAAGATGATGTCGGATATTTTATTTAAGTGATGCCAAAAAGCGCTAGCTTCTAGTCTAAGTCTGAAAAAAAAGGAAGGGAGAATGAAAATTAGATGGAATCATCGCTTTCATAAAAAGTAAATCCAAAGAAATAATATTGAAATTATCCTTTGCCTTCCTTGCCGGGATCAATCAGCAGGCTAATGCAATCAGAGGTGGGTGGGAGTGAAGTAGGTTTCGCGAGCATACACCCATATACTAAATATGTGGTGAGCATCCAATTCGTTGAGAATCGAGATGGTAGGTAGGGCATTGTGCTCAGTGAGTGAGGCATGCTCTTGCCTTCTTTTAGTGCTTCTTTAGTTACCCTACGCACACCATTGAGTTCACGTGATCTTTGTGCGTGCCCAAAAAGTTCTAACTAAAGAACTTTAAACCGAAAGCAGACCGAATAAGTAGTTGTTGAAGTAGCTCTTTTGTCAAGTAGTAGCTCTTTGACCCAAGCCTCCTAATATAATAGCTTTTCGCTTTATCTTTAAAGAGGAGAGGTTAGAGGAGGGGAATCAAAAGAATGGAGTCAGATCCACCTTCATACATAAGTAGAAGTGCTAGTCTAGGCATGTTCCTTTCAAAGAGGATCGATCAGTGTAAGTCCCTATAATCTTTATTTTTATAGGCTAGCTTCAATACGTCTGGGCCAAGGGCTTTCAAATCCAATATCCCTTCCTCGCTCCGCCCCTCATCCACAAAGCTTACGAAAAGAAGGAATTCCAGATAAGGGAGCCACTTCGTGTGTATACGTGGAACTACCAAGTCTGAATTGGGCAAATAGACGACATCAAAAGTCTAAAAAGAATCTCAGAGGAGGACCGAAGAGAGTAAGTGATCTTTTTCCCTAAGCTATAAAACAGGAGTAGTCAATCCACTTGGGATACTTTCCCGCTGTGCGCCTCTTCTTTCTTCCATTGTTTCATTTTATCCCGCTCACTGCCCTATGGACCGCATTCATCGATATTGGAATGAATTCATAAAAAATGATAACTAGGGCGTAGCGTAGCATAAAAGAGAATGAATAGTAGCCTACTTAAAGCAAGCTTTCATAGGCCATGTTACTCTTTACTCGGCTGTTCGTTCAAGAAAATCAAATCAAGTACAAGTAGTAGTGCCAACAGTCTCATGCAAATAAATCGTTCATCCTTGGAGGGTGTTTTTACTTGTAAAGAAAGTTTTTATCAAATCAAAGGTGCGATTCTCTCCTCTTACAATAGCCTGTGAGAATGCCAGTGCCCAACTATTCTGTCTCGATCTTAAGCTTAAGTAAGAATGATAAGTCTTCGAGGCAATAAAAGCATAAATCGCCATCACCAGTCATTAAGTAAGGGTCGATGAAATTGGGGGGCTTTCGTTGAAGATCTCAGTTCTTTCGCGCATATGGAGTCAGTCCATCCCGAGCATCACAAGCTTCCTGAACCTTTTCCTTCACACAGTGATGAGGTAGTCGAATTCCTATATGTCGATAACTTGTGTAAAAGCTCTTGTAGAAGTAAGAGTCCCTCTGAGATCTTTCGTTAGCCCGAACGAACACTCTTCCTCTGAGATAGAATCAAATAAGTGACAAATGAATGGTAACACATGGTACCTATCCGTGGTCGGGAAATGCTTTGTGCCCTGTGTCCTTGCTTTGCTCTACCGAAGGATGACGCAAGGTTTTTCTAACAACAGTGTTCGGTTACCATATCTTTGAATGACAAAATGCCCGGTCCTCCAATCGTTAGAAAGAACCTTCCTTCTTATATTATATCTACTAGAAGATCTATGCGCCGGTATTTAGTAGTTCAATGAAATAGAAGGTCTCGATAAGTTCGAAAGTCGATAGAAAATCCGTCTTTAGTCTATAGATAATCCATCTGTCATCAGAAAGGATTTGATGGCTTACTTCTTGAGTATGACACTCTTCTCAATCCTCTCCTGGCACAACTACCTTCGAGTCCGTGCCTTTCTATTAGCAGGATTGGATTATGCGACCGCACCCTTTGCTCTCAAGCCTTTCAGGTTCAGTTTCAGTCTAGAGGCTAGGAGTGAGGCTCTTTTCCTACAGTTTCCGGGAATAACTACCTTTCCGATCCGATATTATAAGTGTAGGATTGGCAAAGTATTCGGTGCACTAGATCCTAAGGCCGCAGGCTTAACTCAACGATTTCCGCTCTTAAGGGAGAGAAGCATATAGGAAGGCCTGGCCAGAAAGTTCCGGGAGTATAGGTCAAGCAGGGAGAGACCGATGAGTCAAAAGAGTACCCAGGCTATGATTCTCAAACTCTTACTACTAACACTAGGGTTGGGTTGTCAAGTACTCGGCTTCCTTTACCTGTCTATCCCTACCTTTCCTTTCGAACAACGGAACAGCGTCACACCTTACGGAAATGGATTTCGCTTCTTCTTTTCCTTGTGCAAGCGGGCAAGGCCCAAAATCCATTCTATGCAAAAGCAGCTACCCCCTGGGAACACCTTTAGACAGACAGAAACCGAAGCACTATGATTGTCATGAGAAGGTGGTGTGCTTTTACCTATTGAAAAGAAGAAAGTGTTCTTGAGTCGAAGAAGCAGGTTCAATCTCACTCGGATTGCCACCAAAACCTGTATAAACAGCTTCAACGAGAACAGCGAGCGCCTCCTGCTCAACATAAAGTGGCCTACGAAGACAAGTGTGAGGAAATGCTTACACTGAAGCTTCCACTCCCATATGGGCAAGAAGAGCTCCTTCTCTTTTTGCCAAAGCAAAGAAGAGCCATTGTCTCCCGTACTCGTTGATTGGAAATCAAAGAAAAGAAGAATGTTCAACTGAAAACAGAAGCAAACCAAACAGGAGTAAGTGGAAGAGTTTGAAGTTCTTTCTTTTTATAATAGATCTATGCTGTAGTTCCGTAGCAGTGAATATCCTCCGCAAAGGAAATATTCGTATTCGTATTTTAGTAGAGGAGGTTCCGCCTTGCCTCAACCTTAGCGTATCTCGGCTATGTCCCAATCGTGAAAACTCTCGATTTGAATGCACTTTTACAAGCAACAAGAGTGCAATTGGCAACTGCCTCATATCGTTCATCTAATGATGTGGTATACAACTATAAAAAAAATAAAATCTTTACATTGATCATATCCATGGCATGGGTCGTATCAGAACGAACAAGGAAAAGATTCATTAGCAAAAGCACCCGAAGCTTTGAAGCAGAT
>Ga0070663_100000081_pt1:15000-42802 | contig 42802 bp, 15 predicted proteins | sample KBSC63metaG_FD_65646 | JGI IMG/M metagenome (GOLD analysis project Ga0070663, IMG submission 65646) | Corn rhizosphere microbial communities from Kellogg Biological Station, Michigan, USA - KBS C6-3 metaG | ecosystem: Host-associated > Plants > Roots > Rhizosphere > Soil ...
AGGGTCTGGATAATAACAAGAAGAGTCAAGGTAGCGAAAGTAGCTATACTCTAGTAGCTGGCGGGGCTAGTGCTAGTGGTGAAGGAAATCAAATGGCAGAGAAGACACGGATTCAGACTTCTTTTTTCCCTTGGTGGTATGCAGATTCATTGAACGAAGAAGGCAGTCTTTCTTCCTCACGAACAAGATCGGAGCACCCAAGCCAAGGTTAGGCACTCGATTGGCCCGTACGTACTCTAGAAGCAAGATCGCGAGACGTCCCTATAACACATCGCTGACGTCCTCAAGGCTTTCGTTGTCGAAGAGTGAAAGATCTCACAAGTCCTCCATACGTCAGTTTCTATTCCAGCCCAGCAACGAAGGTCGGTCTGCAACATTCCCTGGTACGAGTATGCAGCGTAGTGACTAGTTGATTCTTCAATTCCTTGAAGCCCGTTGCGTAGTCCGTGTCGAGTTGTCCAATCCTTTATCAATAGGTACAACGGCAATCAGCGTCCTTCAATTCATGCTAGTCGTTGAGAACTCAGCATGTCGTCGTATTCTGGCGAACTCCGAACCGTTGTTCCGAGTCAAGTAGCAAAGCTAAGGGTAGGACGAATTATCAAAAATGGAGCATTGCCCTGCTTTCGTGTCGAGAAGCAGAGTAGCAGATGACTTTCCCGAGGTCACAGACGTAACTCAAAAAAACTCATTCCTTTTGAATTAATTTCGAATAGTTCTTATCTTTGAACCACTAACATCCAAGTATCAACGATGCGCGAGACCTTACAAACAATCTGGTAAGCTTGAGTGGACCGACTGAGATCTAAAATACTATGGTTATGGTTATGGTTATGGTTATGGTATGGTTAGGAACAGCTTGACTTATCTCAACAAGTGCAATTTCTTTCAGGCTTATTCACTGAAATATTAGAAACCCTTTTTTCTTTCTTAATGACTTCGCTCTTCACTTACTTCATATCCAACTATTGATAGCCGGCCTAGTTTCAAAGGATACCCAGGGCGCTAAGCATGAATAGGAGACAGTGAAAAACAGCAATCAGTATAAGAACGAAAACAAATAGTAGAAAGGAGTTAACTTGGGTATAGGTTTCTAGCTTGGGTGGGAGGACTCACTCACTAGGGAGGTAGCCGCAAAAATAGGAAACATAGGGAGTAGCAGCAATTTATAATAGGAAAGTAGGTGTAAGCAGCTACCCGATAGAAGTCTAACGAAAGTAGGAAAGAGTTTATTGAGTGACTTGAGGATAACGAAACCACTATCTATATAGATAGGATTTCCTATGCATAAGATTTCTGAGTAGTACTTGAAGCTTAGCACTAGCATTGGCATTTAGTAGTAGTTCTGGCAATGAGTGACTACCTCTATATACCTTGCTCAGGGAAAGGAATAGGCATATTTCTAAAAAGGATAAGCTGGCAAGCACAGGTTTCTAAACAGGAGTTAGGTATGGGTTGTGTGATTTGAACGACCAAGTAACGGATACAAGACATAGGCCCACTATAAAAAGGAGTTCATTTTTGCGTAACGGTGCAGTACCGGTATATCCATATGGTTTAGGTCAAGTAGTTGGATAAGCTGGATAGGTCAACAAGTGAGTACGTTGAGGGAGCCGAGCCGTAGTTGATTTGTTTTTTCGTTTTCACGGGCAGAGACAGGTATAGTTGTTTTTACAAGGGCTATTGTTTAGCCAATAGAGACATATTGAATAGGTCAATGCTAGGAATATGCAGTCACAGATAAGATAAGTAAAGAATAAGTGAGTATGTACGAGTCAACTCATAGGTTTAGTAGGGCTACTAGAAAGAGGAGCTTGGGACAGAGCTAGCAAGATATGAACCACGAGCAGAGGTTGTCCCTTGAAAGAAGCACCGACCGAACAGGTATCGAGATATGCATCTGGATAGGTTGTTTTAGCTAGCTAGGCATTTGCTTGTGATTAATACTTCTTTTCTTAAGGTTAAGGTAGTTAGCTAAGCAAGTATGTATTCACGGAGAAGCAATGGTATAGGTTGAGGTTTAGAAAGCTAAGTAAAGTATTTCAAGTATGCATGCGTGATAAGTCAAGCAAAACCCGGACGGAAGAGATGGATTTTTTTATTTGTTAGAGGAAGGTGTAATATGTGTATGTAATAGGACTAGAAAGAGGCATGTATGGTATAAGTAAGGAATAGGCTTTCACAGAAAGGCATGGAATAGCTTAGAGGGATAGTATAGTATTTAACAAAGAAGCACGTACCGCATCTGGTTAGGTCAACAAGTTGTTGGTTGGCATTCAAGGTATGTGTAACGTTGAGAAACAGGTGCTAGGTATGAACGAGTAAGCTACTAAAAATAGGCGAGATATGGTTTCAATAGCCTAAGAGTTCATGGAAAGGGATTCACAGATAGGCGTGGGCATGGGAAAGTAAAGTTATGTATGCAAGAGACAGGTATGCACGGAATAGGGATAAGCGAGCACCGGGAGAGATATGCCAGTAATAGGACTAGGTTTAGAGAAATAGGCATATGTGAATAGGGCTACTAGATCATTAAAGTATAGGTTTTGGGTAAGCTCGCTCATATCGAAAGAAGAAATCGAAGGAAATGAAGCATAAGCTGACTAGGTCAAATCCTAGGCTGTTTCGATAGACAAAAGAAAATAGAAAAAAGTAGTGAGTGAGAAAGAAATAAGTAAAAAAATAAAAGACGACCCAGACGAAACAATTAGTGAAATCGTTCTATTTCCTCCATATCCTCAAACATATGCCTATCCCCGCACATGTTCTTACTCGCATATTGGACTTACGAAAGGTAAGCCTTATTCCCAGCTATTTAACTCAAAAAAAAACTCTTAACGCCCATATGTTCATTCTTTCTTTGCTTCTCATGTTTCCATGCTCCTTTCTGGTGGCAGGAGGCAAAGAAGAGACATAATGGAGATAATGATGGTTCAAATCCAACCATTCCTTGGGCGTGGTTCGAGCGAGAATTCAATGATCAGTATTTAGATGTTATGTCTCGGGAAGCGCTTCGACAGCAATTCGTTAGCCTAAAACAAGGGAGTGGTACTGTTCAGGACTACAATATGAAATGCGACAACTTGATGAGGTATGCTCCCGACATTGTGGCAGATGACTTCCGCTTGCGACGGCAATATCTGGAAGGTCCCAGATTTACACAAATAATCGACCTTCCTGGTACAGTGAGACTAGTGGATCTGATGGCACATGCGCTACGAGTGGAGTCATATGAGCGGGTCAGCAAAGCTTTGTTCTCAATGTAAAGCCACGAGGGATCATCAATCAAGGCCAACAATGAATTCCCCGCCATCAGCAAATCCAGCTAAGCAAAATTCTGGCGTTGTGAATTACGAGAAGGTTTGGTGTCGATATTGTCAAGGGAGACATCATGAGTCAACTTGCTACAGGAAGAATGGCACTTGTTACAATTGTGGTGGGCTCGGTCATTTCGCTAGGGAGTGTCCCAAGCCAAATTCAAAACTCATGCTTGGTGTACAGACCGAACCAAACCGATGACACAGGGAGTAGTGGCGAGAGGTGGCGGTACACAACAGCCGAGAGGTCGTGGAGGTCCCATCTCTCAGCGGGACGTGAGATTTGGAGGCAGAGGAGGCGCGCGAGTCACAGTTCAGGCACATCACAGCGAGGCTGGGGGACCAATCGACAGACTAGATCAGACAGATGACACTACCGTGGCCACAGAACTGATAGCAGGTATCTTCAATATTTCTGGGTGCTTTGCTTACGTACTGATTGATACTGGATGCAGTCACTCAGTATCATCTAAAGCTTGGGTCAAAAGATGTGGGCTGGCGACAATAGAGAGTGGAAAAACAATGTTGATCGGAACCTTTGAATTCTTCATTCAGGAATTGAGGTGTTCATACCTTAAGATACAGATTGCAGGACGAGAGCTAAGAGTAGACCCAATAGTTGCAAAAGCAGGACGATATGATGCTGGGCTTGGAATGGTTGACTATGCATCATGCCACGATTGATTGTCCACGCAGGAAGGTGACATTCCAGAAACCGGGGACTAAGCCATTTTCATTGCAATTCAGACAAGTTGGTGATCGAATCACGACAATCTCAGCTTTACAGGCACAGCATCTAATCGAGTCAGGTTGTACCGCCTACCTTGTATCAGCCATGCAGACGAAATCGGAGGTCAAGAACCTATCATCTATTCCAGTGGTGTCAGAATTTACCGACGTCTTCCATGAGACTCTACCAGGATTACCGCCTGAACGAGAGGTTGATTTATGCATCGAAACCAAACAAGCAACGGATGGAGCAACTAGCGCGAAAGCCGTTGCGCGTTTTGGTTTGCTTTATCCGCCATGCCATTGCCATTGCCATAGTAGAAAGAATAAGCTGCTTCTTGTTTAGGGCGGGCTATCTTGACTCTTGAGCCTGAGAGGGAGAAGGCTTCCCGCGTGGGCGGATTAGCAATCCCTAGTCTTCCATAACGCGTATTGGACTTATGTTTCCTCCTCCTCGAAGATGATGGATCTATCTGGTCACCGAAGCTAAATGGACCCGAGCTGTTGATGACCGAATAGAAAGGTTTTTTTTCAATGGCAAGTCCTAGATGATGTAGGCTTTGCTTATCCTGGCCAACCACAAAGTACGCATCTCATGTGCAAAGAGACGATCTTCCGTCATAGACTATAATAAATAGTAAATGGACCGATCACCAGTTTATTGGCTCGTTCATTCAGGTAAGGAGGCTGTGACTTACAAGATGTCAAAGGGAAACCATTGTGGAAGTTCTTCGGTAAAGGGCTTTAAGCGAGTAGGGGTAGCTGATACTACGGCAGGGATTCGCGAAGAGCAACGCCTTACGATGTTCATGACCAATTGGTCAGCATCTAGCAAGAAAATGGATGCGTGTTAGCGCCGTGGCGCTTTCTAACCCTTTTATGCCTTTGATACCACCCTCGGTAACGCACTAATAGACCCCGCTGTTGACTCACGTTGGATTCAATCGATTGCTTTCCGCATTTCTAGCCACGTTTCAGCCCTATCCTTCTGTTCTTTATGCAGTAGTTGGTTGTTTATGGCCAGCCAGCCGAGCCGGATAAGATCAAGCAATAGCCGGCATTCAATTCTTCTTTACATCTGCAGCTCCAAGAAAAGAATCAGAAATTGAACCTTTCCACCAAGAGCCAGCCTATAGTGAAATTGGTAAGTTGAGGGCGCTAAGCCTTTTGTTTAAGATGAGTAAGGGCTCCTTTTTTTCAGGGAATAAGAATAATCCGAAAGTCGCTAGATTAGGAAAGCATAGGATCGAAGTCTTGAACGGACTCATTCACTGCCTCAGAATATGCCCACGCTGCGCGCCCTTGACATTTTGCATCACTGTACATCTTTTCTCCATTAGCCCCACACGAACCAGATTTGCTTTTTGAAGCACTAGAAAAGCCAAGCAAAACTCCAAAGTGCCCGGGCCTGCGAAAGCTGAATGAGGGTAGCCTCTCAATTCCTTGATATTAGTAGGAAACGGCATCCCCAGTATGTCTTTTGTTTTGGCGGGATACACCCTTTCTTTCGTACTCAGAATCCGAGGTTATAATATGCTCGACTGATCCTATTTCACTGTCACCACCTTTGCTTCTTCGGTTGATGAGTCTCAGGTGACTCTATTAGATTCTTGGGTCGGGGAGTTTTCAGTTTCTCTAGTGGGAGAAATGGTGTTTGACAGGAGGGCCAACAGTGTTAAGAAAAAAAAGGAGATTCTGGCGGATACATAAAAACCAAATGCTTAATGTAGGGGATTTTCATACTGTCAGATCAAGAAGGGTTAGGGGAACCATTCAATGCCAGAGTAAGCTGGGATTAATACAGCTTAATTGAAGACTTCTTTCTCTTTTTACCGAAGATCATTCTTCCCGAATAGAGTACGCGTAAGGATCTTCACTTTTTTATTAGTAAGGAGTAGCGAAAAGAGACTTTCTATTTCTCAGAAGCCTGCCGCAGCTTTTTTTCTCACGAAAGACCCTTTGACTTGATAGCCAGAACGCCGATGAAAGAGAACGTAAGTAAGTCTCCTAAAAATAAGTAGTAGCCCTATCCGATTCATTCTCCTATGCCTACAGATCGATTTTGAGCCGATGATCAGAGTGTTTGTTTGGAAGGAGGTAGTCCCATCCCATCCCATGTAAGTGGATGTAGGCAGATAGCCTTCCCTTGTTGAAGAGGCTAGTCTTTGTTTCGGATTCCCATGTTGACGAAGAAAGTGCCCGAGCTATCACATTTCTTATTCGAGGGATTTTTATGTTTACGATTTGCGTGTTTGGGTGAACCTTGACCAGCCTCGGTATCTAGTGAGCCAATGAAATTTTCTTCCAGAGAGGAGCCTTACCTAAAGAAGAAACTATGCCCCTGGTTTGAAGCGAAGCGAGAAAAGACAGCCTTTACCATCTTGACGATAACGAGTCACTAGTCTACAACGTAAGCAGATTCCTGAACTGACCCAGCTCTACTTATGCAAGCAAGTCCGGCACAGACAATTCACTTATATCTTGAGTAGCTAGCTATATAGGATCTAGAGAGCTATCTTCTTTGTTGAATGCTCTTTGAGAGTAGTAGAGCCAAGAGGAATAGTACGTTGACCAGTGCTACAAGTTTGGAGTTGAAGCCCGAGCGTTAGCGAGTTTATTTTTCACATGAGATGTAGGCAAGCACTGAGGTAGCCGATTCCACTCCGAACTCCGCGCCTTTCCATACACTCTTACTCCAAACCATTTGAGAAAAGCATACTGCGTCTTATTGCCAGATTAACGTCCGGGCCAAGCACGCACCGATTGCACTCTGACCTTATCTTATCTTGTCAGGCGTAGACGAGACAAGCAATGAAACGAAGAATTTACTAGTGAAGCCGCGGAGACAAACCCAGGAAGAGATCTGATCGAGAACGCTGCGCGCCTTTTCCACTTACGACAATATACGAAACACTTCATGATATCGCAAAACACAACCACAATCTAGATCCGTCAAAATGTGAGTTGGTAGCCCGCCCGTGCAACTTAGAAATGTGGTATAAGAACAATCGGGCAACATCGGGAGCAGTAAATGGGTTTACCGAGTATAAAGAAGAGCTGATGTTAGAACGCTTCAAAGCCCGGCTAGTAGCCAAAGGTGCGGAGCAAAGAGGAAGGAGTAGATTTCACAGACACTTTCCGCCCTGTTGTTCGACCCACATCAGTACGTGTTGTACTTACCATTGCCTTATCTTTTGGTTGGCCATTACATCAATTGGATGTCAATAATGCTTTTCTGCATGGTGACTTGGAAGAGCCGGTTTACATGCTTCAACCACCGGGTTTGACTGATCCAACCTATCCACAGCATGTTTGTAAACTTAGAAATAGGGCTCCCCGTGCCTGAAAAATTCCAAACTTGCTTGCAATCACTAGGCTTTCATTCTTCTCAATGCTTCGCCCTTCCTTATTCCTCTTCGTCTTGGTATGATACTTTCCTAAAAGCAAGGATGGGTTTCTTTTGCAAATGATCTGATCTAACAATTGAATGAAAGCACATGGTTTGCGGGGCAAGGGATGCTGTAGTTTTTTCTGAATGTGATAGCTAAGAACTGTTATTATTCGCTCCACTCTTGCCATCACGCTCTGTCTTGAGCATCTCCCACATCTAACTGCAAGCCTTGCTTTCCATTGGCTGATTCTCTGTTCCAGGTACAAGTCAAGTGGTCCGGGGATGGATTCCTGGTGAAGAGCACTTTTGGATTATCTAGTTGTTGCTTTGACTACCCCAATACCCAGGATTAAAGAAATACGATTCCTAGCGCTAGAAAAATGCATATATAGGGTCCAGAATTCATGCAATGGAATGAAATAAGGGTTTAAGCCGGGGATTAAAGAAAAGGAATTAGGGGGAATGTGGAGAAATCATAAAAGCTAAAATCAAGTCGGTGGCGCGATAAGATAGTTCTTCAAATGTTTGCGAAGCGCAAGACCGTGTATCTGCTTATCCACCCGCGGATTGTAGGTTAGTAATGCAGATCTTTACCCCTTATGGACCAAATCCCGGGCACTGTAAACACTTGCATTTCGCCACCGGGTGATAAAATCTGCAGGATCCACCTTTGTTTGATATCAACTGGACCTTATGCGAGAGAAAGTGATGCCATCAGAATCTTAAGGTATTAATATGTAATTGGATAAACTGAGCTTTCACCTAGAAACTTCTATTTCTGTGTAAGAAAGAAAGACTAAAAGCGAGTTCTACTAAACTCCAGATTGACTGGTTGTCTTACGCAGTGCTAGCAGGGGTTCGAATCTTCTTGATGCGGATTATCCAAGCTTAGAGTATGAAAATAGGAGCTCTTCTTAATCCCGGGCCAGCTTTGCTTTCCTCTAGAAGAGACAGGCTTACTGAAACTAGCACTAGCAGCGCGTCTTGTCGTCAGTCAAATCCAATTCAATAAAGAACAAGAAAATGTAGGTGAACAAAGAAAGAAGGCAACTGCACTGCTCTAAGCCGTATGTCATGTGCAGGTACAGCCCGGTTGAGTCTGCATTATTTAAGAGCTTCTAATGTCCGTATGCTGTCGCGGTTTGGTCAAGTCTAAATGCTCATTATGGTGGCTCATGCGACCTACAATTTAAATAGAGCTAATTTGGCTGCCAAGAGGCACCTGCCAAGAAGACTCAAGCTGTTGATTTCTGCTTTCATAGGGGTCTTTTGGGGGTTGTTTAAGCATAGGGATGGGCGAGTGTGGGCTACAATGCCACCGGACTTGCTGTGGGTAGCTCAAGAGGTCTGCCTATGGTTCAATTGACAGGTGGTTGTAGTTTATTTTGAAGTTTTTGATGTTTCATGTACATGATGATAGAGATCTGTCAATTTGGGATTTTTACACCCACTAGTTTTATAAAACTTAGATGCGAGGAGGTTTCTTTTAGAACACTCTTCAATGAGTCCTCTGCGAGCCTTATGAGTTCAGATCCTCTACTGTGCAGAAGCTCACTCTTAGCGATTCATCTTATCTCATGAACGAAAGGAGACTGCTCCGGTGTGCGGGTGAAGGGGACGAGACCTTGTGCCTTCCTAGTATCGAAGCAGGAGCTCCTTGTTAGAGTAGAGAAAAGTTGGTCGAATTGGAAATGAAATATTTAGAGCTTTTCATTATCTAAATTTACCAACTAGAAAATACTTGACTATTTTACTTAACTTATTCATAAGTTGGCGCTGTGTTTACTCAGGAAAATCCAACTAAAACACAACAACAAGAGAAAGATTCTACTATGATATGACCTTCTGTAATAATGAACTAGTTTTGCTGATGCAAGCCATCGATTCAGTCTATAACGATGATTGGAGGGTGAGAGGTGCTACGTCTTTCATCAAAGATCGTTTGAAAGAGATAATATACACTACTGGGGAGTACCATTTTTATCCGATTGATCTATATCATTTAGATAAATATTATTTAAAGAAAGAGAATTTCCTCTATCAGTTAGTTACTATGGAAATGGAAATGGAAGAAGATAGAGGGGTCTTAACCACAGAATGTGTGAACGGTGATGATTTACATGTCTATAAGTGTAGATTTGCATCTGATGCACTTCTACGCGTTAGCAAAAGTGTTATTAAACACCGTCTTAGTCTTAGTAGATGGATATGGATATTACACACCCCCGCAACTCACTAAGTTGAGGGATCTCAAGGAAGGCCACTATAAAGGCTTAGGTGAACAGAATAACGTTAAAGCACTTGTAAAGATACAATACAGTTGAGTGATAGTTTCTATCATACAAATCAAACTGATATATTAGCATATATTGATGGTATTATCCCCGATGGTCTTATAAAAGATCTAACCGGACAGGTTGTTAGTCTACCAATCTATTCTATTCAGAATCATAATATGATAAATTACCCATGGGTCTCTCCCGTAGGAGAACTAACTAAAGTTCTATTTCATCTTTACTATACTATACTATACTATACTATACTATACTATATTGAAAATTGAAATTGAATTGATACAGTGTTTGATAAATGGTATCCAGGAGTACAATATAGCCGTTGGTATAACGAAGTATTTATAGCCTTCAAGTACGATGATTTTGTATGTAACCTAGAAGGTCTTCAAAGTCTATTATCTACAAACCAACTAGAAGGATCTGTTGAATATATCGATTATATAAATAATTCGTATTTTATCACTCATAACGATGAAAAGTTTGTTTACCTGTATGATGGCCATGTTGAGGTAAGGACCCTCCATGGAGGCCGATCATTCTGGGAAAAAAAGGTAACACATAACAAAACATCTTGAAAGGGGTTAAGCAGGGAGATCTCGACTAAGATCGTAAAGGAGAGAGAGACTAGAGCCGCTTACTCACCCTAAGGCGGCAAGGGACAACAGAATCGAGGAGAGAGTCGAGTAATCGCAGAGTCGAACCACGATGAAGTTGTGCCCGCAGTGTTAGTTTGTAACGTATAACTTATCGAATGTTTCCGTGGAAGCGGAAACAAGTACTAGTTAGACGCAGGGAAACGAGCAGAGACCGTAAGTCGCCGTTAGACGAGTGAAGGCGACCCGAAGGGGCCGGCCCGCCAGAGTAAGCAAAAAAGGCTCTAGTAGATCTCGTAGTGGAGAGAGAAGTCGAGATATCCAGATAGGATGGTCTCTTTATGTCACTAATAATGCTATCTGTTAAAGACTAGCAAATATTATGACAAAGGTTGTCTGGCTCTAGACTATAACATGGATAGAGGTGGGAATACCACATGGGAGGAAGGGGAAGTTTGCCTGGTAGATCTATCTACTCCAGCTTTCATCGTAGTTTTCAGGGGAAGGGCGGACGAAGCCACTTTGACAAACAGGAACCAGCCACAAGTAAAAAAAAAAGGTGATGGGAAATTTCCAATTAGATCGAGATTCTTCTTTATTGTTATGGATAGAGGTTCGCTTTCCCAGCTGTAACCGATGCCACAAAGGCCTTAGGTTTGAATGTTTGATTCGACTTCTTTTCCAATTGTCTTTATCTAAAGGCAGAATTCGCTTGTTTATGAGTCGTTCCTGTCCTGTAGTTCAATACACTATTATAAGGCCAGTTGCCTATACAGGATCTCCAGTTTCTAGTACAGTCAGCTTTAGTTATCGCTACACCCTCTCTAGACAAACGATTTGATTCAACCCACTCTACTACTGGTACAGTAGCACCCTGCCTTAATAATCGCATAGGCACCCGGGAACCTTACTCAGTAAAGAAGGAGACTCCCTAAACAAGACTGCTAGCTGGTATGGAGGGACTCGCTTTGCTTGCTTCCTAGTCAAATATGCCCTATCCGTCTGACTTTAATATGGAATGGTATATATATAAATATCCTTCCTGCAGAACTTAAGGTCTACACGTGAGAAATACGTATAATACTACGATAGGAGAACTACTAACTTCCGCCATCTGCATTAGTTACGTTAGCGTAGGTAGGCGGTTCTCATGCCAAAGGGGAAGATCTCGCTCAGCCAAGTGCACAACCTGAGTAAGTACACTTATCGAGGAGTGATAGGGCAGCAGAGTTTGAGGCAAAAAAAAGATTTGGGTGGCTATGGGTGATATGGGGAATCTAACAATTAATTGACAATGATTTCACCGTGGTGTGCATTGGTAGCTTCAAGACGAAGGCATTTTCCATATGTAAGCCACAACACAATTTCAGTATCTTATTCTTCTGAACCAGGAAAAGCGTTCTGGTAAGGAGGATGAAAGAAGAGTACGAAAAAGGAAGTCAAAAGTGGTAGATCCAGGACATGCCAATTTCTTTCTCATCTTTCGCATCGCCAGACAGCGCATGGTTTTCTCAAGATCGTAGTTAATTAAAGAAGAACGGAGATTGAGAAGAAGATAAAATGAACTTAAGTCCTCGTCTCAAGAAAAGAGAGGGACGAGTCGAAATTCGTTCAGGACTTGTGCACGTAAAAAGGCTTCCACGTTTGACCATAGAAGCCCTGGGTAGAGCAAAAAAAGAACATAGAAAAAGAATAGGCCTGATTTGATTCGTCTGCTCGTGGGATTGCCGATACTGCTACCCGGCTACACTGAAAGAGGGAAGCGAATAGCCTGAAGATTCTTTCCTTTGTTGTCTCACTATCAGAGCTTGCGAGAGAGACCAAAAATACTCTCTTCGGCGACTTAGACTTACTCATTTTGGCGATGTCTGGCACCCGCGCAGGAAGGGTTGAATTGTCTGAATTGAACTCTGTGAGATAATGGATCTAACGTTAGGGCTTAGTTACTCCATCTCTCTAGCCGGAACTACTTGAACCCGAGTAATTAGCTTCCTTAAGCCATGTCCATATTTATGGAGCTAAATCGGATGGTAACTAGATTCATTCCGTAGCATGGGATGGGATTCTGTAAGAGCATCTCTAAATAATAGCTACGCATCAGTTTGAGTTCGAGATTGAAAAGTCCTCTCAAGTTGACTATTTTTGGATAAATGGGTCCTGTCAAACTGTTGTGACTGGCATCAAAATACGAAATGTTAGATTACCAATACTATGTTAGCATTATCAAGACTGCAATCTATCACAATTTTGAGATGCTCTATAATTATAGATACCAAGAAAACATGATTATCTGTAAATTGGTCCAGAAGTGAGAAAATAGGTGTGAAATTCCAGGCTAGGGTTAGCAAGGAATTGTTTGGGCTGATTGAGGATATAGAGCTGATGGAGCTACCTTTGCAAGGGCGCAAATTCACTTGGAACAATGCTGTGTCAGCTGCTAAGTTAGACAGATTCCTTTTTACAATAGACTGGGATTCAATGTTGTATACCCATGCTGTGGCGACAGCCCCTTCCTAGATATGGTATGGTTCAGACCATGTTCCTTTGTTGGTGGAGTGTGAGACTGAACTGTTCAAAGGGTTTTTCAAGTTTGAAAGATCATGGTTGAAACAAGAAGACTTTATTCAGAGGAGCATGCACTGTTGTTAAAAGGAGAATTGGGGAAGCCTTTTGAGTACATTTACAACAGATGAGAAAGTGTTTTAGGGGTGGAGTGCAAATGTGAATAGAGAGATTAGGAGAACAAAGGAAGAATTGTTGACCAGTCTGGATAAGTTGGAGCTTTAGCAGGAAGAGAGGGAATTGGAGCAAGAGGAGTGGGAGTGCGTTGATTACTGATTTCACAGGGGTTCCCCTACCGTCCAGAGAGAGTTGTCGCCAGGTCCTCGAAAAAGAATCTGCCATAAAAGAGATGGAGATTGACCATCTGCACCTGCTCATTCAATTATTCTATTCCGAGAAATCAGGACTACAATCTTCAGACAGAGCTTCGATAAACTACTTGTCTCATTGGGAATACCCTCTTATGGAGAGCTAGATTCCGTAGTGGAGTTTACTTAGCTAAATTAGCAACTTATCGATCTGCTGTAGCTTTTCAAATCCACTCTAACCGAACTATGTTAATTATGGAGCCTATCCTTAGAAAATAAGATTGTCCTTGTACTTGCTCTCTCATTCCTGGGAGTCCTTCAAGGGTATCAGATCTTGAAACAGGTTTTTCTTTCGCGCTTCCCCTAGCGCAGGCAGTAGTTTGATAGCGAGTTCACCTTCCTAGTAACGTTTGCTCATTTCTTTGTTTAGCATTTCTTTCCTGAATCAGAGTTTTGAGTAGCCGGGACGGACATGAAATTAAGAAAGAGCCCGCACGATCTAGATGCACTGAAAATGGCTATAAAATATCCAGTTTTAGAAAACAACACTCTCTCTCTCTTTACGAGAATTTCAAGTGGGTTGGTTCAATTCCTAGCTTTTTTGGATTTGTATTGCCTTACGAACTTGCTAACTAAAAGAAGGTAGGTCCACAAACAAGTCTATATTGGAATAGATAGAGAGCATTTTTCCCCCTTGTAATTTCACAAAAAGTGGAGAGCCCTAGCATTGAATGAACGTAGTTACTTATCGAATTACCTGAAGTGAAGGAATGCCCAGACTTATTTACTTGTCCGAATAGATTGACTCGGTAGGCCGTAGGAAAAGATAACTCATGCCTACTTTACTTACTTGCCCAAGCCCTACCTACATATTTTACTAGTAGTTCTTTCGGAGAATTACTCTCTACCTACCTATCCTATCCTATCCTATCCTATCCTATCCTATCCTATAGTAGATTGAGTCGAGTAGTGATGAGCACTTATATATACCAGTCCGAGTATGGAATCGAACTAACTCATACATAGGAATTCCTTTCAGGTTGTCTTGCATTTACTTTTTCTTTTATTTGTCCCGAAGAGACAGGGAAAGCTTTACCAGTTGAAAACTGCGGACGGATTAGCCCTCATTAACTTAAACTTATGAGTTAAGTTTAGTAAGGAAGATCTTGGCTTTGTATTGCCGCTTTTCCTAGATATAGCTATAGCATAGTAGTGCGTTTGCGATAAGATTGAATTGAAACTCGAAGTGAGAGCATGCATTTCCAGCCATACGGAGAGAATTACCCGCCTACCTGGATGGCCTGCCTAGTAGTTCTTTTGAGAAGAAGTGCGCGCACATCTTAATTCCAACCCATTTCATGGATTTTCTCTAGCTACCTCATTTCAGTAAAGTTAAGCGGGTCGCCCTTTAAAGCCCCAGATTACCTGGTGGGGCTAGAGTCTATTGTTCAAAGCTAGCTAGTCGAAGTCTTAACTCCGTCCGTTTGGCTCAGTAAAAAAGTATGGGAGAAAATCCCGTATTTATTTTAGTTAGGCCCCCTCTTTCCCTCGATAAAAAGCAACTCAAAAGACAGTATGTAGACTCGGGGAAAACCTCTACCTAGGACTTGATTTACTTGTTTGAAAAACTTTTTATTATCGTATGGGAAAGTCACCCAACACTTTCTCTATAAGGATAGAGAAAAGAACAACAGACAACAAGACCAAATCCAACCGTTCTCCCTCTTCTTCTTTTTTCCGTCTATGTATAAGTATAAGGCTCTTTCGAAGCGGAATGTATTCTGCTAATGTGCACCACGGCACGGAGTTTAGATGAAATCCCGGTGGACCTTTGGGCTGCTTTATCTCATTCCACTGCAGAATTGGGGGTTCACAAGAACTTTGACATCTTTCCGCGAGAGCTGGCAGATCATCCACTCTTCATTGAAAAGTGCGTAAATTGCCTACCTAGTTTTAAAATTAATTAGAAAATGAGTGTCACAGCAGTAGCTTTTAAGATAGATGGTAGCCATGAATAAGGATATAAATGAGAGGAGTGAGTGTGAGGAGAACTTCCCATTTGCTGTTCTTAGACCCTGTAATAAAAACTTTGGAAGCTTCCTAGGAGCGAGTCAGCAATTTCGCTCGTTTTCCTGGTATCCAGACTTTCATAGTAGGTCTCGTAGCCAATATCCCTACCAGACAATCCAAAATGGAACCTTAGAGTGCTTTACCCGTGACCTTTCTTGTTGCTCCCTGGGCAAATAGAAACTATATCTTTTTCTATAAATAGGTCTGCCGCCCTGTTAGTGCTCTATTAAACCGGCTTTGTTTAGTCTGATCACTGATCATTTCACATCAACTCAGCGATTAGAAACTCGATGTCTTTTCGGCTGTTTTATTAGCAGCGTTAATAACCCTCCCTTCTGCTCTACGTTCAAAGACTTACTTCGTTTTTATTTGAAATAAGAATAACAGAGATGAGGGTAGCGGCTCTTACTGTGGCTGTGGCTGAATCACCGGCAGCATTAAAAAGGAAAGCAAAGACGTACGTGTATACTAAAACCCTCCAAACAATAGGTCTCCAATCCAGCGAGTAGATGAACGAGCCGACCAATAGGTAGGAAGGAAGGAGCGAGCCCCCCTTTTGATTTGAGAGGAATGGCTCATCCCCTCACCTCAGCTTTAGGAAAGAGCGAGCCATTCCTTGCCGGGGCGGTATGAGTTAGCCATTCATCTGTTGGATGTATGGAGCCGACTCAGTTGGGGCCAACGCCAGCAACCTAAGAAGCAGAAATTAGAGACATAGGCATTTTGCAAATACATACAAATAGAATATACCTGGCTCACAAATCGAAAGCAGCAGAGTAAGCAATTGTTAGAAAACCAAGACAGGTCAATTGATCCATCTTAAGTAAGCACTGTCTGTGTGAACTAGACCGCCTAGTAAGGAGATGCTTATTGCTATGTGGTTTCCACTCTTTCTTACAAGAGCTAATGAACAAGAGCTATTCCCTTCCTCAGATTCCATTTAGAAGCTAAAAACATCAGTAATGATGGAGGAAAGAAAGCCAACCTTAGCGGCCTTCTTCATTGGAAAGAACATTTCTCCCTTTTTCCGCTGCGCATTTCCCCGCCAGAATCCTCGTAGTACTATACTATACTATACTATACTATACTAAACTAAACTAAACTAAGTCGTGGCTTACAAGCTAGCCCGAAAGCAGCTTACCCTTAGCTTAGCGATTTGACTAAAAAGCCGAGTTAGCTAAGAATGCAGGAAAGAGAGATGATCTTAAAGAAGATAACCAAGTGGTGTATCAGCCTGATAGCTTGCTTGGCTCCTTTACCCTTCATGGTTAGAATGGGTACCTCGCGGTTGGATCCATTCCATCATCCATCAATCTCAGGATCCAGGCTCGCCTTCACTCGGTCAAGGGGTAGCCCTTTACCTCGTTCCGGGGTGATGAACCCTTTCATTCCTAGAACAGGGTATCTCCAATTTGAGTAACCAGCTTGCCATCCTTCTCAACCCACAATTGGAATTAATCCCGATAATCCTTTCCTTAGTTAGCTGCCCAGAAGGCGATCCAAACAAGAGCTGTATCAGCTCATGGGGATGACCCAGAATCTCTTTTCTCTGGTCTGTCGATCCAACCAGCTACCATGTAAACAACTATACCATGACTAGTTGACCCAGTGAGTAACAACTATCGTAGCGAACCTAAAGCATTCAGGCTTACCTCTTGGTAAACTTTGACTTTAGTTTGATATTACGCATAACCTTCCATCCAGTGGCCTTCCACCAGATCTTTCTACATCCGTGGTTATTAGACAGGATTCTGTGCTTCTACTTTTAGGCTTGCGTTCATAGACTGAATTCCACTATCTTAGCTCGCTTATGGTGGGAGTGTTCACTCGCTATCCTTGGGTAGGATCTTCTTACCGAGGGTATGACTACAAGAGCACAGCCAGCTGTATTCATGCTCTTCGAAGTACCCCTTTCTTGTCCACAGCTAGACAGCTCGTACTCATTTGCCCAGCAGTGGTCGGGTTCACCCATTCTTTGAACCTACCTATCTGCTTAACCCTCACCTTCCTTCATATCAGAATGGAACAGTAAACTATATTGTTAGATGCTATGTTTCTAGGATGGAATTCCCTGTACTCAACAGTAAAAATACAAATAGTATCCATGGGATAACCCTGATCGATAGAAGTCACCGCTAAACAAGTTTTGACAAGAGGAATGCTTATTGAATAATAATAATTATTGGCTTTATTTATTGCTACTAGAAAGGTAGATACCGGTGGTAAGCGAAGAGGAAATAGACTCCTGTGAGTATCTATTTGAGTAGAGAGGTATGCCATTAAAAGCAATTAAATAATAGAAAATGAAGGAGATACTAGGTAATGTGTATGAAGGGGTAGCCTGTATAGCATGGTCTAGGGTTCTGAGAGAGATCGGTCATCAAGAAAAGAGATAAGAGTTCGCCCTCCCTGTTTTGAGTGGGTGCTCGCAAGGTCAAAGTAGAAAATTCGATTCTTTCATTAAGAGGATAAAGAGTGGAATTTATTTACACCTCGAAGTAGAGATGTATTGGTTGAGTCATTCGCTAAACAACTCGGATCGAGACCCGACCCCTAAAGTAGAGTCTGTTTAGTAAGTAGTATGTGGCGGTAAATCGAGCAAATCAACTCAAGGGCTTCTGTTGGCTCATGATCTATGTACCCACAATAGGGATTATATTCCTCAATACCGATAAAGTACCTCAAGTCACCAAGATCTTTCATTCTGAACTGTTTCTGAAGGAAAGAAAGAAAATTCCCATGTTAAATTTCACTTTCACTTTAACAATAACAATGCCTGCTTTTTTAATGTTATAAACTTAGACCAAAAAAATAACCATACCATAAGCCGTATAACAAACAAACAAAGAATGATCACACGAGCTCTGTCTGAATCCAGCTTCATTCACCAGCATGGCCATCTTGAATTTTGCAAACCGACGCTCTGGGTGCTTGTTTGAGACCATATAAGGCTTTCTTCAATCGGCAAACAAGGGATGGATCGGAAGTCTGATAGGGCTTTAAGAGATAGGGAAAACTGCGGTAAGAAAGACCCACTCAGTGAATCGGTGGATCACACACTTGGACCCGCCTGACTATTTCGAAAGTAGACAAGTGTTGAAAGAGTGAAGTCTGGGGACAACGGTAAACGTAAAAAATGGGATCTCCAAAGCTACCCGCCCTACTAAAGAAGTTCGCAAGCAAGGGACATGCCGAACACCTACCTTTCCAACTAAGTCCCACGCGAGGACCCTTTCATCCTTCCGTCGTTAGCAAGCGGTGGCCGACTAGGCCTTTTCCCTAAATATTTTAGGAAGCGAAGAGGACAGAAAAAAGTTCGGTAATCTTCTCCCTTTGGTAGGCATTTACCCAAGGCACTGATATTCTGAGTCTCTCGATTATACGTGAAATAGGGAGTTCAAGGTCTTATTTGTATTTCTTGGCCTGGCCAAAGTGAAAGTGAATATGAGCGAAAGTGAATAATTCACTATTGAAAGTGAAAGTGGAGTGAAATCTGGATATGAAGGTTCAAGTCCAGTTCCAATCTGGATATAAAAGTGCTGTTTAATCGTCGAAAGTGATCTCTCTTTTGTTGTTCTCTTTTAGTCCACTTTTTTTTTAGTCAGAAGTTCACTTTAGCTTAGCTAAGTAAGTAGTCCTTCATCAAACTTGCATATCTGGCACTTTAGGGGGTCAATCTTTCATGTTGGAAGCTAAAGAAAAGGTACTCCCCCTCATTTGAAAAGGATAGGCAATTGAGAGAGAATAGGGCGATAGCGATAGACACAGGAACTGAAATAGACTAAAAGAGGACTCCCGTAGAGGAGAGGGGAAACCCGCTTAGATAGGGCGATAGCCCGGTTTTTCTTGAATATCCTTTCCAGTGCTTGTCTTGTATTGAGGTATACCGAAGATATGAGTCAAAGTAGGTAAGAGAAGGAGGCTTTCACTATTATTATATTAAGAGTAGGGCTTTAATGAAAAGAGTAGGCCCTTCGTATCTTTCCTCCAAGACGGAGCGAGACGGATAGGCAGAGCAAGAGCTCTTAAAGTCTACCCTACCCGGGCTAGCTTCTTCATTCATCCATTTAGGTCAGGGGCGGGCTTCTTCCCTTATATACGATGACATAGATAGAGCCTCCTTCTTTGATCCATTCATTGATAAAATAAAGTAGTCTTCGGGGGCAGTTTACCTTTTGAATCGACAGTAGAGTAGGTTTGATCTTGCTTTCTCAATCTTTCTCTGATCCTAGCCGTGTAGTAGATCCGGCTTTATTCGGCTAAAAAGAAGTGTGTGGCCGTCGTATCTGCTCGCCCCCTTCTTCATTCATCCATTTAGGTCAGAATGGATCCAGGGAACCTGGCTCGGGAACAGCCCTGAAAAAACACAGTAAGAGAGTCCAATCTCTGAAATTTAGCATTTTATCTCCTAACCTAAGTAGTAGTAGTAGTAGTAGAAGGCTTAGTATCTGACTTGATCCAATAGAGTAAGAACACACAGTAGATCCAGATTCCACACCTTGCTGTGGACTGGGGAGAGAGCAGCTCTGCGAAGCTGGGCGTTCTGTGTGATTATGGAGGAACTGTAGTACTCGCCCCAAAATGCAAGCCGGGATAGATACTTAAAGAAAGGGGGAGCGGTGGGCCTTCAAAAAGGAGCGAGGGAGTGATGGGCAACCTTAGTCTATATGTTGCTCGTGAGCCGCCAAGTACCAGTCTCGCAACAGTACTGGCGTTAAAGGATCGGTCCTTCACTTGCGGATCGTTCGCGAGTCGAACTCGCTCTCTTGCCACGCCTTTGACTCACGAACTCGAGTCGGACTCATTCACTGCTTACTTTTTTTAGGATCGTTCGTTCTTCACTCTCTTGCTATTACCCGCAGGGAGCGCAGCAACCGACGGTGCATATTATCATATAGAAAGAAGCGAAGCGTAGCGATTCGTACTACCGGAAAAGTGTGCTAGGCAATAGAGTCAGCTTACGGGGTGGGGCGCAAGTAAGCGTAGCGAATCACATAGAGTTGCCCCTACCTGCCAGCGCGCAGATAGATAGGGCGGGCGAGCGCAGGGATGGATGTCTGAGCGGTTGAAAGAGTCGGTCTTGAAAACCGAAGTATTGATAGGAATACCGGGGGTTCGAATCCCTCTCCATCCGCGAGGGCATAAGTTCTCTCTTGCCTTATCTATAGATAAGAACGAATCTCCTCGACTCGACGGATATGATGGATGGAATGGGTAGAAGGTTTAGGTTATTGTGTGTTGATTTAGTTAGGACTTTGTCTCCCTTTCGTTATCTTCCGCCCCGGGGGGATGACCTGTGGGAGGGAGCTAAGTCGAAGATCTCGGTGTCGCCGTGAGTGGTTGATAAACAGCGATTGCTGTTTGATTTAGGGAGTCCTAACCCGCTTAACAGACAAAGAAAACGATAGAGACTTCCGGGTATAGGGTGACGACCTTAATGAATCAAGTATTCAGGTCCGGTAGAGCAATCTCGAATTATCATATAGAAAGAAACTCTCGACGGGTACGGGTATAAGTAAATCGTTTTTGCAATATTTTAGTCATCGCAAAATTAAGGTGAAGTATGATCTGTATCTGTAAAAGTAGATCTTTGAATAACAGATTGGTCTGAACTTAAAATCATTTTAACAAAGCATGACAGTTTTTCATGACTGCCTTGCTTTCTTTTATATGGGAGCTGAAATCAGCATCCGATCGACCCTTGCTGCGTACATGGGTCAGTAGATATCACAGTACTAACATCGCAAACAGGATTCAGGTTTAAGCCACAAAGATAGATGACGATGAAGAGGAATCGTAAATTTGTTCACAATCATTCCTTTCAGGGAACTCACAAGGCCCATCGTGCTATGTGTTCAACACAAAACCCAGTCTTTATCCGTCAGTTTTACCAACCTGACCAAGAAACCGTATCAACCCTGCCGCAAGGAACCATGCCGAGGATCTTTTGAGATATTTCCTAGTCTAGTGGAAGTCTAATAGGTCTCAGGATTCGAGGTGGCTATCTTCCCTTCCGTGGATTTCCTAGTTCGATTTCTCTCTTGCATCTGTTTATTGTGATACTTCCATGGATCTGTTTGGATCAACCTCATTGGCCAGTTCTAGGCAATAAAGAGACAGACAACTCAAAACTCTATTGGATGCCGGTTTGCGGAGATTACCTACGAGGATTTCTTAGGATGGCTCAAAGACGGATTCGGTCTTTTCCTCAAAGGCGGATACGATGGAATTCGCTTTGGACTAGGAGAGAGCTAGACAGCGGGGATGAAAGGTTTGCGAGGAAGAATCAATGGTTCTACAACTGCAACAGCACTTACTTCAAAGACTATTCTACGACCAGCCGCCTACTTAATTACACTTCCAGCATGGCAAGTTCCTTCTTCTGCGAATATGAGATAGACCGACAGCCGGTACGGGACTAAGGGACTGTGGGAACAGCGAAAGACCGGATTCTAAGATATAGGCCAATCAAAAGGAAGATGGTGAAAGACCACCACAAAGAGACCCTCGCTCACGCCTTAGTTGCGCAACCAGTGCCGTCTCAGATTTCATCAGTGCCTTCTCTACCTCAGTCGACTGAGTGGCTCTTAGACTCAGGAGCTTCTCATCATGTCACCGGTGACTTGCTTCGCACCTGTCCTCTTATTTTGCTTATGCTGGTTCAGATACTCTCACCATTGGAGTGGAGTGGAGATGGTACTGGTATGAAAATATCCCACATTGGCTCTTCTCCTGCGGCCTTGTCTCATGGTTCCATTCACGCTTCGCGCCCTCTCGCCTTTTCCCACAACTCATTCATAAAACCAGTTGTCCGTACACTCCTCAGCAAAACGGAGTGGCCAAGCGCAAACATAGACACATTACCTTAGCGGCCTTGCTGTTATGCAACACGCTTCTATCCCGGTTCCTTTTGGGATGAAATATTTGCAAGTGTGGTCTATCTCATCAATCGCTCCGCGCCTCTTCTTCTTCTCTCTCTCCCTTCACACAATTGTTTCATAAAGACCCGAATCTTCGTATTCTCAGACAGCCTCACCTCAGACCTTACATTGATCACAAGCTTCAGCCTCGTTCGATGCCGTGTATTTTTCTTGGTTATGCACCACAACAGAAAGGTTACCGCTGCCTTCATATACCAACTAACAGAATTTGGATTTCCAGACATGTTGTCTTTGATGAAAACAGGTTTCCTTTTAGGGAGCTCTCTACATCTGGATTGACCATTCCCGAGTCCACCATCGAGCCGGCACTGGCACCATTACGAGCGAGGTAGGGCAGCTAGCGAAACAAAGTGCGAGGGATGGATTCGTGCATGAATGTCAGATGGTTGTAGTGGTGAAGCTCGTGATGCTCTGGATGAGACTGACTCTATATGCCCGAAAGGACCAATCAGGTGGATCATTTGGACAGAGGAAGAGATGGGTGGGTGCACTGCCCTGCCGCAGAGAAAGAAGACAGCTCTATCTCAGAAGTGAGCTCCGTCTCACAAGTTAGCTCAGCTCCGTCGATCTTCTCGAGAGGAGCAGTTCAAATCACCCTGTACGGATCCATTGGGATCTGGTCGAAGTAACGGGTACCAGGTTTTTCCTGGAGTTGCCTTTATTCGTTCATTTCTGGTTGAAATATGGGCTGTTTTCTGTGTGGGTCTAGGAAATCAATCCGAATCTGCTTTCCATAGGATCGTTTGGATATTAATCGATTAAATAGGTGTCTTCTGCTGCATTTCGAGTTAATATGTGTACTCTACCGAACGAGGAGGGTCGAGTCGAGGGAACACTTCCTTGACGAGAATCGCTAACAACTCCTTTTCTTTTCTTTGACGAGCTTAAACCACTCCCGGATTCCTAATCATAGCTTTCTTTTGTGGGCCTCCCATCGGTAATGGTATGGGTTCCTCGGTCTCATTATGCATCTGTTTTGTTGCAGTTTTGAACTGTAGTGACACAGGTGCGTTTTAAGAATGGCAGCAGGTCTAATTATTCGTACTTTCGGTGCATACGCCTGGTGAAGGAACCTTCCTTGGGTAGAAAAGTTACTAATAGCTCTGCCTCGAACAAACCCAATTGTAGTGATCGCCCATATTGGATCTTTCGTATCGAAAAGTGATAGGAGGTGAGACTTGCCTATTTCCTTTGGATGCCTATTCATATGTTTTGTGAACAAGTGAGCAGCTGGTGCTCTAGTATACTGTAGTGAGCCTGAATGGTCTTTATGAATTGTGCACTTGCTATATTATTTGTTCTTGCACTTTGGCCTTGAATCCTTATTGTGCACCGTGGTCTCTTGGCTTTGATGACAGGGATATCCCTTTCCCTTCTACTGCTTGATCCATCCCTGCGGCTTGCTCTCTTGAGAAAAAGAACCTAAGCGAATTCCCTTATCTTATTTGGAGGATTAGCCATGGCCTTCCTCAGATTATGGGGCTCCTAGTTTGCTGATCTTGTAAATCTCTTCCCCGCTCAAGTTAAGGTTCCCACGGCAATGAGTGCTTTGCTTCTCTACATCTCGTCTGCTATCTTGATTGAGATGCTTGTTTTCCTAGTAAGAGTTGTACAGCCCATCTCTTCCCTTCTATTCACTACCATTCCGCGTCTTCGACTTCTATTAGTTTCTTTCTTTCTCACTTTCTTTGGCTACAATGGTTACTGCCAGCAATATCAGATCAGAAATGTTATAAGAAATAGCTATATCTATTTTATTTTTCTACTTCCGCTACAGGTGGGGATAGACTGATTCGGTCGGGTCGATAATCTGCCCCGACCTCTCAAGCCTCTAAAGATCGATAAATGGTATCTATCTGGATGGAATGCTAGCAAAGCAATAAAGTACCTTGCGTTGCGGGTGGAAAACAGAGAGGAATCTCCTGCTGCTTCGTTATCAAGAAAGAAAGCTTAGGTTTGGATTTCTTCTCCTTCACTTGTGACCTATGAAGCACCAATGCTTACGATCCGGTACTAGTCCTCCAATTATCTTCCTCCCAACGCGGCAGGTCGGATCTTCTAACCCGATCTCTTCTCAGGTTTCGAGGTTCCTAGCTGTACTGATTAAGGGAGGACAGGCAAGTCACTACACTACTCCAAATGCAAAAGAGATGCTCATCTACGTAAATTCAAGTCAAGCTCAAGTCAAGTAAATGGCCCAGGAATGGATAGCGTAATGTGTGAATCTCAATTGTTCATATAGAAATGGTGCTCTCTGGTTGACAGGTTCGACTTCTTCATTTTACTGGGATTTTGGGCATCAAGTCAATTTTGCCTAACTTTTATTCGTCACATTATACGTGACTCATTGGATTTCCAATGAGAAAAGTGCGGATCATATAGATGGCAAAGTCCATAATTGGTTTTTACCTAGGGAGAGTCGATTGCTTTTTGGAAAAGTTCATCTCACTATTTGGAACTACTGCAAAACTCTCATTTCCAGAAGCCCATTTTCTTTAGTGAAATTGGAGGATGGACGAAAACACCGGGAAAATGAAAGCAATCTTGATTCCGGTTTGCCGAGGAGGGTAGGCTTGTTTTCCCACTATATGCGACAGGCCTGGCTTTCCATACTCAGACACTATAGGAGTGCTGCTACACGAACATCCTTTTATTCGTCACATTATACGTGACTCATTGGAATGCTGTCTTTCTTTGGAAAGCAGAAGTGAGAATTGGATTGCTGTCTAGGCGAAAGCGGGAACTCAGATGACTTTGACTTGATACTTGATTGAGATGCTTGTTTTCCTAAGAGACCAATCCTATGAATCTTCCTTGGACGATTGCCGAGTTGCCACTTCTGATTACCAAGATTACCAAAGACTTATCACTTCTCGATACGAAAGACCTGTTTCCCAGAACCAGAACCAGAATACGAGGAATCGATTTTGACCACTGCTTTGTATGGAATGGCATACGGCGCTTCTGCTACGAATCAATGTGTCAGTTCCCACTATCCTAGCGAACTGAACAATACCAATACGCGAATCACGAGCCGGAACAAACGAAACGAGTGCTTTCTCCGGAACAGAGAACGAATACACGGCGCTTCGAATGGAGAATACGAGACTGAGGAAGAATACCTTGACTCGCTATCTCAAATTCGAATACAGAAATGCAACATATGGTGGAAATGCTATGAGGAACCACAAATCCTTCCTACTGAGGTGAGGAAAATACTAGATTATTTCCGGCACCTTTACTTTACTTTACTTTACTTTACTTTACAGTAGTAACCATACCATAACCATAGTTGGAGGTAGTTCACTAGCACAGCCAGCCAATGAGTAATCAACCTTCCCTTTAGCCAATGAGTAATCAACCTTTTCCCTTTCTGGACCAGCAAACAGAAGAACCAATACGAGTAACCCTTCAAGCCAGAAGAGTAACCCTGAAACCTACGAATAGGAAACTGTCTTTACTTGAAACCGTAAGCAGCAAACCTATGCCAAGGTCACTCATCTTTCCTAAAGACGTTGACTACGACTCTAGATTAGATCTGGTGAATCACCGGTACCTCTAGGTATGGAGATCCTTCGACAAGTTCTTCTTCCCCATTGGCCAGGTCCCTCTGCATACATAGAATGTCATAGATAGAAACGATATCTCGTAACGGAAGACGATAGATTCTAAAACTTGATCTCGCCGGGACCACAGAATTTCGTTTTTCCTCGATAGAGAGTCCTAAGATCTGATCAAGTGATGCTCACCATGGTCCAAAAGTTGACAAGCAGATTTTCTCTCGATGGAGAGCCAGCTGATAAGAATCAAGTCTGTTTCGTATAGCTGGAAAAGTTACCAAGTCCGTTTTCCCGCGATTTTCGCTTTATAGCAGATTTTTCCTCTAGAGATGGTCTTTTGGTCTGAGAAAAGTATGCTTCCCTTAGTGCCAAAACTACTTCATCTGATTTTGCCGAAGGAAACTCTAATCTGGATTTCGAATAGTTCACATTCCCCGGGTATTTGACATATAGAAATTCTGGGAGTCTTCCTGGCCACACGTGGAGCAAGCGGCACCTATCTTTCTCTATCTATCTTGGCAGGGCTTCAAAACTAGTTCGAGAAAAGAAATGCGTCTCTCCTATAACGGAGAAATCACTGAAGCCTATGGCAGCCTCTATCTAGTCGATTGCTTTTGGATCAAGCCCAGTGCAGTGTAAAAACGAAACCCTATTTGACCTCCGGAAAGCCTATTGACAATTCAAAACTTCTGGTCCCCTATACTATACTATAATAGGGAAAGTAGGCAAGTCCATGGCCACCTACTTGAAGTGAAGAGCAGAAAAGAGATTTGATTCACTACCGAGTTCTCTTCCAATGAGTAACTACTAATGTTACGAATCAAAAACGAGCCCTTCGTCCTCTGAAAGCCGGCGATCGAGTGAGTAAGTCCGCCAGGAAGCTAGTTCTTTAGGGCTTAAATGAAAGCTTGTCGGCTGTGAAAAGTATACCTTTCCTTTTCCTATCCTTTCTTCTCTACTGGCTATCCTATCCTTTCCTTGAGTTTGTTTCTTTCCGCTGCAAAAAAGAAGCTAGTCTACCAGCGCTTCGTTCTAGCTCGAAAGCAAGGTTCTATGAAGACTCACAAGCACAAGCAAAAGTAGCCCCTCCCTTAGAGCAGTCTCTTTTGAAACAAGTCAAGGAAACCAGTCAAGTCAACCTGACCCGAGATGCAATGCAATACGACTTCACAGTTGTGTTGATTGAAGGAAGTGAGCGTATGCCGGCTAGTCCGGTAAATCGTATCATGATCATAGCATCGGGTTGGTGGGACAACCCTAGTCAGAGTGAGGGTTAACAAGAGTAGCGAACGGATTCCAGTATTTCATTTTTCCTTTCACCCGGGTTTCCTCTTTTCTTATCCGACGACTGCCATGCTTCTACCTTTCTTATCTGCCTACTACTAGCCTTCCTTCTTACTTTCTGGTTGGAGTATTTCTATTGACGGATCGAGGTCCGGGTCCTTGGCCTACGCTTTGGAACCTGGAAGAAGGAGACTCATTAGCTGAAGAAGTAAGCAGACCTAGATATTCCCTTAACCTAACCAGCCGGAATCCTTATTCCAATAACCCTTAGCCCTAGCTTTCATTGAAGGAAGTGAGGGTCGACCTTATAACTCCGTATGTATCAACTAGCCATTATCAGATCCGAGGTCCAATTTACTAGATTGGCAAAAGGGGCGGGTGCAGGACAAGAAGCCAATCATTCATTTTCATGCATTGTTCGATTCACACTGCTCCTTGGTCCGTGGCTAGTGCTTTTCTTTTCGCTAATCACCCAACTCTCAGGCCAGTCAGAAGGGCATTGATGGAACACAGACCGGTAAGCTCTTCGATTAACGCCGTCCGAACTCTTGCTTGATAGGACTTCCTATTCTTCACCTGGGGCTGGTACCTTTCCCAGCTTTCTTTCTGGACAGCTATCTTTGATTGACGGAGGGCAGCCTGCCAAACGGCTCTGCCCTAGCTTCTACTTCCTAGTTTAGTTGATATCTAGGTTCCAGTGTAGTAAGTCTTCCAAATGTATAAACACTTTTCTGGTGTGGTTGAACCTATGAT
>Ga0070663_100000083_pt1 | contig 42157 bp, 70 predicted proteins | sample KBSC63metaG_FD_65646 | JGI IMG/M metagenome (GOLD analysis project Ga0070663, IMG submission 65646) | Corn rhizosphere microbial communities from Kellogg Biological Station, Michigan, USA - KBS C6-3 metaG | ecosystem: Host-associated > Plants > Roots > Rhizosphere > Soil ...
CAAATTCCGCTCGCATTCAATAAACCGAACTGAATCATATTCTAATCTCTGGGTCTTATGTTGCCATAGCCTTTCAGGAAACTTAGTCGTTTTGCCTATATAGACTATCTCGCCGTGGCTCAAAAGGAAGTATATGCCTGTTTTCATGAGATTCTTTCAAAGAATATTTTTTTGCCGTCTTTCACATGCCGATATTTTGCCTCCCCGCGTTTGTTAAAATTGTTGAGATACTGCCAGGAGTACGTTTTCATCTTTCCCCTGATCTCCATTTTGTCCCCAATTTTGAGGTTTTCCGGCGTGTGAACTGCTTTGCGTCCCATAAATCTGGATCAAATATCGGAAAAGATTCCGAACTACAATAATTTTATAAAAATATTTTCACGGATCGTAGGATTACAATAAAATTGTAGTACCTTTACACTCATCAACACAGAGATTATGGAAACCACAACGAGAATAAAAAAAGAAGCACAATACTTATCGGCTGGCGACATCCTTCAGACAGGCGAGGTTGTTACGCATGCTCCTTACCGTGGGCTTAAAACTCCTGCCGGAAAGGTTGATCTTGGAATCAATGGCTTCAAGAGAACGTGGAATGCCCGTACAATAATCGTCATTAAATAACAATCGCAAACATCGCAACATGAAAACCTAAATCCGCCGTTACTTGCTTCAGGACTTGGTCCTTCTCTGCACGCTGTTTTCATTCGCAACTTTAATCTACAGCTTTTTATGAACTACTTCGACCTCACCATTCACCAACGGATCAACGCGAAGGCCAACAAGCTTTCAATGTGCCCCACAATCGAGAAGATGAAGGGCAGCCTATTCCCGCGAATGGCACGCAGTAGAGTGGATATGCTTGCCTATACGCCCGGCTGGCCATTCTACGCGATCCGCTTCAAGACCAACACATTCGATTTACCATACAACCACAACCCACACGCATGAATACCTACGAATGGTCGGACAAGCTGGACAGTCTGAATCAGACGCACAGCTTTTTAATTCACCAGCTCATCGAGGCTTACAAGCGCGAGGACCATGCTCAAGCATTGGAATACGAAACTAAGCTGCAAAAAGTAGACGACGAAATTAACCGATTACTGAAATGAGCTGGGATATATACGGAAATGTTTTAAGGCGCGGATACTGCGAGGTCCACCCTCAAGTGAACGAGGAGTATCCATGTTCTCTTTGTTATGCTGAGGACAAAGGGCGGACACGGCATCAGGAGCAGCAACAGACCGAACAGCAACAATACCCATATTATAGGATCGCCGCCAATATAGTTGAAGACGGCGGAGATGTTCATACCGTTATTATCTCTTACGAGTACAACGAGATTGACGGCGACGGGCATAAAGATATCCTATCATTATCTGTTTACGGCGCATACCCCGCGCTATTAGGCAAGATCGATAATTTGGCGGACCAGGTGCGCGCCGCGATTGAAAACATAGAGGGTGCAGGACATGTCTGTTTCCTCGCCAGCAAACCGACAATACTTTAGAATTCGCTTACGACAAAATAAAAATGATATGAGTAAAGCAGTACACACACCAACGCCGTGGCATATAATGTACCTCAAGGCTTTCGATTACACGATCGTTGAATCAATCGGCGAACGAGTAATATGCAAAATCGACGGCCAGTATCCGACGTTGGATGACAAAGAAGAGAATGAGGATCGGCATCACGCGGACGCGCAGATCATCGTCAATGCCGTAAACCACCATCAAGAGCTCGTCACCCGGCTATACAACCTGGTGAACGCATTGGATTTGCTTTTGCCTTCCGTAGATCCTGCTGACGTTCAAAGCACTGGAGTGGCATTCCAGATGAACGAAGCCCGCGAAACGCTGAAAAAAGTAATACAATAACCAAATACTACCATGAACGAAATTCAAACTCACTTACGCGATCAAATTGTTCAAGCTTCTAAGGGGAATCCTGGGGCAATGATGGCTGCGATGGAAATTCAAAAGCAAAGTTCTATGTCATTGAACGTAGTCCTTTCTTATGGAATTGTCGGTACCGATCTCTATGTTCTATTCTCAGATCTATGCGGCCGCGATGTGACAAAGGCGCTCAAGTTGATTAAAGAATGTCCTGAGAGCATTCTAAAAGATGCGTGTAGCCGTCAGGATTATTCAGGCCGCGAACTTGTGGAGGCGTATCTATGAACCGCTACACCTACCGCCGCAAGTTCAACCGGGACGCTTTAACGTGGGATAAAGAGTTCATCGACATCGACGCTGCCGAGCTTCCTAAGACTCCCGCAGGCTACGACCTTTTCACCATAACGAAACTTTGAGATGAGCACAGAAGTAACGAAGGCGAACGCTGAGGTTCAGCAATACAAGGTTCCGACGATCGCTGAGATTTACGCGGCCGGTGAGGAAATGCCCGCTTTGCAAAAGGATAGCCTAATTCAAGTACTACTGAATCAAGAGCCGCCAAAGGCTTGGTTGAAGGAGCACCCGATAGCCAGAAAAGAGATCATGGTCAATGGGGTTAAACAAAAGGTGCCATTGCTCTATATACCCATTGAGCGCATTGAATGGCTGCTTACGAACATCTTTGTTCGGTTTGAAGTCAAGATCAAATGGACGAAGCTGATCGCCAACAGCGTGGAGGTGTGCGTAAAGCTGAAGGTATACGACCACGTGATGAACCGGTGGATCAAACACGATGGCGTAGGTGCTGCGCCGCTTCAGACAGACTCGGGGGCCGGAGCTGTGGAGTTCGACAAGATCAAATCGAACGCTGTCCAGATCGCATTACCGGCGGCTGAGAGTTATGCCGTCAAAGATGCGGCCGAGAAGCTAGGCAAGATCTTCGGAAAGGATCTGAATAGGGCGACGGATATCAGTTACGATTCCCTGGGTAAGAAGTATGAGAACGTTTTTTCTCCGGAGGAAAAGGAGTCGATGAAAGCTAAACCCGAAGCCAATGCGTGAAATAACTGACGGTATACACGATGACATTTCAATCGACGAATACCACGCGAATAGGTCGCACATCAGCGCAACGCAGATCAAGCGTGCAAAGGAATCTCTGCGGCTATTTAACTGGCATGAGACCGGAAAGATAGTTCAGGAGCAAAAGACCTGCTTTGACTTTGGCAATGCCTTCGAACTTGCTTTGCTTTCGAAAGATGAGTACCTTAAGAGGGTAGCTGTGTTTCCTGATCAGGACTTTATAGACATCGCAATGCAAGATGACCCGAGTCTTACGAAGCCCCGCGCATCTAAGAAATATAGATCCGAGGCCGAAAAATGGGAGATTGAAAACGCTGGGAAATACCGCATCAACGAAACCGGCGATGAAAGCTTTGAAACCATTGAACACATGCTTGATTCCTGCAATAGCGACCCGGTGATCAAGGCGCTGATCGAGAACACGGAATATCAGCTTTCTTTGTTCTGGACGGACGCGGCTACGGGCTTGGGACTTAAGACGCGGCCTGATGTGTGCAAGCGTAAACGGAATGTACTTGTGAATCTGAAAACGATCGACGACGGATCGCCGGAGAGCTTCAGCAAGGAATTGAGTAAGTGGGAATACCCGCTACAGGCCTCTATCGAGATTGAGGGCGCTTTGCGCTCCGGTTTGATGGAGACGGTGGACAACTACCTATGGCTGGTCTGCGAGAAGAAAGCGCCTTATAACGCAACGATATACGAGTACTCCAAAGAGGACCGCGCCGCCGGTGAGGATGGCTTACGCTTCATTCTGGACCGAATCGCCAGGGCGAAGAAAGAAAATAAGTGGCCCGGATATTCCGATCGAGCAGACAATCAATACGGCATTTTAACAGCAAAAATACCCACATGGTACAGGTTTTAGAATTCATCTTTTCATCCTTCTGGATATGGCTGGGCACTGTCATTATCCTGGGAGTAATCGGAACGGGTATTGCCGACATAATAAACTCAATAAGAAAATGAACAGGGAAATAAAGTTTCGCGTGCGCCGAGGCGCATTGATTATAGGGTATGAGCGGCTTACCCCAAAGGGCTGGGAGTGGATGTGTCCTGATTTAAATCCGGATAGTGGTGAAAGATGGACTCCTGGAGTTATCCATTCATCCACAAGCGACTTGCTACGGGAACAGTTTACAGGCTTTAAAGATAAACGAGGCGCTGAGGTATTCGACGGCGATATAATCCGATACGGATTAAGAGAGGGCATGGGATTGCCAGAACGAAAAGGATTGACCCGAATAATCAAAACTGATCACCTCGGATCAATCGGATGGTTTGACATGGATATTATCGTCCTTGGTGATCGGCATAAGAACCATGAACTCTTAACGCAATTCGAATTATCATGAACCCACTCGCCCGCCTTCAGTTCTTCGTCCCTAAGCGCCACGCTTTCGCGCACTGGCTCTACCGCAGGATGCACCGGGGCTATGCCTGGTTCGTCGGTATACCCGATAGGGTATACATCACCATGAACGGCCCTCGCGTCGCGCTATGGTTATTCTTCACGGCCGGCGGGGCTATCTTCATATCCATCGGACTTATCATTATGGCAATCATAACCTTCATTTCATGAAACGACAAATCTGGAAATATGATATGTCGGTATTCGATGATAATTTCATTGAAATGCCGATTGGAGCTAAGTTCTTGTCCATTCAGTCCCAAGACGGGAAGCCGGTTATGTGGTTTCTTGTTAACGCTGCAATGTCAAAAGAATTCCGTCGGTTCAGGGTTATTGGGACAGGCCAAGAATTTAATATAGATCAGACCGACCAGTATTTGGGCACATTTCAAATCGGAGGATTTGTTGGACACCTCTTTGAACTTCTTTAAACCACAACCCCATGATCTACCAATGCATCAAGAACGTGTGGGCTGAACCGGAATTGATTTATCCGGAAGCTGGACGTCAACTGTTGTTCAAGCAAGGTGATTTCTATTATGAGCAATCGCTTGATAATTACCCAGAATTGACTGACGACAAGGGTAATGTCCATCTTGTAACCTCGGAGCTTCTCGAAAACTTCAAGGATATTATGACCATCCCTAAGCCCGAGCCGAAGAAACAAATCGGCCTCGGATGCGCCATCCTCATCGCCTTCACCCTCACCGTACTCGCTTTAATATTTTTCAGATGAGCTGGATAGATATAGACGAAAAACTACCCGACAACACAAAGGAGGTTCTTTGCACTGACGGTAAGTTAATCTTCATTGCCACTTTTACAAAGGGCTGGGAGATTGAAGTGGAAGACGACGAACCGGAACCTGGGCAATACGATATGGATGAGAAGGACGAATTGCTATACCTTAAGGCAGGTTGGTATGAAGAAGAGGAACAGTATCGTGCCATGTACGATTACAACTGGTTCAAGCGCAAGGTAACGCATTGGCAACCATTACCCGAGAGACCATGAGCCTACGACTAAAACAGGGTAAGTTCTACGACGAAGCGGGCAACGTGGTGCCGCTGGAGCATGGCAACAAGGAGCAGATTGCTATCCTTGAGAAATATAGGAGGCGCCGCGAGGCATTCGAGGGTGATGGTCTTGAGCTTGATGCAGATATCGAAGTAGTGGCATCCGTAAGATTCAGCTGCATTTGTTGTGAATACGTGGTGTCAATCTCTAACGAAGATTATGATGCAAACGAAGCCACAGAAGGTCTTGTAGGCAAAGAGGATCAATGCCCACATTGTAAACAGAAATATGTAATTGCGCAGGATGAATATGGAGATCCGGTAGCCAAGTTCAAAAAATAAGCCCGGTCACCCGGGCTACCAAAAAGCTAAACTGATGGTTGCACAACAAAGATACGAAAATGAAACGCAGAGACAAATACAATCTTCTGTCCGATCCCGTGGAGGCTCAGCAGAAGGCAGACAAGGACCGCGAACGCGGCAAGGAATACGGCAAGAAGCGGGCGAAAGGCACCGGAAAAATAAACCGATCTTTCCATCTCAGGAAAGAGGACTTGTAACTTCCCTTTCGCGGGAAGTCGGTTCCTGAATTGTCCGTGTTAATAAAAATGTGGATAAATTGTGGATTATTTTACCACACCTTTCGTTACATTCGCATATCAATTATCCGCAAAGAGATCAGTCGAAGGATTATCTTTGCGGGTAGGTTTGGTTTTCATAACCTTTCCCGCCCGGTGCAACTTCGACAGCATCGGGCTTTTTTTATTTCTGATGGCCAGACCACAGCGAAACAGCGTAGACTACTTCCCTTTCCTATGCAAAGAAGGCACGACCATGTACTATATCGAGCAGAAATACGGGAACGATGGGTTTGCCACATGGATCAAGCTTTTGCGACAGCTGGCGGTAACCGAATACCATTACCTAAATCTCGGCAGCAAACCGCAGGTTATGTTTCTTTCCGCAAAGTGCAAAGTCAGCGAGGAAACTCTACTAGCCATCATACAGGACCTTTGCGACATGGGCGAGTTTGAAACGTTCCTTTGGGCCGAAAATCGGGTGATCTTCAGCACAAAATTCGTTGCCCATGTTCAGGACGCGTACGCCAAGCGAAGTAACAAGTGCATTGACCTGCCGGGTTTACTCATCCTTTTAGAGGGTTTAGGGGTCCGTAAACCCCACACTACGACGGATAAACTCCCCCTTAAAGGACCCGTAAACACACAAAGAAAAGAAGAGTATAGTAAAGAAGAAGAAACTAAAGGAGAGAGCGTACCCACGCTTGATGAAATTAAAAATTTACTTTTTGGGGAATCCGAAAAACGCTGGGCGGATGAAATGAAGCGATTGTATGGGGCGTGGGGGTCCGACGAATTCGATAAATGCTATCAGCACCACAACAATGGGCCCGCACCGCCTGTGGCGATTTGGCAATGGAAACAGAAATTTGGCACTTGGCTATCAATAAAACAGAAAAACGAAAATGGGATCGGGACAAAAACTAAGGGAAATACTGGACAAAAATCTGCCCAGGGGAACGGACAGCGAACAAAATGGGACTGGAACGTCTGAGCCATTGGACCGGCTATTCCTGGATATCGATCTCGACGCCGAAGAAGAAATCGAGGCCCTGCGGGTGGCCCGGGAGAACAAGCATTACCGACTTGTCCGCGAGGAGTATGCCCGCAAGATCAAGGAAGAGCAGGAACGGCCGGTATTTACCGCCGAGGAGGTCTTTGAAAGGTTCCGTGAGTCTTACCAAGTCGAGGCCGAAAGTCGCTACGAGACGATTTTAAAGCACCTTTGCGCCTACTTCACCGCCGACCCGAGAAGCGCCTACGATCCGCGCAAGGGTCTGTTTCTTTGCGGCGGGGTTGGAATAGGTAAAACCACCCTGATGGAGTTCTTCCAGCGAAATCAGAAAGCCAGCTATCGCATTGTATCCTGCCGGGATATTGAATCCGCTTACGCTTCGCCAGACCCTGCCACCGGTGGCGAGAAAGCGATTCACCAGTACTCGTTTAACTTTCAGGTCGCGATAAATTCAAATCCATTCGGCCACGTGATGTATGGGTATTGCTTCGATGATCTGGGCACCGAGGTCGTTGGAAAGCACTATGGTAAGGAAAAGGAAGTCATGATCGAGGTCCTGCTAAATCGGTACGACAAGCACATCGATTTCTTCATGACTCACATGACCACCAACCTATCGTCCGGTGAAATAAAGGACAGATACGGTATGCGGGTATTCGACCGCATGCGCGAGATGTTCAACATAATCGACTTCCCAATAACAGAGAAATCCCGCAGAAAATGATTTACAACGAACACATAGCCGGTGAATGGGATGCAGAAACGAAAATGCAAATCTGCATTATGTGTGGTGCTCTGCTTCTTGAAACAAATAGGCAGTCATCTTTAAAATTATCTGCCGGCGCAAAGTTCATAACCGACAATTTCAATACCATAATTATACGTAACTTTTACGTAGGGCCTGGAGACCTCATCAAACCATGCCATCAGACAAGATTTATAACCGAAAAATCCAGACGCAAATGATCTACATTAAAGACACGCCGACCCATCGCATTGAAGATGCTCTCGTTTTGGACGAACAACGCGTTGAGTATTTAAAGAATCTGATTGCTAAGGCCTATGACCAGAATTGGCATAATGATGGTCCTAACATCGATCAGATTAATGCATACGTTGCGCCTGAACTTAGGACGCCAGAGGAGGCGTTTTACGTCGCCGTCACAATTATCAGCGACGTTGTTAACGCGATGAAAGAAGCCGATAACCGAAAAATCAGAAGGAAATGAGAGCGATAAAGATAGATGTGCCCTGGGTTAAAGTCGGATACCGCATTCCCACCAATGAAAACGAAAAATGGGAAGGACAGCCATGCACGCCATACGTGCCGTGTCTTGTGTTTATACATTATCCAGGGAAACCGCAAGGGGGCATAATTACTGAAGCCTCATGGGATAGCCGGAACATGATTTTTGTAGGGCATTCTCCTTGGATTAACCCGCCATACATAATTTCCCACTTCATAGAAGTGCAGCAATTTTCAAACCCAGAAATACCAGATTATCAAATATGACCGCCCCCACCATCCCCCAGGCTAAGATACTGCGGCTGATGTCGCTGATACAGGTTTTGATTCGGGAGCCGTTGACGATCGAGGGTATATCTGAATCGCTGGACATACACCGCCGTAACGCCTACCGGTATCTGCGCATTATCGATCAGCTTGGAATCACCGTCAATATTAGGAAAAAGCAGATCGTCGCGAAGAACCGGAAGGTTAAATACATGTACTACATCGAACAATGCCCCTGCTGCGGGCGGGAAAAGTAAAAATCACTGAGAAAATATGGAAAATGACATGAAAGAGATTAATGCAGTTGTAATTTCAAAGGAATCAGGACAGACCGGTCCTGATACATGGGATAACTGGATCGTATCATTACAGGTAAATGGTGACACCACAGTCCGTGAGATCGTTGAGTGGGCTACAAAAAACAAGTCTCATAATTATTTTGATGTCACATTGCAAACTCTGGATCGAGTGCCGGAAGCAAAAAAGGAATTATTATGACCGACCCGCAACTCTTCGACCTGGTGTATGACCGCTGACGAATTCTTCAAATATCACTGGAAGGCTTATGAAGTAGTCGAGTATCACCATGCGCGAACGAACACAACAGTTCAATGCTCAGTTCTCGCTATTGACTTTGATTGCCATACTATGAAGATCATTCCGATTGCAGATATAGGCTACGAAGAGAAAGAATTTTGGTGTGCAATCTCTGAGATTCGCAAGATAGTCAAGAATCAGAAGTTGAAAGTGTCATAAATTTAGCTTGCATTTCTGCAAACTAATTTGCAGCTTTGGGTATGAAAGAAATGAAGGACTACGCACATCTGTATTTAGGATGCAAGGCGATCCTAACTAATGAGGATGGTGAACAGAAAAAGTTTATTCTGAATGCCTACAATCTGAATTACTACCGCGACTATCTATCGGATGTAAAGCTCATCCTCCGGCCGTTGGAGTTGATGACTGCCGAAGAGCAAACCGTATACGCTCAGATTGGAGACTACGATTTTAACAAAAGCTATAAGCGGGATGATTTCTATCTGATCGATAAAATGACCGCGGATCAGGTTGTGTGGGCCTTAAGAATGGGATTTGATATGTTCAATCTCAAAGAAGCGGGGCTTGCGGTATGCGAAAACGAGAATATATGAAAAAAGGATATATTTATATGGTCATTGGGAACCGTAATCCGACTCGTCATTTTTGTGAGATAGGCGAATTGGTGATAGGGTTTGGTGAGAGCGGCGGACTGGGTGCTCACAGATATGAGCGTGAGAGCTTTCAGAAAATGGGTGTTGGCCGACAGTTCATCGGGAAGAAAGATGTTTTTGAAATCGGCAAGCTATGACTAAGAAGAAACGCACGGAGTACACGCAATCTGAATTCGCGGCCCTGATCGGGGTCCACGAGTCTACCGTCTGGCGATGGGTAACGAAAGATCCTGCTCGATTTAAAATGTACGACGCAGAGGTCGTGGAGTTTAAGGGAAGAAAACTTATACGGAAATGAGCGCATTTATACATCCAGTAATTCCACCGATGACTCACGATCTGTCAAGGGGATGGGATCAGCCAGATCGACAAGCCATTTTGATTGATGACACGCATGCTGTTATGCGGCGGCGTGACTTCAATGCTTTAGCTGATTATTCTCATAGTCGACCGTCCGCAGTATATGAAGGTAAGATGTGGAAATCTCAGGAATTTGAAACACGCCAAATAACAGAAGGTGATCGCAAAGGGATGTTATATCAATTCCCTACGGGTAATTGGCTAATCAGATGGTGGAGCGCAGCCGCCGATCCTAACATGTGCAAACTGAATACACGCGTAATACTTATCGTTGAAACTGAGATAAAGAAATAGGGATATGGTAAAGTTATGGATTTCTGATAAGACATTGCCGCAACCGGAGCAAAGAAGATAGATGAACTGGAGCAATGGAAAAAAGAGGCCATCCTTGTGTGGGGACCGGTCCTCGACTACTGCCATGACGAGGAGAACGCAAAACGCCTCGGTATTGGATTAGGCGAAAATATCAGCGCGCGCATTCTTGAGATTTTGAAGGCCGACAAATAACTGAAGGAAAAGGATGATAATTTTATTACTCGCCATATCGGTATTGCTATCTAAGATAGCGCGTTTTGACTTTAAATACAGAATAATAATCATATGGATGTCCGGTATATTTTTCGGGGCCGCTCTTGTCTTTTGTATTGAAACATTTAACGCCAAATAAATATATGAATAATATTCCATGGGGTCCTATTGTCTTCGGGCTGCTCCTGATGACGATCGCGTGGCTGGTTCATGCTAAAAACGCAGCTGAGAAAGACCTGGCCAATGCCGAGGCTGAAAAGATTCAGGCCGACAGCATGCATTACCATAACTCCGTGGAGATACTGAAACAAAATGCGCTGCTTCATGAGCAGAACGACAGCCTGCATAACTTTCAGGCTCTTCTCCGAAAGGATGTCCTAAATTGGATAGAACACGCAGGTAACGCTTGGGACAAGGAAAAGAAAGGCCTACTGCGTCAGCTTGTGCAGGTCAACACCGCCCGGGCCACCGCTCCGGAACTGGACTCGATACAGTTCTCACTATACGGCGCACCGCCGGACGACTCGCTTCATACCATCCCTCTGGATTATAGCAGGAAACTCACCGGAGACGCCCTACGCCTGCCGATCGAACAAAGGCTGGCCACACGGGCAGGTGATCGGTTAGATAGCGCTGAGAGCCATTACGGACGCTTACGCGACTCCTACGAACTGGACATCCGAACCTATAAAGAGGACGCCGCCGCCGATCACGAGGCCATCACCGGGCTGATGAAGAACGTCGGCGAGATGCAGGGAACGATCACGAAGCAGAATAAGCAGCTCGACAATCCGTGGTCTTTCGGCCTGCATGGTGGATATGGTGCGACGTTAAGCGGAGGGCAAATTTATATGGGCCCACAGGTCGGGGCATCGGTTCAATATAAAATCAGATTAAGGAAACGGAGATGAGGAATATACAGTTTAGGGTATGGGACGTAGCGAACAACAGAATGGTCACTGACCCCTATCAATTTGCAAAGGCCTATGGAGATATGAAATTAATGGCTCCATGGATATTTTACGAGACATGGCAAGATGTTGACGACGGTATACAGCGCCCATGTCAAGTGATGCAATCTACAGAACTCAGAGACGGCCTAGGCGCTACAATATGGGAAGGCGACAAGGTTAAGCGCGGGAAAAAATTATTCATTGTGGAATGGATATCAGGGGCATTTCATCTGACAATAGGAGGTGAAACATCCGGCCCATTAGGTTTCGAATCAAAAAATGGAGTATGTCTCAAGCTCAAGGTAGTTGGGCATAAATTTGAAAAATAGCATCATTTTATAGCATGACCGACCACCAGTTCAGCCTCTTCGATACGCCTGCTCTTATGAGAGAGTTAAGCCCGATTTACATGCTCAGATTCAATAACCGGATCTATCAGGCAAAGGATCAACGATGTCTGGAAAGATTCGCGGAGTTCTGGGGATTCAACGCGCCGGTAGAATATGCGCCGGTATACTTCAATGTCTCTGGCGTATGCCTCAGAAGGATTATAGGGGTAGCGCACGATGAAGAAACGGGAGCATTCAAATGACATATCAATTCTCACTCTTCGGCTTCGTGCCGCCGCGCCGTAAAAAGGCCATCACTCCCGAGAGAATGGAGGAGGCGAAACGCGAGATAGCCAAGACCGGATGGAAGCCGAACGCGAAGACCCTGGCGAAGATCGCCGATCAGCTGGAGAGCCTGGATCGACGGATTAGATAGTTGCGACGCTGGCATTATTTTAGTACCTTCGCAACGTCTCGTAACACGTCGCTGGGGGTCCAACGAGAGATCAACCTGGCGCAAACCGTCTTAAAAAAGCCCGCTTTCTCCAGATCGCGGGCTTTTTCGTATATCTTTGTGAAGGCTCATAGAGTCACACAATGGTCAGGCTTCGGCCCTGCGCAGACGGCTCGGGGCCGTTTCGTTTATATAGGCTTGAGCCTTTCGCATTCCTGGATGGCGTGCACGATACACGCTGCGATGGCCTTCTGGCCGGCGGTACTCAAGAGGTATTCGGCCTCCTCTCTATTATCGAAAAACAGGTTTTCTACCAGGATCGCAGGGCAATCAGTTTTCCGAAGGACATAGAAATTCTCCTCCTTCACGCCGCGGAACTTGAATTCCGGAAACGTGTTTCGATAGACCGCCTGGAATACATTAACGATCTTGTCGCTGTCGGTCTGACCCGGTCCGCTGAACAATTCAAAGCCCTCCCCGCCGCCTGCATTGCTGTGGATGGAGAGATACACCGCACGCTTATCCTTGCCATAGATCGCGTCTGCTGTGCGCACGCGCTGCTCAAGGCTTGTGTCCTCCACCTCATCAGCGACTACGGCATAATCGATCTGAGCTGCATGTAAAGCCTGTCGAACGAATTCGGTGATCTGCCGATTGACGACGCCCTCGTAGATCATCAGTCCATCGGGGAACTTCCATTGCTTCGCGGGAGCTGTGGTATATCGGCCCTCTGGAGTCATGCCACCGTGACCAGGATCCAGCAGCCAAAGAAAATGCGACTTGCCTTCCCAGAGGTATTTGCCGTCGAGTATTAAAGTGCCTTTGTTCATTTCCGGTAGTTTACGGTGAAAGCTTTCTGCTTGAGATGTACGATATCCTGGTCATGTGTTTCAAGCTTTTGTTCATGTAGAAGTAGCATGGTTTTCATCTCCTGGTTTGTCTTTTGGATCTCCGTCAGCGTTGTGTCAATCTTGCCGGTATATCTCCAGATCACCCCTATAAGCGCGCCTCCGAAAGCTATCGTAACCGCATAATAAAACCATCCATCAGGCGCGTGCTCCATATTCCCGGTGAGTAAGATATAGTACAGCCACAAATTTAAAATAATTGAACTCAATGCTATGCCCGAATAGTTTGAACAATTCCCCGTTGTAATGTGTCGCATAATCAATGACATCTACAACTTCAAGCCACATCAGCGATTCCCAGTATTTTCGGCCCGTGTGCAGGGAAACAGCATGAAAGATCATGATCAAAAACACGTGCTGGCAGTATCCGTACACGTAAGCCTGTAGCGTCATTTTCCCATTCCATCCATCATATCCATGGAAGAACGGAAAGAAGCTATACCGGTCATCACTGCGTGGCGATAGGTCGAAAATTACATCCACGACATAAGCCCCGCAGATTATCCAGAAAATACGATCTCTCATGAGCCGCCAGGCGGAGGGGGCGGATCCTTAACTTTTCCGCTCTGAACTATATTAATGGTGCAGTTTGTTGCGGTGATGTTCACCACATAGTTCACCGCGTACTCTTCAGTCTCCGGTGTTTCTGGTTCGTCTGCCATATTCTTCTATAAGTTTTTGAGCTTCTTCCTGTAGTTTCCTGGCCTTTTTAAGCCTTTTGCCCAATGCCCTGCCCATGCTATAAATACCGTATGCGGCAAGCGTGCAAAGGGCAAAGAGCGCGATCATTCAATTTTCTTTCGTTTCCCGGATGGAGCTACCAAAAACCACTCATCCTGTATACCGTTGGTAGTTATAAGTTCCACAGTTCCGGTCTCTTTTACAACTACGGGAGCCTTTTTAGCGGTAATCGCGCCGATATCAGACGCGGAAACATCGGCGACATACGCCGGACTCGATGCCGTTGGTGTGTAATTCGCATCGAGTTTCAACTGTTCGGGATTTCCGGACAGTTCGATATTGCCGGCTTTGGTGATCTTTCCGGACGATCCCCCCTGTTTGTAAAACGCGGCCCCGGTGAGCGTGTTGAGAATGTTGTTGCGGAACTCGACCGAGTTATAATACTCCACGCCCACACGGCGCGTATTGATGAACGTGTTGTTGTAGATCTGATCGACCTTGCCGTTCGGTATGTAGTTCACCTGCATGATGCCGCCGCCCTGATCTGCAGACCCGGCGTTCAGGATAACATTGTTCCTGACCACAGATCCACCCGGGCCCTGTAGCTGTATTGCGAAGCCGGTACCGGTGTCGATCCAGTTTTCGTAGACCTGAGCGACAGTGCCCGGGTTGACGATGATTCCGGCGGTTTGCCCGTATACTTTGGCCGTGCCGTATTTGAGCACATTGTTCCGCCTGATAATCGCGCCGGTTGGACAGGATCCAACCTGAATGCCGTCTGCGCCACTCGTACGAATAATGTTGTCCTCGACTACCACATTCTTTACCTCGTGCTCCTGGACTGCCTTGGTGCCATTGGCGCAAGGGCCCCCGATCGGCGCCACGGTTGTTTGGTAATGCGATTCACCGATATAGATACCTTCTCCTGTTTCCGTCGAAATATCGTTGTGGTGGAAATAAACCCCGTCTAGCAAGAAATTCCCGCGCCAGGTCTTAGGGTCGCAGGTCGGGTCTGTTTTGGCAGCCAACCCTAAATAGCCTGCCCGGATAGTCAGGTGATCGGCCTCCACGCCAGTGGAAAGGTCCCTGAAGTCTACACCCTGGCCGATGTTAATGAGCGTTAAGTTCATGTCTCCGGTGCCGTTTGGGTCGCCTGTAATCCTTACGTTTTTGCAGTTCGACCAGATTACCCCTCGGCCGCCCGGGTTAACGCCCTTTAGAGTAACTGGAGATTTAGCCGTAAGAATGATCGGCTTATCAGGCGTGCCTATCAAATCGTGTAGCTCAATCTCCGCCCGGTCACCTTCCAGGATCAGGCGGTCGCCCGGCTTCACATTGTATTTTGCAGCCTGTATATTCCAGTCTGTCGGTTTTAAAATGATGTCTGCCATATTTTATTGGTCTTTGGACTGGGTCTTATTAGGATCTTTCATGATCAATCCCGCGACTGTGCCTATGCCGCCCATGGCCATCACCCATTCATCCACGGTAATAACCCCACGCATAAAACTGACTGTGAATGATCCAATAAGCACACCCAGACCCGTGGTCTGCCAATGCTTGAAGATGATCGAAATGTATTTATTCATAAAACCCTCATTTTAAATTATCCCCAAAGCCACTACCGCATTATACAGAGACGTCCTCTCGGAAGCCGATAATGGAGTCCTTCTACCATATAAAAATTTACAATCAGCGAGTCCTGGATTGACTCCGCCTGTCTGTGTTCTCCATACTCCCCAATCTATCACGGTAGCTCCCGCAGCTGAAGAGAACCATTTTCCAGTGTTTGATCCTGCATTTGCCGTCAAGGTCTGCTCCACGTTATTTTTAAAGCCCCTATTGGTTGCTCCGTCTGATAAGAAGCTGATCAATGAAAACGTTGAATGATCAGCGTCAATAAACCCAATACGAGAAACTGTGCCCCCGATGTTGTGGGTAATATGATGCGCATTAGCAAAGGCCGATTCATTAGACCGATAATGGCCTATTTTAAACCACCCATTGTCGCTCGATGGGTTAGACCCCGCAAACGCGATCACCTGGTTTGTAGATGTGCCCGCGGCGCTACGCATAACATACCCGAATTCTCCTTGTGTGTCGGACAAGAACTGAGACGGGGTTGAAAGCGTCATATACTGAGTTCCGGTTTTCGTCACCCAGCTGCTGCCTTCAATAAAAGTTGGTTTCGATGCCGTGCCGGCTGATATGTTGTATTGAAAATTATTTGCCGTATTGTATTTGTTAACGAACAATTCAACCCTGTTTGAATCAGTCGGATCGTAATAAATACCATCCTTGGTGTTCATTATGAATAAAACATCCAGATTTAGGGCGGCCAATGCGGCATATGCATCCACCGCAGTATATGTTTTAGGCTTGATCCTGAATTGCATATATCTATCCGTTGTTGGAGATGCCCCAAACGAACTAGGCACGGTAGACCCCCACCCGTCATTTGATTGATTGGCATCATAGATATCCAGGTGCCCGGAACTTTCAGATATTGTCGTCGGCGCAATAGCACTCCCTCTGAATTCTATATCGTATGAGCTGTTTGAGCTGGCATAATTAAGGATGGACTGTTGTCCTGTGAAAGCAATAAAATCAATTACTGGTGATATACTCCACCCAGACGATACAATCTTCTGCCTATTGAATTGACCTGTTATCGTCCCATCTATTTTGAATTTCGAGTATCTAACCATGTCAGGGAAGAAAATCTTCTTCCTAAATACCTTTTTTAGATCGGCTCTCCATAACCTATTCCCATTATTAACCCCTCCGTGGAAGTTTTGATCGCTGTTAAACCAGATCGTTTCATCCCGAGGGTCAACCATGATTGCTTCATGGACTGAGCCGGTTGTTGTTGTTGGAAATGGATAAATGGAATTGAACCACCCATTGACATCCTGCTCGGCCATTTTATTGATCGTGCTATTACTCAAGGCTCTATTTACAAAAACCTTACTCGTTATATAGTCGATGCAATTTCCCTCTGCCGTTGAGAACCAAAAAGCGCCAGTGTCAGTCCATGTCCCTGCTATCTTCTTGTACTTGCGCATCAAAGCGCTAATGGTAACATAGAGGACATCTTCGAATATATCGTAAAACAAAGTTGAAGGCTGCAAGGCTCCAACAGGAACGGAGAACCTTTCAATCTCATTGCCGGATAAATCGGTTATCCTTATCTCTTGCGTATTCTCCAGGCATTCGAATATCCTGTTGTTTACGTTGTCTACCGATGTGCCCTGTGATCCTTGCATCAATAAATTGATGGTGGGCGTCGGTATTGTTGTGGACATACCAGGAACGAAGAGCGATTTCGGGAAGAATCGAAGCCTGTTGTTATTGTAAGTCTTTACGCAAATGAGATCATCTCCCGGAAGGCCACTGGAAGCGAAATAATAGCTTAGGCCTGTGTTAGCGCCGGAACTGTCGTTAGCCCCGATCGTGTATGCTGATATTACATTTGACCCAGAGACTAATGCGCCGGTATCAGAAAATGTCGCGCTGCTTGTGATGTATGCATAGTCTGATGAATTATATGCAATCTCAAATTTACCTAGTTCAAATGTCGGTGTCGGCGGGGGTATAGGCGTCGTTGATGTTGGTACGCCCCCGTCAACAGCAGATAACGAAGACCTTCTATCAGACAATATCTGATTGTTCAGCATCATTATTTCAAGCCGCCGTTTTTTCTCCGCCTCGGTCATATCAAATTTATCTTTACAGTCTCCATGGTAATGGTATCGCCGGTGCTTGCAAGCTGAAATGTGAAAATCAGGAATACATCAGCGTTAAAATTTATAGTCGTCTGACTCGGCGCTGAATTAAACGTCCCTATATCAGTTGATCCAGCCAGAGCCGTATTAAAAACAACCTGAGTTGTTAGCGTTTTTACTGTAAGGCTGCGTACAAATCTCATATAAAGATTTGCTGATAATGGACTAGCAATCGCTAATTGCGTTGCGCCTGATAAATTATCGGTGGTGTTATAGTAGACACGTAAGTTATATCCGGATGATGTACCAACCTTACCGCATACGACATTGATCCCTATTTCGTCGCCCGCCACAATATCGCCCGCGGATATTTTTACCGTTCCTGAATACCTGGTTTCTGTGGTTGATGTAAACGTCGCTGCTGGCGCAATGCTTATATAGGTGCCTCTGATTGAAGTAGTCCCTAACACGCCGCTTGCGTTAGCCGTTACGAGCCTGAGGTCACCACCTGATAACGCTCCTAATGTGACATTCCCAGAAACCGATAAATCACCAGTTATTGATCCACCCGATAGTGGCAGGTATGGCAATGATGGAATATCCTGAGATACGAGCGATCTATAAGATGGAGCACTGGGAGCTCCATTGGCCGGCCCTGCTAGGATCTTATTGATGGCGACATCTATTAACGCGAAAGAAATCGATGGTGTGCTCGTTGGTGCCGTTACAGACGTCGTAAAAATTGGCGTCAATCCGCCGGCAGACACAGAAGATACAGAGCCATTCCCCCCATTGCTATTGCATGAAACTGCGCAAACAATGGATTTTATATCTTGCCTCCGTATCTTACTCGTTATATTCATTCTGCATATAAGTCTCCGTACCTCAAAACTTGTTCGTATCCACCGCTGATGATATATCCTATTTCGTAATAGTATTTACCAAGATCAGGCAATGTCATGTCCGAAGCCGATAAGTTCAATAAAATAGCATTACCGCTTTTAGAAAGCCCTGAGGAGCTTGTGAAGCTCTTCAATATGTCTCCGTCCCTCTCGTTCGCTATAGTCATAAAAAGACCGGCATAGTTGGGAAAATCGAATTCGGTTTCGTCGCAGTCATTATAGAAGAAAAGAATTGACCCGTTGATTATGGCCTGTCCGTTGAATATTTTCAATTCGTCTCTTTCTCCCATAAATAAACTGGCGCTATTAGTATTCATTGTACTTTTCTCGGTTTATTTTCCCAAACGTGCGAGGCTTTTTGCTTATCGATGTTATGTGCATGCCCGTGCCGAAGGCATTTGATCGACAGGAAGGCGTATAAAGGGCGTAATTCGATGAGTTCTTATTCAAGAAAACAATCATAAGGCCTTTATAAAATGCGGCTCTTTGCTCAGCTGATCGTAAAACTGTAGCCATGTCCTCTGCTGGGGCAATTTGAGAGCTCTCATCGGTGTGAATACGAAATCCGGAGCGCGTTGGATTTACATTGGCCTTCATGGCCCAGAATTCGTAGGCCTGCCAGGCTATGTACTGCTTCAAATATGGTGTGAGCAGGGCAGTATTGGCCGGAGAAAGCGTTTTCGAGTCGAACTGGGACACGATTTCGGCGTAAAACGCCTCAGAAAGTATCATTCTGAGCGTTTCCTGTGCCTGTTTGATTGGATTGTCGAGCACTTTGTCCTCAATGTTGGTCGATATATCGCACTCGGTCCGCAAATAGGCGAATGTTATAAGCTTGCTCATCTTACCTCCTTTACTTTTTCGGTCGCCCACTTCAGCATTTCATCACCGCCCCAGGCCATGTAGTTCACAGCTTCGCATTTGGCGAAACTTTCATTCTTAAATTCGGAATTTTTATCCAGAAAGTTTTTAATTCTGGAAATATCCTTCATCGAGATAGGCCTGCCGTCAATAATTGACTGCGTCAGCTCGCGGCTGAACTTTGCCTGGCAGATCATGCCTTTGTCAGCTTGGTGTTTTTGGGCCTTTGCAGCGTTTTTCCGGGCTTTTTCAGGGTATGTGTCATAATACACATTCAAGAACCGGTTAACCGGTGCGGCGGGAGGAACTGCCGGCGCTGTGGTCGGGGCCGCCGGGGCGATAAGGTCAACTTCAGTATTGTCCTGAATCCATTGCCGTTGTTCTTCAGGTGTTAGGGCTGCCCAAATTTGCGGATCTATTGTTGCGGTCTCGGGGAAAGGATTGTAATGGATGATCTTTACATCAATCCCCAGTACCTTTTTATAGTTCATCTCAAGGTTGTGATGCCAGCGTACAACCCGCTGCTGCATCAGTTTGACCGATGCTCTGATCACATTGCCATCACCGCCGAGCTGGGCTCCAGATAGGATGTTTGCAAGGATCGGCGGCACCTTCCAGGCCGTAGCGATCAAATCCTTGAATTGCGTGACCAAGGCTGTCATGTAACCCTCCTGGTTATTGCCAGGGAAAGCGACCAGGTCCGGGAATTCCTCTTTATTGGCTGCCCATGCTACCATGATATGCCCGACACGTTCAGATCCGGCGAATTCTTCAGCCATGTCCTGATCGAACGCCTCGCCGGCAGTTACCACAGGCTCAGTATTGGCGTGCTTCGGGTCGGATGAGGGCGCATTTGGGTCTCCGATTACCCGCATCATGACGGGCTGAAGGAATCCGTTTTGGAGGTTCTTCTGATGGTATTCGCCAATCCTCCTATCTACCTCCATCCAGTATTTAGCGGACCAAAACCCAGGCATGGGATAAAACCGGTTCATTGCCGTGGTAGTACCATAGTAGAATACCTGGCCCATATATTCCTTTTTGGCCTTTTTATCCCGCTCCATCTGGGCAAGAATGATCTTTGGATCAGGGTTCCAAACATCGTAACATATCGAATCTTGTAACTTATATAGTGCGGTTCCGAAGTATGGATTATAATGAATCGTTGAGATAAAGCCTTTAGAATCGGGCTTGCCAAGCCGGCAGTTTTCGAACGGCAGGGAGAATGTCTGCGTCCGCTCTGCAGTTGCGCTATAGGTGATCAGCCACGCATAACCCCAGAATGGGGATATACTTTCAGAGTTCTTGCGGTGGAATTCGGCGAACGTCTCGCCGCGCTTGTTGATCTCTTGGGCTCCGGCGTTTTCGTCCGAGAATCCCTCACCTTCGATGAAATCTGCAACCGTATCCCGGCACGCTGCCGCTACGGTACTTTCATCAATAAGCTTGGAAATTTTGAGCGGGAAGGCATTTTGATCGCCGTAGGGTATGAATTCGCCGACAGGATCGACCTGGATTCTCTGGGCCTTCTCGCGGAAAAGATTGAAGAATTTTAATCGCATGGTATACCAAAGTCCACTGTCGCACGGCTAAGTGGCTTTTGGTAAAATTGGCAAAAATAGCCTTCGCGGCATTCTGCCAAATCCTGTAAAATGGTGGATCGCTCCAGGTTTATGCGGGCGGTCGAATTGCGGATCTTCTTTGCATAGTCTCCCGAAGGCCTCCACCACGACAGGTGCTCCATAATGATATTGGACCACTCAACGCCCTCATTAATATTTAATGACCTGGTAGGGTCTATGCGGATATCGCGCCCCTCCCAGGCGAAAGGATAGCGCCTGTTGAAGGTGTGCTGTAAGTCTGGCGTGATCTTATGGATGAATGGCACCCGGGTAGTGTCAATACCGATCGTGAGCTTAGGACTTCCGAAGTAAACCCGGCTGCCGCAGACCAGACCTGCTAGATCTGGATTGTCGATGAATCGCTGCTTCTCGGTGAGGAAGTCCACTGGGTCATAGAACTCATCAGAATCGAGCATGATGAAATGGGTGTACCCCTGCTCCTTAGCGATAGTAAGCCCGTGGTTACGCTTTGAAGTCTCCGCGTGCATTGGATGCGCCAAGGCTGGCTCTTTGATATAAAGCTCGTAGTTGCGCCATTCCTCGGGGATGGGCGACGCCTCGCCGTAGTTGCTGGTTTCTGATCCGACGATGATCACCCCATCGACCAGCGGCCGGATGTTGGCGACTGAGTACTTGAGCATGTCCCAGTCTGACCACACGTTAAAGATTGCTGCGAGTTTCATTTTTTCCATACACCTTTTGGACAAGTTTCTTCGGGTAATCTGGCCTTGGCCTTCAGAACACAGGAACAAACACCACATGTGAATCCTTTACGATGCGGGCACACCGCACAATAAACAAGGCGTTCTTGGGCGAGTTCGTTGTTCTTGTTAGTGATCCAATACCACCAGGCCAAGATTATAGAGAATAGCTTTTTCATAAACCGTCACGCATCATTAAATCGCCAACACTCCTATACAGTGGATTCAAGAACGGTACATTGATGCTCCTTATGTCTGAGATCTTGGCCTGTAATTCATTGATGCGGTTATTGAGCATATGAAGCTCTTTTTGCATCAAATCAATTGCCTCATCCTTTTCCAATACACTGATTTTTGTGTCATGAAATCCCATTCCACAGTGTCTTGAATAGTATAGTGCAATCTTATTAGGGGCACTATCATTTATTTTTTTCAAGTCTTCACGTGAATTTACGAGCTCATCGTAATGCCACTTATCTATGGTTATTAAGTTTGTCATCGTGCGAATATTAAGTTCTCTGCACTTGTGTAAATTATTTTGAATCCCTGCATGATCTCTGAATAGCGTTGCTTGAGCACTTCGTTACCGTTATGCTCTATACAAAGACACCTCACGTCAGTTATATCCATCTGTTGCAAAATTGTCAAATCTGTTCCTTCCGCGTCGATGGACACGAAATCAAACTTCTTTATCGTAAGCCGGTTCAGAAAGGTTTTCCATTTATAAACCTGAACCTCGACCGGTGTGTATTCCAGCACACTTTCGAACCGTTTCTTTTCTTCCGCGATGAGCGTGCTTACGAGTGAAGTATCTCCGGATTTAAGCAACGTCCCGCTATCGAATAGCGTGCCCATTCCGTTGTGATCTCCGATCGCGCAGTTATATGTGTAGAAACAGCCTTTCTTTTCCTTACTGTAGAGTTGCTTTAGCTTTGAGTATGCGATAGGAGCAGGCTCCACGAGGCAGCCGCACCATTGTAATTCAGCGAGCGCGCGGGTGTTGGATAAAGTGATCCCATCGTTGGCTCCAATGTCTATAAAAGTGCCTCTGAAGTCACCGAAGTAATTTATAATGTGCTCCTGTTCGCGGTTCTGGCTATGGTTGGTCATGGCTTTATAAAGTATGCGATGTTTGAAACGAATTTCATGTCTGGAAATTTGAATTTGTTTCGCCTGGTGGTGTTGCGGAAGTAATCAACAACAGCTTGTTGACAGCCAGGCAACTGCCAGTCGTCTATGATCACGATCCCGCCGGGCTCTACCAACGGATACAGATTTTGAAGACACACAGCAGTCGAGTTGTAAAGATCACCGTCAAGTCGAAGTATTGATATGGGGTCAATATTATGTCCTTCCGGTATTCCTGCGGTGGTATCTTCAAACCAGCCTTTGTGAATAATGATGTTGTGCTTATTCTTACATCCTGAGTTCTCTATGTGATCCATGAAGTCCTCTACTGGCACCGCTGTCGCACCGGTAGTCTCCAATTTCTGCTTCCCAGGATTTGGTAAATTGCGCTGTTCTTCATGCGAAAGGAATCTAATTCCTGGCATCTGATCGTCTCTATTTGATGGCAGCGGTATTCCTTCGAATGAATCGAAAGCGTGGATAACCTTATTCGGAGCACCGGCACGCATCGCGATGATCTGAGCCCCGGCGGCAACGCCGCATTCAACGTAACACCCAGGAGAGTCCGCGTATTTCTGCGCCATCTCAAAAGTAAACATCAGCGTTTCCTCGGTCGAGTAGGCGATTCGTTTCGCGTAATCGAGCATGCGTTTCTGTGCGTCGGTCATGGTAGTGGCGGAAAGGATAGACCTACTGGCTTAATGAATTCTATTCCAGGAAGCGGTATCTTGTCCGCCTCCGAGTGATCACCGTGATTGTAAACAAATAGTATCTTATCGGTGTGCGCCTCCGTTGTACAGTGTCGCAACACCTTCTCCATCCACTCGAAATCCTCCGCGTTGTTCTTGTCTTCGAACTTGTATAGCTTGGCATATTTCGATTTCACCGGGCAAATGTGCCAAGGCGGTCTGCGCACGGTATACTCCGGCGTCATCTGGTCGTTGACTTTATAGGCGAGACGCATGTCCACAAGGCCCCAGAAGTCTTTGAGCTTGGTCATGGCACGGAAGGTCACCACGTCAGCATCTTGCAGACAGAGACGGACCAATGACTCGACATAGTTCGGCGCTATGGATTCGTCGTCGTCGAGGAAGCAGACGTAGTCACTTTGGGATTTTTCAATCAAAGCGTTTCGTTTCTCCCCAATAGAAAGACCTCCGTCAAGGAATGATTTACTTTCGTCAGTTATAACACAAACGCGTGCTATCATCGGATGATCATTAGCAAGTCTTTTCTGTTGGGCAATGAGATCATCAACAAGATTATCAAGTAATTTTGCTCGTGATGGAATGCTCGGTATCAGGATTGAAAGTATCATAGTCCACGACAGATTAGATAAGGGTCAGTTCCGTATTCTCCAGTTCGGTCGTGCGGCGGGCAAAGTATCTGACCGTATGGAAGCATTAGCCCAACCTCATTAAATGTTTTCGTGAGCTTATGAAGCAATACGCTCATCACAGCTTGGTCATGACGGTGGGCAATGAATCCCTGCCGATTACTTCCGCCGTCTTTGAATGAACCGTTTACAGAATAGTCTTTTATCTCGCCAAACATAAGTTTGCCAATCCATGTCGTAAGATCCAATCCAAAAGCGCCACCCCAAACTTGTGGAATATCCCGCAGGTCTTCATTGATTATCGAAAGAAGTGATTGGGCATGATCGGATAGATAATTCCATGTAGGATGCCCTAAGTTGTGGAAAAAGAAAACATTCCTTTCGTTGAATAGCGGCGTCAAATCCTTTTTGAGCTGCATTGATGAATCGAGCCAGATAACACGCTCATATCCTTTCTCAATGGCGAGTTGGATCATAGCCGTTTTAAACTGGTAAGGCATCTCCGCGTGAGTGTATGATCTTATGCCTTTCGGCTGCGGCCATCCTTTGTGTATGGTCACGCCTCGGTATTGGTCGAGTTCGTGGTCTGGAGAGTAAACCAGTAAGTCGCCTTTCCAGTGATCGATACACGAGTCGATGAGACGGAGCAAGGACTTATTATAATCCTCCCGTCCTTTGCTGGAGAATGAGACGATAACATCCCGCATCTCTGCCTGGCGTGTGTATTCTTTCATTTGTACGTCTTGTTTTTCGTGCTGAATCGGTAATGATACATCGGCTTTTCGATCTTTACTTCAGTATGGAGAATAAGCCGGTCGGAGTAGTGCTTATCTTCCGCGTTCGACTTGTCCGGGAATCCAGCACGCAAAGCAATCTCACGCTTCACCGCTGTGATGTGGTTCGTGTGGCGATAGTACACGGTCCGATTGCCTTCTACCTTGTCGATGTTACCGTAATCTTTTGACAGCCTCCAGATCGTTTCGTGCTGGCCGTCGGTAGTCATCGTTCCGTTGATCCCCACGCAATCAGGTCCTGACTCGATAGCCTTAAGCATCTCGTCAACGTAGTAGCTAGGTACTAAGTCGTCATCGTCCACAAATACCACATAGTCGCCCCAGCTTTGATTTAGTAACCACTGCCGCTTTGCACCCGTGCTCATCGCCGGGCCTCCATCATGCTTGACGATCTCCACGCGATCTGGATGTTTCGCAACCTGCGGTTCAAGAACGTCGAGAAGTTCATGCAGGAGATGATGCCGGTGTGGAAGCGTGCAGATGAGTATTGATAGGGTCATAAAAATGGCGGATTTTTTTTATTTCAATACCTGGAACCCGCCGAAACCACACATCTTAAATTTCTTCATACCGGAAATCCTTGTGCTTTGCGTAATTGAAATGTGGAATGACCCTGATCCCAATTCGCGGCGGATCTGCGATATGTTTCATCGTCCGGAGCTTTCCCGTTTGCTGGGTGCTCGTGGGGGAAAGCTAAATGCGGGGCCATCTTCAGCGCGTTTAGCTTTCGAGCTGTCCAATACAAGTCTTCATCGACGAACATGCTCCTATACTGTGGACACCAGAAATACCCAAGCCTTTCATAAAGCGCCCGATTCATGATCGGAATAGTGAGCACGGGCACGTCGAATTTTTGCAGGCAATCATCAACCTTAACCAGCATCGGTCGATCCTCCTCGAACTCCCGAACCAGCAGTTCCCCCCAATTTTCCGGACACTTGAAATCATCAGAAAGGTAAATGAGGATGTCGCCGGTTGATCGTGCTGCGGCTTTGTTGGTAGCTTCCACAACTGAGTTGTTGTCCTCGATCAGTAAAAACATTGATCCATCATCCGGCTTCTGCCCCTCATAAATCCGCATATATCGCGCTGGCTGATCGTTCGTGTCTATACTCACGATCAATTCAAGATCAACGTTACCGGCACGCTCAAGCCAGTAACGATCGGTCGCCAGCGACTTCTCGGGGCGCCCCCGGCTAGGGTGAAGAAGGGAAATGCGTTTCATTTTTTATATGATTTATACATTGCGTAAATAGAACATGCCGCATATCCACATCCGAAATCAAAATGAATATTTTGACGCTTTAATAATTCAGCAACTACGGCTAATCCGACCACTATAACGATCCAGACACATATATTTTGAAATGATTTCATAGCATCTCTATTTTTTATTGATCCATTTATCGCAAATCCATATCCCTACAGGTATGCCAATTATGAATGCTTTCAATACCAGCAGAATTACAATAATTGTATCAAAGCACTTCATAAAGACTCTATCTTTAAGTCCTTGTCATTGATCCAGCAGGAGAACATGCGCTCGCACAGAAACGAGTGCATCGGGTAGAATCCCCAGGCCTCGCGGACGTTGGCGGGTATCTCGCCTTTGAGCTTTGTGTAGCCTGAATCGATCCATACCGCGTTGTAGATTTCGTCATCCTGATCCATCACCGCCATCGCCGGGCGCAGAAGCTCATCCACATAAGCTTGGTACACCTGGCGGGTGGCGATGAAATGATTGAAATAGACTGTGCGCTGCGGCCACACCTCCGGAAATGCGAAGACGAAGCCAACTCGATCGAAAATTTTCAGCAATAAAGCCTTAAACCCTGGGTGCCATGTCTCCGCACGGAGCAACATCTGGTGGTGGCGGCTGTTTCGGCTCAGTAAAAGCACATCATAGTCACCTTCTACGACATCCTGTGTCAATTCTCGCCTCGGCGGCAGCATAAACCGCAATTTTTCTCTCAAGGCCCAGCTACAAACCCCGATTTTGTCGCCTTTGAATGCGGGAACAAGGTCCAAAATGACCGAATTCTCAAAAAAAGGCGTCAAAGTCTCATTTTTATACGGAATTGCGAACGGATACAGGTTCTCTTTCTGGGCATCGTCATAGAAAATCTGATAGAGAGCGGTCATGAGCGCAGCCATTTAAGCACATCCCGGAAGCAAGCCCCGCACTTCATCTCCTTTCGGCTGGCGGTGGCCTCGTTGTAAGCTTTGAATGCCGCCGCCCACTCTGCCGTAGCCCGATAGGTGTTCTCCTGCCCTGAATTCATGATCGCTGCGAGTAATTCTGCCTTGTTCACGACACAATTTAAAAATTTTTAAACAAAAAAGCCGAGTTGCCCCGGCTTTTAAATGAAATATCAACCACTTTTAAATCACGAGTGCGTTGAGGAATGCTATTGACGTGTCGAAGCTGCCGCCCCGGAGGAACCTCTTAGGCATATACTTGTCAGCGCCGACCAGAGTAATCTGAGTTGCGGTGTTATCCGCAACCTGACGACCGGTGCTGCCCGTGGTCGGATCTGCGGCACTCATGCCAGTGCCGCCGCCGAAGATCAGCAGCTCGCCATTGTTGGTTTCCACAATCGCGCCGACGTCCGCTGTTGCCAGGGCCTCGATCACCGCATCGTCGGTCGGGTCGTTGTTGAAGGCCCGGATGATTACCTGATGCTGAAAGAGGGCATTGCCACCATCACCTTTTTGCAAGGTCCACGTTGCCTCATGGCTGAACTTAGCACTTTCGATCTCATAAAGACCCCGGTAGTTGTTGAACTCCAGATCCGTTATGTAGGTCGCCAGTGCCGTATTGATCCGCACGCGCAGGTCATCCAGGTTAAACAACCACAGCCGTTTTGCCAGGCCGCCGGGCTTGCGGAGGTCGGAGCAATCTACCCCGAGCCCCGCGCCGATTCCGCAGTTTGTAGACATCGTTTAAAACGCTATGGACGTTAAGTCACAGTGAAGGAAGTTGTAACCCATGCGCATTTCACCTTCAGCCTTGGTTACGCGGTCCTGACGGTCGTACCACATTTCCACGTTGTTCAGGTCGGAGGTGTTCTCCACGCCGATGATGTGGTTATTTGGCACGGTGTAGATGATGAAGTGGCGCAGTATGTCGTAATACGGGTTATCCGTGTCGTTCTCCAGCGTGTAATCAGCGATCCACAGCGGCCGTACAGGGGTGCCGCGGTAAGTCAACTGAGCCACGCCGTCAACCAGGTATTTAAACTGTAGCTCGGTGCCATACTGCCTGGATTCGTATGAGGCGTACAGATTGTCCCAGACGGATCCGGTAACCCAGAATACTTTCTGGCTGGCTGGGATCTGCTTCAGCAGGATGGGAGAGCGCTCATACACCTGCTTGAGCGTGTTGATTGCGTCGTCCGCATTCAATACGCTGGTGTGGCCATTCGGCAGGGCATTGGAGATCGGCTTAATACAGTATGATCCGAATCCGTCGAAGAACTTGGTCCACACGCCGTCGATGGCGGAGAACAGGTTGGTCGAACCGGAGCCCAGGGAGTCATTGCCGAACAGCAATACTTTCCACAGATCTTGACGCGCTTGCTCCAAAATCTCATCCATCCACACGGAACGGAGCTTGCCGCCCAGCTCATAGCCGGATAGGCCATCGCCCACCAGGTCAGAGTCTCCAAGGATGTTTGCGGTGGCCTGGAATTCCTTCTTACACCACTGCTGCGCGATTTCAAACAGACCGGTCACGATGCGACGGTCGGTGATGGAGCCCGAGCCGGAGAATGACGGCGTACATACGCCTGTGCCTTTTTGTAGCACGCGCGTAAGCGGGGTCACGAGGTTTAGGTATTCTCCGGATCGGATGCCGGGGTAGATCTGCGCGAACTCGGACAATGCCGGGGTTTCGATCTTGGGCTTTTGGAACAACTCCGTTTTGAGAATACCCGGATAGGTATAGGAGTAGCTCGGGGTGTAGCTCGATACGTTTTTATACTGTTTTCCCATTGTTTTACACGCGTCCGCGCGATTTAAGTTCTTTCAAAATGTCTTCACCCATGGGGTCGTAGTTGTCGCCCATGTCCTTAGGACGGAAGCCTACCGGGGGCGGATTATCGTTGCCGACGGTCACCTTTTTCATTTCCTCCAGCTGTGTGGACAGGTTTGTGAATTGCTTGCGCATCAGATCCACAGCCTTGGAAGTATCTGCGGCCTCCTCATTCTTTGCGGCGAGCTGGCCTTCCAGTTCCGCGATCTTGTTCTTGAGCTCGTCTACGTTGTCCATAGGTTTGTTGTCTTTGTTTGAATCTGCCGCGCCGGCGCCCTCAACTGAGGATGAAATAACGCCACCATCGCCGACGGTGATCGTGTTTCCGGATGCGGTTTGATAGGTACCGGGGGCGAGCGGCGTTCCGTCAGCGGTAGTCACCTGTGCGCCGTCCCATACCTGGCCCGGGTCAGCCATCACGACGATGGCAGTCCCATCGGTAAGCGTATCCTCCACCATGTTTTTGAAGAACTTCTTCATCCCCATGAACATGGTTTTCATATCGGCCTGAATCTTTTCGAGGAGGCCTTTAGTTTCCTTGTGGTCCATATCGTCGTTGTTGAATTTTTTGATGTCCATACGCGCGACAGCCTTCATTTTCTCCTGCACCGCATCCACAAAACCAAGCGCTTCCGCTTCGGTGGGGCTCATACTGGTTTCCGCATCGATCATTTCAACGAGCTTGGCACGCGTCACTCCTTTCCGTGCGACCTTTGGCATATAGCGGTCAATCAGTTCAGATTTGATCCTGTCGAGTTGCTCGGCTCCTCTGCGTAGGTCTTCTGCTGTGCCGTCAATACGCCCGGTGGGAAGGTGTATCATAAAATCACCATGGGTGTTCATGATCACATGATCGCAGCAAAGCGCATCATACGTGGCGATGGAGGCGCACATAGAGCCGATCTGAGCTGTCGTCTTCTTTCCTAAATTCTTGATGATGGAGCCGATTTGGTAACCTTCGTAGACATCACCCCCGGGGGAGTTGATGTGAACGATATATTCATCGGCTGTGGGGTAGTTGGCGATATCAGCGCGTACCGACTTAGCGGTTACCGCGGTTCCAATTTCGCCCTCGATAAAGATGTGTCCCGTCATCGATCCCAAAATTGGGTATCGATAACCGCAAATCATTCCAAAAAAATCCGGAATTACTCAAAACGGTGAATTATCTCATATATAGAAGAGATCGACTTCTGATAATGCTCTGCTGTTTTGCCAGCGGCTTTTTTAGGATCAGAGGATTTGAAGCTGAGATAGGTGAGGTATATTGACCGGTATTCGACCCATGCGCAGCTAAGGTGCCCCTGTTGAACCAGGTTCATAAATGATTTAAAGCCTACTTCTTTGACCGGGTCACGGCCCGACAGTGCATCCTCTATATTCATGAGGCAAGTTTAGACGTTCTTTCCCGGGCCGTAATGCGGTTTTGTGCCTTTGTGATCTCCTTTACGCTAACCTCCGGCACCGGCAGGTTCTTAATGGCATTCATCATGAGCATTTGCTGGTCCGCGGCCCTAGTAACGGCCGAGGTCACGATTCCCCCGTTCGCGTATGTTCCACGTGAAACACTTCCGGAATAGCTCGGGCGCATCCGGTCTGCAGCGGACGGACCGCCCACGGCCGCAACATCGCGCTGATTCCAAACCACTTCCCCGGCGTGCACGATACCTGCAGGTTGATATTTGTGTCCATCGCCGGTGTAACCACCCTCAGCGAACTGGACACCGTTGATCTGGGCCACGCGTGCCAGGCCGTCAGCGACCGCAACAGCGGCAGCAGCAGCACCCAGATAAGGCCCGACATACGGAATCCCAGCAAGCGCGTCGTAGGTCTTCTCAGCTGCCGAGTACGTGGTCATTAGGGTTTGAGCGCTCGCCAGCACCTTAAATGCGGCGGTCTGCTCATTGAATATGCCAGCGGCTTGTCCTATTATATTGGCTGTAGCCTGAAATGTCTGCTGGTCTAGCTCCTGTTTTATGGTAGCCGACTGCCGGTAAAATTCCTGTTTTTGCTTTTCGGTGAAGTTCACCGCGGCCAGTTCCTTTATAGATTGTTGGATCCTGATCTCGCTGGCCTGTATGGCTGGGTCTGAAAGCTGGTTACCGGTAGCTTTTTCTACGAGCTTGGTATTCGGCGCGCCTTTTTCCCTGGATATGTCCTGTTGTAGCTTCAGCTCTATCCCTAGCTTTGCATTGAGATCGTCCTGGACCTTGTTGATTTTTGTCAACTGCTTTTCAAGCGAGGCGCTTTCCTGGGCTATGGCTCGGCGTTTGGCCAAAACTAAATCCTGCTTCGCCTCATTATTTGGATCGGCGGCAGACTGTTTTTGAAGGATCGCCAGCTCAGAATTAAGTACATCGAGGATGTTCTTTTTATTGACCAGTAGGTTTTGCTCGATCGTGTTGGCGGCTTGGCTCCGGTCGTTGATGCTCTGCTGATCATCGGCAATTTTTTCTAGAAGCTCCTGATTCTGTTCAAGGCGCTGGCTTGCATTCGTGCGGATTTCAGCTTCCAGCCTGCCTAAATCTTCCAGTTGCTCAGTCACCAAAGCAAGTTCTTTAGATTCATTCGCAATAGACACTGGATCCAGACCGATAGCGCCAAGAGCAGATCCGAAGCTGGTTTGCGATAAGGCCACAGCCGCCAGGTTCAATAGCTTGGTTATGGCGCCATCGCCATCTTCAGCAGAAGAGATAAGCCCGGCCAGCTTGTTTGTGACAATGGTTGTAGCTTCCGAAAGCTGATTTTGAGCGAAACTCAGGTCCTTAGCGCCGACAGTTGAGCGGGCATAAGCTGCGCCCAGCGCACCTACAATGCCGACGGCGGCTGCTGCCGGATTAGCAAAGGAGCTTAATTGCGTGGAGAGACCGCCGACATTAACCCCGGCAATATTCATCTGCGCGGCTGCGTCTTTGACGGAGTTTGTGTAGTTGCCTACATTCCTTCCGAAATTACCGCCGGCCTGCTCGCCCTTTTTTAGGGAATCCGTGAGCTGTTTTATCTGAACATTGAACGCATTGAATTTCTTCAGGCCCTCATCGGTGGTTTTATTAAGCGCGTTGCGCTGTTGAACGAGCTGGGCGAGTGCCGCTTTCTCAGCGTTTACGGAGCCCGTCTCAGCCTCGATCACCTTCTTGAGTGTATTGCGCTGCTGGGTCTCTTTGCTGAGGTTCTGAGATAGGCGCGCCTGCTCCGAAATGTATTCCTCCTGCGTGATATTCCCCGCCTTCAGGGCCTTGGTAAGCTCCTGCTGGGCGGTCTTATTGTCCATGATGACCTTTTCAAGCTTCTCGTAGTCACGAATGGCTTTGCTCTGGTCGATCTCAAAGTTTAGAAGTACGGTCTTTTCCATCAGGACAGCTTTATAAGTTCAATGGTACAGGGCATGTAGCTATTTTTGTAGCCGCTGATACGGTTTTGGTAATATAGATTGTCGGTATCAACCGTGCGGATACGGATGGGCCGGAGCGGAGTAAGCTCAAGGAATTGTACACGTGACAAATATCCCGAAGCATATTCCTTGGTAGGATCATTGAGCGCCCGCCCCACATTTGACCAGTATTTTTCCGTAAGTGTTTGTTGATAGGCAAGTGGATTGTTCACGGCGCCAAACGAAAGGGATTGCTTATATCCATCGTTGATCGATTTACCGACACTGAGCAGATTGAAATATGGATATGCGACATTGGTATAATTGTTCTGATCTAAATAAAAGCTGTCTATCCTAGAGTAGTCTGAAACTTGCGTTACGCCATACTCTGTTTGCCAGAACACAAACACGCTATCGTCGCTATTAATCTTATGAACAAGTTTTGTGATTTTGCCGGTTGCATTGGTGTTGAATGTAAGCCCTCGCACGATGATATATCCAGATCCGGTTCCGACTGTCTGAACTACATATTCCCCATTGTATGAATTTTCGGTTGAATCCGTGATCCTTACTAAGTCGCCTACCTCAAACAGAGAATCGTCTAATCCATTGAAGCGAGGTGATCCTGATGAATCTGTTACGCCTGTAAAGTCATCATTAGCCACCTGGTCAACGTCAACAAAGTGCATACGCTCAAGGCTTGCTTGAAATGTGCCGCTCAAATAGGAAATGGGAGAACTGAAGTCGCTATCGACGATTGATCCGGTATCCGGAATGAAATCATTGTCCACCGGGATCTCGCCAGAGCCATATTTTATAAACTCCGACACGTTATAACCTTTTATTTCCTCAGTGTTTGATTCCTGATAGGTGAGCTTATTTGTCTTTGCGAAATTGGAAATAAACTCGGCATAGTTTGTATCGGTTATCTGTATTGAGTTGGACAGGTCAATGGGCTCCTTGCTCTTGATCTTATCGAAAAGATCGATAGTGAGCGTTTTTGATGCAGTGTCAAAATCGGTGATTGCGCAGAATAAAGAAAGAACATTGTTCACGAGCTGCGCTTGCGTCCAGTTCGGCAGCAGCTTATTACCGGATGTGAAGAAAATATATGTAGGTGTAAATCTAAAGGTGCTGCCCTGAGGTACGCTTATCGAAAGAATGCCTGTTGCGCTGACAGCGCGCAGCCTGACATCGACAACATCACCGGCTTGTAAATGCGCACTATACGTTACCAAGGGAACCGTGTATGTATCGGGAGATACACCTGTGTTAATCGGAACCAATATTGAAGACTTCGCCGTCCCATTGACATATATTTCGATGAATATCTGATCCACGATAGGCACAGGTCCGACCCCATAAGCCACAGTTATATCAGTCAGATCAGCCTCAAACTTTCCGCGCATCTCAGAATCGGCAGTATATTTTTGAGTTGTATTGTCGTAGCTATTCTGAGATCCGTCGAAATACGGAAACGTTGAGTCATCGGCAAAATTAATCAACGTCGTGTTTCCGCCTGGCGGCACATTAAATACCTGATCAGAGGTGCTTGCTGCATAGAACGACCTTGCGTCCAGTTCATCCTGACTCTTAGTATTCCTGGAAAGAATCATGGAATTGAAAGCGGGCTCATTGAATAAGTCTCCTTGCGTTTTAATTCCAGCGGATTCGAATATCTTTCGAAACGCATACTTCATGAATATGCAGCCCGTGAAATCTTCCCGCATCAGATTGGGGTACGACCTGGTGATCAGCATGCCCGTGTCGAGCAACGGATATATTATCCCGTCATCGTTGTCCCATGAATTGGCGATGTTCGTTTCCGTGGTCAACGTATCGAGTTCAGAAAAATCAATATCAGATATGGGGCCACTTAGCAATGAAATCCAGTTGTAATTGCCTGAGAAAAACGAACACGAAATAGTTTTCGCTGTAAGATTCTCAACGCGAATTTGCCCGATATAAATTGGAATGTTGTCCTCACCTAGTACGTCACAGGGAACGGATTTATAGATAGACTTCACCGCATCTGCAGTCGGAAATCCGAGCATGGCCATATTGTTGGCTGTTCGATCCATGTCGAATTGATAGGAGAAGTCACCCGTCGTTTCGTCTAGTTTTTCGAATAGCTTAGACTGCTTCTCCATCTCCACATCGGCGATGAAATCAAAAAATCTATCGTTAGATCTGAGCCTCATAGTGATTGAGATGGATTATCGTCGGTGTGCGTGATGGTGAACGATATGTTATAGGTCTTGTCTGCGTCTTTATAGATCGTGAAAGAGTTGGCGTCAACAATCACAGTGCGTTTGTCGTATCGGCTATTGATGATCTGAACAAGGGTAGATTCTTTGATCGTTGCGATGGCATTGATCAACGCCTTGGATGTTACGTCCTGGCTCCTGACTATGAATTGTTTCGTAGTCTCCCTGAATGTCTGTCGGCGCTTCTCTGTATCAGCGAACTCTCCATAGGAATAAGGCCAATTAGGAAATGTGTTCTGTGAAGTCTCTCCGGTTTCACCTATCTGGATCAGGTTGTCGTTGAAAGCGATAAACTTCCAGTATTCGAAGCCGCCCAGGTTATTAAGCCAGGTCAGATAAAAAGGCGTGAACTGTGTGTTTGGCTGGTCGCACTCGCATTGTATTTTGATGGTTTTCGTCTCCGTAATTGCAACTTCGAAATTGCTGAATGCGCGAAGCTCAACGATTGTATTTCCGCCGCCACTCACTGCATCCAGGAATACATAGACAGCTACCTTGTCAGGGATATCAGAAAATGTAACAGGAACACCAACGCCAACCAGATCCGTTGCAAGTGTAACTGTTCTTGATGCGGACCCATCTCCTATCGGGGTGCCCGACTTATATCCTTTTACATGAAAAGTTAACGTAACTGAGGTATTGCCATTAGTGACGAAGAACTGACAGTTAATATTATATGACCCCGATGAAAAAGCCGTTGCGTTAGATGTTATTTCATCAGTTGTCGTGGCAACCAGTGCAGGAATCGTAACGCTCGGAGATGCGCCAGGTGTCCAGGCAGGTCCTCCTGTATTAACGTTTACCCATTGATCCAGACTTTGCGCCTGAAGAAATGAATTTATGATGGTCACGTCAACGCGATCATAAGAGCAATTTTGATCAGGCTGTACTCGATATATTCCACCACCTGATGATTTGATCAGCTTTCCAGTTGTTGCTTGAAGCACATCATTGCTATACCATTCCTGCTTGATGATCTGATTTGTAAACCCCCCGTCAAAAAACGTCAGATCGTAGTAATGATTGTCTATGTCACCGCTTCCAGCAAACATTACTGGCTCATCAAATACCGTGAGGAACTTATTAAGGTACTCAGTCATGAATCCGCTATACCGATTTTTGAATGGCAGCTTAGCATTGAGAGCATTGCCCACGAATGAATCTATCGTATATGCAAAGTCCTGGTTATCGAATGACTCAGCGTATGCGATTTTAAAGTTCGTCCAGAAATCGGTGTTGTTTGGAAGCGTGGCAAGCAGTGTCCCGTTGCGCTGAGTTATATACGCCTTCACAATCTCATGCACCGAGAACATTACCTCGTTATTGGTGTCCGGTGTAAGTCTCAATGTTGCCGCAACTTCCATGGGACGCAATGCTTCCCACGTGGCGCCCGAGTTGAATCCTGCATATACTTTTATCAGCACATTGTAATTATTGTTGTAAATCTGGACTTGCCCTCCTGTAAATGTATACGAAGCGCTGTATGCCAGGTCTATCACTACTACGCTTGTGGATTGAGCGTCTATGATCCGATAAACACCCAGGTCAAAGATCTTAATGTAGTCTCCATTTGTGACCGCTCCATTTAATGCGCCGCTTGCGTGAATTCTGACGTGCCCATTTACATTGTCATAGCTGGAGATAGTCCTGATCGTGTAAACAGTGTTGGTAGGCCAACGGTTATTGCTGAGACGATATACAATGGGATTAAATACTGCCGACCATTCGTGTGTGGCTGTCTGCGCATAATAGGTTATTTCAGTCTCAACGATATACGGAACCATGTCGTTTGAGTTGTTGATCAAAATGAACTGATTCGCGTTTACTCTGAAGACCTTGAAAAATCCGTTGTAATTCTCCACACGAGATTTGATAAACACCCACATTCCGGTTGTTAGTCCGTGGCCTATGGAATTTACCGATGCGGCCGTCGTGGCTGGGTAGCTTTCCGAAATGGCTGCGGAGACCCCCGTTTCATTGAGAACTACACCTTGGGGCCTATACAATACTGTTAAGCTCATGCTGCTTTATGGAGTTTGATTACGTTGGACATGACGGCATCAGCGAAGATGTTTAGTATCTCGGTCATGAGGTCGTTTATAAATTGATCGTTGATCACGTTGGAAACTATATCTTTTCGGCCGCCTTTCTTGAAGAGCTCGGTGCCTTCCTTGTTGATCTTTACGGCGACGGCCCATTTCATGGACTCCTCTTTCCCGCGGGCAGCAAGCCATTTGCCGATACTATCCAGCATTTCACGCCCCGGCTTTTTCTCAGGCGTGGCCTTCCTGCCGGTCTCGACGACCATGAAATAAGGCTTTGCAGTGATCGTCAGGATAGATTTGTTCCCTTGGCTTTCTACCGAATACGTTACCGATTCCGATGTTTCTGATGTGGCATTAGTTCCTGTCGATGCGAGATTACCCTGGATCTTATCGACCGCGAACTTTCCGGCCTTATCGAGAATATCGTCAATCGCAATCGTCGCCATATATCGCGCAGTAGTCGAAGGTGTCGGGCGTGGTGAGGGTGAAGCTGAGGGTGTATCCTGTGACGATGTCAGAGAACCGTTTTATGTAAGGCTGTAGGTTCATGCCGGTAATGAGTAGCTTCTGCGTGGCCAGCGCAATGGTGTTGTCCTCGGGGCCGAGCTTGTCGGCATTGAGCTTGTTTATGAACTGGTCCGCCAGGTCCGACATGTCGTCCATGTTCAGCGGGTAGTCCTTTTCGGTGGAGGCCTCGCCCTCTTTCTCCATAGTCATGAAGGAAATCGAGATATTGAAGGCCTTGGTGTAGTTGTACCGGTCCTCTGTGAATGAAGGTGTGATCTCAAAAGGGTCAGCCCAGATATATGGGTACTTCTTATCCTTGATCGCGTTGAAGTCGGAGAGCCTGCCGTAGCCAAACTGGATCTTATCACCCAAGGACCGGGCAATATCTTGAAGGAGGAGACGGACGGCTTTGTGGCTCATCTGTGGGTATTTAAATTCAACTCCCCAAAGCTTTCAAATTCGGCATGGCTGATATATGGCCCCATCAATTCATTTAAAAGAAGATTCATTACTTCTTTTCTGGCCTGTAGAATCAACCAGCATCTTAGCCTCCATTGAGCATTCACTTTTGAGGGCTTTCTTAAGCTTTCTGGGAATTCTTGACCTCATTCCCAAATCTACACAGAATTCTTCAATGAAGCCATATACTCATCTTGGGCATGGTCTTTCCAAGATCGGTAAATGTACTCCTGATAGAAGTCCCTAACGGTCCATAGGGCTATGTCGGTTTCTTTTTCTCGGCAGGCTTCGGCAACGTAATCGAGAATCGCTTTAAAGCCGAACTTGCCCATGATTCTTTGGACTTCGGCTTTACTGGCGTCTGGCTTTTTGATGGGGAGTTGGCCGCCGATCCATTGTTCAAACTCAAGAGCTTGACCAAAAAAAAATTGCCTGCTTCGATGATCTCCCGGGCATTAGCGTTCTGGAATTCTACCGCCAACTCGCGAGCCTTGTCGTAGTTGTAGGCTCCATCCCGGGCTTTCTGGCAGTAGATCGCCACGATCATGGGATAGTCGGCGACCTTATCCTTGAACTCTTTGTTCACAAGCGCCAGCTTTTTCATATGCTCGTACTGGATCACGGTTTCCAGGGTGATATTTTCCGGCAGAATGAACTCGCGAACTCGTTTCGGGTTCTCAGTTCCCCATACCGGCGGCTCAGTAATGAAGTGCATCGCTGCCAAAACCGACTCAAAGCCAATTAAGGTGGCATTCTGTAAGGTCTCGTAGTCAATCTCCAGCCACGCCGCAATCAGCTCCGTCCATTCTGTTTCCGGCTTCGCCTGGAGCAAAGTATTGTATTGCTTGAACATCAAATCGTCCCAGCAGGTGGGCATTTGGCGCGGATCGCCGTTCACTTTTAAGGTTATCATGCTGCGGTTTTACGTTGGAATCTCATTTGTGTAGTTGCGGGTTTTTTCAGGGCGAAAAGTGCCCGCATGATGAAGGTATCGAGATCGTTGGGGCTGTGGCCGATCAGATCGACTATCTTTTCCTTGGGCATAAGGCCTTTTTTCTTGTCATTATCCATGCTTTTTTGCTTGAGCTGCTGCAGCTCCTCGGTGATCAGCTCCCGGGCTTTGGTGTCTGGGCAGTTTTCATAGATCAGCCCATCATTGATCAGCTCGGCCAGCTTGTAACCGCACTGGCTCTTAAGCATATCATAATTTTCATCGAACAAAGGCCGGGAATTGGCCTGGAATCCCTTACAGTTTAGGATATCAACTACGCCACCGCCTATACCGTCCTCATCTACTAGTGTGTTCATCATCGAAATCCGGTGTTTTGTGGCTGTTTGGCGGATCAGCGCTGCAGATTCTGTGATCTTGAGTCCTGATCGCTCGATCCTTTCAACCACCCGCAGCCCGTACCATACCCGGATGAGGGTTTTATCCACGCCGAACCGGGCAATATCCGCGGTGATGTACCTGTCTGGCCCTGCCGGCACATATTCATTGGTGAATATCGAGATGATCTTTTCAAAGTCGGTGAGCGCCGCCGGGTCATCTTCATAATCCCATTCCCCATACTTCAGGCGCGCCTTTAAAACCGGGTCTTTGATCTCATCCAGGCCCTTTTCGTATCCGTCGTCGATCTTGTCGTTCTCGCTGACCAAGGCCTGAATGAAGGCGTAACCCGTTTCCAGCATCTTTTCGAGCCAGGGTTTATAAAACGTGTGGTAGAGCCAGTTCTTTTTCGGATTGCAGGTGAGCAGGATCTTTCGAGGGATGTTCAATTCCTGGTTTAAGTGCCGTCCGACGCGGGCTTTCAGGGTATCGAAAGCTCCGAAGGCTACCTCGCCAGCCTCATCGATCATACCCCCGGTAAATTCCAGCGACCCGAACCGTTCGAACATCGGGTCCGAAGGAATATCCTTCAGCTCAAGCAGGGATATTTCAGATCCATTCGAAAACCGGATGGAAGAGTAATGATCGTAAAACCGAAAGGTGCCGCTGACGCCATGAACCTTGGCGACCTTAAAAAACGTCTTTAGCGTGGTTTCTTTGAGCTTTTTAAGCTCCTCCCGGGCCATGAAGTAGCGCACACCAGGATAGTTTAGGCACATGGCCAGCATCCATTCACAGCCCAGCCAGCTTTTACCGCCTCCAGCGCCGCCCCCGAAAAGTATGTAAGTCGTTACAAAGTCGTAGAGCAGCTGAAGAGCAATGAACTGCTTTTTATTCGGCCGGTGGGTGAATAGCCTCATCCGGTTTTATGATTTGAACGCCCCCGAATACCATTTTCTCGCCCTGGGTGGTGTGGTCTATCTCCTGTTTATCGGCCCATCCCATATTTTTAAGTGCGAAGATGGGCCCGGCTGGGTTTTTATCCGTGAGCAGATGCTCGTAAAAATTTTCAACAGTCAACCGACTTCGCTTTATTGTGTAAGAAAACCCTTCACGCTTTTCATAGTCGTAAAAACTCTGGCGTGATTCAAAGCCGAGGAAAAGACATAAACCTGTTATTGTTGGATGGGTTTCAAATCTCTGACATTCACGGCTTTGTCCTGGCAGAAAACTATCAAAATATTCCGTTACGCGCTTTTGTAATTCTTCAGGCGTTTCGAACATTGGAGGCCTACCCCCTAAATCCTTCTCTTCAGCCATTTAAAAATATTTAATCGAAGATACGAAAGACTTTCGTTTAATATGAAACTTGAGCCTGTCCATTCACCCATGAAATCTCTTTCCACCCCGGAAATGTATTTTGAAGCACCTTACCACGTCCAGAAATAAGGCCCTCGCCAAAGCCGGCCGACCAATGATCTGCTCGGTGATTGAACTGCTGCGGAAATGCTATGGAGTATCTGCCGGTCCGTGCCGACCAATTATTGACGCTGAATTGATAGCCAGCGTCGAAACCTTGTTTGTAGATATGGTTCATTCGTTTTGCGCTATTCGTTCGGTTGTTCCGGAGATCTTGGGTGCGATGGGTTCTTCGCGGGTGATGCGGCGCTCGTCGATTTCTTCGAAGTCGCTATCTATAAATGGGCGATCTTGGCCAGGCACCAACCAAAATCCAGCATCGAGATCCCAGCAGCATGGAATCATTTTGGGTATCTTAGGTATTTTGCAAAAATAGCTGCCGGTTGGACGCTGTGTTTTGCCGTCGTCTTCTGGTTTTGGATGGGTTATGTTCTCGTCGTTCATCTTCGTAGCTTTTCGAGTACCTCTTCCTTGAATTTGATCAGTTCTTCAGCGCGCGAAGTTTTCCATGACATCATCAGGCCATCAACGCGTAACGATAGACTAAGGATCACCTCGTCAAGGCATCGGTTCCACGCGATTTGGTCTTGTCGGATTGCGCCCGCAGCATAATCGACATGCCTCCTAGGGGGCTTAAATGAAAGATCTTTTGCGTAGCCCATGGCATCTTCAGCAATTTGAGTCATAATCGGGTCTTGAATGTCTTTCGATACGATGACATTCAGCGGGCTTTCGGGCCGCAGGGTTGTGTTTGCGTCGCTCATTTCACCGTGTCGATTAGTTGCTTAATTTCCTCACAGCACGAGATATAACCTTCGTCAAATTTATCAGGATCGTTGATATGGCCTTGAGCTGCAATGATTGCGTTTTTCAGCCTTTCCTTATACGCCTCGATCTCATTAGCGACCTCCTGGGCACCTGCCAAACCAAAGCGCGCCGTGCGATTCCCCATAAACCCCCGATCCGTCAAGCAAGGCCCTCAATTCCAAAACCCAGCGGCCGGGGGATGTCTTAATGTCGTGTTCTATTTTTATTCATTAACCAAGACTTATTATTACTCACACGATCCATATTTTCAATCTTGCTTAATGACATAGAATGCAATCTTTTGTCCGATCTCTTCTTCCTCAGTATTATTTCTTCTGGATAAGCCAAGCGAATGAGTTCATACCCTTTCTCTTTATCTACTCCAGGTTTTTGGATTCTCCATTCAGGTGTGATTTTCAAATCGTCGAGAATGTTATCGAAGAAAGTAATGTGAGACATATTGAAATAAATTGAAACAAGTTCAACTTTTTTGCCCCGCAATAGACAATCTGAAACCGTCGTATCTCTAAATCGGCCAAATCCGAGAAAGGATTTTTCAGTCAATTTTCTAAATTTCATATTGCGATAGATCTTTATTTTCTTGTCGTTAACCGGAACTGGGGCGTCCTTTCTTGATACTTTTCGTTTCTTTAAAGATTGATTGTATTTCGGCAAAAACCGAAGAATCCAACGCGCCTCATAATCGGCAAGCAAATTCCGCTCGCATTCAATAAACCGAACTGAATCATATTCTAATCTCTGGGTCTTATGTTGCCATAGCCTTTCAGGAAACTTAGTCGTTTTGCCTATAGACTATCTCGCCGTGGCTCAAAAGGAAGTATATGCCTGTTTTCATGAGATTCTTTCAAAGAATATTTTTTTGCCGTCTTTCACATGCCGATATTTTGCCTCC
>Ga0070663_100000084_pt1 | contig 42141 bp, 46 predicted proteins | sample KBSC63metaG_FD_65646 | JGI IMG/M metagenome (GOLD analysis project Ga0070663, IMG submission 65646) | Corn rhizosphere microbial communities from Kellogg Biological Station, Michigan, USA - KBS C6-3 metaG | ecosystem: Host-associated > Plants > Roots > Rhizosphere > Soil ...
CCGAGCCAGCAGGAGGGAGGGGCATTGGCGTGCGCACCGGGTCGCTCAGTGGACGCCCGGTCGGTAGACCGAGCGCCCCATGTCAGTTAGTCAATCGCCCGGAATATCTCCCGGCTCTCCGGATGCTGCACGGCGAACTCGCGCAACAGGTGGTAATGCTCGATGTGCGTTTCGTCGCCGAAGCACTCGGCCATGTGGCACAGCGCGAACAGCGTCACGACGATACCGAAGGCCTCGACGCCCATCGAACCCTCGTAGCTGTTGAGGTTCCAGCGTACCGATACCGGCGCGGCAATCTCCGGCGCGAGGTAGAACCCGCCATTGGTCACGCGGAAAAAATGCCAGTGGCTGCCGTTGTATGACGAGCAAAGGCGACGCGCCCACTCGAACACATAGCTTTCGCCGTGCAGATAGCGCGCGCCGAAGTAGTGCGGCAGAAACTTCATGCGCTGTTCCTCGACGACCAGTTCCGAACGAATCTCGACAACGTTTTGTTCCACGGTTTTTCTCCGGTTAAGGACCGCTGCGACGTGCTGCGGCCATATCGATATATTAGGACATCAAGACCGTACGAACAAGAGATATGTTTTTTTTATTTCCCCCTGTAACGGTCATTATGTCCTATACTTGTTTTGTGGCCGTGGCGTCGTGCTGCGGTCCTTAACCGGAGAAAAACCGTGACTGAAACTGCAACGATTGAGATTCCCAATGGCGAGGCCTTCGCGCCGATCCAGTATGTGCGGCTCGGCACGCTGCGCGTGTCGCCGCGTAACGCGCGCAAGAAGCCGCCGACGCGCATTCGCGAACTGGCCGAAGACATTGCAGCGACGGGCCTGCTGCAAAACCTCGTCGTGCATTACATCGAGGACGAGCCGGGTGAGCATGGCGTCTGTGCGGGTCAACGTCGATTGGCCGCGCTGGATTTGCTCAAGAGCGAAGGCCGCGCGACCGATGACACGCTGATCCCGGTGCGTATCGTTTCGATTGGCGAGGCCTTGGCGGTGTCGCTGATCGAGAACGCAGAGCGCGAAGGCATGCACATCGCCGACCAGTGCGAGGCCTTCAGCCAACTGGCAACGGAGGGCCGCTCCATCGCGGATATTGCGGCCCGCTTCAGCGTCGCAGAGCGAGACGTGCGGCGCGCGCTAAAACTCGCGAGCGTCGCGCCCAAGTTGCTCGACGTGTTCCGCAGCGATGGCATGACCTACGACCAGGTGTGCGCGCTCGCGTTGAGCGACAACCACGAGCAACAAGAGCGAATCTGGTTCGACGCCAAGCAACCGTGGCAACAACGAGCGAACGAGATTCGCCGCGTAATCACGCAGGAGGAAACCCACGCCAGCGATAACCCGCTCGTCGCGTTCGTCGGGCTGGACGCCTATGAATCCGCAGGCGGATACGTGCGTCGTGATTTGTTCAGCGATGCGAAGAATAACGGCTATATCAACGATATCGAATTGCTCAACCGGCTCGCCGTGGAAAAGCTGAGCACTGTTGCGGTCGACATCGGCGCGGAGGGATGGTCATGGGTCGAAACCAACGTGCAGCGCGATTCCCTGCAACTTGCGAAGTATGGGCGGTTGCGTCCCGAGCAGCGGGAGTTCACCCGCAAGGAAAAGAGCGAGTTCCGCAAACTCGAAAAGGCCCGCGACGAGGCGCAAACGGCGTTGAGCGCGTTCTACGACGCGGAAGAAGGGGACGACGACGACGCGCAGCGCGAAGCACTGGAGGAAGCCTCACAGGCTGCCGATGAGGCGGTGGAAGCCTACGCGGAGCGGCGCAACGCATGGACCGACGAACAGAAGGCGCGTGCGGGCGCGTATATCTGGCTCGACTACACCGGCGGGCTGCAGATCGAGCGCGGACTCGTCAAGCCGAGCGAGAAAGCCGCAGTGAAAGAGGCGGGCATCGCTGGTGCCGAGCGCATCACGCCCGAGAAGGCCAAACCGCTGCACGGGGAAACGCTGTGCGAACGGTTGACGGCGCACCGCACCGCCGCCGTCCAAGCCGAACTGATGAAGAAGCCGACCGTCGCGCTGGCTTATCTGATGTTCGCAATGGTGCCGCGCGTGTTCTCGGAGCATTACACGGGGGCTTCGCGCGATGCGCTCGACGCACAGTTCACGCCCACCCATGATCGCCTGTTACGCGTGGCCGACGACATGGCGGACAGTCCGGCATGGCAGTTCATCGACGGCCAGCGCCAGAAGTGGCGCGCCATGCTGCCGACCAAGCTTAACGGCTTGCTGCCGTGGCTGCTTTCGTGCTCGGAGGACGTGCTCGCGAACCTGTTCGCATTCTGCGTCGCAGCGAACGTCAACGGGTTGAGCCGCTGGGACAGCCCGCACGACGTGAACACGCTGGCCGATACGCTCGAACTCGACATGGCCGCGTACTGGAAGCCGACGCGCGCCAGCTATCTGAACCACGTTTCGAAGCAGCGCATCATCGACGTGGTAACGCAAGCCGTATCGGCCGAAGCGGCCGCGCCACTGGAAGGCATGAAGAAGGGCGAAGCGGCGGCGGCCGCCGAGCTGCGGCTCGCAGATAGCGGCTGGTTGCCGGAAGTGCTGACGAACCGGCAGACAGCGCGGCATTGGGAGGACGGCGAGGAAACGGACTCCGACGAGCCGAGCGATGACCAGTCCGAGGAAGGGGCGGATTGATGCCCTGAGCAAGGCAGACGCCCCCGCAAGGGGGTGTCTGATCCGGCTGACCTGAGAGCCTGTCGCCCACTGGGCGACGGGCAGAATATCCATTTCAAAATGGATATTTGTCTTGTTTAAACGGTCATTATGTCCTAATATATCGACATGGCCGCAGCATATCGCAGCGGTCCCAATCCGGAGAAAAACCGTGTCGATTACCCGCCTTTCCCGCAGCTTCGCCCACCATGCCCCGTCGCTTCGCTCGGACTCACCGCTGTCGAATGAACAGATCGCCAGCGTCGCACCGTCGATCCTCGCGACCGAGGCGCACGCCAGCCGGTCGGAGCGCTATACCTACATTCCGACCATCGAAGTGCTCGACGGCCTGCGCAAAGAGGGCTTCGAAGCGTTCTTTGTGTGCCAAACGCGCGTGCGTGACGAAGGCAAGCGCGAACACACAAAGCACATGATCCGCCTGCGACACGCCAGCCAGATCAACGGTGCGGAAGCGAACGAAATCATCCTGCTCAACAGCCACGACGGCACCAGCAGCTATCAAATGATCGCCGGCATGTTCCGGTTCGTCTGCAAGAACGGCATGGTGTGCGGCGACACGCTGTCGGATATCCGGGTGCCGCACAAAGGCAACATCGTGCATAACGTGATCCAGGGCGCAAACGACGTGCTCGACGGCTTCGACCTGATCCGCGAGCAAAAGGAAGGCATGAAGGGCGTGACGTTGAAGGCCGAGGAACAAGCGCTGCTCGCTGAGGCCGCATTGTCGCTGAAGTACGAACCGAGCGCCGACGTGCCCGCGCCGATTACGCCCGATCAACTGCTGCGCGCGCGCCGGACCGAGGATCGCGCTGATGACCTGTGGACGACGTTCAATCGGATTCAGGAAAACCTGATCCGGGGCGGGCTGCGTGGCCGGTCGGCCACGGGCCGCACCATGCGAACCCGCGAAGTAGCCGGGATCGACCAGAACGTAAAGCTCAACCGCGCGCTGTGGGTGCTGGGCGAAGGCATGCGCAAACTCAAACAGGGCTGATCCCTCGCCCACCGGCCAACAATCCCGAAACCCCGCTTAGGCGGGGTTTTCGTCTTTGGGCGGATCGAACGGGTTAGGCCACAGGCTTTTAACCACGGCGTCCGCGCGCGCCCGGCGCTGGTCGGGCGTCAACAGCCGCTTTTGTTCGCGCGTCAGGTCGGCAGTGAGCCAGTCGTCAGGAAGCTTTGCACCGACTGGCGCAATCGCGCGGCGCTCGCGTACAGCGGGAACCGGCGTCGGCGTGTCCGGAGCGGCCCCGGCTTCGGTGGCAGTCGCGGCAGGTGCTGGCGACGGATGCGGTGCTTCCTCCGTCCGGCTGACTACCGGGCGGGCTTCCGCGCGTGCCGCCTGCGAGGGGCGAGCCACGATGCCGCGTTCGCGCCGGATTCTTTTTAGGGTCAGGGCGAAGGTTTGGTAGGTGAATTCGAGGCCGGTAGCCGCAAGGTCTTGAATGATCGCCGTGTACCGGACGCCCGCGCGGATGGCTCGCTCGACGCTATCGAACACGTCGCGAAGCTGGGCGGTTTTCGACCGACCATCGGTCGCAGCCGACAGCGCATCGAGCCGCTGTGCACGTTGTGCGGAGATTTGGGCGTCCATTTGACCGCTCCCTGTGGAAAGAATCTCTATCAGTATGCCGTGAATGATCGAAAGATGCATCAAGAGCGATCAATCTGTGATCCCCTCTTATCTGCAAGCTATCCAAAAGTGATCCAAAAGCGATCCATTTCGATCCAGCGATGATCTAACGTCGGGTGGTCGGCTGGAAGCCGAGGCACGACAGATATGTAAACGGAAATGCTGACGCATTTCCCTTTCCATATCCCGTGCTCCAAGGGGATGCCCCTTGGAGAACCCGGCCGGCTCCGCCGGCGGTGCCACGTCGCGTGATACGCGACGTGGCCTGTATGCAACGCCGGCCTAGCTATCACTGCGCGGCCACCTGCCCTGTTGCGCTTGACAGCGCGGTCGGATGTGTTCGAATATGTTTTGTGTCATACAAAATTGTTTACATCACATGGCAAACAAAACATCCTTGCTGACGATGCGCATAGGCTCGTCGCTGGCGCAAGCCGTCGAAAAGTTCAAGGGACAGTGGCAGGAGTCTTCGTCGTCGGAGGTCGCGCGGCGACTGATGGAACTCGGCATCGACGCCGATCGACGTCAGCGCGAGGGACGCACATCCCTGCTCGACGATCCGCAAGCCGCGCTGGTGCTGCTCCGCGATCGCTACTATCGAAACGAGCCGCTCCAGCGAGACGAATGGGCCTTCATCGCCCAACGCGTGCATGATGCTTACGGGCGGCCGCGCAGAACCTTCGTCACGCGCGCGATCCTGGGCGACGTCTTGCAGGCGACACGCGCGCTCTTCATCACGCGTACCCGCCACACCGGGCGAGCGCAATACCCCAGCGACGTTTACCACCGCTCGAAACTTAACCTCAACGACGGCGAATCCTTGGTCGACGGCATTGCGCGCGTCGCGGACGCCTTGCCCAATTGGCCGGCCGCCAGTTATGCAGAGTGGCTGTCACGCTCGATCGCCGGTTTTTTTACAGGCGAGGAACCTGACCTGCCCGATGCGGTGATCCATGAAGCGCTCGCACCGTACTTCGAGTCGCTGCTAGGGCTCGCCGTGCGGTCCTACTGGTTGGAAACGGGAGAACCCATCAGCAACGACGGCGACGACGCCTTTGCCCGACCGATGACGGTCGTCAAGGCTGATGGGCTGTCCGCGCAATTCATGATGACCGGCCCGCGAATTAGCGCGATTGTCGATTTCGGCGACCTCTGTCCGATGCTCCTGACGCTAACGTCACCGCCCCTTATCCAGGATTTCTTCGATCTGGTCGCCGTTGCGTCCGCGCTTGCCGACGATGACGCCAGCCTACCGGAGTACGGCGCCGGCCCGCGGCGGATCGGGTTGCCGATCAAGCCGTACAACAAGTTCATCCTCTGGGACGGGGACAAGAATTTTCACTTCGATCGTCCAGCGATGACGCGAATCGCCCACCTCGGCGAAGCTGTCCGCGCCGATCCGGAAGTGGGCGCGCACGCGAAGCGGGCCCAGCTGGCGTGGGGCGCAATCTGATCGCCGTCGGGCCTCTCCATCCAACTTGCACAATGCGAGGAAATTCATGAACGAAATCGTTGAAGCGGTGCCGGTGCAATCGCCGGGTCGGCAGATCGTGATCCTGGCCACGAAGTCTTGGGTTGCCTTCGTGGGCCGACTGGCGCTCGCCGTGGTGGCCCTGCCAATCGTCACCGTGTTGCTATGGCAGCGTACACCGCTGCTTGCATCGGTCGCGGCGCTCGTGATCATCGTCGGCATGATCTACACGATCGCGCTCGAGCGGAGCTACGTGCTGTTCATGGACGATCACGGTGTTTGGCTTCGGCGCGGGATTCTGCCGTGGAGTCGAGGCGTGACCGGCGTGAAATGGCGCGACCTCGACAGCGCTACCTACTTCACCGGATTTGTCAGCTGGCTGACGAATTCGTACACCGTGCGGCTCGAACATCGCTTCACCAAGGCGAACGAGATCCTGATCTCACATATGGCGGCGGGAAACAAAGCCGTCGAGGAGATCAACGGTACGCACGCCGAGATGATTCGTCGAGCCGGCTAAGTTGGCCGGTATCAGTGGCGCGGCAGGAACAGTACCGCCGCGACTCGTTCGACCGCCCCCTTCCTGCCAAACAGGTTTTCAGATCGCGCGAGGTACCCCGGGCCGCGCTGCGCCCACGCCCGCCTGGCGCTTGATGCACCGCCTCGGGGGCCGTCAAGGCGCGCAGCGCCGTTTAGGCCCCCGCGCCGTAGGCGTGGGGGCGTGGATTCGACTTCCTGCCGTACTGATAAAAATGCGCTGATTAAGGTCCGACAATTAAGGGCTATTCATCCCGACAGCTAAACGGCCGCCGGCACGCCGGCGCAACTGCACAAAGCAGAGATCTGTGGATAAGTGGGCGCCAGAAGGCCGTTTGCGGGCGTTTAACGGCGCTCAGCGTGCGCGATATCCGCAGTGCCGTGCGCACGAGCAAGCGCGGGCGCGCGGCTGCTTGTCAGCGCCGCGGTGCCGGGATGGTTCCTGATGGGTGGGACGCGCGCCCTATTCGAGTTCGCGGTAGGCGGCGTCGCAGCAGCGCTCGCGATCCCAGTCGGGATGAAGCGCTTTCAGTATGCCGATGCGGCGAGCGATCGCCTCGCTGCGGTCGGTGGCCACCGCCGACGTGTCGGCTGCCGCCGGCGCGCGAGCGGTGCGGCGACGCTGCAGGCGTTGCGCGATTCCGCTGAGCGCGAGCGAGGCCTGCGCCTCGGCGCGGCTGTCGCGCAGCAGTTCGCGCTCAGTTTTGGCGGCTGCGGCCGCGGCACGATAGCGGCGCATCACGGCCTTGCTGCGCTCATGGCGCAACCACTTCGACATGCCGAATGCGCCAAAAAGCGCCGCCGGCAGCTGACGTAGGGACGCCAGGCCGCGATAGCTCCCGTCGTCCCTTCGCTCGGCGCGCTGCTGGGCGGTCACGAGGCCGGCGTGCAGCAAATCGCGCATCGCGCGCTCGGCGCGACGCACTGGCAGGCACGCGTGCTTGGCCAAGAACGGCATTGTGACGCTCATGAACCCGCCGTCGCGCTGCGGAATGCCGACGCGTAGGCTGGCCAGGTCGAGATATTTGAGCATCGCGCGCAGCAGCTGCACGCAGGCGATGCGACGCTCGAGGCGTTGTTGGCGCTCGCTGCCGTTCGCTGCGTTGAGCGTCGGCAGGTGGTGGTCGGGATCGTTCAGGTACGCATCGAGACGGTTCTGTATTTCGGTCAGGATGCGCGGGCGGGCGCCGCGCCGAGCGGGCGCGGGCGATCGCGCCGGTTCGGCGTCGAGCGGTGCGGTGGCGCTATAGGCGGTTACGGGTTGCGGCCGATCGTGATCGTGCATCAGAGGGTCGGCTTGCTGTTGTCGGATGGTGCCGGCTGATCAGGTGTCGGTCGGTCGGCGCGCGGCTGCGGATTCACGGTCGCGCCGGCACCAGGCGTGCCGAGTACGTCGCGCACATGCTGATCGACTCGCGTATGGCGATAGTCGTCCATCGCGCGATTCAGCCGCGCGTCGCTGAACAGCACGCGCAATCCGGCATCGACGGCGACCTTGGCGGCCGCCAGCTGGTGAGCGTCGTCGCCGGCGAGCTCGAGCGTGCGGCCGAACTTGCTTTGGGCGAGCCGCAGCCCGGTCTCGATCGCAGCCCGGTCGGCCTGCAGAACCTGCACGCTGTTGCCGCGATCGCGCACGACGTCGCGGCCGTCGCACCGGTAGGTGACGTGGCCGCGCTCGTTGACCGACCAGGACAGAGCGGGCGACCGGAAAATGATCGCGTTGTGTTCGTCGTGGTCGTGCGACCGAGGCGTGTTCGGTCGAATTACGTTGAACGCTTCGTCACCGACGTCGACGTCGGCCGACGACCGATCGGGTCCAGCAGTTCGGCGCAGCTCCTCGAGCGCCCGCTCGTCGCCTTGCTCGGCACGGGTGCGCAACCAGTCGGAAAAGCTCGGGCCCCCTGCAGGGCCGAACTGCGCCTTGAGCGACGCCCGTTCGAGCGCGATCGACTCGCGCAGCGCGTCGTCACGGCCCAGTTGCTCGGCGCGTGCCAGCGACGTCGCCGCGCGCCGGTCCGCCGGCGAGAGGCGCACGTCTTGCTTGATGGCGGTCCGCTTTGTCTCGAAGGCGGTACGAATCTCGCCGCGGCGCTGTTGTTCGCTGGCGCGCTGCGCAAGCCACGCGTCGCTGCGCGCGGCGACATGCGCCTCGCGCGCAACGGAATACTCGCGCCAGAGCGCTGCGCGCGGCAGCTCGCGTGGCGCGGGAATCGGCTCGCCCGCCTGCTGGCGCTGATACACCGCGCGCAGCATCGGCGCGGCCTCGCGCCACGACAGATTCAGCTCTTTCGTCAGGAAGTCCGACACGTTCAGCGCGCGCTTGCCCGCGCGAATGCGATCGGCGCCGTCGCGGCCGGTGACGACCACGTATTTGGCCGGTCGCACGCCATGCGTGTGCGACAGCTCGGCCAGCAGCCGGCGCGCATCGAGACCCTGGCGGATCGCGCGAAACTCGCCGGCCTGGCCCGCGACGTCGTCGCGCTGGCGGCGATCGCGCGCCAACTGCGACAAGACGTTGTCAGACACGCGGCCGGTATGGCGCGGCGTGTTGAATGCGTCGTCGCCCGCCCGTGAACGGCGCGAGCGATAGGGCACCACGTCGGCCTGGATTTCGGGCGAGCGTGGCGCGATCGGCCGGGCGGCATCGAGATGGAACGGCACGTCGTATGGATCGAGAAACGGATCCGGCCGGCGATCGGAAAACCACTCGGGCGGCGACATGCCGGTGGGCACCTGCGTCGCCGGCGGCCGCATCGGGGGCAGCTTGTCGAACGGGTCGCCGAAGGCGTAATGCGCCTCGAGCGCGCGGTGATAGGCATCCAGCTCGCCCGGTATCGGGCCGCTTACTCGTTGCGCTGCAGGCTCTCCATCGCGATCTGGATGCCATCGCATGCCGTCCGTGGATACGGCGCCATCTGGCTCCAGCTGGTGAAGCGCATGATCCGGCAGTAGCACTGCAGATCCACTTCCGATGCCGTCCACAGGGCGGCCGGGCACGTTTCGCAGACCGTCGAAGGGTTCGGCCGCCGGGCTCGACTCAGCTGGGACAAAGTCAAACTGTGCATCGAGGTCGTCGTATCCATCGGCGAGGCGCCCTGGCGCGTCGCCGGCGCTCCAGCCGGGCTCCCACTCGGAGGCATCGACGTCGAGTTCTCGTGCGCCTGCGTCGAGCTCGTCGAAGGCGTCGGACGGCTGGGTGCCGTATTCAAATGCGCTTCCATTTCGTCGAAGATGTCCTTCGAGGCCTGGGAGGGTGTCGTCTGCTCGGTCATGATGTGCCTTTAGGTGTTGTGCGTAAAAGCCGCGTTCGAGTTCCGCGAGCATCAGCTGGCGGTCGTGGGGGGACGATTCCTGGTAGCGCTGGTACTGGCGGCTACCGCTATTGAGGTATTTCAATTCGCGCGCGCGCGACGCGTACCATTCATCGAGCAACGCTGTGACTTCGTCCGGCGTGCGGCGCGGCGCGACGCCATCCTCGTACTGGTCCGCAGCGTCGGCCGACAGCGCCTGCAGTTTTTCGGCGGTCGGCAGTTCGATGAATGCGGGCGTGAACACGTATTCCTTCAGATTCACGCCCCTCTCGGCGCCGTCCGGCTTCACGTTCGGATACGAGTCGTCGCGGCCGGCGTTCCGTATGCGCACGGCGCCGTGCTCGCGCAACAGCGCCATGAAGTCGTCGTGGCCCTCGATCTGGCGATCGAGCACTGCGTCGAGGATCTGCTCCTTCAGCTCGCGACTGTTCGCGCGGAACAGATCGCCGCGATAGCGGCTGATCATTTCCGACGCGTCCGTCAGCAGCGTACGGCGGTTGTCCTTCGGGCTCGCGAGCCCGTACTTCGCGTTCGTGTGCTCTTGGAACGCGTCGATGAAATGCGTGTTGTGCTTGTCGAAGCCAAACGGGCGCAGCGTATGGCCCGAAATCAGGTTCAGCTTCGGAATCACGATATGGATATGCGGCTTGCGCTCCACCAGCTCGCCGGTCGCCTGGTCGACATAGCTCTTGACGCGGGGTAGGTGCGCCTCGGCATAGAAGCTGTATTCGTCCGGACGGTACGCGTGCATCGCAAACGCTTCGAAATCGCGGGCGATCTGAAACAGCGTTTCGCGATCGACATGATCCTCTTTGAACGACAGGGTGATCGACAGATAGCGCTCAACCTTTGGCGGTGCGTCAATCGACTGAATCACCGCGTCGGTCAGGTCGAGATCGCCGACGAGCACGACCCGCTCGTCCAGGTCATCGCGATCGAGTTCTCGGCCGACCTTGCGGCCTTCCTCGAGGTACTGTTTGACGCCGTCGTGGCGGCCGGACACCCTAATCAACACGATGGAGGTGCGCCTTCAGTAGTTGCGTAATCATTTCCAGCTCGTCGACCAGCGCGGCGAACGTGGATTCGGACAGGTGGCCGGAGACACGCGCGGTGTTCGCCACGTGGGCAAGCTGGTTGAGGTTGTTGCCGGTTTTGTTGATCACGTACATGATCCGCTGGCGCTCGACGGTCACCCGCGGCCGCTCGACGATCTGCGTGCGGTTCGTGAGGATGCAGTCGCGCAGGAATTCGGATGAACTCATGCCCGAGCGCTCGACCTTGTCGTTGTAGATCTGCCACTGTTCTTCCGTGAGCCGCGTGCTGACCGGCTTGCCGAGCGCCGATTGCGCTTTCTTGCGGCCGCGGCGCTTCGATTCGGTCAATGCGTTTAGATCGTCGCTGCTCATCACATCAGCTCAAACGATGCGTTGCCCAGACAGCGAACGGTCCGTCTTCCGTCTGCCCGATCTCAATCAGCCACCAGCCCGACGGCGGCGACGGATCCCATGCCGTGATGTCCGGACTGCCGTTGTCGAAGTAAGAGACGTAGGCCGGATGATCTTCCGCCTCGCTCTCGAGAGAGACATGCTTCGTCACGATGCCAGCCCGTTCACACAGGCCTTCCCATTGCTGCGGCTCGCATCGCTCAACGTCGCCGAGTTCCACGTACCAGAAATGCGCGAGGTCGGGATGGAGGAAGTAGCCATCCCCGTCTCGCACGACGGGGATCTGTTGGAGCATCAGCGTGGTGGTCATGATGTAGTCCTCAGGAAAGGATGTCGCGGACGACGTGCCGGCACCTCAATACGACGCGCGATACGACTCGCCCTGCGCCCATCGGCTTTGCCAGTGCGCCTCGTAGGCGTTGCCGAGCGACGGACAATTCGCGATCACGACGGCGTTTTCGCTGTTGCGCCGCGCAGCGGCGGTGCTGTAGTTGTATGAGCCAGTCTCTACCGTCTCGCCGTCAGCAACGATGTATTTGTCGTGATGGATCGCGTAGACAGAAACCGTGCGCACCGGAATCCCGGCCTCGACCAGCAGATTCAACGCGGCTTGTCCGGTGCGTGCGCCACGGGCGCCCGTGTTCTCTTTGGCGTCGGCAATCACCGCAACGTCGACGCCGCGGCGCTTCGCCGCGATCAGCCTCCGTACGACGTCCGGCGACGTGAACGTATAGGCGGCCAGACGCACGCGTGAGCGAGCGCGATCAAGCACGCCGGCAACGAGGAGCGCTGCGCTCCCCTCCGGTGAGAAGCCCACTTCAGCGTTGCAGGTTCCGCCTGAAGCGGATGCCGTCGAGCCCATGAGCGAGGACAACGACGCAGTCAGATCGAACGCCTGGGCCGAGCCGGCGGCCACGAACAGACCAGTGAGAGCAAGGGCATGAAGGACTCGATGAATTGACATGATCGGCCTCCTTTCAATCTGCCAGCCAATCAATTCCCGACCAGTCCACCCGATACGGGCTGCGCCAGCTCAAGCGGTTCGCCTCGGTCAGAACGAGCGACAACTTGCCGTTCGGCGCAACGTGGGCGGCCCGCCGGACGTTGTTCCACCATGCCTCCGCAACATAGTCGTGGGGGCGGCGCCGTGCGCCGCACACCATCGCAATGCAGAAATACAGGAAGGCGATCGTCGCGCTGACCAGCCAGAACGCGCTCCAGCCCGCCTGTAGGGCAGCGTCGGATGCGGCAAACAGCTCGTGCAGCGCATGCCCTGCGCCGAGCGGATCGCTCTGAATGGTTAGGATGACCAGGATGCCCACACCCACAACGCCGGCCGCCACGCTGACGCAGGTCAGACGCACGAGCGTAGAAAACTCGCTCAATGCGGTCAACGCGCCCCTCCACCATTGGCGCTCGAGCCGGCGCTCAATATCGACCACGACGTGCTCGCGAATCGTCGCGACCGCGACATCATTCACGCGCAGTTCCCACGCCGTCGTATCGGCCAGCTTTACAAGTTTCTTGCGGGCGGCCAGGCGATCCGCCGCACGACTGTAGAGGACCGCAAAAATCGCCAGCGCGACGATCGCGGGGACGACGACCTGGAGGACAAGTTGTTTGTCGGTCATGGTTGGATGCTCCTCTTGCAATAAGGGTGTTGGGTTTGGACTAGATGCCGAGCGCGTGCGACAGATGGCCGGCCACCCACACGACCGCGGCGCCGGCGCAGAACGCGATGGCCAGTTGCGCGGCAAACGAGGCGATCGCCGATCGTGTGGCCAGCACCGGGTGCGCAGTGGTCACGTGATCGCGCGCTTCGACAGCAACACGCAAACGGGCAAGTTCTTCGGCTACTTCCGCGGTGGCCGCGCGACGCGCCTGGTCGGCGGCCTTCGCGGCTACTTCCCCGACGAAGGCCTGGCGCGCCTGCGTGATCAGCTTCGTCAGCTGGGCGTTCTCTTCGCGCAGCGCTTGCACGGTCGAGGTAAGCGTCTGGTCGGTGGACTCCATCAACGCGACAACGTGGTGCTGCGCGTCCACGACCTTCATCTGCTCGATCAGGATCTCGGTCAGCACCGCGAGCTCGTTCGACGCCGGCATCGTGGCGAGCACCTGGCCAAGCCGTTCCGAGGCCTTGCCTGCGCGATCCGATTGCGGCGTCTGGTCGCTCATGCGACGACTCCCGCCAGCAAGGCGTTGAATGCGCTATCGAGCAACGGCTCAATCGACAGCGCCTTACGCTTCAGGCTGACCAGTTTCACGAGGCGATCTTTCTCCGCGCCGGTCTTTGCGTCGATCAGCTGCGCCTTGTAGTCGACGCCGTCCGTTGCGATGTCGTGAATCGTGCGGCCGGCCGCCGCCGCGAGCGTGAAGACGTCGTTCTTCGGCACGAGCGCATCCTCGTTCAGCACGAACGACCCCCTCCGCTCGTGCAGCTCGAAAAGCTGCCCGAAGTGACGACGCAGCGTGATTTCGCGCGCCTCACTCTTGACCAGCTCGACCTTGTTCAGCAGCACGCGGATCCGCTCAGGTTCCACACCGAGATCCGCGAGCATGTTGATCGTCTTGATCGTGTCCTTCAGCTGCTTGCTTTCCGGCTCGACCGGCACGATGAAGCACGCGTAGTCCTCTTGCGCACCTTCGGACGAATCGAGACGGTTCAGATATTCCTCGACGTTCGATGCGCCAATATCAACCAGCAGTTCGCGGCCGCGCATCAATTCCTCGTGCAGCTCGTCGAAGCGCGCCGCAATCATCACTTCGACCTTCGGGCCGGCCGAGTCGTCGGTGTTGATGGACTCGATCTGACGCACCGACATATGCGGCAGCCGGGGCGCCAGCAGCTCGCGCGTCACGGTGGTCTTACCGACGTTGCCGGTGCAGTTCACAGTTGCAAAGCTCAAACTCATTTCAGATACCTCGTGTAGATAGGTGCGACCTGGTACTTACATCACGCTCGGCGTTTGACCACGGGTCGGTTGCTGTTCCTGTTTAGGGCCGTTCGACGGGTTCGTGGTCGGCGCGGCCTTCGGTGCCGTCCACGCCGCATGCAACTCGGCCGCACGCTTGTCGATCTCGGCCGCACCCGCATCGCGACTCAGTTCGCCACGCGCGATACGCGCTTCGACCTCGGTGCCGGCCTGCATCCGCGCATCGAATCGGTTCAGCACTTCGGACCGCTGCCGGGCGGGCATCTTCTCGATGACCTTGCTCAACTGCTCGCGCATCTGCGCGACGGTCAACGACTCGCGCTCGGGCGCCTTGGATTCCGCCGGTGCCGGTTCAGGCGTCGTGCGAGTCACCTCCCACGCGTTACGGATAGCGTCCTTGGGCTCCGTGCCGATCACCTTGCCCGTTTCATCGCGGACGGGCGCTTGAACGGTGACGGCTGTCTCACCGAGGTTTTTGAGCGAAATGGCATCGCCGACCTTCGCGCCAGAGACCTCCATCGCCCGCTTGAGATCGACGCCCCAGACCGTATGCTCGGTCCCAGCGTCGTCCCGATACCGCACGAAATACGAGTACGACGCGTCTTTCTGGTGCTGGTACCGCGCACTGCCGTGCTCGAGCAATTCGCCGGACAGCGAGTCCGTTGGCTTGGCCGGGGCCTCTTGCGATTGCGCGACCTTCGGCGTATCGGCTGCGGCGGTCCGCGGCGGCGCCGGCGTCGCCGGAGTGGCAGGCGCGGCTTCGGCCTTCGGCGTCACGTCCGCTTTCGGGCCGACGGTCGGCTCGGGTGACGTGCCGGACTTGATCGTGAGCGCCGCGCGTTCGCGCTTCGCGGCCTCGAGCAACGCGAAGTCCGCTTCTTTCGGCTTGAAGTTCTTGACCTCGATGCCTCCGTCGAGCGACGCCTCGATCCATGCATTGCGCCGGAACGTCTCGCTGCCCTTCACCGTGATCGAATCGATGTTCTTCGCCTTCATCACGGCCAGCATGTCGGCGATCGTTCCCCGATCGTTCTGTTGGGTTTTCAGGCGCGAACCGACGTCCTCGAAATGCGGCTTCGTCGTCGGCTCGCTCCCCGGCTTTGCCTCCATGCCGTCGAGCTTCCAGAACCGCCCTTCCTTCACCATGTAGCGCGATGCGATCTGCGGCGGGATCGTGTAGCCGTCTCTCGTTGTAATCGGCTTGCGCAACGACGGATCGACGTCGATCTGGTTCTCGCCGGCGTCGACGTCGACCGTGGCCGCCGGCGCACCGGCGGCAACATCCTCCGCCTTCGGCATTGGCTTGCTCTGCTCGCGCAGCAGCGTTTCGGCTGCCGCGCGCTCGCTGGCGCGCACTGCGCCGACGCGCTGCAGGTCTTGCGTCGACACCGTGTCGAGCTCTGGCCGCACGGGATCGTTGACCGGATTTTTCGCGTCCGGCTCGTTTCTGGCGTCCGACTGCGTGCGCTTGATCTGAGTGTCGACCCGGCCAGGCTGGACCGACACATTCATGGACTTGTCGTTGACTGCCTGGCCCGGCTGGACGTCCGGCTCGTTCGCCACCGTCGCGCCAACTGTCGATCGCGCGGTGTCCTGAGTCACGGACACCACGTCGGCCGTCAGCCCGCGGCTACGCATCGCGTCGTCGATCGGCGTTGCATCGGTGACGCCTGCGAACGAGACGGTGCTGCCCTCCGACGTGACAGCCGGTGCCGGTTGCGCCACGACCGGTTCTACCGGCGACGGCGTACGATCGCCCGGTGCGGTGTCAGCCGCCGCAGCTTCGCCAACATCAGCAAATGTGACGGTCTGGCCGTCCGATTGCGAGACCGGCCCCAGTTCGCCTGTCGCCGGGCCTGCCTCGGGCGCGCGCTCCCGCATCGCCTCATCGAGCTCGAACGCTTCGGCGATGTCCGCGAACGTCGCAATACCGTCGTCGCGTTCCGGATCGCGATGACGGTGCGCGTGCGATGGCTCGCCCATGATCGGATCGACCGGCTGTTCATCGTCCATCGGGTCGGATTCCGTCACATCGCGCACGGGCGTACGCTCGTCCACCTCGATCGGGCTCAACTCGGCTTCGTCGCGAAGCTTGCTCAGCGCCTCGGCCGCCAGCGGGGGCAACTCGTCTGCTGCAAAGCCCGTGCGGGTGCGGATCTGCTCGCCGATCGCGCGATCGCCGGCAGTGGCGTCGTTGGACTTGCGCCACGCTTCGCGATGAATCGACTCGAGCCGATGCTCGAGCGCGAGCGTGCGGTTCACTTCATCGCCGCGAAGCGTGACCGTCGTCGCGATCGACTGAATCATCTCGCGGTAGCGGCGGCCAAGCGCCGCATCGTCGAGCTTCGGGCGAACACGCCGGGCCGGCGCTTGGCGCGGACCGCGCCGAGCGGCCCGCCCGGCCGAAGCCGGCGGTTGCTGCGCGCTCTGCGCCGGCGCATACAGGTGCTGACGCTCCGCAAAATACTGATTCCGCGCCTGGCGCACCGCTGCGCGCACGGCGTCGATCGCATCGAATGCGGAACCGCCTTGGCTCTGAATCTGGTCCCGGGCCTGCAACGCGGCCCGCTCCTCGGCACCACGCACCGATTCCCGGACGAACTCGCGTGCCTCTTCTATCGGCTGCCCCATCAAGTCGCTCAGGCGAACAGCCTCGCGCTCGAAATCGGCGTCGCTGCCGTATTCGTTGGTATCCGATTCCACCGCACGCGCGACGCCAGCGGGCCGCTCTCCGGCGTTCGCTTCCGGCGCAGGCATCCAGCGTGCGAACGGCGCGACGTCAGTGCCGCCCGGCACGTACCACTTCTTCGAGCGGCGATCAAACTTCGCACCCAGCTCGTTCGCTGCGTCTTTTTCCTTGAACGGCACATCCAGATATGTCCGTTCGCGTGTCGGCTTTTTCTCGTCAGCCATGCGCCACCTCCTTCACGTCGTTGTCCGCCGGCGCTGCCGGCTCAATCTGAGAATCGACAGCAACATCCGCCGCTGCCAGGTTGAAATCGAATCGAATGCCGGCCAGCATTTCGCGCACGTCGTCGCGCACCAGCATGCCCAGTTCGGCCAAATCAGCTTCGAAGCCGGCCAGCGCGATGTCCGTCGCGAGCGGCCCCGGCTTCTGCTGATCGAGCGCCAGCAGCTCGGCTGCGGTCAGCGGCTTGGCGCCGGCTTGCCGCGCGAGACGGATCTCGCCGGCGGCCTTCGCAGAAAGCACCGCGTGGTACGACTCGGGGTTGTGGGTTGGGATGCCAGTAGCGCGCAGCTCGCCGGCACGCCAGGCCGCCTTGATCTCTTCTTCGGTCGGCAGACGCTTGTCGATCGCCGCGAGCATCGGACTGACCGAGCGCATGCGGTCGATGAACAGGTCGTCCTCGTAATAGGTCGCCTTCTCGCACAGGATCGGCCGCTGAAAGCCGAGCACGATCTCCTCGTGAATTTCCATGCGCTTCAATTCCTGGTCGAACATCAGCGCCCGGCCCTGGTCCGACGTGTTCGTGCCGGTCGACGTGTTACGGCCGTGATTGCGACTCTTGGACGTCGCTTTTTCGGTGAACGTACCGAGCGTCTCCGACAGTTCCTTTGCGTCCTGCTGGTTGCCCGGTGCATACGCAACCAGCACGGCGTGGTTGGTGATCAGCGTGCGGGCCCCCGCCGGGCCGTACAGCTCGTTCGGCTCCAGCTGCGCCTTCGACTGCAGGATCGTGAGCAGACGAATCCAGTAACCCGCGATGAACGCATTGCCCTTGTCGAGCACTTCGATCCGGCCGAGCGCGGTGAACTCATCACCGACGCCCAGGCACTGATATTTGATGGTCGGATCCTCGCCCGGCAACACGTCGAGGTTGTCCTCGATCCATTGCGTGTAGAACAGATTGCCGAGCAGGCTTGCGACCGCAAGTTCGCGCACGGGCATCACGACGTAGATCGACATCAACTCGCGACGCACGCGGTCGAGCTCGAAATCACACGCGCTCGTCGCCTGGTCGACGATCGGGTTGCTGAAGAGACGCAGGCCCGCGTTGAACGTCGCGACGATGTTTAGCATCGTCTCGTCCGGCGACGCCAGCACGCGCGAGAGTGCGCCAAGGCAGTCTCCCGACAGCGGCACGCCCTTCTGCGGCTCATGTTGCATCAACTCCGTCAGATGTTCGCGCACCTTCTTATCTGGCGTGGTGGCGAGTCGCAGCACCTGGCCGAACGTGCAGTCGCCGGTCATTTCCATCTGATACAACGCAAGCCCCATGAACAGGTCTGCCGCCTGTTCGTAGAAGAACTTGTTGCGCGCATCCGCCGTGTGATACAGGCGCGCAGCGATCGCCTGCAGGCGGCCGACGCGCACGAAGGCGGGGCTCTTCGCGATCTTGAACAGCGGGTTCCAGCGGTGTGTGTAGCCAGCCTGATCGAATGGCGCCCAGCGGAATACCTTCTGCCCGCAGGACTGCCGAAAACGAGACGTCAGGTCGAAGTTCTCGCCCTTCACGTCGAGCACGACCACCGAATCCGAATAGGTGAGAAGATTCGGGATCACAATGGCCACACCCTTACGTGAGCGCGTTTTTGCGGCAACCATCACGAATTCAGTTCCGCGAAACGTCAGGTACTTACCCTTGTACCGGCCGACGATGATCGTCGGATCTCGGTAATCACCTTTCTGGCGTGTGCGGCCATTCGCTTCGTCGAGCAGGCCGTAGCGGCGGATTTCGTAGCTGTAGGCAAAGCGGGCGTCACCGTGCAGTTCGCGCTTCGGCTTCATCACCAGCGCAGCGATTACCGCCGCGACCGGGACAAGCGGCACGAGGATCGACGCCGCCGTGGCGATCTGCAGGGAACGCTTCACGCCTTTTACATCCCCGTAAAAGTGCCAGTAGTCGCGTAATGTCCAGAGGCCGATCACCGAATCCGGTAGCTTCTCCAGCTTGGCGAACAATGTCGCGCCGGCAAACTGGCCTGCGACGGCCAGCCCGGTCAACGCCACCAGCGCGAACAAACCGCCAGCCACGACTCGATCAAGCGTCGTCGCCGTTTTCAGCAGAACGGCGCTCGCGCATACTCCCCACAGCATGCAAAGCGCCAGGATCAGTCCGATCACAGCGGTGATTTCGACGGGATCCGTCATCGCATCGAGATGGAGAAGACGGCCAGCGCCCAACACGGCTGCGCCACTGAACACGCTCAGGATCACGGCCACAAGCAGACGCTGTTTCATCGCGGCACCTCCGGCGTGTCATGCGCCGCCGACAAAAGCGGGGCCAGCGTCTCGTGCAGAACGGGCGAGCAAACGTCGAAGCGATAGACCCGGCCCTCGGCCCCGTCGACGCACAGTGCGACTCGCCCGTTGGGCGCCAGCGCATAGAAAGCGAACTCGATCTGGCCGGGCATAAATACGGAACAGTGCATGAGCGCCGTCGGCTGGCCCATGCTGGCCAACTCGCGATGCACGTGCGTCAGCCGCACGATCGCGTCGCGCAGCTGGTCACGCATCGTTGCGTCGGGGCCGATCGCCAGCTTCCGGGCCAGCCCGGCGATTTGCGCCCAGGCGCACGTTTGCGCCCAGAGCCATGCGTCGGGATCAAGCACCGGTTGCTGCACCGTCGACAGCAGCGCGCCATCCGAATTCACGGTTTTCGTATTACGCATCGACATGCCCTCCGCTCGAACGGGACAAATCCCATGTGTTCAGTCGTTCAATGCCCTCGCGCGCAGCACTGGCATCGCCCTGTCGGATCGCCGCCTCGAGCAGCGCAAGGGCCTGGCGCTCGCCATCCGGAATTGTCGGTGCGCTGGCCTCTTCATCCACCGCTCGACCAGGCAGCGGCACGAGGCACGTCAACTGCTGCAGGATCTGATTCGAGCTGGCGGCCAGGATCGCCACGTGCAGGTCCTGGCGCGCGCTTGCATATTCCGTTTGCGTGGCGGCGCCCAGCCGCATCGCACACGCGACCGTGATGCGCCCCCGTTGCTCTGGCGTGGCATGCAGCGCCGCGTCGGCGGCCGCGATGGGCTCAAGCACGCGGCGAATAGCCGCAATGTCGGCCGCAAAAGCCGGGTCCGTCCCGCGCGCCAAACGCCAGCTGACGACATGCCGATCGACGATCTGCCATTGCCGCTCGTCGACCACGCGCGAGCCCACCTTCGTGCGCACGTCGACCACGCCGCGCGCGACCAGCTGGCTCACCGCTTCGCGCAGCAGTGCGCGGCTAACGCCCAATTCCTGCGCCAGCATCGCCTGCGGCGGCAATGCGCCGGTCGCATCACAAAACGTGGGGATCTGCTGAGCCAGCCAGTCCGCGGCCGCATGCGGGGGCCGTTCGGTCGCAACCGCATCGGCACTTGCGTCGCGCGCCATGATTCCAAAGTCATTCGGTCTCGCGTTCATGCCAGCCCCCGCAGAAGCTTCCACTTCGTGACCGGATCGAAGTAGATTTCCTTGAGTTGCTTGTTTTCCATGTAAAGCACGACGTCGATCGTGGTTTTCACCTCGCGCATCAGGTGATCCCATGTCAGCGTCTGGCCGACCGGGCTCTGCTTCACAAGCGTGGCGATCCGCGACAGCGCGGCGATCGCATCGTTCGCGTGCACGGTCGTGATCCCTCCCTGATGGCCGGTGTTCAGCAGGGTCAGGTAGTCCCAGGTCTCGTCGCCACGCAGCTCGGCGAGGAACACGCGGTCGAACTTCATTCGCAATGTCGCCTTCACGATGCGCCGCGCCGGCAGCGATTCGCTGTAGAACAGATGCACGTGGTTCGGGTGGTACGGCAGCGGCAGCTCGTGCGTGTCCTCGATCGTCGCAACACGTGTCTTCGGCGGCACCAGGTCTGCGAGTGCCTTCATGATCGTCGTCTTGCCCGATCCCGTGCCGCCGACGAGCACGATGTTCAGGCGGTTGAGGATTGCCAGCGTCAGGAAGCGCTCGACGTCGCGCTGCGCAAGCGCATCGAGCATTTCCAGCTCGAAGCGCTGCAGTGTGACGACGGCCGGGGCCGCGAGCGCCTGCGCCGGATTTAGCACGGGCGTCGCGCTCCTCACTTCGACATCGCCCGTGTCCAATTTGGCGACCGCGCCATCGACGGCATGCCCGACAACATCGCGGAACTTCGACGAGAACCCGCTCTCCACCAGCTCCGAAACTGCGAACCGGGTCGCGCTCGGCACGCGCATCGTCAGCGACACCGTGCCAGGTTCACACGCCGGCGGGATCACGACCTGACCACGCTCGCCGTCAGGCAGGCGCACCGGCTTTTCCGGCTCAGCCGGAGAAAGCGGAGGCTTCGCCTTGTTGTAGATCGCAAGCGCCGGCGCAAACTGGAGCAGCGCCTCCAACGACGCATTCGGCAATTCATGTCGTTGCCAACCGTCGCGCGTCTCCGTCCAGCCTTCGAAGGGCCGGTTTATCGCGAACTCGGTTACGCCAGGTCGCTTCAGCCACTCGTCGATACCGAGAGTCTTGAGGTGACTGCGTACCGTGACGCTGTCGTCGTATCGCATGTTCATGAGCACTCCGATGAAGGGATGGCGGTCCGAGTCAGGGCGTTGCCAGCTCGTACACGTCGGAGAAGTCGACGTCACGCGCAACGAAAATCGTCGTCACCGATCCGTACTTCGAGTACGCCGTCGGTGGCACGTTGATCGTGTTCTTCAGCGTTTCGGCCGCCACCGATTCGCCTGCGCTCGACGTGTTGTTGAACTGGATTCGGTTATCGCCGCTACCTGAATTCGACGCGAGACTCGACAGAGCCTGGCCGGCGTCGCCGATCAGACTGACCATCAATGCCCCACCGAAGCGAGTCCAGAAATGCGTGTCGACGTAGGCTGGCAAGCCGCTGCCGCCCAGTGCATCCGCCGCCGGCGAATCGAGCTGGACCTTCACGCCTGCAGGTGTCGTCAGGCGCGTCCAGATCACGAAGATCCGGGCCTGACCTTGCATCAACGCCTGTCTTTGCTCGCCCAGCACCTCCGACCCGCGCTCGATCAGCAGCACCTTGCCGTTCGCCGAGTACACGTCCTTCGACACGGCGCACGTCGTCATACCTGGATAGTCGGTGACGATCTTCGAGTTCTGTACACACGGGATCGTGGTCCCTGCAATCAGGAGCATGTCACGGGACGGCATCAGCTCAGCCTTGACCGTGTCGAGCTTCGACGCGCGAAACTTCGCGTCCAGGCCATCCTTCGCGTATTCGACCTTCGGACCGCCGCCACCGAGGGCGTTCGTCCCACCGGGCGTCTTCTGGTCGTCGAACTTCAGCACTACGTCGCCATCGAGTTTGCGCATCGCGGGCGTCTCGACCGCACTGGCCGGCACCGCCGCACCTGTGCCACCGGCCCCGGTGGTCGCAGGTACAGATGCGGCGCTGGCAGCATCGGCATGCGCGGGCTTCGCGAGTGCTTCGCTCGCTGCGGCAGCAGCCGCAGCTTCCTCGGCCTGCTGCTTTCTGATCCTCGCCTGGTCACCCGCGAAATCATGGCGATCGTCGGACGGCTTGTCCTTCGCCGCCTCAACCTTCGCGGCCTCCGACTCCGCGTGGTGCTGCGCCGTCCACCGCTTGATCGCCACACCGACCGCGACCGCACCGAAGATGAGAATCAGCACGAGTCCGATCACAATCGGCAGCAGCCGGAACGGGCTCTTGCGCTTCGTGCGCCCCACGCCCGGCACACCACGCTCGCCGATACCGGTCGGCTCCACCGGCGCCGGAACGGAATTCTGGTTGATGTCGTTATTCACCGCTCGCCTCCTTGTGTTTCACGAGCCGCGCCGTGCCGGGAATCGTGGTGCCCGACGGATTCAGCTGGCCGTCTGGTCGATATGCGTTGTTACGGATGCCCAGCACGGCATCGTTCAGGCGCAGGTTGAATCGGCGAGCGGTGTCGTGGACGACGAGCACCGGTCCGCGGACGTCGTCAGGATTGACCAGACCTTCCGAGCCGTCGTCGTACACGCGGTAGATCTTCGGCAGGTCGCGGCTCGTCTTGAATTCGAAATACGTGAATCGACCGTCATCCCACAGAGCGGTCGGGGCCAGCGCCGTGTCGCCCTGCATGTCATAGTCGGAATTGCTGGTCGATGCCGCGTTGCCGGTCTGCTCGAGCAGCTCGCGCGCTTCGATCGAACGCGCTGCAGCGGCTGCCGACGCCTTCGCGCGAGTATCCGGGTAATTGAATGTCAACGACCAAACCGCCTCGTCGTGCTTGGCTACCGGAACCAGCTTCAGCACGTAACGACGCTTGTTCGTCAGCAGAATCAGGTTCGTGCCCGCCTTCACGGCTTTCGGTTTGAAGAAAAAGCCGTTGCCGGCGGGGCCAGCAGTCCACGCCTTCCCGTCACCCATGCCACCGCCGTCGAGTTTTTCGCCCTTTTCAAACTCGATGACGGTCGCTTCACCTGGGCGATAGGCGATCTGATAGCTCTCGGTCGGGTCATACATCGCGCAAACGATGTGCGGGTCGCTACCGCACGCACCCGGCACGACCTGGGCGACAGCCGACTGAGCCATCGCTAGCGCAATGGCGGCGGCGACCGACGTCATAGCTACCGCTTTCCGGAATTGAGCATTCATCGGCTGGCCCCTCCTTGCGTGTTCGCCGGCGCCGATTCAGGCGACGTCGCAGCCGACGGAATCATTGCTGCGCCGTCCGGTGCATTACGTGTCCAGTCGCGGTCGACCGAGTAACTGGTGACGCGGAATCCGATCGGGTTCAGCACTTGTTCATTGCTCTTGGTCGGCAGATCGCCCACCTCGTACGTGATCGTCGCGACCCAGTATTCGGTCTTGGGGGGCTGAGGCGCAGCACCACCCTGCGTCGACAGCGAAATGGTTTTCTTCGAGAAGAAAACCTGCGCAGTCGTCCCGACGAACGTAATCGCACCCGGTTGAGCAATCACCCGGTACTTGTCCTGAAGCACGTTCAACGGCGAGTTTTTGCGGCCGTAAAGCGCTGCGTACAGCGTCTGCTCGCGTGGCGAGTTCATCAACGTCACGGTGTCGTACGCATCCTGGATCGTGTACCAGTCGTAGCCTTCACGCAGTTTCACGTAGTCGCGCAGCGCCTTGCGCACCTCGAGTTCGCCGAACGTCACCGAGCCACTACGCGCGACGTCGATCACCTGCACATCACCCGTCGCGGTGTTGTCTTTGATGATTACTGGCGGCGTCGGTCTCTTTAGTTGTACTAAAGCAGCTGAACCAAGAATTGAAGTAAGCGCGACGAACATGGCACCGCCCGCGACGCGCCACGCGATCTTCGTCATGTTTTCCTGCATGCTCTGCTTCGACTTCTCGAATGCGAGCGCCTGCTTGAAATACGTGCGCGCCATTTCGCGCGGATCGGCTTCGGCAAGCTTGGTCGCGAGATTCTGCAGCATGGCTGCGTAATTGCCATCGACCACGACCGCGGCCGACATGCCCTGCACCTCAGTCGATTTTTTCTTTGGCCACTTCATTGTGCGTTCCCCAGTGTCGTATGGTTCACGGGCATCCACGGCCCGCTCGGTTGCGTCGGCTTTGGCACCGACGAGCACGCCGCAAGCAGGATGGCGCTGCAAAGCACGACGATGAATTTCATGTTTCGCTCCTATGGTTGGTTCGCCAGCTCGTACCGGAAACGCACAAGCTGGCGGACAAGCCGTTGTTAATTGCCCTTCTTCTGGTATTCGGCACCAGGGGCCACGAGGTGCCCCGATGACTTATCGATCGTCAGCGCTACGGGCACGCCGGCCATCATCATCAGTTTTCCGTCCGCATAAAGAGCCGATGAGCGCTGCAACCTGAACGCATCTTTCGCGCTCTCTGCGGCGAGATTCGGCACTTTGCTCGCGACGTAGAAGTCGTTCCCATCGCCATTACGGCTGATCACCATCTCGGGCGAACCGCGGCCGCTGAGCTTCTCCCAGTTGCCAATAAACTCCTCGCCATCTTTCTTTCCACAACCGGATTGCGTCAGCGCCACGATGACCATCGTTGCTGCTGTCACGAATCGAAGTGCCCTCATTACCTTCTCCTGGTAGTTGTCAAGATCATGCGCGGCCGAGCGAGTTGCTAGGCGCTGCCGACGCTCCACCACGGCCCCCGCCCATCAACTTCATCGCCTTCATGGCGGCACTGGCCGCATTGCCGATCTTACCGACCATCGACGAGATGCCAACGCCACCAGCCAGTTGCGAGGCCAGAGACGGCATGCTCAAAGACACGACAATGAACACCAATCCGGCGCCGACGATCTTTCCCTCGATGGCGTAGGTCAGCATGACGTCCTTCGCGCTGAAGCTCGTCGGCAATACCGATGTCATGAATCGCACTTCGATTGCGCCGAGTGCCCCGAACAGGGCGACGAGAATGCCGTAGTTCAAGCACTGGCCGACCCAGTTCTGGAAGAACTGCCGCGTCGCGGGGAACAGCGCAGCAACGACGAAAGCCGGGCCGAGGGCGAGCAGTAGTCCGAGCGCGAATTTCGCGAGGATGATGTATGCGGCGGCGATAGCAAGGAACGGCACACCGACCAAAATGATGCATGCCGCGAGCACGGACACCTCGATATAGAGGCCAATGTCGGTAATGCTGAGCCCTTCGTACAAACTCTTGATCGCGTCGAAGTAGAGACTCAACAGCGTGTCGAGGCCGTTGCTGAGATCGTTCCCCCCCATCAGGGCGCGGCTGAGATCGTCGCCCAGTCCGTTGAAGAACGGCACTACATATTCGCTGTAGTAGCCGATGTTCATCCCCGCCGTGAGCACGGCGGCCCACGCTGCCATCTTCAGCAGGAAATCCACGATCGGCTGATTCTCGTGGCCTCGCCAGTACGACACCAGAATGAGAAGCACGTAGAGGCTGAAGCCAGCCGCGACCAGCGGACTGATCAACGAGATCATCTTGGCCGAGCCAGTGCTGATCGTGTTCAGCACGTCCTTGTCGAACGCATTGAACATATCGGTAAAGATTGTCAGTTGCATGGCCGCGCTCCTGGCTTACTGGTCGATCGGTTCGTCATGCAGGCGACGCTGCATGTCACGATGCGCGGCCTGCTGCGCAAACTCCTTCTCGGCGTCCTGCAGCTTTGCCGCCAGATCGAGACGCATCTTGTCCGCGTTGATCGACGAGATCTCGGCCGACCACCGGTTCTGCAGATCGGCCTTCGCTGCCGGATCCTGCGTCAGGTTCGATTGCTGCATCAGCTGCTGGATGTTGTTTAAGCGGTCGATCGACGCCTGATACGCTCGCTCCACCATCGCCTTGTTCGCAGCCAGGGTGTTATTCAGCCGCGTCTGGCCCGGCGTGTACGCAGTCAGGCCCTCTTGGCGCAAGATGCTGTCGGCCGCGCCACTGATGCCATTCAGTTGCCCGTTCTTCACTGCGTCGTAGACCGACTGCCATTCATCCGGCAGGTAGTTGCGCAGCGACGGGTTGTTGAGGATGTCACCCAGGCCGCGATTTCCGATCATCGACTGATACTGATTCGTGAGGGTGACGTATTGCTGCTTGAGTTGCTGCACGGTAATGATCGCCTGGGCGAGCGTCGACGCGTCGAGCACGGGAATGCCCTGCGCGTGCGCGGCCTGGGTCGAGCAGAATGCAGCGATCGCTGCAGCACCGATAAATTTGCGGATGGTTTTCATCGTCCTGTTCTCCGGTTATATCGTGGCGCGCTCAGTGCGCCGCTGTACCATTGGCGGGCAAAAGCCCCGCGGCTTTCGCGCGGTCGAACTCGAGCAGTTGCTGCAGCGTCGTATCGATGCGAATCAGCGTGGCGAGCATCTGTTGGGTCACGGCCAACTGATCGGGCGCAGGCGCGACCTTGCCCACTTCCGCGTAGGTCGACGGCAGCGCCCCAAGGTTCGCCGGCAGTTGAGCCTGCAACGCTCTCACCTGCTCAATCGCCGCCGCCACTTGCGCTCTTCCACCATCATCGACAACCGGAATACCTGTCGCTTGCGCGACCGAGGCTGCGCCAAGCGCTGCGGTAAAAATCAAGCTTTTGATCGGGAATTTCATCGTCATGCTCCCTGGTTGGACTGCTGTTGCTGCCGGATCATCGCCAACACGTCGAGATCGCGTGGAACGATCGATCGACGCTGATGGCGAATCGCGTCGAGATAGGCGAGCGCAACCGGAAAATTTGCGTTGCTCTCCTGAAGATCGCCCGGTGTGACCTTGATCGGCCGATACGGATTTACCGGGCGTCGGCTTTCCACAAACTGCACGACGAGCGGCCACACACAATTGGCGATCGCCGCGCAGAACACCACGCAAACAACCAAGGACACGACGCCGACCACGCGAAGAGAGCCCGACTGCACGCCAAAGCCGAACTCCACGAGGCTCGTCACCCCAGAGAACAGGTGCAACAGTGCGGCGAAGATCATCCCTATGAGACAGACCAGGCCCACCGCCAACACGACGCGGTCGATGTTGGCTTTCCGATTCCAGATGCGGTCATGCTCGGCCGCCCACTCTTCCAGCTGTTCGCGCGTCGCCGGCCCGATCGCCGATGCGATTTGCAATTCCCATCGCTTCAGTCGATCGATCATCACTCGACCTCCTCCGCCGGTGCGGCCTCGGGCTTGCGATCCCGCTTGCCCTTGCGACGCGCCTGGAACAACTGCATGCGCAGATCCGTATCGCCATGCGCGTCACGCGTGCATTCTTCCCAGATCGCGACGTTGTCGAGACTGCTGGAAAGGACCGCAATCTCGTCGTTCATGCCCGCCAGGTCCAGCGTCGCGAACGCCGATTGGTTGCTCTGCTTGATCAGGAACGTGCGCGATTCCTTCGACAGTGCCTTTAGCGTCCGGAACTCACGGTCGGTCAGATTCAGCAGCTTGTAACCGTCCGGCGTGGCATCCGGGTTCGGCAAGTAGATCTTCGTCGCCGTGAGGTCACGAATCTCGGCGAACACCGGGCACTGGATCGCGTCCTCCGGCGACTGCGAATCCAGAATGAGAAATTCGTCGGCCTTCCGGCCGGTCTTCAACGACTTGCGGATCAGCTCCTGCGTGGTCGGATAGCTGGCCGGCAGCCAGAACTCCGCGATCACCGTCGCAAGCAGACCGCCCTTGCGCTGCATCTGCTCTTTCAGGTACAGCAGGTGTGCGAGCACCGGCTCCGTGGCGGCATAGCCCTTCTTCAGGAAGTCCGTCACGTCAAAGCCAATACGACGTACATCGGCGATGTTGGTCAGCGCGCTCGGTTCGTTGTCCAGCGCCCACGCGAATCGACCGTTAGTTGCGTGACACCACTGGCTCAAACGCAGCCACAGGCTGTTTTCTTCGCCGGTATCCGGGATCGACTCCATCAAGCGACTGAAGGTCCGGTGCTCGATGTTCTCCAGCGACATGACCGTGTCGACCGCGTGCTTGATCTGGCGCTGATCGTCCGCGCTCAGCTTGCCGTTCTCGTCGCGGCAGCATGCGCCGACCAGGTCGTAAAGATGCGCGCGGTTGCGCTTCGTATCGGGCAGGCCGAGCGGCGCAAGACCGGTCGGCTCGCCTTCGCGCAGTGTGTAGTAGACAGCGCCCATCTCTTCGAGGAAAATCCGCAGCCCCTGATCGAGGTCGAGCGCGAAGATCTTCGGGTCGAACCGCTCGAGGAACGCGAGCAGCATCGTCTCGAGCGTCGTCTTGCCGGTGCCGGTCGAGCCGAGGATCAGAGTGTGGCCGGCAACCTTCTCGCCGACGCTGTTCTCGTCCAGGCGCGACGCATGGCAGTTCAAGCTGAACAAGCTCTTCGCAACGGTCTGCACCGGCATGAGAGCCGAGCCGTCACCGAGCGGATTGCCGCGCGCCTTGCCCGCCGAATACGTATGCATCGAAAACGACGACGCGAGGTTGCGGGTCGACTTCGGCATCGGTCGCGGCTTTGTCTTGAAGCCGGGCACCTGGCTCATATACGTGTACGGCGCCGATGCCGTTGCCTTCACGAACTTGAAGCCGCAATCGTTCAGCGCCCGGCTCGTCACATACGCACCGTTGCTGATAGCTGATTCAGCCGTGTCGCCATATACGATGAGCGCACCGTGATAGTCGCCGAATGCGAGATCGCGCCCGGCGATCAGCGCAAGTGCTTCCTTCAGCTCGCTGATCTGATGCGTGGCTTTGTCTTCGACGGACTCCAGGTTGTTGATCTGCGCCTGAATAGCATCCATCGCTTCGGCGGTGCTCAGACAGCCAAAGCTCTGCGTGAACGTAAATTCGACCGGCAACGTCAGCAACGGATTCGTCTGCCCCCATCCGGCCTTCGGAAAATCCTTGAGGTCGTAGCAGGTCGCAAAGCGAGTCGAGCGGTCCGTACGGATCTCGACGGTGTCGTAATGAAAATGCAGATGCGACGTTGGAATCAGATCTCGCCCTGTTGCCTGAGTAACCGGCACGCGCTCATCGATCCCGTTCACCAGCTCGCCGATGAACTGATACGGTTCCGAGAACAGGATTCCGTTGTGCTCGTATGTTTCGAGCGGCTGCGGATCGTAGGCGATCAGCGACTTCGTCAACGACTCGCCCAGTTCCTCGAGCTCACGCACCGACTCGTCCAGGTCGTCGCCCTGCAGGATCGCGCTGATGTAGAAGCTGTTCTCGTAGTGATGGTGCTTACGGAAACGCTGCAGGTACTTGTCGACGGCCTGCTGGATGAACGGGTTGTAGAAGCGGTACTCGTCGCCGAACGACACGCGACGCCGGCGGAACGTGCTCCACAGCGACAGACGATTGCCCTTTTCCAGCGTCATCGCTGCCAGCTGACGATTCCAACTGTCGTAGCGTGCCTCGATCTCGCCGCGGCTGACCGATTCAAACGGCACGCCGTTCACGCGCAGCACCATCATCGCACCGCCGTTGTCGATGCTCGTCGTGGTCACCGACACCGGGCGACCAATGCGCGGCAGCTTATCCTCCGCACCCGCGACGAGTCGATTCAAATCGTTCGTTACGCGCATGCTTCGTCTCCTGCAGCACCGGTATCGGGCTGCCCCTTAACGAGGCCAAACTCCGTCTCGGTCAGGCGCAGCATGTCGTAGAGCGCGGCGCTGGTACTCTTACCCGCGCCGGTGGTGCCTATGACCATCGTGTGGCCCACTATGACCATCGTGTGGCCCAGCTCGGCCGGCCACACACTCGCGGCACCGCCAGCGTGCGGGATGGTATGGCGGTTACTCATCGTTATCCTCCTGTACCTGCGTAAGCAGGCTTTGGCGCAGCGCCTCGAAGCGCTCTAGATCCTTGCCACGCGCGAACGAGCGTGTGTAGACGCCGACATCACGGCCATAACGCATCGGTGCAAGCGTGTAGGTTTTGCCGAATACCGACACGCGCCGGCGATCGAGCCAACAGCGGAACTCCAGCCAGAACAGGCGCAGCGCCTGGTCATCGGTTTCGCAGACGAACCGGAAGAACATGAAGATCGGCACGCCGGCCGAGCCGATCAGCAGGCCGCCCGGACCAAGCACGAAGCCGCCAATCATGCTGGCGATCAGCGAGGTGCACCCGATGATCAGCGCCGGAAACATCGGGACACCCCCGATCATCGCGACACGGTTGAGACCCGCGTAAGACGGATACAGCGTGCGTTCGTCTTCCATGGCGATCAGCCGAACAACCCAAATGCCCAGCCGGCAAGCACGAGGCCCGCACCGACACCCGCCACCTTCGCGATGCCGCCGCCGAAGTCGTGGATCCAGTCGGCCTTGTTGCTCCAGCACTGGACGCCTTGCCAGGTCAGGTAGGCACCGGCGCCGATACCTGCCAGGGAATAAAACCAGGTCGTGAAGGTACTGACGGCTTGCGTGCCCGCAGCCAAGCCGCCTCCGGCGTATGCAGCGTGAGCGGCTACCGACATGACAACGCCGGCCGCAACGCGGCGGGCGGCACTCGCGCGTTGCGTCGCAGCTCCGTCAACCAGCGCCGGCACTACGACACTCGGACGCAGCGTTGCCGCGACTCGGTTCAGTGTGGTTTTGAGGAAACTCATCTTCATCGGATGCTCCGTTAAAAATCGCCCAGGGCGTCCCAGGCAGGGTGATGGTCTGTCTCGCGGCCACGATCGGCCCCGGTTGTAGATGAATCGTCGGCCCGTCGCAGGCGCGCCGGCCGCGCTGCGCCACGCGAAGCTGGTGCCGCACCGTCCGGTACGACTGCGATCGGCGGCACGACTGTGGCGCTGGCTCCAACGCTTGTTGCGTTCGCGGCCACGCGCTGCACGTAGCTCGTACCGCCAAAATCCCGCTTGAAGCCTCGTGTGAAGTTGCCGCTGTAGTAGCAGCTGAGCGCCGCACGCACTGCGTCTTGCGGCACGCGGCCACCGGCCGTTGCACGCGTGTAGCATTCGGCGAGGATGGCGCCGCCGGCGCGCAGATTCGCGCACGGATCGAACACGGTTTCGGACGTGAGCCCGTAGATGCGAAGGTTGGCGCGATTGACTTGAGCGAGACCCATGCTGTAATTCCAGCCCGCCGCCTCGAGCGCACGCGCGGTTGCCACCGCCTCATCGCGCGAACGCGGCTGGCGCGCAAGACGGCCGCCGACCACACCGATCGCATACGGGTTGAAACCGGATTCCGTTTTGACGACCGCCTGCAGAGTCGTCGGATGCACGGACGGCGCACACTGCTGCGCCAGCATCGCAAAATCGACCGGCATCATGAGCGCTCCCGCTGTGCAGTGCCCTCGACGATCACTGCGGCAATGGCCGGCAGCTGAAGCGTCGTCAATACGACCGTCGCGCCAAGCAGCGCATACGCCATCGTGACCGGAATGCACTGCCAAAGCGGGAGACCGACCACGTGCTCGAGGCCCCAACGCAGGTAGTGCTCAAGGAACCACTGCATGCCGCCGAACCCCCACGCAGCAAGCACGCTAAGTTGGCCAACACCGATCGCGATCGGCTTCACCCAGGGATGTTTGAAGAGCTTGCGCATGTCTCATCACTCCGCGTCATCGCGCGGCCATCCGCGCTTCCACATCACGAATGCGATCACGAACCAACCAAAGGCCACCAGGCCAGCCCCGACCAGGTCGTTGATCGACCGCCGTTCGATCAGCCAGTACACGGCGCCAAACATCGCCGTCACGACGATGAAGATCAGCAGCGCTCGCACGCTTGCTCGAATCAATCCGAAAATCCTGTTCATTGCGAGGCCCGCTCTCTGTTGTTAGATCCAGCCGCCCATCGCGAAACCGCCCCGCGGTTTCTTGCGCTTCGGCGCGAGATTCGGTGCGCCGTTCGCATCGGGATATGACGCCTTGCATGGCGGATCGGCCTTGTAGTTCGAGCACCCCCAAAAAGCGCCGTCCTGACCGTTGATCCGCCGCAAGTGGCCGGTCTTGCACACCGGGCACTGCTTCGCGCCCGGCAGCTGCATAGGTGCCTCCGCGATCACCGAGACAATCCGCGTAACCATCTTTTCGCTGCGCTGCATGAACGCGTCGAACGTCATTTCGCCGTCGGCCACTGCGTCGAGCGCGATCTTGAACATGCCGGCGACCGTCGGATCCTTGACCGGTTCCGGCAATGCGGCGAGCAGCGCGCGAGCGGTCGGGCTCGTCATGAAACGGGTCTTGGAGCCCTTCACCGGAACCAGGAAGCCGCGTTCGCGATGCTCCGCGATGATTTCGGCGCGTGTCGCGCTCGTGCCGATCCCGTTGCCCGTTTTGAGGCGCGCCTTGGCGGCCGGATCGTCCGTGTACTTGTGCAGGTCGATCATGGCGTCGATCAACGTCGCATCATCGAACCGCGCGGGCGGCCGCGTTTCTTTCGCCTGCAAGTCAACGTCGATCACCAGCAACTGGTCACCCACCACGAGCTCCGGCAGCATCTGCACGTCATCGTCGGTTTCAGGCTCAGACGGCTTCAGCACCGCAAGCCAACCACTAGAAACTGGCGTGCGACCACCCGCGATCAGGCGATTGCCGGCGGATTCAACTTCGATCGACGTCTGCATAAACGTCGCAGCCGGGTAGAACTGCACCAGGTAGTAGCGAACGACAAGGTCATAGACCTGGTACTCGAGCGGCGTGAGCACACTCAGGTCCATCCGGCGAACCGTCGGCACAATCCCGTGATGGGGATTGCCGGCCATTTTTTTATCGTCGAACGCTCTCGATTTCAGCTTGTGGTCGCAACCACCAATCAGCTGCGCCAGATCTGTTCGGTTCTCGAGAACAGCCGCCTGTACCCCCCAAGCTTCGTCGTGCTGCGCTTCGGCCAGATAACGGTTCTCGGTACGCGGATAGGTCGTAAGCTTGTAGCGGTCGTAAAGCTTCTGGGCAGCCTCCAGCACCTCGGTCGCCGTGCACCCGAAACGACGGCACGCCTCGACCGTCAACTCGTTCAGCGACAGCGGGAGCGGCGCCAGATCGCGCGCCGGCTTGCGCTCGAATGCACGCACGGACGCCGGCGCATTGGTCAGGCTTTGCGCGAGCGCGGCGGCGACGTCGGGATCAACTAGTCGCCCGTCCTCGTCCAGACCCGGTTGATCGTCAGCGGCCCGCCACTTCGCGGTAAATGCCCCCTTCGCGTGCTGCAGCTGCGCGGACAACAGGAAATACGACGTCGCGGTGAAGCGCTCGATCTTGTCGTCGCGCTCAAACACAATCTGTAGCACGGGCGTTTGCACACTACCGACGCTCAGCAACGCATCGAAGCCCAGCGACTGCGCGCGACAAGTGGCGGCACGCGTGAAATTCAAACCAAACAGCCAGTCGTATCGGCTACGCGCAAGCGCCCAGCGATGCCATGCGCGGAATTGCGGCTCGTCGTTATCGCGCAGATTCGCGAGCGCCTTGCGGATCTCGTTCGGGTTGTTGTTGTTCACCAGCAGCCGCTTGACCGGCAACGTATTGCCCAGGTATTCCAGCACCTCGTCGACCAGCAGCTGGCCCTCTGCATCCGGATCGCCCAGATGCACAACCTCGTCCACGTTGGTCAGCAACTGGCGGATGGCTTGCAGAATCGGCGCATGCTCCTCTTGCGGCTCCAGCACCCACGTCGAAGGGATGACGGGAAGATCGCTCGCACGCCAGATCTTGTTGCCATTCCTGTTGAGCGGGACATCGTCCGGAAGATAGAAATCGGGCATTGCCTGGGCCAAGATGTGCCCCTTCAACGGCACGAAGATGTCTTCGCCAATCTTGTAGGCCGGTCCATTGCGCGACGGACGTCCGTCGAACACGGCCATCACGTCCTTGGCAAGAGACGGCTTCTCGGCGATGTACAGGCGCGCCATGCTTACCGCTCCCCCTGCCCGGCCGCGCACGCCCGCACAAAGCCCCGATGTGGCAGATCGTTCTTCGGCTGGTCGAAAAAGCGTCGCGCGGCGAGCGAGTCCTGCGTGTGAAACGCATTGGGATGCGCCACACGCAGAGCTTCGATCAAGGTATCGACCGCTTCCGCTCCCTCGAACGATGCATTTAGGAGTGCTTGTTGTTCAGCAATTGTCAGCGACATAGCATGGCCCTCCGGGAGGATCAATCAGTGACGGTTGCCGAGCCCGAACCAGGGCGACGGCGAGCCGTTGCTCCCGTTGCCGTTACGGTTGTTCTCTTGGTCGTCAATCCAGCGCTTCGCGCTTTCAGCGGGATCGTAGAAGGGGGTGGTCGAGCCGCCGCCGAAGTATTCGGTGCGCGAGCTGGATTTGGTGCCGAGGCCACCGCTGATGTTCCACCAGACACGCGTAAAGACCTGACCGTTGAGCTTGACCTGGATAACGCTGTGTGCACGGCAAGCCGGACCGTAGAGGTTGCTGTAGTACATCAGGTCATACGGGCAGAACGAGCCGCTGGCGCCACCGTTGCCACCGGTGATCGTGGTCGACTTCACCAACTGCACAACATCGTTCGGAATGGCGCGCCGGAACTCCTCGGGCAGAGCGTCCCAGCTTTCCATCAGGTCACAAGTAGGAAACGGATTGCCGTGCGCAAGATGGTCCCAGAGCTTTTCGATGGGAGGCACGCATTCTCCTTCGTGCTCGGGTCCACGCGGATCGGACAGACACAGCAGAACTTGACAGCCCCAGCCGTCAGCGTGCGCCGGCGCGGCCGGCGCGAGCAGCGCGGCCGCAACAGCGAACGCGTGCAGGTTTACGTTGGTCGCACGACGGGACCAATGCGCTACAATGGACGTAGCCATTCCTGTTTTCCTCACAGTTACTGCGTAATGGTCAGGTTGATGTCAGTGCGCCAACACCGGCATCAACCGCTTCAAGCACTCTCTCCGTTCTCGGAGTCGTTCGTCGCCTCTGCTTTCGCCAAATCGGCGGCCATCAATTTTTTCAGTTCGCTCACGAGTTGCGCATTCTTAGATCGCCCCTCGGCCTTAGCCCGTGACTTGAGCCATCGGTCGACCTCTACCGGCAATCGACATTGCGACCGCACTACATCCTCCATGAAATTAGTCACTCCGAGTGATGTTTTACGTCACTATACGATGGTGTCTGCGTAGTGTCAAATACTCCACCTATGGATGACACCTACCGCTCCCAATTCCGACTCCCGTGGTCCGTCTACCTTCAGCTCAAAGAGGCGGCCCAGGAAAGCGGCCGCTCTTTGAATGGAGAGCTAGTGGCTCAACTTAGCGCCTCTCTGGCGCGTAAATCGGGCGAGCCCGCGAAGCCAGCTCCGCTAAGCACAGAGCAACTGGCGAAGGTGCTACAGCAAATCACGCTGCCAAATCTTTTGACCGCCAATGAGCTTGAAACTGTTGCGAAGCGTCTCCAGAAGCTTCTGGATAGTGACACCTAGTTGACTTGCCCAGAAGGCACGCTGCCCAGTGCAGCGTGCACCGTCTGCGCAAATGTGATCGCGTGCTCGCCATCACCATGCAGGCATAAGGTCTGAGGCGATAGTCTGATTCGATTCCCATCGCGCGCTCGCACCGTACCCGTTTCTATCAAATCACTCACTCGGCGAATCACTTCGTTGACGTCATTGATGACTGCGCCGGGCTCGGTTCTCGGCAGTAAGCGTCCATCGGCAGCATAGCCACGATCCGCGAAGGCCTCGTCATATGCCTGCACGCCGAGCTCGCGGGCGAGACGGACAAGCTGGCCGCCCGCCAATCCATAAATCACTAGCGACGGATCCAGATCGCGCACCGAGCAAACGATTGCCCTGCAGACCGTAATGCTCTTTTCCGCGTCGTTGTACAGCGCCCCATGAGGCTTGACGTGTGCCACGCGTCCCCCGAACGCACGAACAATGCCATCCAACGCGCCGATCTGATATTGCACGCCAGCGTAAATCTCGTCGTATGTCAGTTCCATCGATCGGCGGCCAAAGTGCTCTCGATCCGGATACCCCGGATGCGCACCGACTGCGATTCCCCGCTTCAGCGCCGCTTTTACAACGGTCCTCATCGTCGACGCGTCGCCCGCATGCCAACCGCAGGCAATGTTCACTGAAGTCGCGTAGTCGAGCAACGCAAGATCGTTACCGCTCCCCTCTCCAAGGTCAACGTTCAAATCAATCTTGCGCATTGGACTGCCCCTCTTGATCAAATCGATTGCAGTGCTTACGAATACGCAACGCACCATCACCGATGTAGACGTTGTCGTACTCACATCGAACATCGCCGTTTTCGACGGTGAGCGTGGTCAGCGAAGACGAATTTGATGCTCCACCTGTCCCAACAATTACGGCAAGGAGATAACCGACAGCTACCACGACCAGGGTGATCGCGCTCTTTGTCGCTGAATTCATTGAGTCACCTCGGTATCAGCAATAGCCGCACACGCTCGGCATGTGCGAGGTCGGCATGCCCGGAACTGCGCCAACATCTGCGTAGTTTCGTAGTCGCTCAACATCGATTCCCGACTGTCTTCTTTGGCGGCACGAGAAATTGCCTCGAGCAGTGCTCGTGGCGCCGGATCGCGAACCGTTACACCTCGGGCCACCATGCCTTCATAGTTGTGGCTCACGCGTTCCGGCAAGCGCTCCCATGCGTGACTCTCGGCTTGGAGGCCCGCCGCAAAGATAGCGGCCCGTTGCCGCTCAGGCAATCCGTCGAGAAAACGCTTGTTTGCAACGAGAAAAGAAACCGGGTACGCGTACCCAAGCGCGGTAAAGTTCGGCAAGACTTCGGCGTAAGCACGTCCGGCGGCGCCATCGCCCGATGACATCACCGCATCGACGCCGCCCGCCTTTATTTGCGCAAGCGCTTCCTGAATTGGCAGGAAAACCACTTGCGCACCAAGCAGTTCCATAACGCGCCTGGACGACTCGTCGTATGTGCGGATCCTCATGCCAACCAAGTCTGACGGCGAATTGATCGTCTTTCTGGACCAGATTCCGGTCGGCGGCCACGGAATCACTGCAAGCAGGATCAGGCCGTGATTCGCCAACGCGCTCCGATAAGCCGGTTTGGCCATACGTGCCATCTCTCGCGCCTCGGCGATCGAATTCACCTCATACGGTCGAATCGACAAGGCGAGGATCGCGTCGCGGGCACCCAGATCGCCAGCGAACAAGACGCCGAAGGGCTGTTGGCTGATGCGATCCTGAACCGACGCAACCCCCTTTTTGTCCGCGAAATGCGGAACCGCGCGAGCCGTGTTCGCCCCTGCGTCATTGAGCAAGCGTGCGAAGTCATCCGCCGCTTTTCCTGAAACGGTATCAGCCGGGTAAGCCGTTGCTATGGACCACTCGGGCGTGGGCGCTCCCTGCGCAACGCCGATCGAGCTCGCCACGGACGACACGATCACTGTCAGCAGTCCTACGAGCCCCGCTGCACTCAAGATCCTGTTTCTCTTCCCTTCCGGCATTCCGCCGCTCCGTATACGTTTGCAACATCACGGAATGAAGCGTAACCGGCGGTAAGAGGTAATGGCTATATCACTGTTTTTCATGATATTAGGCTTCTTTATGTCTTATCAATCAACTTGATCGATCAGACCAGCATCAGCCGCCATACGGGCACAGGCGCGAATATCATCGCGCCCCATTTTGATCTTGATCGACTTGTAGAGCCGATAGATCTGCCGCTGGGTCAGCGCAAGATCAGCTGCTGCATGCGTCGCGTCGCCACCGCGGCGAATCCACTGCAGGACGGTTCGCTCAGCGTCACTCAGTCGATATTGCAAGGCGGCGGCCCGCCGAAACCTAATGGCTGGCCAGTCGAGCAGTTCTTCGGCAAGCCCGCGCAGTTCGCGCTGCCCTTGCCACATCACGTCGTCGCCGCCCGGCGACGCGGTGCCCGAGCTGACGTGTAGGAGGCCAAAGACCTTGCCGCCGTCCGAACCACGATTCGCCGGCAGAAACACATTGCTCCGCAGACCGTAGAGGCCAGCCTCTCGGGCAAACCACGGGCCGTTCGAGTTTCCGAATGCCTCGAATCCACGCACTGGCATGACGTGGTTTCGCGCGTATTCCAATACCGGATCCGTCACCACCCGGCGCTCATAGACCTGCAGCCAACTAGGCGGACACGCGGCCAGGATCACGTGGGTGTCGTAGATCACACCGCTTACCGGTGAGGCTGTCGACGTCGACAGCCAATGAAACAAGGCGTACGTGCCGCCGCGTGTCGCGCACACGGTCCGCATCAGAGTCAATACGTCCAGCTCGGTATGACAATCCGCAACGCTCGCGAGGGCGCGGGTATTCGCCTTGCGAGGGGGGCGGCGCCCAACCGAATCGACGATCGCGTGATACTGCGGCGCGAGCACTTCGTTGTAGGGATCGTTCTCCAGAAACTCCGTCATTTGCGTGCGCTCGGTTCCGTCGAGCAGCAACACAACGACACTTCCATCAAGTCTCGTATGGATTCGCTGCAGCAGCACCCCACCCTCTCGGCAATCAACCAATCTCAGCTCAATCGAGCCGTCGCGCACGGGTATTTTGGGACCGACGCCAATCTGTTCACTGGTATCGCTGAACAACTGATAAAGCTCACGACTCATGACCCCGTGGCCCCACCAAGTTGTTAGGAATTTCGACGAACTCTTCTGCTGAGAAGAGTCCCCCATAAACGACCACATTCGGAAAGCTCTTGAGCCAGGACAGTTGCTCCTTGGTACTCACACCGGCTACCTGAATCGTCAAGTCGAGTTCGGCGCACGTTGTCAAGATGCCGCTGAGCATGGACTCAGCAATCTTGTCCGCTGCTGCGTCTGCGAGCAGTTGAGCACTGACTTCCACGCCGGTAAGGGGCAACAACCGGACGATCGAGATCGACCAATCGTCGCCCGAGATATTCGCCGCATATATGTCAATCCCTCGCGCACGAAGCTGATGTAGGGTCTGGATTGCCCGAGGATGGCCGATCAGATCGCCCGGCTGCGAAATGCCGATGCGCAGCCGACCGAAATCGCATGCGTGCGTTTCCTTGATGTGGACAAGGAACTGATCGAGATCGCCCTGCAACACAACAGCCGCCGGCACAACCGAATACGTCGGCACGGGAGCGATCGCTTCACGGGCGCACACTTCTGTTAGCTGATAGATGCCCAATCGGAAAAGCAAGTCGTGTCGGTCAGCGAGATCGTGTAACGCAGCCTCGTCACGCTCGTCATCAGCTGACCTCGGCCACGACAAAGAACCGCGTAGCGCAGTCAGCTGGCCCGATGCGGCTGCAACAATCGGCGCATAGCGAACCGCTATCTCCCTTCGTTCCATAGCCAACAAGAGCGCTCGAAAGTCGTCATCATCGAGATCCAGTCGATGCGCCATTGCGTCGGTGTAGACACGCACCTCACTTTCGCCCGACTTCGAAGCCGCATGCTTTGCATCCGCCATAGCGCGGTTGGCGTTTCGCCACAACTCGGAACCAGCGGCCGGTGAGCGCTCGAGTGAAGCGATACCGATGGCGACCTTCATCAAATACGTGTGCCCGCGCAAACCGAACGCCTTCAGAAAGGCTTCTACGATCAAACGGGCCGTACCGAATGCCTTCGACAAAGCGTCATCGCCATGAATCAGTAAGCTGAATTCATCCCCACCAACGCGGGCGACAAGCATGTCGTCGCCGGCAACGCCACGCAACCGATCCGCCACTAGGCGTAACAGGGCATCGCCGGCATCCTGGCCAAGGAGATCATTGACTCGCCCGAAATCACGTAAATCAAGCGTCAATAGGGCGAGTGAATTCTCCGCGACCTTGACACCCGCACAATGCGTATCGATAACCTCACGCAAGCTGCGTCGATTCTTCAATTCGGTCAGTGGATCTGTCTCTGCAGCCTTTCGCATTTCTTCTTCGGCCAGGATCAGCTTGCTGGCATGTCGCATAGCCAAAAGCGTAGCGCCCGACACGATCATCAAAAGCAGCGCCGTCCAGGCCGCATATGCTCCCAGATGCGCGCGAAACGGCAGCATAGCCTCCTCTTTTGAGAGGGCCGCACCTGCAATCACCGGATAGCCCTCGACGGGAACGTACGCAAAGATCCGCGTTGATCGATCGACTGGATCGGTCAGTGCGCCGGTCCTCGTATCGAAGCTTTCGAGGTAATCCGAAAAGTCCGGTCCGACCGCGCTCGCCGGTACACCGATCAGCGAACGGGAAAGCAAGGTGCCATTGCTGAGAAATGCCGCCAGCGCACCATGCTCGCCAACGTTTGCGCGACTCAAAAATCCTTGAGACAGGTATTCGGGATGCTCAGATGTCACAACCACGCCAGCAAAGCGTCCATCGGCGGTGACCAAACGCCGACTGAACTGAATCGTCACATCGCCCGAAACTCGCCCCTTCACGGGAGGCCCGATGAACAAGGCTGCATCAGAATTGTTCTTGTGGAAAATGAAATGTGGGCGATCGCCAAGAAAGATTGGCTTCGTCAGCCTGTGTGGCCACGTTTGCAGCACCCGGCCGTCAGCCCCAACGATCGTGATTTGTGCTGCGGAGTCTGGGGTGATGGCGGCGCCGTCAATGAGGGATCGAAGATCGAAGGTTGTGGGCGATCGGTCGTATTCGTATCGGATGACCCCGGTCAACGCATCCGCATTCGCCAGCACTTTGCCAAGGTGAACGGCGTACGACTTCGCAACGATCTCTGCAGAACGCAGCGCAGCAGCATACGTGTTTCGCCATTCATTGAGCGCAGCGGCAGATACCGCAATACAGAGCACAACGCAAAACAAAGCCCCGACGCACAAAATTCTGCGTCGAGCCAAAGCTTGTCGCGTTTCAAGAACGTGAGACACATCACCCTCCGGCAATTTCCAGCCGCCACTATAACTGAGCGGCAACGACGACGCCCCCTATGCGCTACTCTTGCGAAATGGTGAATTGTTGGAGGCAATGATGTGCTATTCCGCCAAGATCCAAGCCAACTATCGCGAGTACGTGCGACGCTATGGGGCCGACATGGACATCGAGACGTTCCGGCGCCTGTACTTCGCGCGTGCGGCGGCAACCAACATCAAGATCCCGAAGGCGCTCGACTCGGCTTTCCTCGAGTCGCCTATCAGCGACGACATCACGGCGGCGATCGCCGACTATCAGCAACGTCGCACGGCCGAGCTCGAGGCCGAACTTTTCGCGCAGCGGGCGCGGCTCGCTGCCGCGGAACGCAAGCTGCAGGTAAAGGTCACGAAGTCCGCCAGCGAGGACGTCCGGATCTCCACCGACAAAATCGCTGCAGCGCAACGCGGCCTCGAAGATCTCCGCCGGCGTGAGTTGAAGGACAACGACGCGCGGATCTTCCCGGGCTGGTACGCGCCCGTGCTGATCGAACTCGACGGCAAGCGCCTGGTCGTGCCGATGCGATATAGATGCCGCATACCGGGATGGACCGAAGCGGACGAAAAGCAGAAGCCCGGAAGCTACAACGCCCGCGTGGACTCGCTCAGTACGGCGTGGCGAAAGGTGTTCGGGTTCACGCACGGGCTGATCCTGGTCGACGCGTTTTTCGAAAACGTCGATCGCGATGGCCAGAAGGTCGTGCTCCGCTTCGACCCGACACCGCCACAGCACATGCGGGTCGCCTGCTTATGGACGCGCACTGAAATCCCGGGCGCGGACGACCTCTGGTCGTTCGCGGCGATCACCGACGATCCGCCGCCCGAAGTGGCGGCCGCCGGCCACGACCGGTGCATCTGAATACTACTAACTGTTAGTAAATTCCACGCCATTGATTTCCAATGGATTCTCGCGGCTAACAATTATTTTCGGATCGTGGCAGTTTGGAGTTGATCGGGC